>SMVA01086494.1_pt1 | contig 12073 bp, 10 predicted proteins | sample 2456451 | NCBI WGS metagenome assembly SMVA01 (sample SAMN11095933, study PRJNA526329) | marine sediment metagenome | biome: Marine sediment; feature: Surficial sediment; material: Deep marine sediment; isolation source: Hadal surficial sediment | place: Pacific Ocean | collected 2014-05 | depth...
TGGACATGCACCGCATCCGCGTGATCCGGCCCATGGTGGGCGGCGCGTTCGGAGGCAAATCGGATCCGTTCCCGCACGAGATGATCAGCGCGCTGTTGAGCCGCGCCTGCGGCCGGCCGGTGAAGATCCTGTTTGATCGCGAGGAGGTGTTCCTCACCAATCACGGGCGCCATCCCACCCGCACACAGATGGCCATGGGCATCGATGCGAACGGCAAGCTGTCCGCCCTGGACCTGAAGGCGGAGATCGACGGCGGCGCCTGGGGTTCGTTCGGCGTGGTCACGACCTACTACAACGGCGTGCTCTGCATGGGGCCGTACCGCATTCCGACTTTCCGCTACTCCGGCACGCGCTACTACACCAACAAGGCGCCGTGCGGTGCCATGCGCGGCCACGGCGCGGTGAATTCCCGTTTCGCCATGGAGACGCTGATGGACCAGCTGGCCGAGAAGGCCGGTCTCGATCCCATCGACTTCCGCCTGGACAACCTGTTGCCGGCCAACACCACCACCCTCAACGGCTTCCGCATCACGTCCAACGGCACGCAGGAGTGCCTGGAGCGCACCCGGCAGCGCTCGCACTGGGACGAGCGTCACGGCAAGCTGGCGTTCGGCGAGGGCATCGGCGTGGCTTGCGGCTTCTACATCTCCGGCTCGGCGCACCGCATTCACCGCAACCGCTTCCCGCAGTCCACGGTGCACGTCAAGATCGACATGGACGGCGGCATCACCATCCACAGCCTGGCCGCCGAGATCGGCCAGGGCTCCGACACCATGCTGGCGCAGTGCGTGGCAGAACCGCTGGGCGTCTCGCTGGACCGGGTGCACGTCTATGCGCGCAACACCGACACGGCCCCGTTCGATCTCGGCTCGTACTCCAGCCGGGTGACGTTCATGGCCGGCAACGCCGCGCGCAAGGCCGGCGAGGCCATCGCCGCCAAGCTCATCAAGGCGGCGCACCGCATCACCGACAAGCCGGTGGAGGGATTCGTGCTACGGGATGAGAAGGTCCTCTACGCCCCCGACCCCTCCGTGTCGGTGACCTTCCAGGAGGCGCTGCACGAGGCCATGGCGGAGAACGGTGCCCTGATGGCCAAGGGGATCTATCAGGAGCCGCCGCCCATGGGCGGCAACTTCAAGGGGGCGGCCGCCGGACTGGCCCCGTCGTACTCGTTCCAGGCCTACGTGGCCCGGGTCACCGTCGATCCCGATACCGGTTTCATCCGCGTGGTGAAGGTGTGGGCCGCCCACGATTGCGGCAAGGCACTGAACCCGATGATCGTCGAGGGCCAGGTGGAGGGCTCCATCCACATGGGCCTGGGCCAGGCGCTGGTCGAGGAGTTCCCTTACATCCGCGGCAGCATCCTCAACCCCAACCTGCTGGACTATCGCACCCTGTCGCCGCAGCAGATGCCGGAGGTGGAGGTCATCCTGGTGGAGTCCGAGGATCCCGAGGGACCGTACGGCGCCAAGGAGTGCGGTGAGGGGCCGCTGCTGCCCATCCTGCCGGCGGTGGCCAACGCGGTGCATGACGCCGTGGGTATTCGCCTGACCAGCCTCCCCATGACCCCGGACAAGGTGGTGGGGGCCCTGGAGCGCAAGGCCGCCGGCAAGACGCCGGTGCTGGCCGGCGCCTGAGACCGCTGCCATGATCCTGCCGCCGTTCGAATACCACCGTCCGGGTAGCGTCGAGGAGGCCCTGAAGATCGCAGCAGATTGCTCCGGCGACTTCGACTACGTTGCCGGCGGCTCGGACCTGCTGCAGAACTACAAGAACCGCCTCAACCCCCGGGGCCACCTGATCTCCCTCACCGGCATCGAGGAGATGCTCGGCGCCACCGAGGAGCACATCGGCGGTCTCACGCTGCTGGCGGATCTGGAACGCGACGGCTCGGTGCATCCGGCGCTGCGCACGGCCGCCTCCCTGGTGGCTTCCCCGCTGGTGCGCCAGCAGGCCACGGTGGCCGGCAACCTGCTGGTGGAGACCCGTTGCTTCTACTTCAACCAGTCGGAGTTCTGGCGCCGCAGCCTGGGCTACTGCATGAAGGCGGAGGGCGATGTGTGCCTGGTGGTACCGCAGAAGGAAATCTGCTACGCCACCTACTCGGGAGACCTGGCACCGGTGTTCATGGTCCTGGATGCCGTCTACCACCTGGCAGGCCCCGGCGGGCGCCGAGAGGTGAAGGCCCGGGAGTTCTACTGCGGCGACGGCATCGAGCGCAACGTGAAGAAGCCGGAGGAGATTCTCACCCATGTGACGCTGCCGGGCTCATCCCGCTCCCTGCAGGCCGACTACAGCAAGCTGCGGGTGCGCGATACCTTCGACTACCCGATGATGAGCGTGGCCGCTTCGCTGCGCCTGGACGGCGACAAGGTGGACGAGTTCCACGTGGTGGTCAACGCCGTGGACACGCGCCCCTTGCCCTTCGAGGACTACACAGCTTCCCTGCGCGGCCGCCGCTTCGACCAGGGGTTCACCGAGGAGGTGTCCGGCGAGGTGCGTGACCGCTCCCGTCCGGTCAAGAACCTCGTCCTCTCGACTGCCTACCGCAAGAAGATGATCGGCGTCTACCTGTCGCGCATCCTGCAATCCTTCCTGAAGAGCTAGACATCCGCTACTTCTTGACCGGCTGGCGGCCGAACTGCACGGCCACGGCCACCCCCGCCAGGACCAGGAGCGAGCCGGCCAGGATGCGAGGCGTGAAGGGCTCGTCCAGAAACAGGGTTCCCACCAGGACAGCCACCACCGGGATGATGTAGGTCATCAGCGACAACCGGGTGGCGGGCATGTGGGAGAGCATCCAGAAGTAGAGGGTGAAGGTCAGAGCCGAGCCGAAGAGGCCCAGGTAGATCAGCGTGCCCACGGTGGTGGCATTCACCGGGATGGCGCGCACGGGCTCGGCAGCAATGCTCAGTGCCCCCATCACGCCTGCCGTCAGCCCCATGGGGACTGCCGTCAGCGAGAACGGATGGACACCCTGTCCCCAGCGCTTGATGACCACACTGGTCACCGACGAGGTCAACGGTGCTGCCAGGATGACAGCAGCCGCCAGCGCCACCCCCGGACCGCCCAGGCTCGCCAGGTCCTCCGAGAAGATGACCGCCACGCCGGCGAAGCCCACCAGGATGCCCACCAGGCCACCGCCACGCAGGCGCTCAGCAGGCAGGATGACGTGGGCCATGAGGGCCAGCATCAAGGGGTAGGTGGCAAACAGCACCGCGGCCAGCCCGGAGGGCACCCATTGCTCGCCCCAGTGGACCACACCATAGGGGATGCAGAAGTTCAGCGCTGCGTTCATCAGCCACAACCCCGATACGAGGCGGCTGCGATGAAAACGAACTCCGAGGAACGGAGCCAGCAGGAACAGCACCGCCGCCGCCAGGGCAAAGCGCAACGAGACGCCGGCGAACGGAGGGATCCCCGCCTCCAGCCCGATACGGATGACGGCCCACGTCGTGCCCCAGACGAAGGTCACCAGGGCGAAGGCGCCGGCGAGCAGCAACGAGCTGGGTCTTCTCATCGACGCTCCGGGTGGCGGTCCACAACCTCAAAGGGGTAAGATGCGTGCCTTCAGCGTCACGCATCTCGCTAGTGGACCGTATGAACGAACATATCACTCTCGTTTCGGGTCTCCCGCGCTCCGGAACGTCCATGATGATGAAGATGCTCCAGGCCGGCGGTCTGGACCTGCTCACCGACGAAATCCGCACCCCGGACGAGGACAACCCCAAGGGGTATTTCGAGTTGGAGCGGGTCAAGCAACTCAAGAACGAGAACGCCTGGCTGGAGGACGCCCGGGGAAAGGTCGTCAAGATCATCTCCCAGCTGCTGTTCGATCTCCCCCACACCCATCAATACAAGGTGATCTTCATGCGCCGGCGCCTGGAGGAGGTGCTCTCCTCCCAGAAGCAGATGCTGCTGCGACGCGGCACGTTCGACGCCGAGGTCCCGGAGGAGATGCTGCGGGCCACCTTCCTCAAGCACCTGGACACCGTCACCGAGTGGCTACGCGCCCAGGGGAACATCGACGTCCTCTACGTCAGCTACAACCGGATGCTGGAGGACGCCGGCCCGTTCGTGGGCCGGATCAACGTTTTTCTGGGAGGCCAGCTGGATACCGAGGCCATGAGCGCGGTGGTGGACCGGAATCTCTACCGCCAGCGGTCTACTTGATCTCACCCAGGTGGGCGGTGTCGTTGAAGCGGACCAGGCGGATCATCCTGCCGCTGACCAGTTCGGTGAAGGAGGTGTTGTCCACCGGAAAGCGCCGGTAGGCCGAGTCGGGCAGATCCAGGGCGTGCAGCATGCCGGTGACCACGCAGGCGAAGTGCGTGACCACGATGACACGCTGGCCGGCGTGACGGGACATCACCGCATCCAGTGCCGCCCCGACGCGCACTCGCAGCGCATCCAGACCCTCCATGCCGGCCACCTGTACCCGCGCCGGGTCCGTCATCCATAGCTTCCAGCGCCCCGGATCCTCCTCGGCCACCTGGCGGCGTTCGCGGTCCTGCCAGGGCCCCAGGTCCACCTCCAGGAAGCCGTCATCCGGCTCCGCGGTGAGATCCAGTGTCTTCTCCAGGTAGCTGGCAGTCTCCCGGGTGCGCCGCAGCGGCGAAGTAATCAGAACCTGCGCACCGTCCTCGCGAGCCAGCCGCCGTGCGGCGCAGGCCGCCTGCTTCCGGCCCAGATCGTTGAGCCCCTTCTCCAGCCGGCCCATGTAGCGCCCGGTGCGGTTGTAATCGGTCTCCCCGTGACGGATGAGCACCACGCTGGTATCCTGAGAGGCCATGAGACCATCCTGCGGGAACCTCGCCCAGGGGTCAACCGGCGGACATTTGCTTGCCTGTTGAAACAACCCACCCCGCGGGGTAGGATGGGTCCAGGCCAAGACTCCCATGGACAAGACGCAAAAGAAAAAGCACTCCCGCCGCAAGGAGAGAAAGCGGCGGTCGGCCGCCCAGGGGCATCAGGCGCACATTCGCCCGTTTCCGGGTCCGCGCCCGCCAGAGGCCTACCCGCAACCCCTGGACGCCATCGTCCTGGCCGGCACGGATGGCAACCCCCACCGGCTCATCGCGGGCCGCAACAAGGCCTTTCTGGATATGGGCGGCCGTTCGCTGGTACGGATTACCGTGGAGGCCCTGCTGAAGGCGCATGCGGTGGACCGGGTGTTCGTGGTCGGGCCAGTGGAGGACCTGGAGCGGGAGTTGAACGACCTGTCCTCGCGGGTACGCACCGTGCCCCAGGTGGGCAAGATGTTGCGCAACGCCTGGGCCGGTGTGCGGGCCGCCCAGAGGCCGCGTGCGGCTGCGGGAGGTGAAGGCGAGGTAGCCGAGCGGCCGGTTCTCGTGCTCCCCTGTGATATGCCCTTGATCTCGGCCCAGGCAGTGGACGACTTCATCGCCCGTTGCGCCCGCGAGGACCGGCAGTGCGCGGAGGGCCACTACGCCCTGCTGGTGGGTGCCGTGGAGGAGCAGTCGGTGCTCCGGTATTGCCCCCGGAAGGGGGAGCCGGGGATCCTCAGGCCGTTCGTGGATCTGCGTTCGGAACGGCTGCGTCTGGCGAACATCTATGTAGTCCGGCCACAGGAGCTGGGGGGCCACGAGCTGGTGGAAACCGGGTTCTCCTACCGCAAGGCCAAGGACTGGCGCAATGTCATCGCGCTGGCGTGGAGCCTCATCTCGCGCCCCGGCGGCTGGAAGGCCGCCTGGCTGGTCCTGCGACTGCAGGCCACGGTCATGGCCGCCAAGCGCAAGGGCAGGCTCTACCGCTGGCTGCGTCGGGGCAACACCCAGGAGGCCCTGGAGGCCGGCGGCAGCACCTTGCTCGGCGGCTCCATCCGCTTCGTGGTGAGCCCCTACGGCGGCCTGAGCATCGATGTGGACGATCAGGAGGACTACCTGATCATCGGGAGTCGTTTCGCCGAGTGGTCCTCCTGGAGCCACGATCAAGACTCCGCCATTCTTGCCTAAGATATAAATATTACAATCAGTTAGGTGATCTGGCGGGAAAGTTATTCATATGTATTCTAATATGTATACATATTCATAACAAAATTTATAAATCTATAAAATCTATGACTTTACTTGACACTATTTGAAGAGTGTCTATATTTCACTCCGCCTGGAAGGCCGGGACTGATTCCCGGTCAAACGGCACATTCCAGCTGGAGGTAACGCTGTGACCAAGACTCAGATGATTAACAAGATTGCCCGTACCCAGAAGGTGAGCAAGAAGGATGCTGCCAAGATGATCAACACCTTCTGCGACACCATCGTGTCCAACCTGAAGCGGAACCAGCGGGTGAGCATCGCCGGCTTTGGCTCTTTCTCCGTCCGCAAGGGTGGTGGCTTCAGCGTCCGGAACCCGCGCACCGGCATCAGCAAGAAGGTAGCCACTTTCAAGGAGATCTGCTTCAATCCGGCGTCGAACTGGAACCCCAAGAAGAAGAGTTTCAGCAAGAAGAAGAGCACGCGCCGCTAACTGCTGTCGTCTCTGCGTGGATCTCGGGCGGCCCCACCAGGCCGCCTTTTTTTTTGCCTGGGGGCCTGTCCCCCCCCGTTTTCTCCGGTGTTCTCGCCGAGGTATTGACGGGAAGTGTCTGCATGAGTACATTGCCGACCGTTCCGGTCCTGATCGGGCCCCGAGGTCACCATGTCCGCGTTCGATGAGAAGAGTGTTCCCCGCCGCCGTGAGGAAGCCACGTCCCGCAATGTGGACGGCGAAGAGGTGGTGGTACTGCCGCACGTGGGCTACGTGCACGTCCTGAACGAGACCGGGGCGTTCCTGTGGGCCCACATGGACGGAGAGCGGACCGTGGAGCAGATCGCACGAGCCCTGACCGAGGACTTCGATCTGGACTACGCCACCGCCCGGGAAGACATCCTGGAGCTGCTGCAGGAGTTGGAGAGCAAGCAGATGGTGGTCATCTAGAAAAGGCCACCTTTCCAGGTGGCCTCTCCGTTGGTTCCGAATTCTTCAACAATCAGGCTACGGGTCAGCCCTCCTTGGAAGTGGGCTTGATCTCCTTCACCTGGATGGCTGTGCCGTCGGTGACGCCGGTAACCTGGACCTCGTGGCCGACATGCTCCTTGGCCAGCTCCTGATCGTCCAGCTCCCAGAGCTTGTCCTTGGCGAACAGCACCAGCTTGGCGCCATCCTCGTGGCACTTGAGCGCACAGCTCTTGCCACCCGCATTAGCATTGTTCTTGCCGCAATAGGAATCGGTGATCCAGCCTGTGACGGTGATCTCATCGCCGGCCAGGCTCAGGCTGAACCCGGCCATCAGCGCCAGGGCCGCCAGCAGAACGATCGCGTTGCGCAGCTTCATGTTGACTTCTCCTCGGATCCGGCTCCCCGTGAACCCCTGTCCACATCCGGCATCCGTCCGGCTCGAGTTGAGCACGAGCATGGATCGTAGCAGAGTCGGCCGCCATCGACCAGTGGCGCAGGGTTTGCCAGGTTCGTAGCGCGCGGATACCATAGCCGCCACCGGCCCACCCCGCCGGCAGTTCACGGGAACCTCCGCATGCGACGATCTCTGCTGGCCTGGTACGCTCGATGCCTGGTCCGTCGTCCGGGATGGATCCTGGCCGCCGGCATCGCCCTGACCATCGGGTCCCTCCTTCTTGTTTCTCTGCGCCTCGAGTTGCGCACCTCCCGGGAGAACCTTTCCGGCTCCTTCCACCAGGCCGAGGCCGAGTTCGACGCCTTCGTGAAGGAATTCGGCTCGCCGCACTACCTGGTGGTTGTGGTGGAGCCTGCGGACCCCTCCGATCCGGTGCAGCCGGAGGACTACCGCGCCTTCGTGGACGGACTGGCGGCCCTTCTCGAGGCCGAGACGGAGTACTTCGACGAGGTGTTCTACCGGGTGGATCTGCAGCATTTCCTCGACCTGGGGTTGTACTACGCCGACCGGGACACGTTGCGCCAAGCCGAGGAAGCCCTGGTGGGACCGGACGCTCTCCTGCCGGACGGCTCCCGGCTGCTCGGGCTGGCCGACGCCAACCGGCTTCTGGCCCGCAAGATGCGCCGGGGCCTGGCGCAGGGCGAACCCAGTGCCGGTTCCGACGCCTCTCTGGGTGGGGTGCTGTCGGTGCTGCGCTGGCAGGTGCGCTTCCTCGCGGATCCGGAGGCAGCCGTTGCGCAGCTCCAGGACGACGACCCGTTCCTGCGGATGGGCACCTCCGGCCCCGCGCTGTCCCGGGATGGCTACCTGACCTCGAGCGACGGCCGGCACTATTTCCTGCTGGCCCAACCGGCGCGGAACACCAGCAGCCTGGACTTCATCCGGCCGCTGGTGGCCACGGCGCGCGACAAGATCGCCCAGGTGGCAGCACAGCATCCCGGCCTGCAGGCCGGCGTCACGGGAACCCCGGCCCTGATCCAGGAGGAGATGGCGGCCATCCGGCGGGACTCGTTGGTCACCACGGTACTGGCCGGCGTCGGGGTCATGCTGCTGTGTTTCCTGGCCTTTCACCGTGTGCGCCTGGCCCCGCTGGTGCTGCTGTCCCTGGCCATGGGCGTGAGCTGGTCCGCCGGGGCGATCACCCTCGCCATCGGCTACCTCAGCCTCATCACCTCCTCGTTCGCGGTGATCCTCATCGGCCTGGGCGTCGACTACGGCGTGCATCTGGTCTCCCAGTACGAGATCGAGCTGGCGGAGGGACGGACGGTCCCGGAGGCCCTGCAGAACTCCATCGGCAAGACCGGACCGGGGTTGCTCACCGGGGCGGGAACCACCGCGGTGGCGTTCTTCACCATCATGCTCATGGAGTTCCGCGGCTTCGCCCAGCTCGGGTTCGTGGCGGGAATCGGTGTTCTCCTGTGCCTGCTGGCCATGCTCACGGTACTGCCGGCGCTCCTGGCGCTGGATGGTGCCCGCCGGCTGGGCAAGCCGCGGCGCCACCGCCTGGAGCGAGGCCGGCGGCTCAGCCTCGCCATCCTGCGCTACCCGCGGGCGGTGGTGGCGGTGGGCCTGGTGGTCACGCTGGTGCTGGCCCTGAAAGCGCGCGAGGTGCGCTACAACGAGAACCTGGAGGACCTGCTGCCCGCCGGTGCCGAGTCGCTGCGACTGCAGGATTCCCTGCGCGACTCCTCCTCGCTGTCGCCGGACTTCAGCGTCATCCTGGCGGACGACCTGGAGGAACTGGCGCGCCTGCAGCAGGCCGCCCCGAACGCAGCTTCCATCGGCCGGCGCGAATCCCTGCTGGACTATCTTCCCGCGGACGCCGGCGAGCGCCAGGCCGTCCTGGCGCGCCTGCGCCCGGCCCTGGACCGCGTCCGGCTGCCTCTGCCCGCCGCAGCCGAACTCGCGCCCGCCGATCTGGACGCCAGCCTGGCCGAACTCGAGGAGGTCCTCATCGAGGTGGAGGATCTGGCGTTCTCTTCCGGTCGGGCCGCACTCCTGGGCGAGTCCGGACAGGGCCTGGACCTCATTCAACAGGCGCGCCATGCCATCGCCTCGGCGCAGCCGGCCCACCAGCAGGCGTGGAAGCGCGGCAACGCGGGGCTACTGCAGTGGGGCCGGGAATGGATGGAACGGCTACGACGGATGGCCGCCGAGCCACCCCCCACCCTCGAGGATCTGCCGCAGGCACTACAATCCCGGTTGGTGGGGCGATCCGGAAGGTATCTGTTGTACCTTTACCCACAGGAAGACCTGACCCTGCCGGATGCCCTGAGGACGTTCGTAGCCGATTGTCGCAAGGTCAGTGACGCGGTCACCGGGCCACCGGTGCTGCTCTACGAGCATTCCGGGCAGATCCGGGGCGGCTTCAACCAGGCCCTGATCCTGGGTGCGGTCCTGGCCCTTGGCATCCTGCTGCTGGACTTCCGTCGCCCCGGCTATGCGCTGCTGGCGGCCCTGCCCACGGCCGTGGGCCTGATCTGGATGCTGGGGTGGATGGGCTGGGCCGGGCTCGAGTTCAACCTGGCCAACCTCATCGCCGTGCCCCTGATCCTGGGGGTGGGTATCGACAATGGAGCGCACATGATGCATCGCTTCGTGCAGGAAGGTCACCAGGGCATGACGGTGGTGCTGCATCACACCGGGCGAGCCATTCTCATCTCCTCGCTGACCACCATGATCGGCTTCGGCTCCCTGGCCCTGGCCAGCCACCGCGGTATGGCCAGCATGGGATTGATCCTGTTCTTCGGCGTGGCCTCCTGTCTGATCACCTCCACGCTGCTGCTGCCCTGCTTGCTGCGCCTGCTGGCGGCTCGTCGCGGGGCCCCGTCATGAACGGGCCGGCGCCGGTGGTTCCCGTCCGAGGAGGGCGCTTCCGGCGATGGGCCCTGGCCTGGGTGCTGTTGTGGGTGCTGATACCGTCGGGATCGCCGGCGGCGGGGCGGGACATCCTGTTCTGGGCCCCGTACGCCCCGGGCTCGCCCGAGCAGGCTGCGGGGGCCCTGGAGGAGTTCGCGCGCCTGGTGGAGCAGGCCGCCGGCTGGCCCCAGGGTTCCATCTCCGCCGTGTACCGCAACAAGGTGGACGAAGGGCTGAGTGCCCTCCAGGAGCTGGACCCGGGGTTCGTGCTGGTTCCCATCCCGGTCCATCTCCGCTACAATGAATCCTTGGGCTGGACGCCGGTTCGGGCGGCAGTGCTGGCCGGTGTGGAGGCGCAGCGCTACAGCCTGTACGGGCCGGCCGGCTCGTCGGTCGATTGGTTATCCGACGTCACCATCGAGGGAGACGCGGCCTACGATCCGGTGTTCGTGAGAACGCTGGTCCTGGGCGGCAAGTACCCGGTGGCGGATGATCGCTTTCGCCCAACGTCCCGTCCCTTGTCCGCTGTCCGGCGCGCTGCACGCGGCGAGAAGGTGGTGGTGCTGCTGGATGAAGGACAACGCCGCGCGCTTGCCTCACTGCCGGCTGCTGCAGAGCTCGTGTTGCTGGCGGAGTCGGACTGGATGCCGGCGGCCGTGCTGGTGAGCCGGGCCGGGGCAACCGAGGCTGACGTACAACAACTGGGAAGGGTCCTGGATGGGTTGGGCACGGATCCAACAGCCACCGATCTGCTGGCGACCTTGCGCATCCAGCGATTCGAGGCAGTGGATCCCCGGGCCATCAAGAAGCTTCAGAGAATCTACAGCGCAACGGAGCCGCCCCCACCACAGGCGGACCGTTAGCAGTTCCGGGAGCAGGAGCGGGGAGATCCGTTGAAGAAATATTACTGGGCTGCACTCCTGTTGATCTTTCTCATGGTCAGCGCCCTGATGTCCCTGCCCGCTGACGGCGAGCAAACAGCGCTCGAGGCGACAGCCCCGCCCACGGGGATCCGCGTGCACAAGGACGAGATCGCCCTGGAGATCTATCGGGGCATCCACTACTCCTTCGACATGGTCCCCGAACCGGATCCCAACGTGACCGAGGCGTTGAGCCAGCTCACCGGCCATGCCAGCGGCGGCGCGCTCCTGGCGGACACCTCCTGGGACTTCAGCGGGGTGGACACGGCGTACCCGGCGGCCGCCATGGTGGCGGAGACCACCGTGCCCATCCGTGTGTGCAACGGGGGCAGTGACGACGGGCTGTCGTGCGATGCCAGCGATCCCCTCTCCTGCCCCGGCGGGAGCTGCGACCCGGATCTGGGCGGGACGTGCAACGCAGCGCGTTGCGGCTTCAGCCTGCCGGGGAACGACTACGTGAGCCGCCAGGAGAACCTGAACACGGGAACGTGCGAGGGATCTGACAGCGGCAACGGGCTGTCTTGCATCCTCGGAGCCGGCAGCTGTTCGGCGGGGAACACCTGCCTGCCCAACACCATCACAGCCGCGCAGGACAGGCAGGACACCTGCTTCGGCGGCTCCAACGAGGGCACGGCCTGCCCCACAGGGACCGAGTGCAGCGGCGGCGGCGTGTGCGGCGAGACCATCTGGCTACGGGGCGGGGCCCAGAACGAGGGCAGTTCCAGCCCAGCTCTGAGAACCGGCGAGAGTCGGTTCTGCTATGACGGCCAGCTCGATGACGATGACACGCCAGAGCTCCGCGGCGAGGTGGCACAGTGGGAGTTCCGGCACGCCGACGGGGCGCGGCGCTACATGCAGCTGGGAGACTCGTGGCAAGGAACCA
>SMVA01462278.1_pt1 | contig 12070 bp, 6 predicted proteins | sample 2456451 | NCBI WGS metagenome assembly SMVA01 (sample SAMN11095933, study PRJNA526329) | marine sediment metagenome | biome: Marine sediment; feature: Surficial sediment; material: Deep marine sediment; isolation source: Hadal surficial sediment | place: Pacific Ocean | collected 2014-05 | depth 0-1...
GTCTTCATTTCCACCTATAGGAATTAAGGTTCCTTTTACGTTCATAGGGTCAATTTTATTGGCGATAAAAATACGTCTTTTGTTTTGAAAAAAATTATATATTTATAATCCTACCCCAGTAGGTAAATCAATAAAGTAAAACCCTATGAAAATACTTGAAATAAATGCAATGCGAGGACCTAATTACTGGTCTGTTCGGCGTCGAAAACTAATTGTGTTGGTGCTGGATTTGGAGGAAATGGAAGAACTTCCTTCCAATAAAATTGAAGGGTTTAGTGAGCGCGTGCAGGCCATGTTCCCTACCATGTATGAGCATCGATGTTCGATTGGGACGGCGGGTGGCTTTTTTCAACGTTTGGAAGAAGGTACATGGATGGGTCATATCATCGAGCATATTGCTTTGGAGATTCAAACCTTGGCGGATATGGATACCGGCTTTGGGAGAACTCGAGGATATGGTGAAAAAGGAGTATACAATGTAGTATTCTCATATATTGAAGAGAATGTAGGACGGTACGCCGCCAAAGCAGCTGTTCGAATTTGTGAAGCCTTGATTTCCGGAGAGGACTATGATCTTGAAGTAGATATTCAGGAAATGCGCGAAATACGTGAGGCTGAACGGCTCGGGCCAAGCACAGCTTCAATCGTCCAGGAGGCCGCTAGTAGAGGAATCCCATGGATACGCTTGAATAAATATTCATTGTGTCAGTTAGGGTATGGCGCCAACCAGAAGAGAATTCAAGCGACGGTAACTTCGGAAACAAGTAGTATTGGTGTTGAGCTTGCCTGCGATAAAGAAGATACCAAATACCTTTTGGAACAAGCTGAAGTGGAAGTGCCCCGTGGTGACATTATTAGTAAGGAAGGTAACCTGGAGGAAGCCTGTAACTATGTGGGGTATCCCTTGGTGATAAAACCTATTGACGGTAACCACGGAAGAGGGATCACAGTAGATGTTCAAAATTACGAGGATGCATCAGTAGCTTTCCACGTTGCCAAAGATGTATCGCGAAGAGTTATAGTGGAAAAATTCATCACCGGAAAAGATTACCGCTTGTTGGTAATTAATAACATCTTAGTTGCTGCGGCAGTACGCACTCCGGCTCATGTGATAGGGGATGGAAAATCTTCAATTAAAGAATTGGTTGATATCGTAAATGCTGATCCACGTCGAGGGTATGGCCATGAAAAAGTTCTCACCATGATCACCTTGAATAGTTTAACGCAAACCATTATTGAAGATGCGGGTTACACTGAAGATTCAGTATTAAAAAAAGGGAAGCGTTTAATTTTAAAGGATACTGCCAATTTAAGTACGGGGGGAACTGCTGAAGATGTTACCGATATCGTCCATCCGGCAAATGTTTCCATGGCAGAGCGGATTTCAAAAATAATAGATCTCGATATCTGCGGAATTGATATCATGACGAGCGATATTACGAAACCTCTATCCGAAACTGGAGGTGCTGTACTGGAAGTAAATGCAGGCCCCGGTTTTAGAATGCATTTAGCACCAACTACCGGTCTTCCCAGAAACGTGGCTGCACCTGTGGTGGATAAATTATTTCCTACCAAAGGGGATACAGGAAGAATTCCAATTATAGCTGTTACCGGAACCAACGGTAAAACCACTACCACTCGATTAATTGCTCATATTGCGAAAATGAGTGGTTACCGAGTTGGATATACGACCAGTGATGGAGTATATATTCAAAACCGTTTGCTTATGAAAGGCGACTGTACGGGTCCTACCAGTGCAGTGTTTGTACTAAAGGATCCAACCGTGAATTTCGCGGTTTTGGAATCTGCCCGTGGTGGACTTCTTCGCGCAGGATTAGGATTTGGAAATTGTGATATAGGGATCGTTACCAACATCGCAGCAGACCACTTAGGGTTAAAAGGCATCCATACAATCGAACAACTGGCAAAAGTTAAAGGCGTTATTCCCGAAACTGTATTACCGGATGGGTATGCGATCTTAAATGCCGATGACGATCTTGTCTACGAAATGAGAAGAGGGATTAATTGCAATTTGGCTTTATTCTCTATGGATGAAGACAATCCTAGAATTCAGGCTTTACAACGTAAAGGTGGAATTACCGCTATTTATGAAAATGGTTTTGTGACCATATGTCGAGGTACCTGGAAGATGCGAATCATGAAAGCAGAAGATATTCCTTTAACCTATGGAGGAAAAGCAACATTTATGATCCAAAACGTTTTGCCTGCTATTCTTGCAGGAAATATTAGGGGAATAAGTATTGAAGATATGAAAGCGGCTTTGGTGACCTTTATACCTTCTGCTTCACAAACCCCGGGAAGGTTGAATTTATTTGAGTTTGAAAACTTTACGATACTCTTAGATTATGCACACAATCCTGCCGGAATGAGAGCACTTCAAAAATTCATCGATAAATTAGAATGTACCGTAAAAGTAGGTATCATAGCAGGAATAGGAGATAGGCGTGAAGAAGACAATAACGAAATGGGCAGTATAGCTGCCGAGATGTTTGACGAGATCATCATTCGTCAGGATAAACACCTTCGTGGGAAGACAGAAGAAGAACTCATCAAAATGTTGGACACCGGAATCAAGGCAAAGGACCCGAACAAGAAAATAACGATTATTCCTTCAGAAAAAGAAGCGATCACCTACGCAGTTACTAATGCGAAGAAAGGCTCACTCGTTGTTTTATGTAGTGATGTCATTCCCGATGCGTTGGATCTGGTTCAAAAATTCAAAGCACAGGAAGCCAGCGGTGAAGTCGTTTTCGCGGAATGATAAAAGGTCACTCCCTTTTGAGGATCTTCTATTCTAGAAGTGATGGCCTGGATTCCCATGGTTGATTTAAAAATAGAAAAGCCACCACAGATGTGATGACTTTTCGCCCCAAATTTGATTGACCCACCCTAAGGTAGACCAACCTACTTATGTACTTCAAAGCTATAAAAAATATTGATTCCTACGGTTAAAAAACAGCACTATCTGCATAGACAGTTTTTGCTTCCATAAACATAATAAGCTGTTACATAGATAGATAACAAAATAAATTCAGAAAATTCCTACAAGGATAATTCTTAGTTTAACGAAACTTTTATAAGAAGAAATCAATTTCAGCCCTTTTTATTAAAAAAAACGGGTTTTGTGCTTTCGTTTTTATCGTTGACATATGTAGTAACATAAAACCCGTCGTGAATGGAATAGGCACCGGTTTCTCCTTTTTTGTTTATCGCAATATATCCTACTTGAAAATGTTCATAGTTCTGATTTTTGCCCACAATTCTTCCGATGGCTTCTTCACATGCTTTTTGTGGTGACATCCCTTGGCGCATCAATTCAACGATCAAAAAACTGCCCACGGTTTTCAGAACTTCTTCCCCTAACCCGGTTGCAGTAGCAGCACCCACTTCATTGTCAACAAATAATCCTGAACCGATAATAGGCGAATCGCCTACCCGTCCGGCCATTTTATAAGACAAACCACTGGTTGTGCAACCGCCGGAGATATCTCCATTTTTATCTATGGCCAACATTCCGATGGTGTCGTGATTTTCAATATTTATTACGGGCTTGTATTGAGATGTTTTTTTCCACTTTTCCCATGCTTTTTTGGAAGCGTCTGTTAGAAGATTTTCTTTTTTGAATCCTTTAGAAACAGCAAATTGCTCTGCTCCTTTGCCCGCTAAAATAACATGTGGAGTGTCCTCCATCACCTTCCTGGCGACGGAAATAGCATGCTTGATGTTTTGCATATAGACCACAGCTCCATAATTTCCTTCTTTGTTCATAATACAGGCGTCGAGCGTCACATTACCATCACGGTCGGGCAATCCCCCAATACCAACACTTTGCCCTTCGGCATTGGCTTCCTCTACCATACAACCTTGCTCGATGGCATCCAAAGAGCTTTTGCCTTGCTCTAATACTTTCCAGGCCTTTGCCGTGGAATCGTGTACGTTCCAGGTAGCGATAACAATCGGTATGGTCGTTTTTACAGCAGTATCTTTGTCCTTCGGAACCGACGATGTTTTCGCCGTATCCGAATTTTCCTTACACCCTATCACTGTGGCTCCTGCAACTATTCCAAAGCTGCTCAATGATGTGTTCTGAATAAATTTTCTACGTTTCATCTTTTTATTTTAATTTCTGAACAGACCTTCCAGGTTTCCAAAACCTGGAAGGTCTTATTTCTACTTTATTTCAATTTCGTCAATAAATATCCAGGCCTTCCCATTTGATGGATACCCCAAATGCCATTTAGGAACAGGCCCTAAGTTTTTAGCGACAATTTTTATATATCTGACACTATGATTATTCATATTGAAACTAACCGTTTCAATTTTCGTTTCTTCGGAAGGGATTCCAGATGCAAATAGTTGCTTTGGCAACGATTTATAAAAAGTCAGCGTATTGTCCGAAACATAACATTCTACTTCCGTAGGCAAAAAGATCCAACTGCGCTGGTCCTGCAAGAAGTTAACTTGTACAGTTTCTATCGGCTTCACTTTACCCAGATCCACGATCGCGATCACATCCTTATCCTGATAACCTTGCCAGGCGCCAGTTCTAAAATCACGGGCGCCCTTAATACCGTCGATCAATGCATCGTTACCACCGGCACTGTACTGATTTGAATATTCGGTTTCCAGTTGTATGCTTAAATCGGGGTCTATTTTGTAAAATTCGGTAGTAAGCGTACTACTTTTTATACCGTCTTTTTCGCTATAGGTTTTCAATATGCTTTTTTCTGAAATGTTAAAAGCCCCTTCATATTTCTTAAAAACAGTGTCATTTAGGCTGAAATAAATTTCAGTATTCTCCACCGGGGTTTTCAATTCAATTAGAGTCCGGGTTTTAAACGCCACATCTCCTTTTGAGATAAATGGTGCAGGGGTGATAGGATGGTCGGTAATTTCGGTTTTAGGAATTTCCGCATCTGTCGTTCCCCATTCAGTAGGAGCATTGACCATGATAAATTCCAGAGTTCCCCCATCGATAATATCATGGTGATAGAGATAGGTTCGCCCCAGTGACTTACCATTCAGCAAAACATTCGATATGTACTTGTTACGCTTGGAGACACCTTCAGCATTAATCGTAAACTCTTTGCCATTCTCAAGATTAAAGGTAGCTTTTTCAACCAATGGGGTTCCAATTATGTACTGATTACTTCCGGGGGTAACGGGATAAAATCCAAGCGAACTAAAAACATACCAGGCACTCATCTGGCCACAGTCCTCGTTACCACTTATTCCATCGGGCGTGTTCGTGTATAACTCGGTTAAAATTTGATATACTTTCTCCTGTGTTTTATAGGGCTTATTGACAAAATTATAGAGGTATGCCATATGGTGACTCGGCTCATTTCCGTGGGCATATTGCCCGATTAGCCCTGTAATATCGGCCTGTTCACGACCTGAGGTCTGTGTATCTGCCACGAACAATTCATCCAAATGTGTTTCAAACTTATCCTTCCCACCCATCAGACTAATCAATCCTGAAATATCCTGTGGCACAGCCAAACTGTATTGCCAGGCGTTGGCTTCGGTATAATTGAAATTCACTTCAAAAGGATCGAAGGGGCCAAACCATGTATTGCGAAATCGGCCTTGCATAAAACCTGTCCCGGGATTGTATAGATTTTTATAGGATTGGGCTCTTTTTGAAAATGTCAGATGTGTTTCGGTCTTCCCCATGGCCGACGCCATTTGTGCTATCGTCCAGTCGTCGTATGCATATTCCAGGGTTTTGGAAACCGATTCACTTTCGTCTTCCACGGCTATGAATCCATTGGTTTTATAGGATTCCAAACCCAGTTTATCACGAGTGGCACTATGGATCATAACTTTTAGTGCTTTATAGACATCGTAGTCCCTTATGCCTTTCATATAGGCATCCGCGATAACCGGCACTCCGTGATAACCTATCATACAACCGGTATAATTTGCAGCCAGATCCCAAATAGGCATGATACCCCCCTCATCGTATTTGGCCATAAAAGTATTGATAAAATCGTTGGTGCGATCCTGCTCGATAAGAGTGTACAGTGGGTGAGCTGCTCTATAAGTATCCCAGAGTGAAAAAACGGTATAATAATCAAAATCGGTCGTTTGATGGATCTCAAGGTCCATTCCACGGTAGCGGCCGTCCACATCCTGGTAAATGTTAGGCGCGATCATGGTATGATAGAGCGCCGTATAGAAATTGGTTTTAACGGTTGTATCCGAACTCTCAACCACAATTTTTTCCAATTGCTTTTCCCAGGCGTCATCGGCTTCGGTTTTTAGTTGTTCGAAAGTCTTAGAGCCTATTTCTGTTTCGAGATTTTTCCTGGCACCTTCCACATCCACTGCTGAAATACCGATGGAGACATATACAGGTTCGTTATTAGGGTTGTCAAATTCCAAACCTGCCATCCGTGTACGGCGATCCGGAGTTCTGTGAAAGTAAGTTGGGATTTTCGTGGGGTGTGAGAATTTTATATAAAAGAATATCTTTTGTTCAGCGGCCCAGGCTTCTGAGAAACGAAAACCTTGGAATTCGTAGTTGTTTATTTTTCGAAGACCATAATCCAATAGTTTATCGCGATGTTCCAAATCTAAAATAATAAATTGATTTTCTGAGCTCGGATATTCATATCGATGCATACCTGCTCTCTGGGTTACGGTCAGTTCCACATGAATATTTGTGGAGTCAAGATGCACTTTGTAAAAACCCGGGGATGAAAACTCGCCGCTGTGATCGAAATGGGCCCGATAGCCCGGCCGGCCATCTGCACCATTATTATAAATTAAGGTGTCGGTTGGCATTAGTAAAATATCACCATAATCGCTTATGCCGGTTCCGCTAAGGTGGGTGTGTGAAAAACCGTAGATATATGCATCACTGTAATGATAACCACTGCAGCCATCCCAACCCTCCAAACGAGTATCAGGACTCAATTGTATCATCCCAAAAGGCATGGTTGCCCCCGGATAGGTATGGCCATGGCCTCCTGTTCCAATAAACGTATTTACATAGGCCGTGAGGGGTTTATCCTTTTCAGCAGCTAGAATTTCTTTCTTTTTTTTTGAACAACTTAAAAGAAAAACGGTAAAAAATAACAATAAGAGTAATTTCTTCATGAGCCGGTTTTGTGCTGAAAAGATACAAAATCAAGTTAAAAAAAAGTGAAGAAGACGTGTCCCTTTTTAAAACCGAAGTATCTTTATCGCAATTAGAAACTACTACTATGCTGCGTTGGATCATTTTCATTGTCATTTATATCGCGATAGATATTTACGCCTTTCAAGCGTTACGCACTGTATCCAAAAACCAATGGTTCTATTGGGCTTATATAACTATCTCTATTGTTATATTGGCCTTGTTTATCTACCAATTGAATTATGGCGCCCCTAACCGGATGATGACCCCGGCCAGGATGTACACAATTGGTGCTTTTCTGGTGATTTTTTTACCCAAGATATGTCTCATAGTATTTATGTTTGGAGAAGATATTATCCGAATCTTTGTTGGTTTGTTCATAAAGATTGGTGGAGGTGATGAAAGTTTCTATATACCTGCGCGCAGAAAGTTCGTGAGCACTCTTGCCCTTGGAGTCGCAGCCATTCCCTTTACTTCTTTGCTTTATGGAATGTTCAGAGGAAAGTACAATTATAAAGTGTTGAAATATTCCTTGGAGTTTGATGACCTCCCCGAGGCATTTGATGGTTACACCATTACGCAAATAAGCGACATTCACAGCGGTAGCTTTGATAATGCCAAAAAGGTAAAATATGCGGTAGACTTGGTGAACGAGCAGCAAAGCGACATTATTTTGTTTACGGGCGACCTGGTTAATAATTTAGCCGGCGAAATGGATTCTTGGCAAACGATCTTTTCGAATCTCAAAGCGCCGGATGGAATATATTCGATCTTGGGGAATCACGATTATGGGGATTATATAAGCTGGGATACTGAGGAGGCAAAGGCCGATAATCTCAAAAGTCTAATATCACTTCAGAAGGATATGGGGTGGGATCTAATGTTGAATGAAAATAGAACCATCGAAAGAAACGGAGAAACTATCAAACTGGTTGGTGTTGAGAATTGGGGGAAAGGTGGATTTAAGAAAAAAGGGGATCTCGAACAAGCTTGTGAAGGAATTTCAGATTCCGATTTTAAAATCCTGATGAGTCATGACCCATCACATTGGCGGGAGCAGGTTTTGCCTCACAGGTATCGTTTTCATCTTACATTGAGTGGGCATACACACGGAATGCAATTTGGGATAGAAATTCCCGGTATTATTCGATGGAGTCCTGCGAAATATCGATATGAAGAATGGGCCGGCATTTATGAGCATAAAGGAGATTATATAAATGTGAACCGTGGCTTGGGTTTCATCGGGTATCCGGGTCGGGTTGGGATCTGGCCGGAGGTTACTGTCATCGAGTTGAAAAAACGCCGTGATACCGCATAATTCGCGGGAAATGTTATATTTGTAACAACCAATACTTCAATCTCATGTCCAAATTTGGAGAATTAATTGAAACACAAATCCCTGTATTATTGGATTTTTATGCGGAATGGGATGAGGCCTGTAAAGAAATGCACCCTGTGTTACGCGATGTGGCTGCAGCTTTGGGTGATAAGGCCCGTGTGATCAAGATAGATATTGAAAAAAACTCCGAACTCGCTAAGGCCCTTCGTGTAAAGGGATTACCTACTTTAATGATCTACAAGAACGGCGAAATGAAATGGCGCCAAAGTGGGGAACAGGATGCCAATACGTTGATTGGTTTGGTACAGGAATATGTTTAATTACCAGCTCTGCACGGTTCCAATTGGCTTAGATTTTTTCACAACTCCATCCTTTTTCTGAAATAACCTCTAATACCTTTGGCAACACATACCGTAATTTTTCCTCTGCCTTCAAACTATCGTGAAAGACAACTATACTCCCGGGTTTGACATTTTCCGAAACATTTCTGAAGCAGTTATCTTCGGAAATGGAAGCGTCGAAATCGCCGCTAAGAACATCCCACATTATTATTTTGTATCCCTTTTGCTGAAGAATATGAGACTGCCTTGAAGTGAGTTTTCCGTAGGGAGGACGGAATAGATTGGAGATTGAAGATCGTTGATCGGAGATTTCCGATTTGATTTTTGGGATATCTTCACGCTTTCCGCCTTCGTTCACATCCTTCATATTATATTGGACGGGCGGGCAATTCGGATGGACAAGCGTACTCCGTGCTTCGTGCACTTTATTCATCTCCTCATCGGCCTTAAGCACGTTATCAACAAACTCTTCGGTGCTTGTTTTCCAACCATTTCGATGATTGAAGGTGTGGTTGCCAACCGAATGACCTTCAGCAATGATTCTTCGGAATAGATCGGGCTGCTTTTCAATGTTTTCACCAATGCAGAAAAAAGTGGCTCCTGCATGGTGTTTTTTCAGTTCTTCCAAAATCCAGGGGGTAATTTCAGGGATGGGGCCGTCGTCAAATGTCAGGTATATTGTATTTCCGATCTTATTGGCAGACAAGCTCGAATTTGGAAACGTCCAAACCCGTTCCGGAAACATCCGTTGTACGAATTTGGGCGTTTTCACCAAATAACCTTTCATCTATTCTTCAAGTTCTAAAAAAGTGCTATCGTTCAACAAAGAATCCAGGAACTGTTCCGTCAACTTTTCCTTCCGAAGAAATTCAGTATCGATATCAATTCCCAATCTGGCAAAGAAACCTCGAAACGGATTTAAATGGTTCAAGAATTTTTCCTTCTCCCGGGCATAATATTCGGGAGTGTCGAAGACGTAGACAATTTCAACCAGGCTTTCGTACTGATTCAGTTTAGAATAAATATCTTCGATCAATTGGAGTTGGCGGTCAATATTTAATCCGCCGTAATATGAAATGAATTCCTGGTGTTTCTTAGTAACTGCCTCATACACTTCACGCGCCTTTTCAGGTTTATCAATTTGATAATAACCCAGTACAAAAGGTTCGACCAGTGAGTAATAATTAAAAAGTTCTACCGGCATTTTTTCCATCGCCAGATCGAGAATATCTTCAGCTTTTTTATCTTTACCTTCATCGATCAAAGTTTCGGCCAGCCGAGCCAAATTACTTCGGTAGGTAATACCATTTCTTCTGGTTTCGGTGTCGTGGTAGACCTTAGGGCTACCACTATTTCCCCAATCCCAGCTCATCACAATATCGTACATTTTATCACCATCGATACGACCCATATCAAATGGGTTTCGTGGGTCGACCGGTGTCTTGATAGGAACTAATTTATATACAACTCCGTCCAGTTGCAGATAATCTTTCATCCATAGATAATCATCGTTCCCGAACGCGCCACCACTAAAGTAAATGGGCCGTTCCCAATTATTATTTGCGATAATATCCAGCATCAACAACCGATTTTTATAAACGAATTCACCTTTGAGTTTAATGTCGATATAGGGTACAATTTTATCGGCATCTTCCTGAGTAACGATCCCACTTCGTAGTACGGCTTCTTTGTCCACCGGAACGCGAATGATCTTGGAGGGGAAGGAACTTATCATTTGTCCGCTGTTCAACTCTACTTTAGTGATCGGGTTTTCACTAGCGATCCAATTCATCCAAGTTTTGATGTTGATAGTGTCTTTATAGCGTAGCATATTTTTTATAGAAGTGCCGTTGCTGATTAAAAATTTTAATTCTTTTAGGACATTAGGATGAATTGTCCGAAATTCTTCTTGAGAAATTTCTTTGTTTTGGAGTCGTTCAAAATCTGTCATTGCTTGATTAAAATCACTTCCATTAAAAGCAATTACATCGCGTGTACCATAAGTGTATTTATCGTGAGTTAATTGCGATGGTATAGGATCACTGCTGAAGGCTTGTTTCTTCATATCATCGATATACCAATCTGTCTGGAATAAGCTTGTGTTGACAATTCTGATGTCCTGGCGGTACTTTTCGACATTTTGCTGGTACCAAAGTGCGAAGGTGTCGTTGTCACCTATGGTAAAGAGAATTCCGTTTTCATCGCAGGAATCCAGATACATACGACCCATAGAATTGGCAGTGCGGCGATTGGATCGATCATGATCATCCCAGTTTTGAGTGGCCAATAGAATAGGCCCGGCAAGTAATGTAACTCCCAGAACAATAGGGATGGCAGTTTTCGGTTTCAGATAATCCTTCGCAACTTCATAGAGCGCATACACACCATAGCCTATCCATAATGCAAAGACATAAAAGGACCCGACCAGAGCATAATCCCTCTCACGGGGTTCGTATATGCGCTCGTTGAGGTATATTTTAAGTGCAAGTCCTGTAAACAGGAAGAACACCAACAAGACCCAAAAGCTCTTCTTGTCGTTTTTGGCATGAAAAACCAGCCCTAAGATCCCTAAAATGAGTGGGAGAAAATAATAGGTATTCCGGGCCGGGTTATTTTTTACGTCGCTGGGTAAATTATCCTGAGAACCCAGTCGCCATTCGTCTATAAACGAGATACCGCTTAGCCAATTTCCGTTCAGGCCTCCACCTTGCCCTTGTACGTCGTTCTGCCTCCCTGAAAAGTTCCACATAAAATAGCGCCAATACATATAACTGAATTGATGCTGGAACATATATCCTATATTTTGTCCGAAAGTAGGCTTCTTGATATCCAGGAAGGGTCCGAAATCATTCAAGAACTTATTGAAGTCGTCGCCATCCACCAAACCATTGGCATGGGCTTGCTTAAATTTTGATACTTCCTCTACGAGGCGATCTTCGCTTCTATACTTACGCTTGATGCCAAATTCGATTCCTCCGATGAACTCCAGATAATTGGCATTATGTTCCGTACTCCACATACGAGGAAGGATGGCTTTTTGATTGTCGTCAGTGTTTTGTCCGGCGTTTTTGTAATCTTTATTTACAATAACATATTTACCCAAGGTCAGGTCTTTCTCGTACTTGGGCTTATCATCTTTGTAGGGATTACGCGCGTCCAATCCTACGTAGGTTTCGGTAAATTGCGGGCCGTAAAACAGGTGTGTTTCGGGATATTGTTCTCGATTGTAATAGGCCAATAATTCAC
>SMVA01259723.1_pt1 | contig 12068 bp, 8 predicted proteins | sample 2456451 | NCBI WGS metagenome assembly SMVA01 (sample SAMN11095933, study PRJNA526329) | marine sediment metagenome | biome: Marine sediment; feature: Surficial sediment; material: Deep marine sediment; isolation source: Hadal surficial sediment | place: Pacific Ocean | collected 2014-05 | depth 0-1...
GCCCGGATGTAGCCGGTCTTGATGCCGTCCGTGCCCTTGTAGGTCTTGAGCAGCTTGTTGTGGTTGCCGTAGGTCCGGCCCTTGTAGGTGAAGTGCTTGGTGGAGAAGTAGCGGTAATAGCTCGGGAAGCGCCGCAGCAGGTTTTGGCCCAGCTTGGCCATGTCCCGGGCGGTGCTGAGCTGGCCCCGGTTGGGCAGGCCGGAGGCGTTGCGGAAGGTGGTGCGGGTGAGCCCGATCGCCCTGGCCCGCTTGGTCATCATCTTGGCGAAGGTGGATTCCGTGCCGCCCAAGGCCTCGGCGATCACCACCGCCACGTCGTTGGCCGACTTGGTGACCAGGGCCAGGATCGCGTCTTCCACCTTGATGCTCTGGCCGGCCCGCAAGCCCAGCTTGGACGGCGCCATGCCGGCGGCCCGCCTGGAGACCTTGATGCGCTGACTGAGCGTCAGGCGGCCGTCCTCCAAGGCCTCGAAGACCATGTAGAGGGTCATGATCTTGGTGAGCGAGGCCGGATAGTTGCGGGTGTCGGCGTTTCTGGCGTAGAGCACCCGGCCGCTGGCGGCATCGATCACGATCGAGGCGTAGCGCGCCTGGGCCGGCGCCGAAGACAAAATCAAGCCGACGAACACCGCGCAGACCCCGGCGATCACCAAAGACCTAAGCCGATTCGCCTTAAGTATGCCGTAGATTAGCAGGGATTCCAAAGGCTTGCCCCCAAGAACAGGTTGTACCCCACTGATTCGACGCAGATTCTACGGAACTCTCCCGTTCCTGTCCAGGATAATAGCTCGTCCTTCGAAACGGGACGGTTCGTCTATCATCTCGGACTGATTCGGGTCGTCCCGTCAAGGGCAGCGAAATACCGAGGATTACGGGCCCAGGTTCGCCGGATCAGACCTTGGAGATCACGGTCAGACGCGCGCCAGCGCCGATCGGCCGCCGCGAATTTGCGCGCGCGAGTGTGGCACGAGCTCTCGGAGCGGACGACTTGCCGTCAGGGGCCGGTGCGGTTCAGGGTCCAGTCGTAGCGGTGATCTTCGATCTGGGAGATGCGCCACAGGGCGCGGGCCAAATCGGGGTTCGCGTAACGGGCCAGATGGCTGATGACCTGGGCGTCGCTGGTCCCGAAGTCCTCGGCGAACCAGGCGTAGATGCTGGAGACCACCAGTTCGCCGTCCCGGAGCCGAACCCCGCGCGGGTGGTTCACGTAGGCCCGGGCGGCAGCCTCCAGCAGGGCCTCGCTGTTCTCGGCGGTGAAGGCCGTCGGCTGCAGGTTGGGGCAGCCGATCGCGGCGCAGTTGACCGCATAGTGCACCCGCGGGTCGCGCCAGATCGGCCGCAGTATCCGGTGCTCGATGTCGTTCAAGCTTAGCGCCTCGCCTTCGATCTGGATCAGTTTCTTGTCCCAGGGGCCAGAACCGAAGAAGCCCGGCGAGATGTCGATGTCGCGGATCGAGTCGACCGGATAGTGGGACAGCACGAGCTGCACCGTGAGCGCGTTGTAAAGGTTGATCCAGTAGGCGCGCTGCCGGGCCTTGTTGGCGCCGCTGATCGCGACGCCGGCCAGGCCCGCCACATAGGCGTCGAGCGCGGCCCGGTCCTCCGGGCTCACCTTGTCGTAGGCGAAGGTGTTGACCCCGCCGGGCACCACCGTGAGATAGCGCCCTAGCAGGCGGTCCCAGGCGGAGTGATCGATCTCGACCGTGGCCGCCGGGTCGTGCGCCTGCCACCGCGGCCAAAGCTCCGAGCGCGGCGCGAAGAGCGCCTCGAAAGAGTGAAACCCCGCCAAAGGCACCACGAGGGCCAGGAACAGAAGCCCGCGCGCCCGTCGTCCCACCGACCGTGCAATGAATTTTTCCAAGGGAGCCCTCTCCACCAAGCGTGGCTCCGGCGGTCCGGCAGCCGGCTTGCTGGATATGAGGGCGGGCTTGGCGCTTGTCACCGGGGGCCTGGATCACGGTGCGTCATAGTTCCGTGACCGCAAGGGCCCGGGCGGGGGAAGATGGGCCCTCGTGCGACTAGCCCCAGGGCGACTCCAGGCCGCTTGCTTTGAGCTGCGCGGCCACCGCCGCCTTGAGCGTGGCCAGGCCGGCTTCGTCGGCCGACTCGCAGCGGGCGACCAGGACGTCCTGGGTGTTGGAGGCGCGCAGGAGCCACCAGCCCTCGGCCGTCTTGACCCGGACCCCGTCCAAATCGATCACCTCCGCGCCCTCGGACTTGAGCCGCGCGGCAACCTCATCGATCACCTCCCACTTGCGCGCTTCGCCGCAGGCAAAGCGGGTTTCGGGCGTATTGACCACCTGGGGCAAGCCGTCGCGAAGCGCGGCCAGGCTGCGGCCCTCCCGGCACACCACCTCGATCAAGCGCAGGGCCGCGTAGAGCGCGTCGTCGAAGCCGTAATAGCGGTCCGCGAAGAACAGGTGGGCCGCCATCTCGCCGGCGAAGGGCGCGCCTTCCTCGGTCATCTTGGCCTTGATCAGGGAGTGGCCGGTCTTCCACATGATCGGCCGGCCGCCGCACCGGGCGATGTCGTCGAACAGCGCCTGGCTCGACTTGACGTCGGCGATGATCGGCGCGCCAGGATTTTCCTTCAGCACCTCGCGGGCCAGCAGCATGATGATTTGGTCGCCCCAGAGAATGCGGCCCTGGCCGTCCAGGGCGCCGAGCCGGTCCCCGTCGCCGTCGAAGGCGAAGCCCAGATCGCAGCCCTCGGCAAGCACCGTCTCGCGGAGCTGGATCAAGTTCTCCGGGACCGTCGGGTCCGGATGGTGATTGGGGAAGGTCCCGTCGATCTCGCTGTTGAGGGTGATATGAGTGCCCGGCAGCCCGCGTACCAGCGCCTCCAGAACCTCGCCGGCCGCGCCGTTGCCGGTGTCCCAGGCGATCTTGAGCGGGCTCAGCCCCTGGAACTCCTCCTTCAGCCGCTCGACGTAGGCCGCCGCGACGGACCGTTCCTCAACCTGCCCAGCGCCGTTCTCGTAGTCTCCCTTGGCGGCCAGCCGGCCCATTTCTTGGATTGACTCGCCATAGAAGGGCGCGCGATCGAGCATCATCTTGAAGCCGTTGTAGTCCGGCGGGTTGTGGGAGCCGGTGATCATCACCCCGGCCTCCACCGGCAAGGTATGGGCTGCGTAGTACAGCATGGGCGATGGACCCAGGCCGACATCGAACACCTTGAGGCCGCAATCCTTGAGGCCCTCTCGGACCTGGCCGGCCAGCTCGGGCGAGGACAGCCTGCCGTCGTAGCCGACCACGGCCGCGCTGCCGCCGGAGCGCACCACCACGGTTCCGAACGCCCGGCCGAGCCCATAGGCGTCGGCGCCCGACAAGGTCTGGCCCACCACCCCGCGCACGTCATACTCGCGCAGGATCGTGGGATGGAAGCTATGGGCTCTGCTGTTGGGCATATTAGACGCCCTCCCGGTCGCTCGGCCGATGCAGGTATAATCGAAGCCGGCGGCGGCCATCTCTTCGGGATCATAGATGTTGCGCAGGTCCACCATCAATGGGTTTGCCATGGCGGCCTTGACCCGGGCCAGGTCGAGGGCGCGGAACTCGTTCCACTCGGTGACGATGACCATGGCATGGGCGCCGGCCAAGGCCTCGTAGGCGGTGTCGCACCAGTCCACGGCGTCCAGCAGCTTGCGGGCCTCATCCATGCCTTCGGGATCGAAGGCTCGAATCGTGGCGCCCGCCGCCTGCAGGCGCGGCACGATCTCCAGACTGGGCGCTTCGCGCATATCGTCTGTGTTGGGTTTGAAGGTCAGTCCCAGGACCGCGATGGTCTTGCCCGCGACCGAACCGCCGCAGCTTGCGACAATTCGATCGGCCATCCCAATCTTGCGCGCCGCGTTCACCTCTATCACGGTCTCCACCAGGCGCAGGGGCGCATGGGCCTGCCGTGCCGTGCGCGCTAGGGCGACCGTGTCCTTGGGAAAGCAGGATCCGCCATAGCCGGGACCGGGATGGAGAAATTTGGCGCCGATGCGGCCATCCAGACCCAGGCCCTTGGCCACCACATGAACGTCGCCGCCCAACTTCTCGCAAAGATCGGCAATCTCGTTGATGAAGGTGATCTTGGTGGCAAGGAAGGCGTTGGCCGCATACTTGGTCAGCTCGGCGGTCTCCAGGGTGGTGAAGAGAATCGGCGTTTCGATCAGGTAGAGCGGCCGATAGAGCTCGCCCATGACGTCGCGGGCGCGCGGGCTCGTGGCACCGATCACCACCCGGTCCGGGCGCATGAAATCACCGATGGCGGAGCCTTCGCGCAAGAATTCCGGATTTGAGACCACGTCGAAATCGCCATCGGGCCGAGTTTGGGCGAGAATCCGTGCCACCTCCGCGCCGGTGCCCACGGGCACCGTCGATTTGGTGACCACCACCGTATAGCCCTGGAGCGCGGGCGCGATCTCGCGCGCCGCCTCGTAGACATAACTGAGATCCGCGTAGCCGTCGCCGTGCCGGCTGGGTGTGCCCACCGCGATGAACACGGCCTCGGCCGCGCCCACCGCCCCGGCCAGATCGGTGGTGAAGCTCAGCCGGCCGGCCGCCACGTTGTGGTCGACCAGGCGTTGGAGGCCCGGCTCGAAAATCGGAATCTCGCCCCGCTTCAGGCGCGCGACCTTTTCGCCGTCCTTATCGACACAGATCACCCGGATCCCGAACTCGGAAAAGCACGCACCGGACACCAAACCCACATAGCCGGCCCCGATCATGGCGATCTGCATGGCGCTCTTCCCTTGCCGTGATCGCTACACTGAGCCGGTCGTGGCCGCGGGGTCCAGGTAACGCCGGAGAATTTGCGTCACCTCCGCTCTCAAATCGTCCCGTTGCAGGGCAAAGGCGATGTTGGCCTCGAGAAACCCGATCTTGGTGCCGCAATCGAAGCGCTTGCCCTCGAAACGCAGGCCGTGGAACGGGATCGATCCGATGGTGCGGGCGATGGCGTCGGTCAGCTGAACCTCGCCGCCGCTGCCCCGTTCTTGCCGTTCCAGCTCCCGGAAAACCTCGGGCTGCAAGACATAGCGGCCGATGATCGAGAGGGTCGAGGGCGCCGCCTCTGGCGCGGGCTTCTCCACCAGGCCCCGGGCCTCGGCCAGGCGGCCGTCCTCGCGCACCACGTCCAGGATACCGTACTTCCCGGTGTGCTCGCGCGGCACGTCCATCACCGCTCCCAGGTTGCCACCGACCTCCCGGTGCGCCTCCAGCATTTGCGTGAGGCACGGGGTCTTCGACAGGATCAGGTCGTCGGCCAGCAGCACCGCGAAGGGCTCGTCGCCCACCAGGTGCCGGGCGCACCAGACCGCGTGGCCCAGGCCGAGCGGCTCCTGCTGGCGGACGTAGGCGACCTCACCCGGCGCCGCCAGGATCGACTTCAGGGCCGCCAGCTCCGCGGTCTTGCCGCGTGCCGCCAGGCTCTGGGCCAGCTCAAGGCTTTGGTCGAAGTGATCCTCGATCGCCTGCTTGCCCCGGCCGGTCACGAAGATCAGCTGCTCGATGCCGGCCGCGCGCGCCTCTTCCACCGCGTACTGGATCAGCGGCTTGTCGACCACGGGCAACATCTCCTTGGGCATGGCCTTGGTCACCGGCAGGAACCGGGTCCCGAGACCACCGACTGGAAAGATCGCCTTGCGCACAACTGCTTGCATGGTGGGCCGGCTGTTGGGGTTTGTGATGACAGTGCCCCCTCGGGGCCGTTAATCCGCGACGTGGGCGCTGTAATGCCACAGGCCCGCCAGGGTGACAAGCGGCCCAGGGTGTGACAACTGCGTGACACTGGGATGACTTTTGGCGCGGCGTTTCAGCTTCGGCGCCGGGCCGCGATCAGGAATTCCTTGTTTCCTTGGGGGCCGGTGATCGGGCTTTCGCTCAGGCCGAGCACGGTCCAGTCCGCCAGGCCGTCCAGCCAGGCCGCGATCCGGGCGCAGACCGCCTGGTGCAGGGCCGGATCGCGCACCACGCCGCCCTTGCCGACCTGGCCCTTGCCGACCTCGAACTGGGGCTTGATGAGCGCAATCAACTGGGCCCCGGGGGCGGCCAGCGCCAGGGACGCCGGCAAGACCACGTCCAGGCCGATGAAGCTGGCATCGCAAACCAGGAGATCGATCGGATCGGGCACCTGCGCCGCGGTCAAGTTGCGCCCGTTGGTGCGCTCCAGGACGATGACCCGCGGATCCTGTCTGAGTGTCCAGGCGAGCTGGCCGTGGCCCACGTCCACGGCATAGACCTTTGCCGCCCCGCCGCTCAAGAGCACGTCGGTGAAGCCGCCGGTGGAGGCCCCCAGGTCCAGGCAGACCCGGCCCGTCGGATCGATTTGGAAGCGCTCGAGCCCGGCGGCCAGCTTGATCCCGCCGCGGCTGACCCAGGGATGGTCGCGGCCCTTGACCTGGAGCGGCGCGTCGCTTGGCAACAGCGTGCCCGGTTTATCGACGCGCCGGGAGCCCGACGTCACCTGACCGGCCATGATCAGAGCCTGGGCCCGGGTCCGACTCTCCGCCAATCCGCGCTCGACCAGCAGCACGTCGGCGCGGCCTTTCGCCGCGCCGCTCACGAGGTGGTCCAGTCGAGCCGGTCGCGCCGGTGAAAGCGCACCACCAGCGCCACCGCCACGATCGCCAGGCCCAGCGCCAAGCCGATCCACACACCCTGACCGCCCAGAGACGTCCGGAGCCCCAGATAAGCACTCGCCGGGAAGCCGATGCCCCAGAAGCCCAGGACCGAGAACACCATGGGCACCCGGGTGTCCTTGATGCCGCGCAAAGCCCCCGCGCCGATCACCTGGGCGCCATCGAACAACTGGAACAGGGCGGCGATCGCCAGGAAGGACACCGCCAGCTCGACCACGGGCGCGCTCTCGGCCGCGTTGAGATCCAAGAAGAACCCGACCAGCGACGTCGGCAGGAACCAGAAGACCAGCGCCGAAATCATCATGAAGCCGCCGCCGAGCGCCAAGGCCACCCAGCCGCCGTGACCGACGCCCGCTGCATCGCCCCGGCCCACGGCGAGGCCGATCCGCACGGTGACGGCCTGGCTCACTCCCAGAGGAATCATGAAGGCCACGGCGGCGCATTGCAGCGCTATGGCGTGGGCCGCCAACTGGTTCTGGCCGATCAGTCCCATGAGGAAGGCTGCGGCGGAGAACAGGCCGGTCTCCGCCAGGATGAAAAGTCCGATCGGCAGGCCCAGCCGCCAAATCTCCCGGAACCGGGGCCAATCCGGCCGCCACAGCCGGACCAGCACGGCGTAGCGGCGGAACCGCCGGTCCCACAGAATGTAGCCCAGCATGGCCAGGAACATGAAGCCGTTGACCACAGAGGTGCTGATGCCGGCGCCGACCAGTTCCAGGCGCGGGAAGCCGAAGTTGCCGAACATCAGCGCATAGTTCCCCAGGGCGTTCACCGCCACCCCCAGGCAGCTCACCACCAGGGCCGCGCGCGGCCGGGAATGGGCCACCACAAAGCATCGCAGGACCACGAACCAGAGCGCCGGCACCAGGCTCCAGAGCGCCGCCCGCAGATAGCCCTCGGCCAGGACAACGCTGTTCTCCGCTTGGCCGAAGGCCAGCAGAATCCCCCGGCCCTGCCACAAAACCAGGCTGGACAGACCCCCCACCAGCAAAGCCACCCAAAGACCCTGCCTGAGGGTTCGGCGCACGCCCCGGTAGTTCCGGGCGCCAAGTTCCTGGGCCGTCATGGGAATCACCGCGCTGACGATGCCCAGGCCAAAGAGAAACAGGGGGAACAGCAGGTTGTGGCCGAGCGCCCCGGCCGCCAGGCTGGCAGGGCCGAGCCAACCCATCATCAGCACGTCCGTGGTGCCGATCGCGATCTGGGCGATCTGTGCCATGACCAGGGGTGCGGCCAAGCTCAAAGTGGCACGGGTCTCCCGCCACCACGGCGCAAGGGACCGTGGCGCCGTCAGGACCGTAAGGTCCTCGGTTCCGCTGGACAGGTTCTGAGGCATGGCCGGCACTATGCCGATTTCGATGGCGCGTGGAAAGCTGTTGCCCCCGCAGTGCAGCTATGCGCGCGGGGCGCGGCGCCGTTCGCGGGGGTTCAGGCCCGCGCCGGCGTTTCCACTTCCTCTTCGCCCAGGGCCGCCAGGGCCGCCGTCACGATGCCCGTGGCGTCGAGGCCCGCCAGAGCGATCTGAGTCGCCGGTTTTTCGTGGTCGATGAAGACGTCGGGCAAGCAAAGCGGGCGGAACTTGAGGCCCCGGTCGAAGAGGCCGTCGCGCGCCGAGAACTGCATGACCTGGCTGGCGAAACCGCCGATAGCGCCTTCCTCGACCGTGATCAGCACCTCGTGTTCGCGGGCCAGGCGGCGCACCAGATCGTGGTCCAGGGGCTTGGCGAAACGGGCATCGGCCACGGTGGTGGAGAGGCCCCGCGCGGCCAGCTCGTCGGCCGCCTTCAGGGCGTCCTGCAGCCGGGTGCCGTAAGACAGGATCGCCACCTTGGTGCCCTCGCGCAGGATCCGTCCCTTGCCGATCTCCAGGGGTGTCCCCCGCTCGGGCAACTCGAGCCCCAGGGACTCGCCCCGTGGATAGCGCAGCGCCGAGGGCCGGTCGTCGATCGCCGCCGCGGTGGCCACCATGTGCATGAGGTCCACTTCGTCGGCCGCCGCCATGAGCACGAAGCCGGGCAGGCAGCCCAGGTAGGTGATGTCGTAACTGCCCTGGTGGGTCACCCCGTCGGCGCCGACCATGCCGGCCCGGTCGATGGCGAAGCGCACCGGCAGGGACTGGATCGCGATGTCGTGCACCACTTGGTCGTAGGCACGCTGCAGGAAGGTGGAGTAGATCGCGGCGAAGGGCCGATAGCCCTCGCAGGCCAGGCCGCCACAGAAGGTCACCGCGTGCTGCTCGGCGATGCCCACATCGAAGCAGCGATCCGGGAAGCGCTCGGCGAACTTGTCGAGGCCGGTGCCCGAGGGCATGGCCGCGGTGACCGCGACGATCTTGTCGTCGTGCTCGGCTTCGGCGATCAGCGCCTTGGCGAAGACGTTTTGGTAGGCCGGTGCCTTGGGGGCGGGCTTCGCCTGCTTTCCGGTGATCACGTCGAACTTGGCCACCCCGTGGTACTTGTCCGCGGCGGTTTCAGCCGGCGGATAGCCCTTGCCCTTGTGGGTCACCACGTGGATCAGGACCGGCCCGTCGTAATCCGTGTCGCGCACGTTCTTCAGGACCGGCAGCAGGTGGTCCAGGTTGTGGCCGTCGATCGGCCCCACGTAGAAGAATCCCAGCTCTTCGAACAAGGTGCCGCCGGTGAAGAGTCCTCGGGCGTATTCCTCCGCGCGCTTGGCCGCCTGCTCCAGGGGCCGCGGGAACTTCTTGGCCAGCTCCTTGGCCAGATGGCGCATGGAGGCGTAAGGCTTGGACGAGATCAGCCGAGACAGATAGGCGCTCATGGCGCCAACCGGCGGCGCGATCGACATGTCGTTGTCGTTCAAAATGACGATCAAGCGGCTGTGCATGGCGCCGGCGTTGTTCATGGCCTCGTAGGCCATGCCGGCGCTCATGGCACCATCGCCGATGACCGCGATCACGTTGTTTTGCCGACCGTCGAGGTCCCGCGCCACCGAGAATCCCAGGGCCGCCGAAATCGAGGTCGAACTGTGGGCCGCGCCAAAGGGATCGTGGACACTCTCTTTGCGGTTTGTGAAGCCGGACAGACCGCCGCCCTGGCGCAAGGTGCGGATGCGATCGCGCCGGCCGGTGATCAGCTTGTGGGGATAGCATTGGTGGCTGACGTCCCAGATCAGCTTGTCGCGCGGCGTGTCGAAGAGGTAGTGGACCGCCGTGGTCAGCTCCACCACCCCCAGCCCGGCGCCCAGATGCCCGCCGGTCACCGAGACCACGTCTATGGTCTCCTGGCGCAATTCGTCGGCGAATTGACGAAGCTGGCTTTCGGGCAGCTTCCTCAGGTCCTCCGGAGAGTTCACTTGGTCGAGCAAGGGCGTACGACTGTTATGACCGATCTGACTCAAGTCTCACCTCCTGGACAACCATGTCTCCGTCCGACGACGACATGGCCATGTAATCGCGCCGCACTAGGAACGCCTGTGCACGACGAATTGGGCAGTATCCCGTAGAAGGTCCGCCTTTTCGCCGAAAAGATCAAGACGGGTACACGCATGATTGATAAGCGCCACGGCTCTGGCACGGGCACCCTCAGCGCCCAGCAGGTCGACGAAGGTGGCCTTGCCCTTGGCGCTGTCTTGGCCGGTGGGCTTGCCCAGCTCTTCGGCCGTGCCCTCGGCATCCAGCAAATCGTCGGCGATCTGAAAGGCTAGACCCAGTTCGCCCGCGTAGGCCCCAAGAGCGTCGCGCGCGGCTTTGGGCGCGGCCCCCAGGATGGCGCCCGCCTCGCAGGAGAAGGTGATTAGGGCTCCGGTCTTCAGGGACTGCAAAGCCGTGATCCCCGCAAGATCCAGGCGTTCGCGCGCCGGCGAGATGTCGATCATCTGACCGCCCACCATGCCCGCCGCGCCGGCGGCCGCCGCCAGGCCCGCAACCAGCTCGGCCCGGACCGCCGGGTCGGCGTGGGTGCGCGGGTCGGCGAGCACGGCGAAGGCCTCGGTCAGGAGACCGTCCCCGGCCAGGATCGCGGTGGCCTCGTCGAAGACCATGTGGCTGGTCGGCCGGCCCCGGCGCAGGTCGCTGTCGTCCATGGCGGGCAGGTCATCGTGAATCAGGCTGTAGCAATGGACCATCTCGACCGCCGCCGCGGTCCGCAGGGCCTGATCCTCGGGCACGTCGAAGAGGCGCGCACACTGGACCACCAGGAAGGGACGCAGGCGCTTGCCGCCACCGAGCGCACTGTAGCGCATGGCCTCGACCACCCGGCCGCGGGCACTGGGCACTGTGGGCAGGAGCGCGTCCAGCTGCTGTTCGACCCGCGCCGCGACCGCCTCCAGCGCGCGCTTCAGATCGGCCACGCCCGGCGCCTCACGGGGAATCGAAGGGCTCGGTCTCCACCTCGCCCTCCGGGCCGAGAGAGATCTTTTCGATCTTCTCCTGGGCCTCGCGCAGCTTGGCCTCGCAATGGCGCTTGAGCGCGGCGCCGCGTTGGTAGGCCTCGATCGCCTGGTCGAGCTTGCCCTGGCCGCCCTCCAGATTGGCGACGATCTGCTTGAGTTCCTCGAGGGCGTCCTCGAAGCTCAGCTTGGTAACATCCTTGGGCAGGTCTTTGTCAGCCATGTCATGCCTTATGGAATTTGCATCGATTCTGCGCCCTAAGCGTCCATCAGAGCGCGGACGTGCAGCGCGGCGCTGCGGGCGAGCGCGGGAAGGTCGTAACCGCCTTCCAGGGTGGTGACAAGCCGCCCCTCGCAACACTCGGCGGCCACTTGAACCAACTGGCGGGTGGCCCAGGCGTAGTCCTCGTCCTGAAACCGCAGGTTGGCCAGCGGGTCGTCCGCGTGGGCATCGAAGCCGGCGGAGACGAAGAGAAACTCCGGCTTGAAGGCGCGCACGGCCGGCAGGATGGACTCGCTCATGGCGCGGCGGAACTCGATGGTCCCGGCCAGGGGGGCGAGGGGCAGGTTGAGGATGTTGCCGGCCGCGCCGGTCTCGTCCGCGCTCCCGGTGCCGGGGTAGAGCGGCATCTGATGGGTCGAGGCGAAGAACAGGTCCGCCTGGTCCCAGAACATGGCCTGGGTTCCGTTGCCGTGGTGCACGTCGAAGTCCACCACCGCGGCTTTCCCTAGCCCATGGGCGGCGCGGGCGTGGGCGGCGCCGATGGCCACATTGTTGAACAGGCAGAACCCCATGGACCGCCCCGGCTCGGCGTGATGGCCCGGTGGCCGCACGGCACAGAAGGCATTCTTCGCCTCGCCGGCCATGATCGCATCGACCGCGGCGCAGAGGGCCCCGGCGGCGCGCAGGGCCGCCTCGCCCGAGCCCGGCGAGACCACGGTGTCCGGATCGAGCGCCCGGTGGCCGCTGTCGGGCACTGTGGCCAAGGCCTGCTCCACGTAGGCTCTGTCGTGCACCCGGGCGATCTGCTCAAGCTCCGCGCGCGGCGGCTCGCGCCGGTCCAGCTCGGCGAAATCCGGGGCCTCCAGCGC
>SMVA01095964.1_pt1 | contig 12065 bp, 18 predicted proteins | sample 2456451 | NCBI WGS metagenome assembly SMVA01 (sample SAMN11095933, study PRJNA526329) | marine sediment metagenome | biome: Marine sediment; feature: Surficial sediment; material: Deep marine sediment; isolation source: Hadal surficial sediment | place: Pacific Ocean | collected 2014-05 | depth...
CATCGTGCCGGCGCGCCGCGTGGCCACGGCCAACACCGGCATGACGGCGGCGCGACTGATCCGGAACGGCCACGGGATCGGGCTTCTGCCCTGTTACGTCGGCGACGCCGATCCGGAGCTGTACCGCGTGCCCGACACCGCGCCGATTCCGGACCTCGACATCTGGATCCTGGTCCACGCCGATATCCGCTCCACCCCACGAGTCCGCGCGCTGCTGGATTACATCTACGCCTCGGTCGAAGACAGCCGCGACCTCATCGAAGGCAAACGGGCGAGCCGCCACGCAAATTGAATTGACCGCCGCCTACGTCTCCGCGTGTTTCAGATATTGCGCGACGAAGTCGAAGTCGACGAGGGCGGCGTAGGCGTCGGTGATTTGCTTGGTCAGGGGGCCGGGCACGCGGCCGGTGTCGATCTCGACGCCGTTGACGCCGCGCACCGGGCAGATGCACAGGCTGGTCGAGGTCAGGAACACCTCGTCGGCGTTGTAGGCGTCGTACAGGCTGATGTCGGTTTCCTCGACCGCGATGGCATCGGCGCGCGCCAGGTCGATCACGGTCTGGCGGCTGACGCCGGGCAGCACGTATTTGACCTTCGGCGTCAGCAGCGCGCCGTCGCGGACCATGAAGAAATTGCTGCCCATGCCCTCGCACAGGTTGCCGTTGACGTCGAGGGTGACCGACCACGCTTCCGGGTCGCGCGCCTTCACTTCCAGATCGCCCATGATCAAATTCAGGTAGTTGTGGGTCTTGGCGTTGGGGCTGAGCGCGTCGGGCGGGGTGCGCCGCACCGAGGGCACGATCACGTCGATACCGTCGCGGAACAGGTGCCCGCGCGGACCCAGCGGCAGCGGCGTGCATTCTACGATCACGTTGGGACCCGAATGACTGGCGATGTCGCCGCCGGGCACGTCGACGCCGCGAGAGACGCGCTGGCCGACCCAATAGTCGTCGTCACCGTCGAGCAGGTGCAGGTTGCGCGCCAGCACTTCTTCCGTGATCTCGGTCATCCTCGCCGGGCTGAGCCCGGGGTCGATCTGGACATATTTGAGCGATTTGTAGAACCGCTCCATGTGCTCGCCAAGCTTGAAGATGCGGTGGCCGAAGGTGCGCGTCATGTCGAACACCGCGTCGCCGTAACGGAAGCCGCGGTCGCGGAACGGCACCATGGCCTCGGATTCCGGAACGAACTCGCCGTTCAGATAAACCACGCGCTGGTTGGCGAGCTGGGCTTCGGTCATGACGGCTTCCTCCGAACCGGTGTCAATTCAAATCTCTCCGGCGACCGCCGCCGGCCCGCCGCCTGACGGCGGCTGCTCATCCTTCGACAGGCTCAGGATGAGGCTTCGACAGGCTCAGGATGAGGTAAGTAGCATGGTAACAATATTCCTCATGCTGAGCAGCGCCGCACGGCGCGTGTCGAAGTATGGTCAGCGGCACACCGCCACGCATCATTCCTCGGGCAGGGCCCGGGCGAGCAGGTGTCCGAGCACCACCATACGCGCGATCGGCCCCGGGATATAGGCACTGAGCGTCGCGGCCAGCGAGTCCCGGTGCTGTTGCGTGGGCGGCGGCGCGCCGGACGCCGACAGCAACGCGGCCAGGTCCGGCGCGGTGGCCTCGGCGCGGGCGCGGGCGGCCTCGGCGCGGGCGCCCACCATGTCGCCGGCGGTGGCCTGGAGCAGCGGCGCGGCGATCAGCGCCAGAAAGCCGGGCCAGCGCGCCAGGTGGCGGTACAGGCTGGGGATCATCGGGTGGTCGGACGGGGCGATCGGCGCGCTGAGCTCGACCACCAGATTGCCCAAGTCCGGCGCCATGCCGTCGAGGGGGATGATCGGCGGCAGGTCGGGGGGCGGCTCCGGTGTTTCACCATCGGCGGCCGGCACGGCCCCGTCGGGCGCGCCCGCTTGTAGCCAGTGGCGCAACGCCGCCATGGCGAAGATATTCAGCGAATTGCCCCGGTTGTAGTCGCCGATGATGCGCCGGATCGTGCCTTCCGACTTCTCGTCCACGCCGACCACGCGCAACGCGCGGCGCGGCACCGGCGGCGCCGGCGGCGGATCCAGCCCGGCCACCATGGCCTCGGCCGCGCGCCCGAAATCGCCCGAGGCGAAGACCGGGCGCAGCGCCGCCCACGCCCACGGCAGGCAATCGGGCATGCTTGCCATGTGGCGGTAGATCAGGTTGACCATGCCCACGCCCATCGCCGCCTTGATGTCGGCGTAAAGCGCGGCGGTCTCGCGCGGCGCCTCGGCCTCGGTGATTTCCGGCGTCTGGTCGGTCATGGCGTCCTCCCGCCGGCGATCTTGGGCACCAGATAGACCTCGGCCCCAGGCGGGATCGGCTCGGTCAGGGTGTCCTGGTAGATCTGGTCGTCGATGGCCACCGCCAGGCCATCCTCGAGATGGGGCTTGAGCGCCGGGAAGCGCTCGCCAAGCTGGCGGAACAACTGCCGGATGTCGGCCACGTCCAGGTCGAGCTCGGTCTCGCCGCCGGTGAAGGCGCGCAGGCTCGCGGGAAGCACCACACGGGTCATGGCATGCCTTTCTCGCCGCTCCTTGCGCGACACGTGGGTTTGATCCGGCGTGACTTGCGCGGCCGCGGCGCGCGGGTGTCTACTATGGACTTCGCGTATCCGTGGGCCACCAGGAGAGCCACCATGCCCGATACGGTCAAGACCCGGCTCGCCGGTTTGGTGCTCGCCGCGCTTGTTCTGACCGCCTGCGGCGGCGCCGACAAATCGGGCGGCGAGCCACTGTACGACGACGACCCGTTCTACGACTTCGACGAACCGATAATGGAGGAAGGCGATTAGAGCGTTTCACGAACGGTCCAACGCGGCCAACCCCCTCACCCTGTCCCTCTCCCCAAGGAGAGGGGACGCTCTCGCACCAGTCTTTCCATACTTTACCACCGTTGCCGAGCCAAAAAGACGGCCGCCAGCGGGTTCCCTCTCCCTCGGGAGAGGGACAGGGTGAGGGGGGCGCCGATTCGAACCGAACGTGAATTGATCTAGCCATCGCCGGGCGCCGGCAACGTAATCGTGAGCATCAGCGAGCTCAGGCTTTTGCCGTGCAGGTCCTGCGACATGTTGGCGGTGACCCCGCCGCCCAGGGCGTGCGCGATGACGAAATTAAAGGCGTGGATGCGCGGCAGCTCGTAGCGCGTCACCGGACCCTCGGCGATAGGGGCGAAGGCTTCCATCACGCGTTCCTCGGTCAGATGCCGGCGCAAGTGATCGTAATGGGCCGGGTCGTAGGCGATCACCGAAATATTGACGCTGTGGCCCTTGTCGCCGGCGCGGGCGTGGGCGAGGTCGTAAAGACGCGCGCTCACGCCGCTTGCTCCAGTTTTACATAGGGCGACACCAGTTCGCGCGACAACAGAACGGATTGTACCGCGAAAATCTCGCGCACCGCCTTGAAGTCGCCGGCGCCCCCGGCCGGCCCGTTGGTCAGCAAGGTTTCCAAATCCAGGCCGACCGCTTCCGCCGCCTTGCGGTCCCGGGTGCGCCCTGCCACGCGCAGCCGCGTCTCGTAGGGTTCCGGGCGCCCCTTCCCCGGGCCGTGCAGGCTTTCGACGCCGATCAACTCCACGCGCAACTCATCGTAGGTGAAGCCGCGCATGGCCAGCCGTTCGCGCGCCACCTCGCCGGCCAGGCGGGCGCGCGCGGTGGCGTTGATGCCGCCGTAGGAAATCTGACCCTCGCCGATATAGCCGTCGAAATAGCCCACCGATACCTTGTAGGTGGCCGTGCGCGGGCGCGCCCTGGCGCCGCTCACGCGCACCCGGTCGGCGCCGGCCACCTCGAAGCCGACATCGGTGACGTCGAGCACGCAGTCCGGCGTGATGTAGTTGGCCGGGTCGTGTATTTCGTACAGCAGTTGCTCGGCGCAGGTCATTTCGTCGAGGCGCCCGCCCGAGCCGTCCACCTTGCCCAGCACGATGGCGCCGTCGCGGCTCACCTCGGCGAAGGGAAAGCCGAGCCGCGCCAAGCCGTCGACGTCCTTCTTGCCGGGATCGGCGAAATAGCCCCCGGTGACCTGGCCCGCGCATTCCAGCAGGTGCCCGGCCACCGTGCCGTCGGCCAGGCGGTCGTAGTCGTCGTAGTCCCAGCCGAGCTGGTGGATCATCGGGGCGAGGAACAGCGACGGGTCGGCGACGCGGCCCGTCACCACCACCTCGGCGCCGGTTTCCAGCGCGGCCACGATGGCGTCGGCGCCGAGATAGGCGTTGGCCGAGGCCATGCGCGGCAGGATCGATTCGAGCGGCTCGCCGGTCTCCATCAGCTCAAGCTCGGGCATGCCGGCGACGGCCTCGCGCACGTCGTCGCCCAGCACCACGGCGACGCGGGCGGCCACGCCCTCCTCGGCCGCGATCTCGCAAATGCGCTTGGCCGCGCCGATCGGGTTGGCCGCGCCCATGTTGGTGATCACGCGCACGCCGTTGGCGATACAGGTGGGCAGCACCGCGCGCACGCGCTCGGCCAGCAACGGGTTGTAGCCGCGCGTCTCGTCATGCAGGCGGGCCAGGTTCTCGCGCGCGATGGTGCGCTCGGCCAGGCACTCGAAGGCCAGGAAATCCAGCCCGCCCTTCTCGGCCAGCTCCAAGGCCGGGTCCCAGCGGTCCCCCGCGTACCCCGCCCCCGCGCCCACCCGCACGCGCTCGCTCATGCCGCCGCCTCTTCCGGCCGGCCGCGCGTCCGACATGGCGGCGCGCGGCGTGCCGGTCCATACTTCATCCCCAGCGATCAAACCATGAATGGGCGAGCGCGGCCAGACGCTTGGCCGGGAGGGGCGCGATGACGGAATTGTTGGCGGCGCGCCGGTTCGCGGAGCCGGTGGACCGGAAGGCGGTGGCGCGGGATTGGCGGGCGCGGGGCTATTCGTGCGAGAATTTTACCGACCCGCCGGGGCGCGAGTGGCGCGATTTCACGCACGACACAAACGAGCTGGTCACGGTGGTCGAGGGCCGCCTGGAGATGACCGTGGCCGGCGAGAGCTTCACTATCGGCCCCGGCGACGAGGCGTTCATTCCGCGCGGCGCGGTGCATTCGGTGAAGAACATCGATGCCGGCACCACGCGCTGGCTGTACGGTTACGACTAAGGGCGCTGGCGCCGCGCCACGCCGCGATGGGTTGTTGAAATCGTGGCGGCAAAGCTTCACAATCGGTAGTGTCTAGGAGGGTTGGCCGGGATATTTCGGGCGTATCGCCAGACCATCGCCGCGCGGGCGTTCGTTGCGCGCGGTCGCGTGACCCGGTCCACCGTATTTCAACTTGGGAGGAACCTGATGAATAAAGCGAAACTTGGGGTGTCCCTGCTCGCCGCCGGGGCGTTGGGGCTGGGCACATTGTCCAGCGTCGCGACCGCGGCGCCGGGCGACGAGATCGCCGCCGCCGTGAATGGCGGCGTGGTGGTCGACCTCACGGTCACCATATCGGAAGACTATCCGGCGCACTGGCCCTATCACCCGCCGTTCAAGCGCTGGATCATGAACTGGTTCAAGAAGCAGCCCGGCCCCTATACGGCCAATCCGCGCCAGGGCGCGGGCGGCGCCGCCGACACGGTCCAGGAAGACCTGGTGCAGAGCGTGTTCCCCTATTTCAGCCAGCAATACATTATCGACGACCACACCGGAACCCAGGTCGATTACCCGGCCCACTTCATCCCGCCGCCGGGCTCCGACATGCCGTTCGAGAGCGAAATGGGCTGGATGACCGGCGACAAGTATCCGCTGGAACGGCAGATGGGCCCGGCCGTGGTGATCGACGTGAGCGCCATTCTCGACAAGGCCGAAAACGCCAAGAGCCCGCTGATCACCATCGACATGATCAAGGCCGACGAGGCGGCGAACGGCGCGATCAGCGCCGGCGACGTGGTGATTTTCTACAGCGGCTACGTCGACAAGTACTACAAGCCGTTCCCCGAGGGCAACCGGCTGGCCTGGGACCCGATCGTCGCCGGCACCGCGCCGGCGTGGCCCGCGCCGACTCCCGACGCGGTCGAATACCTGGCCAACAAGGGCGTGCGCCATATCGCCATCGACAGCCCGTCCATGGGCCCGTGGGGCTTCACCTTCGAGGGCAAGCCCATGGCGCAGATGACCCATGTCAACTTCCTGAAATATGGCGGTAGCTGGACCGAGTTCTGCCGCAACCTCGGGCAATTGCCGGCCCGCGGCGCCTATTTCATCAGCCTGAGCGCGAAGATCGTCGATATGAGCGGGGGCCTGACCCGCGCCATCGCGATCAAGCCCAAGGGCCCGGGCGTGGGCGGCTGAGCCAACCCGCGACCACCATCCAACCCCCGCGCGGGCCCCGGCGCCCGCGCGGGGTACGATTCAAGCTTCCTGCCCGCTCAAACCCGCGCCATTAAGGGTTTCTCAAAGATCACCGGTTAACACTTCCCTACGGCGGCCACGCCGCCAGGGCAGATCGCGATTATTGGGAATCTCCGTCGGCGATCCCATTAATCGCGTGAATCTGCTCTGCTTTATGGACGCCGACCGGATCAAGATTGATCCGGTCTAGGGAAAACACGCGATCATGAGCGAGCGAGCCGGACCCAAACCCAAGGATGCCATCGCCGTCGCCATTACCGGCGAGGGCGGACCGACGCCGGTGGTGACCGCCAGCGGGCGCGGCGAATTCGCCGAAACGCTGCTGTCGATCGCGTTCGCCAACGGCGTTCCGGTGCGCGAGGACGCCGACCTGGCCCAGGTGCTGTCGGCGATCGAGATCGAAACCCCGGTTCCAGTCGCCGCCTTCGCCGCGGTGGCCGAGATCCTGTCCTACGTCTACCGCGCCAACCTGCGCCTGCAACCCTGAGGGACCAACGCTGATGGGCCAACGCTGATGGATACGCAAACCTATGTCTGGGCGGTGATCCTGCTCGGCCTCGTGCTGGCCGGGATCGGCGGCATTGCCTGGCTGATCAAGCGCACCGGCCTGGTGCCGGGCGTCGGCGGCCTGCGCCGTAACGGCCGCCGCCTGCGCGTGGTCGAGGTCACGCCGGTCGACGTCAAGCGCAAGCTGGTGTTGGTGCGGCGCGACGACGTCGAGCACCTGATCCTGCTCGGCATGCAGTCGGACCTGGTCGTCGAAAGCGGCATTCGCGCGGGCGCGGAGCCGGTGGCGGAGGCACCCGTGGCGAGCGCCGGAGCGGGCGCTTGACGCCGCGCCGCTGGGCGCTTCTCGCTTTCGCGCTGACCGTGCTGGCGGCCGCGCCGGTGGTGCTGGTGGCCGGGCCGGCCTGGGCGCAGACCTTCTCCATCGACCTCGGCGACGGCGAGGGCGGCCTGTTCACCGGGCGCATCATCCAGTTGATTTTGATGATCACGGTGCTCTCGTTGGCGCCCTCTATCCTGGTCGTGGTGACCTCGTTCACGCGCATCGTCGTGGTGTTGTCCTTGATGCGAAGCGCGCTCGGCGTCCAGCAGACGCCGCCCAACGCGGTGCTGATCAGCCTGGCGTTGTTCCTCACCGCCTTCATCATGGCGCCGACCCTTGAGGAAGCCTATGACGAGGGCATCGTGCCGCTGATCGACAACGAGATCGACGAGGCGGAGGCGTTCTCCCGTGTCTCGGCGCCGTTCCATACTTTCATGATGCGCAATGTGCGCGACAAGGACTTGGCGCTGTTCCTGGACATGGACGGCGGCGAGGTCGAGAAACGCGAGGACACGCCGTTCAAGGTGCTGGTGCCCGCCTTCATGATCTCGGAGCTCAAGCGCGCCTTCGAAATCGCCTTCCTGGTGTTCATCCCGTTCATCATCATCGACATGACCGTGGCCTCGGTGCTGATGTCCATGGGCATGATGATGCTGCCGCCCGTGATCATCTCGCTGCCGTTCAAGCTGATCTTTTTCGTGCTGCTCGACGGCTGGTACCTGATCGCCGGCTCCCTGGTGCAAAGCTACGGCGGCTGAGCCGGCGGGATTATTCCGCCAGCACCACCTCGCCGTCGATCACCGCGAGCGCGACCCGGGTGAGCGAGTCGCCCTGGCACGGGCCGAACACGCATTCGCCGGTTTCCACCGTGAAACGAGCGCCGTGGTTGGCGCATTGGATCAAGCCCTTGCCCCGGTTCATGAAGCGGTCGGGCAGGATATTGAGCGTGATGCGCCAGTGCGGGCAGTCGTTGACGTAACCGTAGACCTTGTCGCCCTGGCGCGCGACGAACAGGCCGGGGCCCTCGCCGTGCGCGAAGCCGCGCGCCGCGCCGTCCTCGATCTCGTCCAACCGACACAGCCGCCGTCCGCTCAATGCCCGTCTCCATCCGTCCGCCGCCCGCGCGGCGCGGCGACCATAATGCAGCGGCGCGGCCACGAAAAGCGCCGCGCCGCTTGACGGGCGCGGTCGCCTCGATAAGGTCGCGGGTGTCCGACGAACGGTTACGGGAGGGTGCCGATGAGTGACGCACCGCGCTACTTCGTGCGCGCCGACGAAGTCGAAACCTACAGTCCGGCGAACCACGCCGAGACCCTCAACCGGCGCCTGATCGGGCCTGAGACGGTCGGCGCCAGGAACATCGAGATGGTTCTGGGAACCGTGGCCAAGGGCGGCGGCGCGCTGGCCCATTCGCATCCCGGAATCGAGCAGGTGGTCTATGTTCTCGAGGGCCGCGCGCGCGCCGAGATCGACGGCCAGGTGTTCGAGGTCGGCCCCGGCGACACCTGCTACTTCCCGCCCGACGCGCCCCATGTGTTCACCGCGATCAGCGACGCGCCCCTGAAATGCCTCGTGATCTATTCGCCGCCCTACGGCGAATCGCCCGAAAAAGGCGTCGCGCGCTAGAAACCGTCGCCCGAGACGCCCTCGGTTGACCGGGGGCGGGGCGGCGTCTATGTAGCGGGCCGTGCGTTGCCGCCATGGGGGGCTGATTTGCCGCGCGAAATCGATGTTGCCGGGCTGACCGGCGCGCTGGTGCGCTGCCCCAGCGTGACGCCGGCCGACGCCGGCGCGCTGGACGTGCTGGCCGGCGCGCTGGACGGGCTCGGCTTTGCCTGCCACCGGTTGCGCTTCGAGGAAGCCGGCGCGGCGCCGGTCGACAATCTCTATGCCCGCGTCGGCGCGCAAGCACCGAATTTCTGTTTCGCCGGCCATACCGACGTGGTGCCGGTGGGCGACGCGGCGGGGTGGACGGTGGACCCGTTCGGCGCCGAGATCATCGACGGCGCACTGTATGGGCGCGGCGCCACCGACATGAAGGGCGCGGTGGCGGCCTTCGTCGGCGCGGCGGCGCGCGTGCTGGCGGACGGACCCGTGCCGGGCTCGATCAGCCTGCTGATTACCGGCGACGAGGAAGGCCCGGCGATCAACGGCACGCGCAAGGTGCTGGGGTGGATGGCCGAGCACGGCGAGACCATCGACCACTGCCTGGTCGGCGAGCCGACCAACCCGACGCGGCTCGGCGAAATGATCAAGATCGGCCGGCGCGGCAGCATGACCGGGCGGCTGTTGGCGCGCGGCGCGCAAGGCCACGTCGCCTATCCGCATCTGGCCGACAACCCGGTGCCGCGCCTGCTGCGCATGCTGAGCGCCATCGACGCCCGCGCGCTGGACGACGGCACGGAACACTTCCAGCCGTCGAACCTGGAGATCACCACGGTCGATGTCGGCAACCCGGCCACCAACGTGATCCCGGCCGCGGCCGAGGCGACCTTCAACATCCGCTTCAACGACCGCCACGATTCGGCCTCGCTGGAGCGCTGGCTGCGCGACACCTTCGCGGCGGTCGGCGGCGACTGGTCGCTCGACATTCACGTCACCGGCGAGGCCTTCCTGACCCCTCCGGGGTCGCTCAGCGAGATGATTACCGGGGCGGTCGAGGCAGTGCTCGGCCAGGCGCCGGAACTCAGCACCACCGGCGGCACCTCGGACGCGCGCTTCATCAAGAATGTCTGCCCGGTCGCCGAGTTCGGCCTGGTCGGCCAGACCATGCACAAGACCGACGAACGGGTGGCGCTGGCGGACCTGGCGCGGTTGACCGATATCTACGCCGAAATTCTGAACCGATACTTCGCCGGCTGACCGCCATGCCGCCCAAGCAGGAAATCGTCGCGTCGCTTTACGGGGCGTGGCGGCTGATGCGCCTCGACCCCACCGGCATGACCTATTTCAACCTCAGCGCCGACGGTTTCTGGCGCTCGTTCTTCGCCGCCGTCATCATCGCGCCGTTCTATGTCGTTCTCAGTTATATCCAGTTCGCCGACAAGGCCGAGGCGCGCGCGGCGCTGGTGGCGCTCGACTTCGTCGGCTATTGCGTGGGCTGGGCGGCGTTCCCGGTGGCGATGCTCTTCATCGCGCGGTTTCTCCGGTGCTCAGACCGCTACGCCGGTTTCATCATCGCCATGAACTGGATCGCGGTCCTGCAATGGGTCATCGTCATGGTGGTGTTCACGCTTTATCAGGTGTTGCCGCGCGGCACGGGGGCGCTGCTTTATTTCGGCCTGATCGGCGGGCTACTCCTGTACGACTTTTACGTCGCCCGCGTGGCCCTGGGCGTGGGTCCGGGCCACGCCATCGCCATCGCCGTGATCGGTTTCCTGATGGCGCTGCTGATCGACTTCACCGTCCTGGGATTCGCCTAGACCGGATCAGGATCCGGTCTAAATTATAAAGAAGAGCAGATTCACGCGGTCGACGGGATCGCCCATGGCGATTCCCATCGACCACGATCTGCTCTAGGCGCAACAACCGGGCGCGTCGGCGCCTTGCGCGCGGGCGATCTGGATCGGCGGGCAGGGCACCGTGCCGTACGAGCAGAACACGCAGCAATCGCCCGCCTTCGGCTTCAGCACCATGCCGCAACCCTGGCAGTCGTAGAAATACTGGCACGCGTCGGTGGGCATGCGCTCGCGCTTGACGTGGCCGCATTCGGGGCAGGTCAATTCGGAAAAGTCTTGCACCGCCGCGCTCATGACTCGTCCTCGCGGGCGGTGTTTCGGCTTTTGGTCACTTGGATCAGACCGTAAACCGCAAGCCCGATGAATATTGCCAGCGCCGGCAACAGCACAACGTCGGCCCAGGCCAACCACGCCGTAAGGCCGACCGCGCCCAGCCCCACGACCAACACCGGCGTGAAGCAGCAGATCGCCGCGATCACACTTCCGGCAATGCCGGCGCCAAGCAGCGCGCGGTTGTTCATCGGGCTCGACCCGAGCGAGATTGGCCAGTCATGGTTTCAGCCCTTTCATGTTCGATTCGCCACCGCGGGCGCCAGTAGGGGTGCGAATATGGCCTTGCCGACCTCCATGGCCTCGTCCGGCGACAGTTCGAAGCCGGTGGAATCCGCGTTTTCGTCGCGCCACGCCGCCAAATGTTGGGCCGAGCAGAAGAACGCGATCACCGTGCACAGCGACGTCGAAGCCTGGCCCTCGTAGCGGTTGCCGCTCCACACCACGGTCTGGGGCGGCGATATATCGTCCAGGGCCGCGCCGTTGCCGCGGGTGGTCAGGCGCACCGGCGCGCCACAGTGCCGGCAGGTGGAATCGATCGCCACGTCGCGGCCGTACATCGCGCCGGCGCCCAAGGCGTCGATCGCGCACATGGCGTTCAGGACATGCGCGCCGAGGCGCACCCGGTGGCCGGTATCGTGATCGGTGAAGGGATAGGCGCCGGTGATTTCTCCCGTGTCGGCGTCAAGCACCACAATGTCGCGCGCCCGCAGCCGCGCCAAGGCTTCGGACACGCCGGCGGCGTCCATGCCGGTGTCGGCGGCCAGGACGGCCCTGGAAGGCGCCCGTCCCTCGCGCCCGTACAGGTCGAGGACCGCGCGCCGCGCCAGGTCTTCGCCCCCGTCGTAGTCCGCCCATCGGGTTTCGGCCCCGATCGCGTCCATGATCGCCGCCAGCGCGTCATGGGCCGCGTCCGCCGTCACCATGGACCAGTCGGGAAACGACACGCCGGGCCTCAGTTCGACCGCCAAGCGGGCGCTGTCGCCTTGGACGCCGGGTTCCATCCTGTCACCTCGCCAATGTTTTCGGCCGCGGCCGTCAGCGCGTCAAGACGGTCGAGGGGTAGCCCACGTTGGTGGTTGCCTCGATCAGCCGGGCGACGTCCG
>SMVA01358742.1_pt1 | contig 12065 bp, 8 predicted proteins | sample 2456451 | NCBI WGS metagenome assembly SMVA01 (sample SAMN11095933, study PRJNA526329) | marine sediment metagenome | biome: Marine sediment; feature: Surficial sediment; material: Deep marine sediment; isolation source: Hadal surficial sediment | place: Pacific Ocean | collected 2014-05 | depth 0-1...
GGTAGCCATTCCGGCAATGTCAGAAATTCGATCGCCGGGAAGAACTCGAAACGGGTGTAATAGGCCAGGATCCACGCGAAGGCAATGATGCCGGCGTCCAAGAAAAACAGCAAGCGCTGGAAAAGACGACTCTGCTCCTGAAGCATGATTCCGTTAATGCGTAGTCAAAATGTCGCGCAGTAGCTGTCGAATGCAGGAGCGATCGATGGTCGTCTGTTGAGAAGCGGGAGTTATCAAATGTACGCCAAAAGATACCAACTCAAGTATGAAAGACCACCCAAATCCCAACTGGATTCATTCTGGCACACGCCGAATCAATTCTCAATGACGTTTGAAGGGGGTTCTGAAGAAGATTCTGACCTGGACCTCTACCCAGATTGTAAATCCGAGTCAGAATCGGCATTTTGGGTCTGAGGTAACCCCGATGAGTGGATTTTGGTCGAACATATTTGCCCGTGACCCGAAGAAAGATTCGACGCTCGAATTACTCGAAACGATTCCCATATTCGAAGAATTAAATTTAAGAGAGCTCCGGGCCGTTGAAAGAATCCTGTATCGACGCACGTTTTCTCCGGATGAAATTATTTTTAGTCAGGGCGATCCCGGGGTAGGCATGTATATCCTTGGCGAAGGCGAGGTGGAAATTCGATCGGAGCCCGACCAGACAGTCCTTACCACACTTAGGGTAGGTTCCTTTTTTGGAGAAGTTTCTCTCCTGAACGAAGTACCCCGGTCCGCAACAGCCGCCGCAAGAACCGAGTGTGTCCTCTGGGGATTTTTCCGCCCCGAACTCATGGACCTGATCGAACGATGGCCAAAGCTCGGAGTCAAAATCCTACTTCATCTCGCTCAAATAGCCGGGAGGCGTCTGGTGGCCGTCGACGTAGAGCTCCGCGACATGAGAACTCGTGAGACAGGGGAACGATGACATTCGCAGAGAGCACGAATCGCGCACCTCGTTGGGGGATCCGGATTGTCGGAGTGGGTACCGTAGTCCTCATTCTCATCCTGGCAATTCTGTTACCGGGCCTTATCGCGCTATTAACCTTGGGAGCGCTGATCGCGTATCTGCTCGATCCAGCCGTTCAGATGTTGGAGCGGCGGGGTCTTAATCGTACGTCAGCAGCCTCCATCGTTTTCGCAGCCCTGAGCCTGCTCGTGGTTTCCGTACTCGTCGTTCTCGTACCTGCAGCCGTTGCACAATTCGAGGAGCTTCTAACCATGGATCTGTCCCGGGCAACGGCGACATTCGATTCGGCGAATATGAGGATCAACGGCTGGATCGGGAAGCTGGGTCTCGAGGAGGTGGACCTCCTGGATTCGATTCTCGCCTATCTAGGCGAACGGATGCCAAGTATCATTGCTGTTCTTCCGAATGCTCTTTCGTTTATCGGGAATCTGGCTCTATTCCCGTTCATCGTTTTTTTCCTCCTGAAAGACGGCAGAATGCTGAAAAAGACGACCTTCCTTCTGATTCCCAATCGCTATTTCGAATTTTCCCTTGGCTTGCTCTTCAAAATGGATCGTCAACTGGGCAACTACCTGCGGGGTCAACTGATTGAGGCGTTCGTTGTCGGGGTTCTGTCGATTGCGGCCCTCTGGATTCTAGACGTTCCCTACTTCCTTCCTGTCGGAATATTTACAGGCGCAGCGAACATCGTTCCGTACCTGGGGCCGTCGACGGGTGCCGTCACTGCGGTGACCGTAATTCTAGTGAGCGGAGGATCTCCGGCCACTGCCTTTCTCATCGTCGTATTGTTTATTCTGATTCAGCTCCTCGACAACGGCGTTGTTCAACCGATGGTAATCTCGAGAAAAATAAAAATGCATCCGTTGTTGATTGTTGTATCCGTCGTAGCCGGTGGTCAACTTTTCGGATTTTTTGGTTTGCTGATGGCCGTTCCGGTCATTGCAATCCTGAAAGTATTCTTCGTGGAATCGGTCCAGTATTCGAGACGATACCGATTCCAGTCAGGATAACCGGCGCTAAGACCCGAGAAGAAGGGAAAGATCGAGTGCCTTCACGGAGTGCGTCAGTGCGCCGGACGAGATGAAGTCCACTCCAGTCGAGGCGATGGACCGAACCGTTTCAAGAGATACATTTCCCGAAGCTTCGGTCTGAAAACGCCCGTCGATCAAGGCTACGGCGGCGGACAACGTCGATGCGTCAATCTGCCCGTCTGTTCCCACGGTAACCATATTGTCCAGCAGTATGCGATCGACACCTCCAATGACCACAATTTCACGAACCTGGTTCAGTGTTGCGGCCTCGATCTCGATCAGCAAATTCTTCCCGGGCGTGCCCGAATCGTGTGCGGCCTCTGCCGCTTCTTTCACGGCATTGATGGCCTGCTCAATACCACCTGCGGCGGAAATGTGGTTCTCCTTGATTAGAATCATGTCAAACAGACCCATTCTGTGATTCTGGCCGCCCCCGAGACGTACGGCCCATTTGTCCAATGCTCGAAGACCCGGGGCCGTTTTTCGGGTATCTAAAATAACCGTGTCACTCCCTTCGATCGCGGCAACGTATCGCGCCGTCTCCGTCGCAATCCCGCTCATTCGCTGGAGAAAATTCAATGCCAGTCGTTCCGCGCCGAGAATGGCTTTCGCCGGACCACCGATCGTGCCAAATTCCTGACCCGCTTGGATTCGAGCACCGTCCACGGTTTTCCAATCCACTAAAACCGATGGGTCCACTCGCTCGAACACCCGCGTGGCGACACCGAGTCCCGCGAGAACCCCTGACTCCTTTGCCAGAAACCGACCCTCCGCGCTCTGGCCTGGCTCAAGAGTGAGCTCCGATGTGATATCACCCGTTCCAAGATCTTCAAGGAGGCAGGTCTGGATAAGCCTATTCAACGCCTCGTCACTGAGAAACTCACTTGGGAACTCGCTCAAATTCGGTCCAGAAATTTCGCTTCGCGATTCCAAGGACATTTTATTGGGTTCGTTTGAATGATTCGATCCGGCCATGGGGACTCGTTCAATTGAGGCGAAAACCTCCGTCAGGTGCTCTCGCCAGATGCGTATTCGTTGATGAGTGAGGCGATGTGTTCGGGAGCTCGAACGGGTCGGTGTGTCTTCCGATCAAAAAAGCAGAGCGTGACATGGCCGGTCACGAGCACGTCCGTTTCTCCTTTTCGAACGACCTCATAGTCGAAGGTCACGCGAGTGGCAGATTCAGACATCGTCATCTGAGTTCGAATGACGAGAAGGTCATCATACTTGGCAGGACGTCTATAGGAAAGAGCGAGATCCACTACAGGCATGAACACACCACCGTCCTCAAGCGATTTGTAAGGCAAGCCTACATCTCTCAACGCTTCCGTTCTAGCTACTTCGAAATAATCCAGATAGTGGGTGTGATAGACGATGCCCATCGGGTCTGCCTCTCGATATCGAACACGGTGTTCGTGGAAAAACTCAATCATTTCAGCTTTCGAAGATGAGGAGATTAATCTTCAGAATAGGCTCCCATCGCGTCAAACTTCTCGAGTCGGGCTTTGAGCAGCTTTTTCGTGGTCATTTTCTCGAGATTCTCAAGATGGCGGGCAATCACTCCGCCGAGGCTCTGAAACATCGATTCAGGGTCATTATGAGCGCCTCCAATGGGTTCCGGTACGATCTCATCGATAATGCCGACCTCCATGAGGTCCGGCGCGGTGAGTTTTAGAGCCCGAGCAGCCTCTTCCTTGAAGTCCCATGATCTCCAAAGGATTGATGAACAGCTTTCCGGAGAAATCACAGAATACCAGGCGTTTTCCAGCATTAAAATCCGATCACCAATCCCGATTCCAAGGGCGCCACCCGACGCCCCTTCACCAATGATTACCACGATAATGGGAACTGGAAGCCGGGCCATCTCAAAAAGATTGGTCGCGATCGCCTGGGCTTGACCCCGCTCTTCCGCCTCGATCCCGGGATACGCTCCAGGTGTATCCAATAAAGTGATGATAGGCTTCTTGTACTTGGCGGCCAATTTCATCAGCCGTAAAGCTTTTCGATATCCCTCGGGATTGGGCATACCAAATCGCCTATACTTCCTGCTCTTGGTGTCTCGACCTTTTTGATGGCCGACTACCAGTACACTCCGGTCGCGGTATCCATGTCGTTCGCCAAGAAACGTCGCGAAGCCAGCTACAATCGCCGGATCATCGCTGAAAAGTCGATCTCCGTGCAATTCTATAAAGCCATCGGTAAGGGCTTCTATGTGATCCAGCGTATACGGGCGATGTGGGTGTCGGGCGATCTGGACTCGCTGCCACCGTGTCAGATTTTGATAAATCGAAGAACGAAGCTCCTCTACCCTTTTCTCGAGTTCAGAGATACTGGTCGACAGCTCAGGGGCCGGATCCTCCGATCCGAGATTGCGCATTTCCTCGAGTTTCGTCTCGAGGTCAAACAGCGGCTTTTCAAACTCTAGAAGGTGGGTGGATGGGTCGGTTGCCATACCCTGTTCGGGTTGGTGAGTGGGGAAGATCTACGTCAGCCAGAACTTTCTTCACGGAGAGATCGAATCATGATGTCCGCGTCCAGGCCTGGCGACTGGTGGGTAACGTAGAACCAGTATGCACGAGTTAGATCGTCGATCTCCAACTCCCGAGTCGTGAACGTGTTCGTGATTGAAAAAACGCCTTTTTTGAGGCGCCACGTATCCGGAATCAAGGAAAGATGCCCCTCTGAGCACCCGACCAATGACATTTGGCCCGATAATACCGCCGGTAACCAGCGCAGTTTCCTTAGTGTAGCTGCGATCGGGAGTCGAGCTAGGGAGAGAAAAAGAGGGGAGAACGGCAGGAGAATAACGGCACCGAGGCACATCATCACGTCATACGTTCGCTGTGCTCTTCGTGATCGTAGTACAACTACCTCAGGCAATTCAGCCAGCGTAGCTCCCATGGAAAGTTGGCTAACGGAGGCTTTGCCGATAATCTGATCGCTTCCTTCCTGTAACATCCGGAATTGAATTTTCAGATCCTGCAAGTCCTGCATGGTTCTGAAGATCATCTGGTTGGATAATCCGCGCGCCGCGAAGACCACATCGTGAATCCCGCGAAGGCGAATGATATCTCTCAGTTGACTGAATCTCCCCAGTCGGGACGAATCGTATTGCGGAGAACCGTTACTTGGGTCAGAGCCGCTCACGAATCCTTCCAACATGAACGGGGGCCTCGGGTGGGATTCTATCATCCTGGCAAGCCGACCTGCTTCCTCTGCGTCTCCAACCAAGAGAGCCTTTCTGATATCAACGCGGTTGGCATTCCAGATTCCCCTCCATACGGACAGGAACGAGGCGGCCAGAGGAAGGCTCACCAAAATGACGATTCGCGAAAACCCAATGGCTGGAATGAAATACGAGGCCGACGCCACGACGAAGAATCCGACGGCAATCCCAACAAACACGTGACGAAGGGGCACACTCGGCGATCGACGATATCCTCCGGCTATCCAGATACCAACGACGGTTCCGAGCGCATAACCCGGTGCAACGGTTCCATAAAAAAGAGCTGCAGGTTGGCCGCCCATCCAGATCCAGCGAACGAGAGCGACGGCGCTCACGGTACAAAAGACAACTCCGAAGTCGAGAATAGGGGCCGTTGCGCCACTCAAGCTACTTTTCAACAGGCTCAGGCCGGCTCTCGCAAAAATTCCGGCTCGGAGAAGGAATCTGAGGAATCGCGAACGATTGGGATCATGGTGCTTTTCGATGAACAGGAGCATTGCCCCGTAGAACAGGCGCACGTAGAGAAGATCTCCCTTCTTGGTCGACTCGCCTTTATAATGAATGATCTGGGTCCCGGGGTAGTAAAAGATTTTCCACCCGGCTTTCTGAATTCGGTAGCACAGATCCAGATCTTCCCCGTACATGAAAAAGGCCTCATCGAACAGCCCGGCCCCCAGTTCGCCCTCAGATTCGTGGTTTTGGTTAAGCGCATCGGCACGCAGCATCATGCAGGATCCACTGAGCGCGTCCACCTCAGCCGTCTCATCGACTGGCAGATACGTCATGTTATACCGACCGAACCGGCGCGACTTGGGGAAGAGTTTGCTCAAGCCGGTAAGTTTATAAAATGCAATGTCGGGCGTGGGAAACGACCTTCTGCTTTCTTGAGCGAATGAGCCATCCGGATTCAGAATCTGGCAGCCGACGGCTCCCGCGTCAGGATGTTGATCCATGAACGTCACGAGGCGGGTCAGCGTATCTTCCTGAACGATTGTATCTGGATTCAGAATAAGGAGATGGCGACCTCGGGCTCGACGGATGGCCATGTTGTTGGCCTGGCTGAACCCCGTGTTTTCCTGATTCGCGATCAACGTGACTCCGGGGAATTTACTTCGGATCATTTCGACCGAACCGTCAGCCGAATTGTTGTCGACGACAAAGATTTCGGTGGACAGGTTTTCGCAGGCTTCGAGTACACTTTTCAGGGCCTGCTCAAGGAAATCCCTGACATTGTAATTCACGATGATGACGCTCAGATCAATCGGTTGGACCTGCGCGTCCATCGAATCGAATAAGTCAGGGGCGATCTGCGTTTGCCTGTGCTCCATGGATTCCGAAAGATACGACGTGCATGGAATGACCGGCTAGTAAGCGAGCGCAAGGGTACGCAACCCGGTGCAATCGGTATCGGGAGTTGTTCTTCAGAATCCTATCTTCCGACCCTCATTAGCACCCGCCGTCTCGTTTAAAGTATGCGTAATTATTTAAACCGAAGCGAATCATACCCGCAGGAAATCAGGGCGATGTTGGCTCTTGCCGGTCCCGTTGTGATTACGCAACTGGCACACATCTCTCTGGGATTCGTGGATACGGTAATGGTTGGTCGGCTAGGGCCCGATTCTCTCGCCGGAGTGGCTATCGGAAATACGATGTTTTATACGGCCACGATCTTCTGTATGGGGGTGGTCATGGCGGTTGGTCCGATGGTCTCTCACGCATTTGGGGCCGGAAACGACGACCCAATAGGACGAAGCGTACGGCAGGGATTGTGGCTCGCTGTCGTGTTGACGATTCCGGCATTCATATTTGTTTGGAACGCGGCTCCGATTCTCAGGCTGTTGGGTCAGTCGGAACCGACGATCGCGCGCGCAGCTGCGTATTGAGGGCCATCAGCTGGGGCATATTCCCGTTTCTTGGATTTGCTGCGCTCAGGGGATTCAACGAGGCGATTTCAAATCCCCGATCGGTTACGGCGATCGCGTTGGTCGGAGTCGTCATGAATATTGGAGCCAACTACGTTCTGATGTTCGGAAAATTGGGTTTTCCCGAATTGGGCCTGGTGGGAACGGGATGGGCCAGCAGTATCGTGTTCTGGGCCATTTTTCTCGGACTTGTAACGTACTCAGCTGCCAAAAAATCCTTCTCCCAGTACGGCATTTTTTCGAAGTTGGGTAGGCCAGATCCGCACTACTTCAAAGAGCTTTTTCGTATTGGATGGCCGATTGGTGCTTCGATGGGGGTTGAAATGAGCTTGTTCATGATTGCGGTGATGATGATGGGCTGGATTGGCACCGCTCAGCTTGCTGCTCATCAAGTGGCCATTCAGTGTGCAGCATTTACGTTTATGGTCCCCCTCGGAATTGGAATAGCGTCTTCCGTTCGAGTTGGGCAGGCGGTAGGAGCGAACGACCGGGACGGTGTTATTCGATCGGGTTTTGTCGGTATCGGATTGTCGGTGGCTTTCATGGCGGCTACAGCCATACTCTTTTGGGCGGCGCCCCGCTCCGTCATCTCGTTGTATCTGGACCTGGGGTCTGTAGAGAACGAGCGAGTAATAGACATCGCGGTCAGACTGTTGGGAATCGCGGCAGTTTTCCAGGTGTTCGACGGGATCCAGGTGTCCGCGATGGGGGCGCTCCGAGGGCTGAAGGACACGAAGACGCCTATGATGCTCGCGATGGTTTCGTACTGGCCTGTGGGATTATCCGCCGCATACGGACTGGCCTTCGTTTTGGGCTGGGGCGAAGTCGGTCTTTGGTGGGGTCTGGTTTCGGGACTCGGATGTGCTGCGATTCTCTTGACGATTCGATTTATAAGACTTACTGCTCCCGGAAAAATTTAATCAGTCAACGTTTCGCTGAAGAATCGATGGACAGATAGTCTATCTAAAACATTAAATAACATCAAGATAAACCTAATCGTCCGCGTGCCCTATTAGAATTAATTTCAAGCACCCGCATTTGAGTTTGAGTTATCATTCGTCGTTAAGTTAAGAACCTGGATCACGTCCAGTCTCACAACCAACATTTCCGTAGCTGGCACTGAATGCCGCAGATATTTCATAGGCGAGCAAACTTTCTTCCCGCGATTTCACTTGTCGCCGCTGCGGCTGGAGGCGTGTTCGCTCTCGTTTTTCTCTGGTACTACTTCGTCCCTTCGTATACCGACGTAGGCTATATGCCCGATCAGCCGGTGGAGTACAGCCATCGTCTGCATGTCGGTCAGCTTGGACTCGACTGCCGGTATTGTCATACGAACGTGGAAACCACGGCGCATTCCAATATCCCCGCTACGCAGACGTGCATGAATTGCCACTCGCAGATCAAGACTGAATCGCTGGCATTGGTTGGAGTTCGTGAAAGCTGGGCAACCGGTAATTCAATTGAATGGGTAAAGGTTCATCAGCTGCCGGACTTCGCGCATTTCAGCCATTCGATACACATTAATAACGGTGTGGGTTGCGAATCCTGTCATGGTCGTGTGGATCAGATGGAAACGGTTCGGCAGGAGGAGCCGCTCTCCATGCGGTGGTGTTTGGATTGTCATAGAGCCCCGGAACAACACCTACGGCCGACCTCGGAAATCACAAAGATGGGCTATGAGCAACCCATCGACTTCCTCGAACGAAACCTGGCTCGCATGAAAGAAGAAAATATTCGTCCGCCGACCGCGTGTTCTGCCTGTCATTATTGAGAAATTTCGCTTGTAATCTAAAACGTTGCGCACCCCCATCGGAAACCATACAGACACAGGAAGAATCGACGATTCATCCGAATTCCAGGACCAGGAAGCGATGATCCAGCTCCCACTCTTGGACACTTCTGTTCGATCCAAAGAGTCTTCCGGTCCTTTCTATTGGAGGAGTCAGGCGCAGTTGTCAGGGAGTTCCGAATTTGATCACTTCACCGAGGGAGAGTTCATTCCCGGAGCGGATGAAGCTCCTTCAGGTGCGTCACGACGACAGTTTTTACAGATTATGGGCGCTTCTATGGCGCTTGCGGGACTGACGGCTTGCCGCAGACCCGTAGAAAATATCCTGCCTTTTGCTCAGAAACCAGAAGGCCTGATACCCGGCGTACCGGTAAATTATGCGACGGCGATGCCGTTTCGAGGAATGATTCGACCGGTGTTGGTCGCAAGCTACGATGGGCGTCCTACGAAAATCGAGGGGAATCCTGAACACCCTGACAGTGAGGGGTCGGCCAGTATTTTTGAACAAGCGTCCCTTTTAGATCTATATGATCCGGACCGATCCCAGATTGTTTTAAAGGACGGAGTCCGGACCAACTGGAGTGAGTTCGTTTCTCTGGCTTCCGAACTGGCTTCCGATACGCGAATCGCTGTGGTCAGCGCACCCAGCTCGTCGCACACGATGACCCGTTTACAGAGCCAACTTCAGGCTCGATTCTCAGCCCTACGATGGGTTGAGTACTCGTCCACGGGTGACGATCACGCAATCACGGCTACTGAATCATTATTTGGCCAGTCATTAAGGCCCCGATACAATCTGTCCGTGGCGACCACTATCGTGAGCCTTGACGCGGACTTTCTGGGTCCGACAGAAAGAGACATGCTGGCGCAAACGGCAGGGTTTTCGGTCGGGCGCGATATCGACAGTGCCATTGGCGCAGCTGCTGATGGTCACGGAGAGATGAGTCGATTGTACGCGGTCGAGAGTCGCTACTCGATTACGGGCGGCATGGCAGACAACCGGCTGAGACTTCGCGCGTCTGAAATTCCAGCGTTCGCAGCCGCGCTGTCGACGGCGATGGGAGTCGAAGTCGCAGGTGGAGGAGCATTCGCCGACCACGAATATATTTCAGCCATGGCACAGGACCTGCTCGCATCTGGTTCATCCGGGTTGGTTATTGCGGGCGAAAATCAAAGTGCGGATGTGCATGCGATCGCTGCTTCCATCAATGATAGGCTGGGGGCCGTAGGAACGACCGTTTCGTATCTGGATACCCAGGAACGTGGTGCCTCATCGCGTCTTTCGAGTCTCCAGGAACTCGTCGGGGAAATCAACTCCGGGAACGTCGATGTGCTGGTCATGATCGGCTGCAACCCGGTATACGATGCACCGGCGGATCTGAATTTTGCTCAGGCCGTGTCTCAAGTGTCGGAAACGATTCACGTCGGACTTCATGTAGACGAGTCGGCCGCTGCTTCACGTTGGCATATTCCAGCGACCCACTATCTGGAGGCCTGGGGCGACGGCCGCGCGGCCGACGGGACTCGCTCGGTTATTCAACCGCTGATCGCGCCCCTTTACGCAGACGCCCATTCCGACCTGGAAGTTATCGGACTTCTCGCTACTCAAGAGGATACACCGGGTTACGATTACGTGCGATCGACCTGGCGAACGATTATCTCAGACAACTTCGAAGCATCCTGGCTTCGTGTTTTGCACGACGGATTTCTTCCAAACAGCCAGTATCGGTCCGTTCGGCCTGATTTGAGTCGCGCGGCGGTTCCGTCCTCGGTTTCAAGCTCCGACGCAACCGGTTTCGAAATCCTTTTTCATCTGGATGGGAAGGTTTTGGATGGAACGTTCGCGAACAATGCATGGATGCAGGAACTCCCGGACTCAACCACGAAAGTCACCTGGGATAACGTGGCCGTCATGAGTCCGAAAACAGCCGAAGCCATCGGCGTCAAAATGAAGTTGAAAAAAGGTCGGTATTTTACGGATCGAATTTCAATCTCGATTGATGGGCGAAGCGCGGATCTTCCGGTTTGGGTGCAACCGGGCGTGGCCGACCGAACGATTGGCTTGACCCTTGGATATGGCAGAACGATCGGGTCGACGCGGCCGGAACGCAGAACGAATTTTTTCGATCTGGATGACTACACGGACGTATATGGTAAGGGTGCCATCGGTTCAGGAGTCGGTGTGAACGTTTCCACTTTAAGAACGACTACGTCTTTTAATTTTGCCACCGGAGCCCAGGTCTCCCTCTCGGATTCAGGCTACGTCGTGGCATCCACGCAGGATCACGGTGCCCTTCCAGTAGAAGGCTTCGAAGTCGAGCGTCGCGGATTATTCCGTGCCGCCACCGTCGAGGAGTATACTGAGAACCCGGACTTTGTAAAGGAAATGGAGCCTGAACCTCTCCGAGAGGCGTGGGAAGATTATCCCACACTCTGGCAGAAAAACCATCCGACCACAACGGAAGAATTTCAGGACAACGACTACAATCAGCATCAGTGGGGAATGGTCATCGACCTGAACACGTGTACCGGATGCAACGCATGCGTGGTCGCCTGTCAGGCAGAAAACAACATTCCGGTCGTCGGAAAAGAGGAAGTCAGTCGCGGACGCGAACTCCACTGGATTCGAATGGACAGGTATTTCGTTTCCGGAGACGATGGGACGTACGACGAGCCTCGAATGGTGGTCCAGCCGATTCCGTGCATGCACTGCGAAAACGCCCCGTGCGAGCAGGTATGTCCGGTTGCAGCGACCGTTCATTCGCCCGATGGAACGAATCAGATGGTTTACAATCGGTGTATTGGAACCCGATACTGCGCGAATAACTGCCCGTACAAAGTCCGACGATTCAACTTTTACAATTGGACCAAGACGCTTCCAGCGTCGATCCACATGGCGCACAACCCCAACGTCACGGTGCGGTCTCGTGGTGTGATGGAGAAATGCTCGTTCTGCATTCAGCGCATTCGTGAAGTGAACAAGAAAATGAGTGTTGAGAAGCGGGCCATGGAATTGGATGAAGTCCAGACTGCCTGTCAGCAATCCTGTCCTGCAAAAGCCATCTCGTTTGGAGATCTTGCGAGGACGGAAAGCGAAGTCAATAGAAAAAAGCGGAGCCGGCGTCGA
>SMVA01115983.1_pt1 | contig 12064 bp, 9 predicted proteins | sample 2456451 | NCBI WGS metagenome assembly SMVA01 (sample SAMN11095933, study PRJNA526329) | marine sediment metagenome | biome: Marine sediment; feature: Surficial sediment; material: Deep marine sediment; isolation source: Hadal surficial sediment | place: Pacific Ocean | collected 2014-05 | depth 0-1...
GTGAAGCCTGCTGGGCGCGTCAAGCGCCGTGGTCGGCCGCTTTGCAATCGAGGCACCATGCGGGTCGTCCCGCCGACCGCGAGGAATCCGCGCCCAGCAGGCTTCCCCACCCGGCCCACCTGGCACAGCCCAGAACGACGCCCGTTCCCGCAGCCAGCCCGCGCCCTGTTAGTGGGCCCGTTTGGGCTGGGGTAGACGAATGCGACTGATCGGCGGGTCGCTGGATTCGTCCGGCATCACGAGGTCGCCGCCCAGCGCATTCGCGGCATCTTCTGCGGTGGCCAACGCGAGATTGGCTTGGGCGTCGGGCGCTACTTCAGCGCTCTCGTGTTGCGCGGGTTCCGGCTCCTGGGTTGGGGTCGGGGTCGATTCGCTCGAGACCGAGAAGACCACCTGTCCATTGCTGTGCGTGGGATCTCCGTTTGCCTGGACGCTCAGCGTCACCGCACGCCCGAGTCCTCCTCCAGCGGCCCAGTCGAGCAGGCTTCCGACGCCTGCAGCGAGCAGCACTTCGTCACCCCAGACGAGAGGGGGTGCCTTCGATGTGTCGATTCGGAGGTCGACTTCGGCGCCCGCATGGTTCGCACGAAACTCGGAGCGAAGCATGTCGACGAGCTTTTTCGTTTCGAGCCAGCCGAAACTGAGGGATGTGTCCGGCGACTGAAGCATCGCGCTCTCGACGATCTGGGCCATCCGGTCCGTGGCGGCGATCATGGGGTGGGTCGTCCGCGCGTCGGGGTCGTCTGCAACCGTCTCGAGGGAGATCAGGAGTGCGGCGAGCGATTTCTCGATCCGATGGCCCGAGGCCGAATGGCGTAGGTTCTCGACTGTTCGGGAAAGGCTGTCCGATTCCTTCGGGTCGTCCTTGCGCGTTCGCATTCGCAATCCGCGTGCGGGTCGGTCCGTCTCGTCGCGAAGGATGCCCACCATACGCAGCTCGCCTTCGGGCGTTCGATACGAGCGAAGAGAAAGCTCGGCGACGATCTGCTGACCCGAATCCGTGTGCAGTGTGATGCGCTCCCGGGTGATGGCGTATTCGATCGGCTGTGAAACGAAATCCTCGAATCGTTCCTTCGCCCGCTCCCGATAGTCGCTGGGGACCCACAGGCTGAAATGGCTGCCGGTCACTTGCTCGGGCGAGTAGCCCAACAATTCGTTGATCGACGCGCTCACATATTCGATGCGACCGAGTTCATTCAACTCGCAGAGTACGTCGACGGCCGTGTCGGTGATCGCTCGGTAGCGGCGCTCACTCTCGGCGAGCGCTGCGTGCGTCTTCTTGAGCGCGGCGTGTTTGGCATGCAATTCGAGTTGTTGCGTTTCGAGGAACTGAAGCACGGAGCCTGCGGAGAAGAGGGCTCTGAAGATGCGCGTGATCCGAGCCCATAACGTTCGCGAAGGCGGAACCGAGATCTGATACCGAGCCTCGAAATCTCCGATGTCGGCAGTGACGACCGCGTCGCGCAAGCCGAGCAGACGGGGCAATGTTCGGGCGCCGCCGACGGCCAGATGGAAGAGTTGTGGGCAGGGTCGCAAGCCGTCCTTCAGCCGCATATGAATTTCGAGCCGATTGGGTTCGATCTCTTTGAGTTGCGTTTCGAGGGCCGGAATTGCGCGACGGAGGGCCCACAGGCTTGCCCCGCGGTAGAGCGAGTAGGGCGAAGCCGAGAACCCAACGAGACTTTGGAGGGCGCGCGCGGGTTTGAACTCGATCACTCGTTCGCCGCAAACCTCGAGGCCATCGGGTCCGCCGACATGATTTTCCAACCGCTTCATGAATTCGGCGAAGTCCGCCCATTCGACCGGCCGGATCACCTTGCCGCTCTCATCGAGTGGAATCGGGAGGTCGCCCAACATCTGCGTGGCGGGGACGTTATGTCGCTCAAGTGAACGAAATAAATCAGATAGGAAACGGCCGGAAACGAGTCCCGGCTCCTCTGTCGTCGCTTGGGTACCCTGAAACAGGTCGGGATCCATCGAACCCCCCTCAAACAGATGGTGTCACCCGAAAGATTGGCATACTCGATTCAGTTCCGTGTGTGATGTTTGACCAGTTTGGGGGACGAATCAGAAAAATTGTCACCCCGAGGGGGTTTTGATCGACTTTCGGTGCTGGCAATCGGACCATCCCCGCCCGAGCCGCGCGCTATCCTGCCGGTGCTCAACCTCAACCCCCAGATGCGACCGACGTCATTCCTTGCCAAATTGACGCGCGGAGCGGACGGATTTGGAGGCGGCTCGATGCCAGCCCACGAATCCAGAATCGTCAGAGAAATCGAGCTTGCAAGTCGTCTGAACCCCGAGGTGGGAGGGGTAGGGCCTCGTCGTGCGCGCATGTCCAGTTTGCTGAAGCGCGCCGGGACGGTGTGTCTCATGGTGCTCGTTGTCGCAAGTGTCTGTCTGGACATGGCGTTTGCTGCCGATTCGGAGGGGCGGCCGATCGAGGCGTTGCAGGGACCTTGGCGCTGGCTGGTTCCCGATCTCTCGGACATTCGGCCGAGCACACGACTCGAAGCGGGTCCCTGGCGCGAAGTCGCCGTGACGCGGGATCCCGATCACCGACGCTCGGCCCTCGAGAAACTCGAGCGTCAACTCGGAATCCACTGGAGCGACAGAGAGCATGCGGGTACGAAGGCTGCGATCTTGCGTCGCGCCCCGCTCGAGTCAGCGCGCTTGCTCGAGAGTGCGGGCGAGTCGGCCGCGGCGGCGGAGGCGTACGCGAGCGTCCTCAGCTCTGACGATGTGACATTGATCGACGTGTGGCACGGCCTCGCCGCCAATCTCGCGCGGGCGGGAGATTCCACGGGCGCAGAGCGGGCCTTTCTGCGCGGGCTCGACGCCTCGGGGCGAGCAGCGGATCAGATTCGCTTCCGATACGACATGGCCGGATTCTATGCGATGGAGGGGCGGCTGCTCGAATCGATGGCCATCGTCCGCGCCTTGACGCCTCACGTTCCAGAGTCGGACGTGTTGGCGGCCGCCAAGGCCGGCATTCGGTCGTCGATCGAAATCAGTAGTTTTGTTCAGAAGCATGGCTCACAACTCGACTGGTCCGCCCCGGATCCGGGCTGGGAGGACTTCGATCCGCGGATCGCCTACTGGGTCGAATTCCTTCCCCCTGCGGTGCAGGCCCAACTCCTGCCCTGGGCGCAACGACTGCCCGAAGATGCCGGAATTCGAACCGCCGGTCTCGTGATTTCCGCTGGCCTGTTGCTGCTGGCGATCTTCGTTCTGCTTCGGCAGCGAGGTGACGTTGCCGTGGCGATCGAGTATCCGGACGAGCTGCGCGGACTCTTTCGGGTTCGCTTGCGAGGGGGGCGCCGATCGGCTCCGAGCGCGGCGACCGACGAAGAGATCCGCCATGGCGGCGTTTCGACGCGCAAAGAACATCATTTGGTGTCGCGTGAAACGCGCTTCCATCGTCTTTTTACCGGCCGCTATCACGTCACGATCGACGGTCTGCTGATCGATCCCAAGACCGACGAGGTGTTACGTAGGATCCGCGAAGACAAGGTCGTTCGAATACGTCATCGACGGACGATCCGTCTCGAATTCGATGTGCATCCGTCCACGTGTCCGGTCGACTTGAGGGTCGTGTGGGGCGACCGATCGGCGGATGAAGCCCAGATTACGGTGCCCGGTTTCATCGACAAGCCGCGGGCCGCCAACAGCGGTCTCATCCGGGTACTCTTGCCGAAGGGCAGCTACCGCCTGCTGGTCGGTTGCGGCGATCGCGTCTTCGATCATGCGCTTGAAGTCTCGAGTTTTCTTCCGAGCCCGCGCACCCTCGACGTGCTTTCCGCCGAGGCCGTCTTCAAGGGATGTCCGCCCGCGGTCGTGCCCTATCTGACAGGAGACCTGCTGGGCGTTTCGCGCGCGCTGGAACGCGACGGGCAACCGAGTCTCGGCTTCAAATTGCTCGCGGCGAAGCACGAGGCGGACGGCGAACTCCGTCGCGCCGCGGACTACTACGAATCTGCGGGCGAGGCCCGAGCGGCGGCGCGACTGCGACTCGAACTGGCCGAGCCCGGTCGCGCGGCGGCGCTCTTCGAGGACGCCGCCGAATGGCTCGCCGCCGCCGAAGCACATCGGCTCGACGACGAGATTCTCAGGGCGGGCGAATGTTACGAGCGCGTCCTCGACTACGAACGGGCCATCGATTGCTATCGCGAAGTCGGGGCCATCGATCGCTGGCTGACCGCTCTCGAACGATGTGGACACGTCTTTCCCGCGGCCAACCTCGCGATCGAACACAATCAACGTCCTCGCGCGATTCGTCTACTCCAGCGCGTGGAAGCGACCGATCCTGATTTCCGCGAGGCTTGCGCGTTGCTGGCGGAGGCCTTCGAAACCGAGGGACATTTCGACCTCGCCGCGGGCAAGCTCGATGAACACATCGCGACATTCAGACCCGCCTTCGCAACGGCCGACACCTATTCGAGACTCGCCGACTTGTGGGAACAGGCGGGACATCTCGAACGTTCGCTCGACGTGCTCGAGGACCTACGCCGACGCGAGCCGACTTTTCCGAATATCGCGGCGCGAATCGAGGTCTTGCGAAAGCAGCGAAGCGCGTCCGACCACTTCTTCGGTGCACCGACACGAGCGACCAGTGGATCCACCACCGCATTCGTGGAGGAAGCGCGTTACGACCTGCTCGAGGAGATCGGGCGCGGTGGCATGGGTATCGTGTATCGGGCGCTCGACACGCGACTGGATCGGGTCGTTGCACTGAAGCGTTTGCCCGAAGGACTACGACGCCATCACCCCCGCGCCCTGCAGTTTTTCTTGCGAGAGGCGCAGTCCGCGGCACGATTGAATCACGCGAACATCGTCACGGTGTATGACGCGGATCAGCAGGACGGCCAGTTCTTCATCACGATGGAGCTTCTCGAGGGACAACCGCTTCAAACCGTCTTGCGCGAACGCGGACAGCTCTCGCCGGCGAACCTGTTGGGGATCGCTCGCCAGGTCTGCCGCGGGCTCGACTATGCACACTCTCAAGGCGTCATCCATCGAGACATCAAGACGGCCAATCTCTTCGTGACGAACGAGCGCGTGATCAAGATCATGGACTTCGGCTTGGCGAAGGTGCTTCAAGAGGTTCGCGGCGCGACGACGCTCGTTTCGGGGACGCCCTACTATATGTCGCCCGAGCAGGTCCTGGGCGAGAATGTCGATCATCGCACGGACCTCTACTCCTTGGGGATCACGCTTTTCGAACTTGCGACCGGCAGTGTGCCCTTCGATTCGGGAGAGGTCGGCTATCACCATCGCCATTCCCCGGTCCCCCATCCCAAGACGCTCCGACCGGACCTCCCCGACGATTTGTCGGCGTTGATCCTCAAGCTGCTCGAGAAGGATCCCGACGCGCGATTCCAATCGGCGAGCGAAGTATTGGCGGCGCTCTTTGAGATCGATCCGGGTGAGTAGTTCGATCTGACGCTGACTCAGTCCGAAATCGTGTGCGGCGGATCACTTCGTTCGCTCGATGCTTCCGCCACTCTGCGCGCCGATGGACGAACCGACCGATGATCCCGAACTCGACGAACTCGTCGAACGCTTTCGCCACCGCGTCGGATTTTTCGCACGCAGGGTCGAAGCGCGCTTCGGCTTGGGCCCACAATGGCGAGACGATCTCATCTCGTCGGGCTATTGGGGATTGCTCAAGGCTCTGCGCAATCGTCGCCCGGATGCCCACGAGAAAGAGCTTTCCGCCTATGTTTCGAAGCGCGTCGAGGGCGCTGTACTCGATGAAGCTCGGCGAATCCTGACCCGCCTATCGAGTCACACCGAATTCGTTCTGGACGATTTCGAGGCGGGTCTGTCCTCGGATTCGCCAAGTCTCGATTGGGCACTCGCGCGCGCGCGCCCGGATCCCGAAGAGCTGGCGGATCAGGCGGGACGCTGGAAAACCATCGAAGAGTCGATCAACCATCTCGGTCGCGACCATCGCCGATTGCTGATGGCCTACGCCTCGGGCCGATCGCTCGCCGAGATTGCACGTCGGGACGGCTCGAGTCCCGCGCGACTCCAGAACCAGATGACCCAGATCACGCGGGCGATCCGAGCCCGATCTCCCGAGCTGCGGCGTTTGCTGCGCCATGAACTCTAGGGCCCTTGCGGGGCACATAAAGGCTGGGTGACCGATCGCGAGGAGCGCGCGTAAAGGAGAGAACGGGCCCCCCATCTGCCGTGTCCGGCGCGCTCACGTGTGTCTGTCCGCATCGAGACCACGGGTCGCGCGAACGAGGGGCCCGCGTGTCTTTGAGAGCCATTATCCATAAATCGACACAAAAGTGGGTGAAATTCGCATTGCAGGTGTGATGAGTGCGAAAAGTCCATATGCCCCGCGGGCTTCCCGTCAGGATGACTCTGATTGGGGTCGAAGGGGATGGGCAGGGGCCGTAAACTCCCCGCTCCGAAGGCGCGGAGTCAATATTCGATTACGGACCGCGGTCCGTGAGGAGACTGGACCGATGGCAGAAGACTCGAGTGGACGTTCGAACCTCATTCCGGCGCTGTTGATCAGCCTGTCGATCATCGGCGGAAGTTTCTTCGTCGCAAATTCTCTCGATCGAACCACTGCACAGATCGAAGTCGCGACCGAGAAGCTCGAGAATCTTCCGCTCGCGCGCGCCGCCGAGCCTAACATCCGTCCGAGCCGACCCCAGCGACCCGATACCACCAAGGAATACCGTATCGAACTCGGCAACGCGCCAATCCTCGGCAGCGAGAAGGCGGTCGTGACCATCGTTGAATGGTCCGACTTCCAATGCCCCTTCTGCAATCGTGTCTCGCCAACGCTCGCGCAGATCAGGGAAGAGTACGGAGACCGCGTGCGTTTCGCCTTCAAGCACATGCCACTTCCGATTCATCCCCAAGCAAAGGGGGCCCATGCGGCGGCCGAAGCGGCCCATCGGCAGGGTCAATTCTGGGAGATGCACGATCTCATTTTTGCGAACCAGAGGGATCTCGCTGTCGAGACGCTGACGGGATACGCAGAGGCATTGGGACTCGACATGGATCAATATGCGCGGGATGTCGAATCCGAAGACATCGCGAAAAGCATCTCCCAGGACCTGGCCCAAGCGCGGAAACTCAACGTAAGCGGTACGCCGTCCTTCTTCATCAATGGCCGATTCCTGTCGGGCGCTCAGCCCTTCTCCGCTTTCAAGCGCGTCATCGACGAAGCCCTCAAGAAGAGTTCCTAGGAAATCCGCGTCTGTGATTCGTGGGATTTCCTTCGATCTCTTCGACACCCTGGTGGATCAAAACCACGACCGGCTCGCTCCGGTCGAAATCGAAGGCGGGCGCCGGGTCGGCGCGACGACACCCGCCCTGCATGCTGTCGTGGCGGAAAAGGTCAGCACCGCCATCTCGCTGATGGAATTTGCGGACCTTCTTCAAAGCGTCGACAAGGAACTTCGGGTCGAGACGATCGACCTCGACATCGAACTTTCGACGTTGGACCGTTTCGCAGCGGTGGCGACCCGCCTGGGATGCAAAGATGTCTTGGCGGTGGCGAAAGCGCTGACCGATGTGCACATGGGCGTGCTGCATGACGCGGTGACCGTGCCGGATAATCACGAAGCGATCCTGACGGCACTCTCGATCGACTATTCGCTGGCGCTCTGCTCGAATTTTTCGCACGCGGAGACCGCCCGGGCGGTGATGCGAGACGCTCACCTGGACGAATGGATGACCTCGATCGTCATCTCCGAGGAGATTGGCATTCGAAAGCCTCGCGCCGAAATTTTCGAAGCGGTCGTCGAGTCGCTCGGATTCGCTCCGAACGAGATTCTGCACGTGGGCGACAAATTGCGCGCCGATGTTTCGGGTGCGGCTGCGATCGGCATGCGAACCTGCTGGTTGACCCGGTGTGTCAAAGATCCCGAGCGAGAACTCGAGCGCTCCGATGGACCGCGACCCGATTTCGCGTTGGATGACCTCTGCGATCTTCCCGTACTCATGGCTCGACTGAATGTCTCGTGAGGGGTCGGCGCTCAGTGAATCGATCCGGGCTGAATGAGCTGAAAGAGCGCGGCCTCGGCTTCGAATCGGGTTCCGTCGGCGCGTTGCATCTCGAAGCTGCCCGCCATCGAACCGAAGGGCGTCGGCAACGGACACCCGGAAGTGTATTCGAAGGATTGTCCCGGCTCAAGGATCGGCTGCTCCCCCACGACGCCGGGCCCGTGGACCTCTTCCGTATGACCCGTGGCGTCGACGATCGTCCAATGGCGATTGAGCAACTGGACGGTCGTGTCGCCCACGTTCGAGATTTCAATTGTGTACAGGAAGAACCAACGACTGGCCGGCGGATCGCTGTGCTCGGGGGAGAAGCGCGCTCGGATGAGGACGCGCACACCCGCGGTTTCGGCCTCGGAGGTCGTTTCGAAGAGATCACCATCGGACACGCGAGCCATGCTAGCAGGCGCGGATGGCGCGGTAGCCGACCATGAACTGTCTGCTGATCGAGCCTGGGGAATGGGTCGAGGGTTCCGATCGAATCCGCATCACCGGGCGTCGACGTCGACATGCGGAGGAGATCCTTCGCGCTTCGACCGGAGATCGCCTTCGTGTGGGCGTGATCGGTGGGCGCCTCGGAACCGCGCGTATTCTGGGACTCGACGCGGAGACGCTCGAGCTTGCCGTGGACCTCGATCAAGATCCGCCGCCGAAGCGCGCCCTGCAATTCGTTCTCGCCTTGCCCCGGCCGCCGGTCTTTCGCCGTCTGGTCGCAACGATCGCGAGCCTCGGGGCGGAGAGTCTGCTGGTCGTGGGCACGGCACGAAGCGAGAAGAGCTTCTGGCAGAGTAGGGCCATCGAGCCCGGAGCCGTTCGCGAAAGATTGCTGCTTGGGCTCGAGCAGGCCAGCGACACGATTCTGCCAAGCGTCGAATTTCATCGGGTTTTCGAATCGCTCGTCGAGCAAGTGTTGCCCCCGCGTCTCGAGGGGAGGCGCGGATTCGTCGCGCATCCCGGTGCTCCGAAACCCTGCCCGCATGCCGTCGATCAACCGGTGACGGTCTTCGTGGGCCCGGAAGGAGGACTGCTCGACGACGAAGTGGAGCGGCTCGAGTCGATCGGTTTCGAGTCGGTTGATCTCGGCCCCCGCGTGCTTCGGGTTGAACCCGTCATTCCGTTGATAGTCGGTCGACTCTTTCGATGAGTGCGCGTGTTCGTTCATCGATCGCTGTCCGGTGCTTCGAATCGTCCACACCGGTCGAAGGTTCGTCGCTGTGAATTTCGGAGGATGGGGCTGGGATTTCCGGTTCGATCCCCGAGGCGATGATCCCGACATGAAGGAAGGTCAGGAGTACGTACGCGAGCAGAGAGATATGTAGCCCCGCCCGGGCGAAGCGGAAATTCTTGTGAACGAGCAAGACCAGGAGCCACGCGCCGACGACGATGCATTTTTGGATGAGAAAGGCGGTCGGTCCGATGTCAAGAAAGAAGTTCATCACGGGATTGGCTTCTTGTCCGCCGCGATCGAGCCAAAGCATTGTGAAGAACGCGTCCCCCACGTTCATGAGAAAGACGGCCAGGAGCAGCGCCACGTCGTAGCGCGAATAGCGATCGACGTACCCGGTTTGATCCGAGGTGCGTCGTCCGCCCGAGCGTCGGCGCGGGCCACGCAAGCCGATCCACGGGCGCGTGGGCCGATGGCGACGATCGGCTTTGCGGCACAGCGAGGCCCCCCGTTCCGAGTCGTCGTCGAGCATCAGAACCGTCGCCTCGTCGGAAGGGGGAGAACCCAATGGCATTTGCCTCGGTTGCATGCACTTTGCGTCATGGCCACATACGACTTCAGCGGCACCGGTCCACAGCATTGGGTATCGGCTGAATCCCGCCCGAATTTGAGGACGAGAAGCCAATTTTCGGGGCCTGTCAGAAGGAAAAGGCGCGTTCAGCCAGCCAATAGAGTCCGAGACCGCAGAGGCCTGCCGCCGAGAGCTCACTGGCCAGGCGCCCGGTTTCACGGGTCGCGAAGCGACCGGCGATGGCGAGCAGGGGCCAGACCAGGAGTACGATTCCCACCTGCCCGAGTTCAACGCCCAGATTGAAGCCGACGAGCGCGGCGACCAGCCGATCCGTGGGCAGCGACATCTCGATCAGGATGCCGGCGAATCCGAAGCCGTGTACCAGCCCGAACGCGAAGGTCAGACAGAAACGGAGCCATGCGTTGTCGCTCCGCGTGGCGAGTGCGAAATAGCACGCCGTAAAGAGGCCCAGGCCCGCGATCGTGAGCCCCGGTAGTGAGGCCCAACCGAGGAGCGATGCCAGTCCGAGACACACGAGGCCCGCGAGTACGCATCTCGGGATGGTTGGATCCCGGCGGCTCAAGAGCCAACCTTTTTCGATGGCGACCAGCGCGACGGAGAACGCAATGACGGCCTCGACGGCCGCGGCGCGTGGATGGACGAGGCCTTGAACGGCCAGTGCGAGAGTTAGGCTGTGTGCCAGGGTGAAACCCGTGATCAGACGGGCCACCTCACCGAATCGGCTGGCCAGCAAGAGTAGGCCGAATACGAAGGCGAGATGATCCCAACCGGTCAGGATATGCTCGACGCCGAGCCGGATGTAATCCATCAGGCCAGAGCCAATCGCGCTCTGCGAGTCCGTCGGGTCCGCATCGCCGGAAGGCCGTCGGATTTCGAATTCGGGCGAGGCCTCGGTCAGGACTTGTTCTCGAACGCGATCGGGACTCCCGGCGAAGCGGACGCGCGCGAAATGCATATGGGAAGGCGCGACGTCGAGCAGGATTCGGCTGCGGATCCGCAGCGCGTGGGCGTCGGGCGGGCAGGCGACTCGCCACTGCAATTGGACCCAGGCTCGATCGTCGGGTTTGCGTTGTACGATCCCGTCGGGCAAGCAGGGCTCACCGTCCGCGATCAACAACAGATCCGTGGGAAATCGATTTGCGGACAGACCGACGAGTCCGTGTGCCATTGGGCCGGACAGGCTTCCGGGAGGCGGTTCGGCCTGTCCCAGGCGGCTCAATTCGAGGAGTTTGATGCGGACGGTGACGATGGCGCCGGTCGAGTCGATCTCCCAGCTCGAATACGAAACGCTCCGACCGTGTGCGCTGGCCGGGGGAGCGAATCGCGCTCCGATCATCCCCGCGACGAGAAGGAGAATCGCGACGCGAGGGAAGCGAGGCCGCCTGCCAGACGGAGATGGGCTCATTCGCACACGGTAGCGTGAAAATTCCCGGGGGTGAAGAGACTGCGAGGCCAATCGTGGTGTGAGATGAACGCACTTCTCGGAGCTCGATTGGGGCGGGGAAGAGGTCTATTTGAGCGGAAAAGTGTCGACAGACCACGAAAGAACGGCGCTGATGACCAATTTTAAATTCTGTCTTGCGCAAGAATCGATGTGTGCTACAATTCCTAGATCGACGTCACAAATCCCACAAGCACCCCGCTTGTGGGATTTTTTTGTTCTCCAGTAGGGGTCTCCCGATAGCCGGTGACAGCGGGTCGTAGGTCATCGTAGGTCGTAGGCAGCCTGGTTCGCGGATCCAGCCAGTGGCCCCTTTTATAGCCCGAGGGAAATGCTCATCGCGCTTCGGCCTTGCGAGGTACTCCTGCCCGCTTGAAGACCGAAACCGAATTCGATAAACCTTGCTTATTGAAAATGGTTTTCATTTTCATTTAAAGTCGAAAACCCGCTCTCAGGCCGACTCGTCCGACGAATCCGAGCCAAGAGACGTGAGTGGGCGAGCAGGGAGTAAAATGAAACTCGGAATGAACGCCTTGGTGGGTTCGGTCTGGATCGCGCTTTGGGTGCTGTTGATCGTCGCGGCGAACACCGCCGCGAGTGCGGCCACGGATGCCACGGATGCCGCCGATGCCGAGACCGCCCGGATCGATGACCTCGAAGAGATGGTGGAGATCCTCGCTGATGAGGTGGGTCGCCTCGAGTCGATTTTCGCTGTACCGGAAGAACTCGAACTCGAATCCTTTAGTGGACTCGGCCCCGCCGCGTCGAAGGTCTACAAAAGAGATCGAGGGCTCTCGATCGGGGGCTACGGGGAAATCCGTCTTCGGAGCTTTCAGAA
>SMVA01004072.1_pt1 | contig 12062 bp, 10 predicted proteins | sample 2456451 | NCBI WGS metagenome assembly SMVA01 (sample SAMN11095933, study PRJNA526329) | marine sediment metagenome | biome: Marine sediment; feature: Surficial sediment; material: Deep marine sediment; isolation source: Hadal surficial sediment | place: Pacific Ocean | collected 2014-05 | depth...
TGTGAGGCAACGAATCTAAATCTCAACTCGCTAGGGTTACCTTGTGTTATGAGTCAACGCGCAGGGAAAAACTGAATGGAGGGGTTAAGAGGGTCTACGCCGCGACTGGCATCGCGCTCATCCTCGGTGTAGCGAATGCCGGCGGTTACTGAAAAGCGTGACCCCAACCAGTCCGGGGTGTAGGTGCCCTGGGCAAAAAAGGCCTGTGATTCCAGGTCGGTGTCCAGCGTATGTATGCCCAGATTGTTGCCGCCCAGAAGTACCGAGACGGAGGCCAGGGGCTCCTGCATGGCATCGAAAGAAAAGCTCACGCCATTGGTAAACTGCTCCTCCGACTTCTCGCCCTCCTCATCGAAGTAATAGTAACCAATAATATAATCCAGTCTGTCATTGAGGGCGGTGCCCAGCAGTTGCAGCTCCTGGCTGAATGCCTCGGTGGACCAATCTATGGCGGTCGCGAAAAACAGGGTGCTGGACCAGTTCTGCACCGCCACTTCATCCATCTCGCGATAGCTTGTAATAGACTTCAAGGCCAGATTGTCATTCAGCGCCCAGCTAATCGTCAGGTTGTGGCCGGACTGCTCGGTATTGGACTCGGGTAACACGTACTTATAGGCACTGCCTGTGAACAGGTGGTTAGTCTTCTCCTCGCGCCGCCTGGGGTTAAACTGGTAATAGGGCGCGGTGCTGTCAATATCAGACCAGTCGTAGCTGTAGTCGACCAACAGGTTTTCAGAGGCGTCCCAACTGGCCGCCAGGCGATACCCCTGCTGGTCCTTCTGGTAGAAATCTTTCGTGGGTTGCCCGGGCACATCATTGGGCCCCTTGTTCTCTACCCACCCGTCTATGGCCGACCTATGGTAACTGAACTTGGTACGCAGGCTGGGTGCAATGGGCGCATCGATGGTAATACCTGCATTCCAGGCACCAAAGTCGCCCACACCCGCCTTTATCTTGCCCTGGAATTCCGCGGCCGGTTTTTTGGTGATAAAACTGATGGCACCGGCGGAGGAGTTGCGTCCAAAGAGTGTGCCCTGGGGTCCGCGCAAAATTTCAACCCGCTCCAGGTCGAGAACGTTGATGATGGCACCGGAGGTTCTGGCAATGTAAACACCATCGATATACACACCCACCGGATTGTCGATAGTCAGCGTCTGGGAATCTGTATTGCCAAAGCCCCGTAAAAACAACGATATGTTGCTGGTAGAAGTGGGAAAGTCGTAAAACTGCAGGCTGGGCGCCTGTAATGACAAGTCACTGAGGCTGGAAATGCCCTGGGTTTCCAGCATCGATTCACTGAATGCCACTACAGACAGTGGCGTATCCTGCAGGGACTCTGCCCGCTTCTGCGCGGTGACAAGCACCTCCTCAAGTTGAGCGTAAGTCGTGCCTGACAAGAGACAGGATGCCATTAGAACGGCTGCAGGCAGAGCTTTTGTGGGTGGCAGAATGTTCGACATAGAATTACTCCAACGATATATAGCGTATATTATGAATCATACTGACACCTGTGTGGGCGTCAAATTCTGCTCCATCACAATCGGGGCTTAGTCGTAATTATTGAACCACATAGCCTGCCCTCACACTCCAGGCCACCTCAGCCAGCTGTCAACCATTTGAGGTGTCCGATAGAGCGTATTCTATGTGACGGGTTTAGTTGTAGGTCGCCCGCGGGTCTACACAGCCATCACTTTTGCTCAAAATGGCATAGTCAAAAGAATCACCCTTGTTAGGCCCTGCAGGAACTGTGAGAGTGATCTTTCTCTTATCAGACGAATTACGCCCGATCAGCCAGAATTCAGAGTTCCCATGAGGCATTGTCGCCAGGGTGTCCAGTGTCGGGGCGGGGCCCAGAAACCGGATTTCGAGTGTATCGCCTGCGGTTACACAGACATTGGTGGGCGCAACCACCCATCCATTGGGAGTGACGTTTACAAAGGGCGTTGTGCCCGCGCCGCTGTTATCTACACAATGTTCAGTGGCGGGACGGTTCACGCAGCCCGCTATCGTTGCCATCTCCTGGTGACTACAGGCCACAGCCAGCAAGCTGAACGGGATAACACAGAGTATTTTCTTATTCATTTTTGAATCTCCGATTTGAGTTTTCAGCACTTATCAGCCCCCGCTGATGCTGGGGATTATCTCACCAAATACATCAACTTACCCTCAATATAGTCTAGTTTTGTTCATACGCCAGCCTCTAGCAGCGAGGCAAATTTCGAGTGGTTGCGCAAATTGGCAAGGTTGGGGTCAGCCGCCAACAATTGCGGCGAGTAGCCGAGTTTTATGGCCTGCTTCAGCGCCCCCATTGCCGCCTGGTCATCGCCATTCTTGTTGAACATCAAGCCCTCAATATAATGAACATAGGGGTCCTCTGGCACCAGCATTAATGATTTTTCGATTAACGCTCTGGCCTCCTCATGCCTGCCAAGCATGGTGTTTATCCAGGCCAGGTCCATCAGCACGAATGCATCATTTGAATTCACCGCAAGCGCATCAAGCGCCAAGGTCTCGGCGACGGCAAACTCGTTGAAGGCCGCCAAAGTGTCGCCGCCGCTCCACAGGGCATCACCCAGGTTTGAATGGGTAAGATAGTCCTTCTGGGCGTGTTCGACAGCGTGACGAAGGGCATCAACTGCATCGTCAAAACGGCCTTGATAATAGAGTAACAAGCCAAGATTGCTGTAGGTTGTCGCGCGAGGACGAATTTCCAACGCGCGCTGGAAGGCAGCTTCTGCCAGTGGAAACTCCCCCGCTAACAAAAGCGCAGAACCCAGGTTGTCATAGGCTTTGAAATTGGTCGTATCCAGTGCAACCACGTTTCGCGATTGTTGGGCAGCTTCCAGATACCGGCCAGAGCGAAATAAAAATATACCCAGCGCGTTGTACGCAGTCCAGTCGCCCGGTCGCAAGCCTGAGGCCTTCCTAAGACTCGCCTCAGCTTCCTCGGGCCGTTGTTGCAATCGGTATACCTCACCCAGGCCTATAAGAGATACCGCACTGGTGGGGTCGATGCTCAAGGCCCCAAGATACGCTTCCTCGGCCTTGTCGTGATGCCCGGTAGCGGTGTAGAGATCGCCCAACGCGGTATAGACAACATCGAGGTTGGGATTCAAGTTAAGCGCCATTGCGCAGGACAGTTCAGCGGTCTCAATGTAGACCGGGTCGTTTGTGATGGGGTAGGCCGCCACCGACACGGCGCACTTGCCAGCGTGGGCTGCCGCATAATCTGGGTCAATTTCCAGGGCCGCATCGAACCAGCCCAGTGCACTACCCAGTGATTCTGCCGTGGCCTGCAGGTGCGACGCATCGATGCCTCGCCTATACAATCGATAGACATCGATATCGGTATCCACGCTGGGCACATCGCGGATAATTCGTGTCTCAGGTGGCAGTGCCACACGCACGCTGGCCACCGTAAGCGCGGTAATTTCATCCCGCATCTTAAAAAAATCTGCCACCGGTCTGTCGAAGCTTCGCGACAGCGTGTGAAACCCCGTTGAGGAGTCTATGAGTTGAACCACCACCCGCATATTATCGCCATCGATATGAACACTGCCCTCAACGTAATTGGCGACACGCAGGCGTTCGCGAACCTTCCTGGAGGGAGTATTGGGTCCCAGCGAGAATGAATCACCACGGGATGCCACCAGCAAGCCAGGAACTTTGGATAGCCGGGTCAGCACGTCCTCAACCAGACCATTGGCAAATATCTGTGTATCGTCACTACCATCCATGTTCATAAAGGGCAGTATTGCAATGGTGTTGTCGGTGATGGGCGGAAGCGTGGCCGCAGTTTCAAAAGCCGCCACCGGTGTCGCCAACTCCTGGGGCAGGCCCACGTCCCTGTCATAAAAGTACACCATCACCGCTGCTATCGAGAACGCACCAATCACGGAAATGTAGGTTCGACTGAAGCGGCGCTGTTGGGCGTCGGCGGGTGACAGCTCATGTAACACCGCGCGCCCCTCGCGAAACTCCAAAAACCAGGAAAGCAACACCGCGATGGGGAAGCCGGCGATGACCAGCGCGGTGACAAAGGTGCCGGTCCAGGCCGGCAGGTGAAACTGGGAGAAAATAATGTCCACGATCTGTATTAGCAGCCAACCCAGGACCAGATAGGCAATACTGGTCTCGACCACACCGCGCTGTCGGAGGTTTTCGAACAGGCTTAATTGCGACCCGAGCCCAGTGCCGGACTGCGCCGAGCTACCCGTGGAAGCCGTGGTCGGCTGCAGCTCAACGCCGACCAGCAAACGGTAGCCACGCCGGGGCAGGGTTTGCACATACGCGGGATGGTCGTGGTGGTCGTCCAGGGCGTGCCGAATGTCGCCGATGGCATGGGTCAAGGCTTCCGGGCTACCTGCCCCCTCACCCCACACGGCATCCAGCAGTGATTTACGCGTTACCAACAGGCCGGGGTCGGAGGCCAGGCACAACAGAACCTCCATCGCTTTGGGCGGCAGGTGAACCGACCCAGCCGGACCGACTATTTGCCCCCCGGTAGGATCAACGTGGAAGCCCGCCAGATAAAACCCCTGCAAGAGGTCACGATTCACATGGCCACCCTGATTTGCCTCTTTGGTTAAAGCATAGCACGCTCAATTAGGCTGAAAACTATCCTTTATTCCTTAGAGGGCAGCCGGGGAAATTCCTTTACATAGATGTCGGTTTTGGCAAAAGGTATCTCTATGCCCTCCCGGGCAAGCGCCTTGTAAATCTCCATCAGCATTTGGTGAATGATTCGTCCGCGATCTTCCGGTTTTACTATCCATCCCAGCACCTCAAAATCCAGGCTGGACGCACCGAATGCACGCAGGCGCACCCGGGGCTGCGGGTCAGCGCATATTTCCGGGTGCGCCTCGGCGAGGTTTTGCAGCAATTCACACACTTGGTCTACATCGGAGCCGTAGGCAACCCCCACGGGAAGCCTGATTCGTATTCTGGAATCCCGCCCGCCACTCTCATTGACAATTTTTGCATTGCCAATCAGGGCATTGGGCAGTGTTATTTCGATGTCATCCCGGCTCAGCAAGCGGGTACTGCGCAGGCCGATGTGGGTTACCCGGCCCCGCTCGCCGCTGTCAAGATTGACGTAATCGCCAATTTTGTAGGGCGCATCCACCAGGATAAAGAACCCGGAAAACAAATTTGCCAGTGTATCTTTTGCGCCAAAGCCCACCGCAATACCGACGATACCCGCCGACGCCAGCCAGCCCAGGGGGTTTATCCCCCACACTATCAGCAGGGCGTAGCTGCCCACCAGTAAAACCAACAACTTGATCGTCAAGTCGAGCAACGGCACCGTGTGCTCTTCGACAATGGGAAAGCGGTGGTGATTTCTTGCCAGTGCGTCGAGTATTGCGGTGCTCATGGCAAAGGATGCGCGCATCCAACTTGCAATGATCACCGATACAAAAACATTAATCAGAGCATCTGCGCCAAAAGCTAACTGGGCCGCCTTGACCGCCAGACATAGGCCGAAAAACAAGACCGTGGTAAACAGCGGCTTTTGCAGGGCCTGCACCATGTGGTCATCGAACTGGTTGCCGGTACCACGTGCCAACTTCTCCAGAAATCGCACCACCACGCCCCGGGTAAACAGGGCGAATACAAAAAACAGGCCGGCTATAATCACACCCCCTAACAAGGGGGTTTGTTCAACCATCTGCCACAAGGGGCGTACAGACTCCGGCAGCCAATCGGCAAACACGGGCACGTGACGGGTGATGGGTTCGATGAATTCCTGTTGCGGCGTCTCTGTAGTGACAAAAATATCGGTGTCCGTACTTGCTGTCATAAAACCCCTCTCCTATGGCAGGTGAAGCCAATCTAATGGACCATTCCAAACCTGAGTCTAGCAGGCTACGTAATTTTCAACAGCCTGCCGGACCTTGCCACCACTGGTTTATCCAGCGTAAATGTGACAATTTTCGTCACTTTAACAATGCTGAGAAACTGCACAAAAGTGTGATAAAGGTTTCTACTCAGCCGGCTACTCCGCTAACCTCTTCTAATTACCTATACCCTGTCCCCGAAGAGGGGATACAGGGCCCCGCAGCACACCGAAATTGAGAGAGTGCCAGGCTGTCATGCTCAATATCCTCAGAGTACAAAGCAAGGACCTTTACATTGGCATGTTTGTCAGTGGTCTTGACCGCGAGTGGCTGGGAACTCCTTTTCTTACCCAGGGCTTTTATATCAATAGCAGGGAAGATATCGAGCAGGTGCGGCAATATTGTGAGTATGTGCTGGTCGATGCGCGCAAAAGCCGTTATCTGGCCTCCGACCTCAACATCAATACTTATCGCCGTCGGCCAATACCCCTTGAGGGGAGTAAACTGGACGACCGTCCGCGTCTTGCACCAGAGCAGATATTTCACAACCGACCCATTGAGCCCTACCGCGACGACACAGTTTGGGAGGAAGAACATCCTATGGCACAGCAGGCGGTGGACACCCTGTTGAAGGACATCAATGACATCTATTCCCAGGTGGTAGAAGGCGGCAATATTGACGTCATAAAACTAAAAAAATCCGTCGACCCCATCGTCGCCAGCATAACTCGCAATCCCGATGCCTGCTTGTGGGTATCGCGCCTCAAACAACATGACGAATATACCTACCAACACTCCCTGGGCGCTGCCATTTGGTCGGTTTCACTGGGTCGACAGCTGGGGCTACCCAAGCGGGATTTACGCTCACTCGCCATGGGTTGTCTACTCATGGATGTGGGTAAATTACAGGTGGACCCCGAATTGCTGCAGACAACCCGAGAACTGAATCTGGAGGAGATAGCCCAGATTGCAAGCCATGTGGGCTACGGCCTGGATATCCTGCAGCAAAGTGGGATTACCAACCCGGATGTGATCGACATGGTAGCGCACCACCACGAGCGCTTCGACGGCTCCGGTTACCCCGACGGCTTGAAAGAAGACAAGATACCCACTTTCGCAAGAATAGCCGCCATTGTAGATACCTACAACGCGGTCACCAGTAAACGCGGTTACGCCGAGGCAATTTCGCCGCCGGAAGCGATCAAACTACTGTATAACTCCAGAGATCTGGATTTCCAGGCCGAGTTGGTGGAAGCCTTCATCCAGGCGGTGGGAATTTACCCGGCGGGAACACTGGTGGAATTGTCATCCGGCGAGGTGGCCGTGGTGGTCGCGGAGTATCGCGCCAAACGGCTGCGGCCCAAAGTGATGGTGCTGTTGGATGCGGACAAAAATAAGCTGGAAAATTCCGTCATAGTAGACCTGCGCGAAGCGGCAGAAGACGATGACATACCGGCCTTGAGCATCGTAAGGGGGCTAGACCCCGGAGCCTATGAAATCGATCTGACGGGAATTCAGTTTTAGGGTGAGGGCCCGGTATATACCGAACTTCGTGAGGTATAACTGAGCACACAGGCTACGTCATTGTTTTTGGGCTACAAGAACGTACAGTTTAGGTGTTACTAACAAACCTTTATCAATATCTTGACACTCAGATAGACTCCAGCACAATATGTGGTGTAGACTTATCCGAAGGGTGGTTTCCCTTTAATGAAAAAGAGAGGAGGCCATCGAGTGAAGGGGAATTATTCAAATAATAAGAGCCACAGCAATAAGCGCATGTTCGAGCTAAAAGCTGACGATGGCCGGAATGCCGCCTTCACTAGCGGATCGTAAGACAGTGACAGGGGTGCAGCATTTGTCCGCGAGAATAGAAAATATTTGAATTTGTAAATGCTGTGTAGGAAATTAATTAGATGGCCCATACCGCGATGGCGCGCGTACTACCTGAGCCAACAGTCTACGCTGTTGATGATGACCCTATTGTTCGTATCTTGCTGGAAGCGCTGTTCGAGGGTGCGAATATTCCAATAGAAACCTATTCCTCTGCGGAGGAATTTCTGGAGGTCTACACACCCGACAACCCCGGGGTTCTACTACTGGATATTATCATGCCCGGCATGAGTGGCCTTGAGTTACAAAAAGTCCTGGCAGTGTATGGTAACAATACGCCTATCATCTTCCTCACAGGTGCGGCTGAAGTCAGTATGGCCATTGATGCTCTGAAGGCGGGGGCAGCAGACTTTATAGAAAAGCCGGTTCAACCTACCATGGTATTGGACTGTGTTAAGAAGGCGATGGGAGTTGACTTGCAGAGCCGATATGATCGCTTGCAGAAGTCCCAGATCGAACAGAAAATGATGCTCTTAACACCTCGCGAGCACGAAGTTATGAGCTGGCTGGTTAGGGGCAAATCCAACAAATCTATCGCCCGTATTCTCGGCATAAGTGGCCGGACAGTAGAAGTGCACCGGAAAAAAGTAATCGATAAGATGTGTGCGCACACAATGATCGAACTCGCCACAATGCTCATGCAAGTTGAGAACTGATCAACCTTCCCATACGTAGTTATACGTATACCTGACTACGTAATCACCCGAATTTTTTCCCGCCCTGTTTGCTTTATAGTTAATTAAAAGTTTTCAGACTTATTAGCTGGCACCAGCCAGCCAATCGGGGGGCGAGTTATGTCTGAACTACACTCCGGCAATCTAACCATAAGAACGATGGGCGAAAAGATTGCATTTGAGTTTACGGGAAAGGCTGCGGCCAGCGCGGTCATAGATTCCAGGGAGTTACCTGTAGTCCTGGAGTTTCTAAATTCCTATCTGGCGTCTCAATCGAACCGCCGGATTGGCTTTCGCATTGATCTGAAACAGCTCAATCATGATATTGCCGACCGGTTTTGCGTAGTTGTGGAAACTGACGGAAAGAAACTGGCAGTCACGCCAATCGATCTCAGTATCACCGGGATCTATGTTGAATCTGCGGAGTTTACTTTCAAACACGGATCACAGGTTGTTATCAACTTACGCTATGACGATAAAGCGATAGCCCTACCCGCGGTCGCCGTCCGCCAGGACAATTCCTACACTCGCACGGCATTTCACTTCGTGGGCGTAGTTGAAGATGGAGAACTCGCCCCGCCCTCCGAACTGGACGCTATTTATCACGCGCTTGAAGCGCTTTGGTTGAACGACAGCCTTAACCTGAAGTGGTCAGATCAGCACTCCGTAAAGCCAATAAGTATGGTGTGAAAGGCCCTGAATTATAAGGCCACGGGCACAGGAGTTAGGTAAATGAAAAGGGTACAAATAGTAATCACTCTCTTTATCGGCGGCTGTAATGTCACTCACATATATCTGCCCAGCGGCCCCACCTGTTACGCGATAGCAGCCCATGAGCTCGGGCATGTATATGGGGTCCCGGGCCTGGACAGACCGACTGTAGGAATTAACTGGTAGCGCCTGAGCACCCTTGAAGGCACAGCCGCCGCGGCTGTTAGCAGCGAAGAAACAGACCGAAAGCCCGGGGCGGGGCGCCGTTTATTGTTAATCCAGGGTCACTCGCTGGTATTTGGTGGCGTGGCCATTACTGGCACTACCATCCAGCGGCGGTGGATAGCCTTTAACTGCACAATCAGTGCTACCAGCGCAAACAGCAACGCCGACGCCGCGAGTGCGCCACCCCGGCCACTGACCCAAAGGCCCACACCAACCAAAGCAAGCAATAGCACAACCACTATAGAACCCGCATAGTCACGCCAACTCGCTCGGGCCACATGAGCAAAGAAATAATCATTGGCGGAGTCGCGCCGGGCTCTGCGCATTATCAGGTGACTGGCACCTATAGACACGGTAAATACCACTGCCAATACCAAAAACCAGGGGCCCAGGGTCTCAGGGCCCATCAGATCCACCATGGCAAACTCCAGTAGACCGATAATGAAGGGAGTTACTGTATCTTCCATGGTGGGTAGCCAGCTGAAACGCAACACCAGGCTGACATAAAACAGCCAGATCTGGATGATGCCAAGCAGCATGACCAGCAATTGCAGCCAACCTATCGCGGCATCCCACCCCCCCTGCCACAGGTAATCGCTTTCCCGGAAACGGCTCCAATACAGCTCCAGGGCCAGCGCCTGGATCATGCTAAGAACGGTGATAACAATCGTGGGCAACAGGTCGCGTGCCCGCTTTTTACTGTGATCCATATATCCTGACCCTGATGAAAGCTGATTCGTTTAATGTACCCGCTTTTGCGCTGTAATCCAAAAAAGCAGGGATAAAATTGGGGCCAGAGCCTGAGCCATTCCCGTGAAATAGATATTGATTTTGTTTTTTTAAACGATTAACCCACCTGAACCGCGCTGATGATTGCTTGTTGTAATTGCTCATCGGGGGTTATAAATGTGCACTGCCAGGTATCGACCAGCCCTTGGTAGCGACTGTTGATCAGCGGCGCAATGTCCTGGGGGTTTTCGCAGACCACGGCAAACGTGTTTAATATCTCGTCGTTAATCAGCTCACCCATCTCAAGCCATTTGCCCTCCTTGGATAGACGATTGAAGATTGCCTGTAAATCGCCCCAGCCATGCAGTTCCAGCACCGGGCGATAGGCAGGGGTCGAGCCGTAAAAAGCCAGCTGTGTCTTTACCGCCTGCTTATTGGCCTCGAAACTTTCCTCGTCGGCACCGGACACCACCATTATCGGCGAGCTGATATTAAAATCACCGCGTTTTTTATTGTTTTTAGCCAGCCCCCGCTCTACGGCGGGTAAGGTCACTTCACGCATATATTGCGGGGTACTAAAACCGTGGGCAATCAGGCCGTCCGCCACTTCACCGGCAACCTCGGTCATTAGCGGGCCAACGCCGGCGAGACGCACTGATGGTGCTGCGAACTCGCGCTTGGCAGGCACAAACATCGGCGTCATCAGAGTGTGCTGGTAAAACTCACCTCGAAAGTCCAGACGCTTGTTGCCACCACTCTCCCAGCACTCCCAGATAGCCCGCATCGCCATAATGTATTCCCGCATCCGCGCAGCGGGTTTTGACCAGGGCATGGAAAAACGCCTGGTGATATGGGGCTGAATTTGCGAGCCGACACCCAGGCAAAAGCGGCCCCTGGCATACTGATTGAGGTCCCAGGCCTGGTTGGCCATGGTCATGGGGTTGCGGGCGAATGCCACACTGATCGAGGTAGTCAGGCCTATCTGCTTGCTGTGCTCCGCCGCGAGCACAAGCGGAAAGAAGGGATCATTATTGATCTCGGCACTAAAGGCCTCGTCGTAGCCAAACGCCTCTATTCTGCTGATAGCCAGCGGGGCCATTTCGAGATCGGAACCGAGCATACCACTCACTTTCATCACTTACTCCTAATACATAAAGATACACAACAAGCCATTGGAAACTTAATCCTTCTGTGGCCCAGCCCCGATCCTGGGCTAGCCGCTAAACATCGCTAAAAAACCAAGGATGGCTGGGATTTGCAAACGCCCCCCCTGCAATTTGATATCGGCGGTCGCCAAAGCGCCGGGCAAACTACGCTCCCCCGACATAATATCGAGCCAAACTTCGCGGGTTGTCGTCATCTTATAACGCGCATCTGGAGCCGCACCCGGCTTGACAATGGCCACGCCGCGGCGCACGTGGATAGTGTAGCTCTCGCCGATATCCTCAAAGCTCAAAGATAATTTTTCATCCGTATCCAGGCTCTTTTCCGGGTTGAGATTGATCGCCATCGCCTCGACAAAGCCCTTTACCGGCATGGCTTTAATCAAGCGCTGACTGGCTTTTTTCATGGCCTCCAAAGGATGCTCTGCGCCGCGTAGTTCTGCCGCTTCGGTAAGATAGATATCACGGGCGTTGGCATTGTGCATGGCGTAACCCTGTAGGGTCGCCGCTTCAGCTCGCAGCGCCTTAACCGCGGTACTGTCAGGCTCGAGGCGCAACAGATGATCGGTCAACTTCAAGGTCCAGGGATAATTGCCCTGATCAAAAGCCGACTGCGCTTTCGCCATAAGCTGTTTTTTGCCACCGGCCAGCTCAGCCATCAACGCAGCTTCTTCATCGGGTGATGGTGGCAGCAAGTTAGACACATTGGCGTCATACCAGCCTAAATAACCGTTGTAGATATTGCGAACCGCCCACTCAACCTTGCCGTAGTACTCAAACAAATAGGGATGATTAGCCAGATGCTCGGGTAGTTTTACCGCTTCCACTAA
>SMVA01324891.1_pt1 | contig 12062 bp, 10 predicted proteins | sample 2456451 | NCBI WGS metagenome assembly SMVA01 (sample SAMN11095933, study PRJNA526329) | marine sediment metagenome | biome: Marine sediment; feature: Surficial sediment; material: Deep marine sediment; isolation source: Hadal surficial sediment | place: Pacific Ocean | collected 2014-05 | depth...
GAGATTAAAAGGTGGCGAAGAAATAAACGCTATGAAAGTGGCAGCATCCTGCACACCGAAAGAAACGTTTCTTAATTTATTTGATGATTTCGAACTTGAATACGAGTTGGATTATTGGATTGACAAAATACGAAGTAGAGGAACAACTGCAAAGGTCAATCTGGCTATAAATAAAAAGGTCAAATTAAACGACCAAACTGTTGAATATGCGAGGACTGGAAATTCCTTTGATGAAATGGAAAAAGCTTTTGATCCTGTGAAGTACAAGAAAGTAACTGATGCACCATTTCTGGATATTAATATTCCTACCAACTCTAATTCTTCTTTGGCACCAAATGGCCATAGCGTTATTTCGGTCTTGGTTCATCAAGTTCCTTATAATTTTGAGGCCGGATGGTCAGAAGATGCTAAAAAGAAACTAGGTGAGAACGTACTCAAAGAGCTTGAAATATATTCACCGGGATTATCAAAAGCCGTGGTTGGTATGGAAGTCCTTTCACCTGTAGATTTTGAGGATCGATATACCTTAACTGGAGGTCACATTTATCATGGTGAGCATTTTGTGGATCAACTAATTACAAGACCGATTCCTACATGCTCAAGATACTCTACTCCAGTTTCTGGTTTGTATCTTTGTGGCAGCGGCTCGCACCCAGGAGGAGGTATTACCTGTATGCCGGGATATTTGGGTGCGAAAATGATTTTAAACTAATACAAAATTGATATGGATAAAGGAAAATTTCGAAAAAGAGGAGTTGATTATCCCATATTTGATGGAACCAGGACTTTACCTGGAAAGTATTATCATAGCGAAGAAATCTATGAAGAGGAGGTAGAAAAAATTTTCTATAAGTTTTGGGTTTATGCCTGCCGTGCAGAAGAAATTTCATCGGTTGGTGATTACAAACTAATCAAAGTAGCGAACGAGAGTCTTATATTGGTAAGAGACAAATCTCATGAAGTCAAAGCTCTTTTTAATGTTTGCAGACACAGAGGAACACAGCTTTGTGATAAACCAAAAGGAATTTTCAAATCCAAATCCATACAATGTCCTTATCACGCATGGACATATGCGTTAGACGGCAAACTATTAAATGCACCTTTGATGAAAGAGGGCCATGGATTCCAAAAAGACGAATGTGCGCTTCATCAGGCCAGTGTTCACATATGGGAAGGTTTTGTATTTATAAACCTGGACAAAAATCCTGCACCCTTTGAAGTCCAAATGGAAGCACTCATGGGAAAATTTACAGATTGGAAAATTGATGAATTAAGAATAGCACATCATAAAAGATACGAACTGAATTGTAACTGGAAACTTATACTCCAGAATTACCAGGAATGTTATCATTGTCCCGGTGTGCATCCCTTGCTTACCGAACTTACTCCAGTCCAGTCAGCTCAGCATGACTATAGTAAAGGTGCAGTAATTGGTGGATTTATGGATCTCAGTAAAGATGGAGGAAGTATGACAATGACCGGTGAAGCGGCTGCCCCTTCTATTTGCAACGTTTCCGGTGATGATTTGAAAAGAATTTACTACTATTCTGTTTTTCCAAATATGTTACTCACTCCACATCCAGATTTTGTTTTATTCCATCATATCACACCACTTGGTCCCGAAAAAATTATTAACGATTGTTATTGGCTATTTCGTCCAGAAATAATAAATGACTTGAAAGCCCAGGCAGGAATAAAATCGGCTGTGGAATTTTGGGATTTGACCAATAAACAAGACTGGAAAGTCTGTGAACAAATGCAGACAGGTACAAAATCCACTCGATTTACCAGAGGTTTTTATTCTGGGCGTGAAGATATTCTTTACCAGTTAGACCTTGAATTGCTAAAAGCACTTGGTCATCACAACACTGATTAAAAAATTAGATTTTAGGTTTTTGCAGAATACTACTATCTTTGAAATATGTCAAAAGAAATCTTGCTCAATATTAAAAATCTATGCATTGCTTTTGGTAATAAAATAAAAAGTGTCGAAGTCGTACACGATATTTCATTTAGTATTTCTGAAAATGAAATTGTTGGGATAGTTGGAGAATCCGGTTCGGGTAAATCTGTTTCTGCTTTAGCAATTATGGGCTTGTTACCAAAAAAAACAACGCGTATAAAAGGAGAAATTATTTTCTGCAAAAAAAATTTAATAAACCAAGAACCTAAAGATTATAGGAAACTGAGAGGAAAAGATATTTCCATGATATTTCAGGAACCTATGAGTGCTTTAAACCCTTCACTTAAATGTGGTTTTCAGGTTTCCGAAATACTTCAGAATCATTTAAAATATTCTTCTTCACGGGCAAAAAAGGAAACCATCTTATTGTTCGAAAAAGTAAAATTGCCGCGTCCAAAGGATATTTTCAATAGTTATCCTCACCAAATTAGTGGTGGACAAATGCAACGGGTTATGATTGCAATGGCAATTGCCTGTAAACCTAAATTATTAATTGCAGACGAACCTACTACAGCTTTGGATGTTACCGTCCAAAATGAAATAATTTTACTACTTAAGGAGTTGCAAAAGGAGACCAAAATGAGTCTTCTTTTTATCTCACACGATTTAGGATTGATATCAGAAATTGTAGATCGAGTGATCGTTTTATATAATGGAAAAATTGTTGAAAAAGGAAGTGTTCTACAAATTTTTAAAACCCCTAAAGATGACTATACAAAAGCATTATTAGCATCTCGGCCTATTCTTGGAATTAGACTAGAGCAGCTTCCAACTATTGCTTCTCTTGCCGATAAAAGTTTTATATCAAGAGAGGTTACTCCTCAACAGCGTGCCTTTAAACACAAGTTAATATACACAAAGTCCCCATTATTGGAGGTGCTTAACCTAAAAAAAGAATATTATTCTAATGTTGGATTGTTTAAAAAATCTAATGTTATTAAAGCGGTGGATGACGTTAGTTTTAAGGTCTTTGAAGGTGAAACCCTTGGGTTGGTTGGAGAATCTGGCTGTGGCAAATCTACTCTTGGAAAAGCAATCCTACAGTTAGAAAAAGTTACTTCAGGTAGCATAAAATACAGAGGAATAGAATTAACAAAGCTCTCACCATCGGAAATGAGGAAACTACGGAAGGAAATCCAACTAATTTTTCAGGATCCTTATTCTTCATTAAATCCTAGATTAATTATAGGGGATGCTCTAATCGAACCTTTAGAGGTATATGGAATTGAAAAAAATCGAAATGAACGTAAGAAAAAGGTAATGACACTCCTTGAGCGAGTGGGACTAGACCGGGAATATTTCTTCCGCTATCCACATGAACTCTCTGGTGGTCAGCGGCAAAGAGTTGGGATTGCACGCACTATTGCAGTGGAACCAAAATTGGTAATATGTGACGAATCTGTTTCAGCGTTAGATATCTCGGTCCAGGCCCAAGTCCTTAACCTACTAAATGAGTTAAAAGATGATTTTGGATTTACTTATATTTTTATCTCCCATGATTTAGCTGTCGTTAAATTTATGGCTGATCAACTATTGGTTATGAGGGAAGGAAAGATTGAAGAAATAGGAGATGCCGATGAAATTTATGCCAACCCAAGAAAAGAGTATACAAAAAAACTTATTGAATCCATTCCGAAAGGAATCTAAAAAAAGCCCGTTCAAACCTCACTAAGAACGGGCTTACCTCTATCTGAATCGTTGCAGACTCGGGGTTTAATAAACTTTTATAATAATAATCACATCAATAAAAACACTTTTTTAGCAACATACAAGACATTTTTAAGTAGTTGAAATGTTTTTTTAATTGCTAAAATTACATTTTGCATAATGTAGGTTAAGTTTGTTAGGTTTGGGAATGCTAATATGAAGATTATTTTTTTATCACTACGACAAAAAGCATTTATTTTCGACATAATACACTATATTTTAACATATAACACATAATGCTAAGTAATTTCCTACCTTTTTGATAAAAAAAACCAATGCATCACATTGGATTATTCACAAAATCTAAGAAACTACAGTAACATTTCGGGAATTTCGCCTTCTACTGTTAAGTTTCCTTCAGTAGCATCTTTTATTTCTTCTATAGTTACTCCGGGAGCTCGTTCAAGAAGTTTAAAAGTATTGTTTTGCACTTCAAATACTGCAAGGTTAGTAATTATTTTTTTAACACAATTAACTCCTGTTAGAGGTAATGAACATTCTTTTAATAATTTGGATTCTCCCGCTTTATTAGTATGCATCATAGCAACAATTATGTTATCAGCAGATGCTACCAAATCCATTGCACCCCCCATACCTTTCACCATTTTTCCGGGTATTTTCCAGTTGGCTATATCACCGTTATGCGAAACCTCCATAGCTCCTAATATGGTTAAATCTACATGTTGCCCTCGTATCATTGAAAAACTCATCGCTGAATCGAAAAAGGAGGCGCCGGGTAATGTTGTAATAGTTTGTTTGCCAGCATTAATTAGATCGGGGTCCTCTTCACCTTCAAATGGAAAAGGTCCCATTCCTAATATTCCATTCTCACTTTGAAAATCTATATCGATATCGTCACGAACAAAATTAGCAACCAGGGTAGGAATACCAATTCCTAGATTTACATAGTATCCGTTCTTTATTTCTTTTGCAATTCTTTTCGCAATTTGTTCCTTAGATAGTGCCATTAATCTCGTTTTCTTATGGTTAGTTGTTCGATTCGTTTCTCGTATTTATCTCCTTGAAAAATTCGTTGTACAAAAATACCTGGTATGTGTATCTGATTAGGATCTAAGACACCTACAGGTAGCAATTCTTCAACTTCAGCAACTGTAATTTTTGCTGCACCACACATATTAGGATTGAAATTACGTGCACTTCCTTTAAAAATAAGATTCCCGGCCACATCCCCTTTCCATGCTTTAACAAAAGCAAAATCGGCTTTAAAGGCTTTTTCTAAAACATGCCATTTCCCATGAAATTCTCTGGTTTCTTTCCCTTTGGTTACTTCGGTGCCATAACCCGCTGGTGTATAAAATGCTGGGATTCCACTCTGTGCTGCCAAACATCGTTGGGCTAAAGTCCCTTGTGGAATTAAATCCACTTGTAATTCGCCACTTAACATTTGCCTTTCAAATTCAGCATTTTCACCTACATAAGATGAAATCATTTTTTTTATTTGATTCTTTTGAAGTAATTGCCCTAAACCAAAATCATCCACCCCGGCATTGTTTGAGATACAGGTTACGTTTTTTACATTTAATCGAACCAGTTCTGCTATAGAATTTTCAGGAATACCACTTAATCCAAACCCTCCCAGCATAAATGTCATACCGTCTTTTACACCAAGGCAAGCTTCCTGTACATTAGAAACCGTTTTTTTAATCATAAATAATATTTTTTAGAAAAATACAAAAATTGAGGCACAATCACTTCCGAAGAAAAGAGAAATATTTCTATAAAAATTTATCTATTACAAATCGAATTCACTAGGGATTTCGTCTTCCATATCAATATTTTCTCGCCATTTTATACAATCTGTTTCTATAGATAGATTATTTGGTTTATTAAATTCTTCTTTAGAAATGTTCAGTTCCTCGTTCTCATAACATTTAAGCATGTAAATTCCCCAAATAGGTAAAGCCATGGTAGCGCCTTGACCATATTCAGTCCTTGAAAAATGAGTGGCACGATCTTCTCCTCCTACCCATACTCCGGTTACCAAATTAGGAACTATGCCCATAAACCAACCATCACTATTGTTTTGTGTAGTACCTGTTTTACCTGCTATTGGGTTTTTAAAATCATAGGGGTACCTTGTTACAACTTTCTTATATACGGGAAATTCTTTCCTCCATGTACCTCTTAATCTAGAACCTGAACCAGATTGTGTAACTCCTTCCATGAGGCTTATCGTAACATAGGCTGCTTCTTTACTTATTACGTCTTTGGTTTTGGGTACATTTTGATATAGGATGGTTCCGTTTTTATCTTCAATTCTTAAAATTAATATGGGCTTTATGTATACTCCTTCATTAGCAAATGCACTATAGGCGCCTACCATTTCAAAAAGGGAAATGTCTGCTGTTCCTAATGCAATTGAGGGTACTTCGGGAATATCTTTTGTTTCAATTCCCATCTTATCTATTAAATCTATCACAGGTCTTGGGCCTACTCTGTCTATTAATCTTGCTGTAATTGTATTTATAGATTGTGCCAATGCTTGTTTTAAAGTAACCATACCTCCATATTTTTCTCCCGAATTTTTAGGAGTCCAGGGTTCTAATAAGCCATACTTTCCAGCTTCAATTGTGTATTGAGTGTTAGGCATCGTATCGCAAGGTGACATATGCATTTGATCAATAACGGTAGCATACACAAAAGGTTTAAAGGTCGATCCTGTTTGACGTCTTCCTTTTTTAACCATATCGTATTTGTAATGCTTATAATTTATTCCTCCCACCCAAGCCTTAACTTCTCCAGTTTGCGGGGTCATAGACATAAGAGAGGCTTGTAAAAATGATTTATGGTAACGAATGGAGTCTTTTGGGCTCATCAATGTATCGATACTTCCTCCCCAGGAAAAAATTCGCATCATTGTTTTTTCATTAAAACTTTTAATTATGTCTGCTTCACTTTTCCCTTGCGCTTTCATTTCACGCCAACGATCGGAACGCCGCATTGATGAATTTAAAATAGTTTCTATCTCTTTTTTTGTAATATCCCGAAATGGTGCTGTCTTATTTTTTTTATTTTGCCTGTCAAATTCTTTTTGAAGATTTGATATATGTTCATCTACAGCATCTTCAGCATATTTTTGCATCTTAGAATCTATGGTTGTGTAGATTTTGAGTCCATCACTATATATGTTGTACCTCGACCCGTCGATCTTTGGGTTATCTTTTATCCAATCTTGCATAAAACCCCGTACATATTCTCTAAAGTAGGTAGCGATTCCTTCATCATGACCTTGTGGTGTGTAATTAATCTCAAGTTGAGTAGCTTGTAAGGAGTCTTTTAATTCTTCTGAAATAAATTCATATTTTGCCATTTGTCCTAACACAACATTTCTTCTATTTCTTACTCCCTCAGGGTTACGAAGAGGATTATACAAAGCAGAGTTTTTAAACATCCCAACTAAGATAGCCGATTCTACAATTGATAATTCGGATGGTTTTTTATCAAAATAAATGTTAGAAGCTGATTCAATTCCAACAGCTTGATTTAAGAAATCATACTCGTTAAAATACATGGTTAGAATTTCCTCTTTAGTATATCGTCGTTCTAAACGTGTTGCAATAATCCATTCTTTGATTTTTTGAGTTCCTCTACCCAGCTTACTTCGCGATACATTTTCGGTAAAAAACAACTTTGCCAATTGTTGCGAAATAGTACTAGCTCCACCTTTTGTACCCAAAAAAGCTACCGCTCTAAGTGTGCCTTTAGCATCTATCCCCGAATGGTCATAAAACCGAATATCCTCGGTTGAAATTAAAGCATTTATTAAGTGATTAGGTAGTTCTTCAAACTGAACAGGAGTTCTATTTTCCTTATAAAATTTACCCAATGTTTTTCCGTCTGAGGCTATAATCTCTGTAGCTAAATTCTTCTCTGGATTTTCAAGATTGGTTTCGTCGGGTAATTTGCCGAAAACACCCCACGATGCCAATAAAAATAATAAAAAGATAAAAGTAATTCCTGCTACGAACAATTTCCAAAACAATTTTTTATGCTGTTTTGTACTTTCACTTCGATTTCTTATTCTCTTTATTTTTTGTTTCGTCATACTTATTTTTCCTGAATGGATTCCTCAACACTAAAACCTATATCTGTAATCCCTTCAAGATTTGTAACGCCTTCTATAACTCCGTTATTGCGTATCGCATGCATTATAGAAACCTTGTAATTTCCCTTTTCAAAAAAAGAAACATTTTCTTTATACCATAATTTATTTTCTTTAATACTACCTATTCCCTGTCCAAGCCATGACCCATCGGGGCGAGCCATTTTGTATTCTAGGGTGTCTGAAATGGTTTTCCCGTGAGGAAAATACATTGAAACTATTAAAAATATATTATTGTACTTATAGTCGTTTGTATTACGTAGATGTATATACAAATTGTATTTTTTCAGGGAATCTAATTCAGGTAAAGTAAACTCAATAATATCATCTTTGTTCCAATAACCAGGCATTGATTTATTTTCACTTATGACGGTATTGTTTTCGCAAGAAACCAAAAAAAAAGTTATAAGTAAAGTGGCAAAAAAATTATGCATTTTGCTTTTTATTTCGGAATTTATTTCTATTTCTGTTCTTGTTGTGACGATTATTGCGTTTATACTTAGGCTTATCAAATCGTGTAAGGCTATCTTGGCCAACAACATTACTAAATATATTGATGTCAGGCTGTTGTTCTTCTTCTACATATTCTTCTAAACTAATAACTTTTTGACCTTTTTTATTAATAGTAATAATGTTGTTTGCTTTTTCTACAGAAAGTTTATGCCAGTTCATACCCCCGTTTTCATAAGCATACCAAAGCATTCCTTTAAAAATATCTATTTTTTGACAAGAGGCTATCCCTTTTTCTGTTGAAAGTTTTATATCGATTTTAGGAAACTCTTCCAATGCTTCCAGATAGGTGTCTAATTCATAGTTAAGGCAGCATTTTAATTTCCCGCATTGTCCTGCAAGTTTTTGTGGGTTTAAAGAAAGTTGCTGGTAACGTGCTGCCGAAGTTTTCACCGATCTAAAATCGGTTAACCAAGTAGAACAACATAATTCCCGGCCACAAGAGCCAATACCTCCAAGGCGTGCAGCCTCCTGTCTAAAACCAATTTGTTTCATTTCTATACGAGTGTTAAATGCTCGTGCAAAATCTTTAATTAACTGTCTAAAATCAACTCTTTCCTCGGCTGTATAATAAAAAATCGCTTTCGAACCATCTCCCTGATATTCGATATCAGAAATTTTCATTTTTAAGTTTAGGTGCATGGCAATTTCACGAGAACGTTTCTGTATTTCATCTTCATTTGCCCGCACTTTTTGCCACATATCTATATCTTTTTGGGTGGCTTTTCGATATATTTTTTGAAGTTCATTTATTTTAGTATTTTCTTTTTTCTTTTTCATCTGAATTCTCACCAGTTCGCCGGTAAGAGTTACTATACCTATATCATGACCAGAGGAAGCCTCGGTGGCGACCACATCACCTATGCTAATAGAGAGTGTTTCTGAATTTTGATAAAAATGTTTTCTCCCGTTTTTAAAACGTATTTCTACCCCTTTAAAGGGTTCCATATTTCCGGGAAGAGACATATTTGAAAGCCAATCGAATACTGTTAATTTATTACAACCATCGGAGCCACAGGTTCCATTGTTTCTACACCCCCTTGGCTGTCCATTGGTACTCGTTGTACAGCTTGTACAGCCCATAAATTCTATATATATAGCTCTTTTAATACAAAAAGAGACGAAGATTAAAAATGTTTTTAAAGAAACTCCCTTGAGCTTCTATATAATGAGTAAAGATATTAATTATTAAATAAACCCGCTTTTCGGATTTTAGTTTTTCTTATTTTCCCTTTGTAGTGCAAGTAAAGAAATAGTACCTTAGCCTATTAAGATTTACTTATAAAATTTGAATTCATGACTAACGATAAAGATGCAAAATTAAAGGCATTAAAACTTACACTAGATAAACTAGACAAAATTTACGGAAAAGGCACAGTAATGAAAATGGGGGATGCCCCAGTACAAGAAATTGAAGTAATCCCAACAGGATCACTTGGACTAGATGTGGCTATAGGTGTGGGAGGATATCCAAGGGGAAGAGTTGTTGAAATTTATGGCCCAGAATCATCAGGTAAAACAACATTAGCGCTTCATGCTATGGCTGAAGCTCAAAAAAATGGTGGAATTGCAGCTTTTATTGATGCCGAACATGCTTTTGATAGATTTTACGCCGAAAATCTAGGAGTCGATATAGAAAACCTTATCATCTCTCAGCCCGATAATGGTGAACAAGCACTTGAAATCACAGATAATCTAATTCGTAGTGGTGCGATCGATATTATTGTTATCGACTCTGTTGCAGCACTTACTCCAAGAAGCGAAATTGAAGGTGAAATGGGGGATTCTCAAATGGGGTTACATGCCCGATTAATGTCTCAGGCCTTGCGAAAACTTACTGCATCTATCAGCAAAACAAAGTGTACTGTTATGTTTATAAATCAATTGCGTGAAAAAATAGGTATTATGTTTGGGAATCCTGAAACTACAACGGGTGGAAACGCATTAAAATTTTATGCTTCGATACGTTTAGATATACGTAGATCTACTCAAATAAAAAATGCAGATAACGTGGTTTTAGGTAATAAAACACGTGTTAAAGTTGTAAAAAATAAAGTTGCACCTCCTTTTAAATTGGCCGAGTTTGATATTATGTATGGTTTGGGTATATCTAAGGTTGGAGAAATCGTTGATTTAGGGGTGAGCTTTGATTTAATTAAGAAAAGTGGTTCATGGTTTAGCTATGATAACACCAAATTGGGGCAAGGAAGAGAAGCCGTTAAAGATCTTCTATTAGATAATCCGGAATTAATGGAAGAGTTAGAGCAAAAAATTAAAGAAGCAATAACAGCAAACAACTAATAGTTTATCTCCCTACGCAACCCATGTATCGTTTTGGCATCTACTAAAAGTAGAAGCTTTAATTATTATGGTTGCCTACTTACTGTGGTGTAAGTATTTTCAACAATTAGAATAATAATTTACAGTACTACGTTTGACTTTAGAAGAGCTCATATTAAAATGTAAGAAGCAGAATGCTAAGGCACAAGAAGAATTATACAAAAAATATTCAAATATATTATTTTCAATTTGCTTAAAGTATTCTCGAAGTTATCCCGAAGCAGAGGATAATTTACAAGATTCATTTCTTGCTATTTTTAAAAATATTGAGCAATTTAAAGGAAAAGGTTCTTTTGAAGGTTGGATTAAACGAATTACCGTAAATACGGTTCTTCAAAAATATCGCAAAAAACGTGTTTTTAATCTATCTAATGAAGAACAGATCGTAGAAGAAATTGACATTGAAATTGAGGATAGTACGATTCCGTTGAATTATTTATTGAATTTAATTCAGGAATTACCCGATCGTTATCGATTGGTTTTTACGATGTATGTTTTAGATGATTATCCACATAAAGAAATTTCAGATATAATGGGTATCTCTATAGGAACATCAAAATCGAATCTCGCAAGAGCTCGAAAAATATTAAAAACAAAGATTGAAGATTATAACAACACAGCAAGTGCCTAATAAATGAAAGAAAAAAAGCACATAGACAGGTTTTTTAAGGAACACTTCGAAAATTTTGATGCTTCCCCATCCCCACAAGTTTGGAAACAAATCCAAGCCCAATTAAAAAAAGAGGATAAGGACAGAAAAGTAATTCCTTTATGGATTAAATTGGGAGGTGTTGCTGCATTTTTAGCATTATTACTAACTGTTGGAATTTCTGTTTTTAACTCTTCAAATAAAAACATCCCTGCTATTACCGAGGAGAATTCAACTCCTGACATTCAAAATAAAGAGGCTAATGACTTATCAAAAGAAAATAATATTGACAATGATATAATAGCTTTGGATGATGAAAATGCAACTAAGAATGATCGGGAAGATATTTCCAATCGTATTGAAGTGAAAAATGATGCATTTGTAAAAAAATCTGAATCTTTAAACACCGATATAACATTTGAAAATGATGTTATGAAAACTTCAGATAAAACTATAAACAATAAAAACAAACTTAAAAAAGAAGATGCTCTTGTTAACCCTCCTGGGATAAATGAAGTTGTCGCAATCACACCAATCGTTATCGATTCTGAAAAGGGCAAGCCTTCAGAAAAAAACAATGAATCTCTTATTAAAAAAGATGTTACAATTTCTGAAGCCACAAAAGCAGAAGTTGCTAATACTGAAGAAAAAAACAAAGAGAATTCAGAAGTTGTAAAACCTGATGAAGCTAATAAGCGTTCTTTAATCGATGTAATAAACGAACAAAATAAAGAAGAGGCAATTGTTACTGTTAAGAACAAACCTGAAAA
>SMVA01360823.1_pt1 | contig 12059 bp, 11 predicted proteins | sample 2456451 | NCBI WGS metagenome assembly SMVA01 (sample SAMN11095933, study PRJNA526329) | marine sediment metagenome | biome: Marine sediment; feature: Surficial sediment; material: Deep marine sediment; isolation source: Hadal surficial sediment | place: Pacific Ocean | collected 2014-05 | depth...
CTGGCTATCTTGAGCGCTCCGTACGGCCCTCCGGGCCGACAATCGCTTTCGTACGACCCGCCGGATTCATCCGGCGGGTCTGACCGGCACGGCAGGGACAAACGCGCTCCGGACGGGGGTAGCACAACCGCTGGTCCGCACAGCGGACCCTACGCCGCGCTGCGATTCCAGCGGGTGTTGTAGAATAGCCAGATGAGGGCCAGCGCGTAGACCAGCGCCGCCAGGAAGAATGCGTCGAACCCGCCGCCGATCAGCCAGACGGCGTAGACCACAACGCCGAGGGCGGCATGCGCGAGGCTCAACGTCCGGCCCCACGAGGCCACCCGAAGCAGGCCGACGCCGCCGGTGAGCAACACGGCGTTGATCGCCAGCGTGGCAATGCCGATCAGCATGACGAAGACGCCGGGGGTGCCGGCGGCATTGGCTTCAGAGACAGGCATGAATCCGCCGCCGACGATGGCCATGAGCAGGCCGATCAGGCAGAACATTGCGCCGACGATGATGTTGATCACACCGATCGTCTTCATCCCGTTGGTCCGCTGCAGGTCCATGGTTGCCGACCTTTCGACGAGGCATCCGCCGGTCGGACATCGGATGGATCGCAGACCGACATGGGGGCCGTACCATAGAAAACCGCGTAGAATGTAGTCGACGGACCCATGCCATACACCTTCAAGGGCAACCCGACTCACACACTGGGCGTAGAGGTTGAGCTGCAGCTGGTCGACCGTGAGACGCTTGCGCTGTCCAACTCGGTCCGGCAGATCCTCGACCGCGTACCCGAGCGATGGCGGGACAAGATCAAGCCGGAGCTCATGCAGAGCTACTGCGAATTCAATACCGGCATTTGCTCGACGGTCACGGAGGTCGAGCAGGACCTGACCGAGAAGCTCGAGTGGGGTCGGGAGACCGCGCTCGAGCTTGGGCTCGACTTCGTCTGGAGCGGCACCCATCCATTCAGCCCATGGCGCGAGCAAATGTACAGCCCGGGCGATCGGTACCGATGGCTGACGGAGGCGATGCGCGACATCAGTCGCCGGCTGGTGGTCTTCGGTCTTCACGTGCATGTCGGCGTGGACTCGGGTGACAAGGCGATTCAGCTCTGCGACCGCCTGCTCCGACACCTGCCAACGTTGCTCGCGCTCAGCGCCAACTCGCCCATGTGGCAGGAGCGAGACACGGGACTGGCGTCGTATCGGTCGAAGGTCATGGAAATGCTGCCGACTGCGGGCCTCCCGCATCACATGCGCAACTGGTCTGAGTACGTGTGGCTGGTCGATCACCTCGTCGCGACCGACTTCATCCATTCGATCCGCGAGATCTGGTGGGACATCCGGCCTCACGCCGAATTCGGCACGGTCGAGCTGCGAGTGATGGACATGCCGATGAACATGCGGCACGTTCTGGCCCTGGTGGCCTTGACCCAGTCACTGGTGGCGGGGATCAGCCAGGACATCGATCGCGGCGCGTACCTGTTCGACTGCCACCCGATGATCGCCAAGCAGAACAAGTGGCACGCCGCCCGCTTCGGCATGGATGCCGCGTTCGTCGATCCGGACACCATGAAAGCGGTCTCCGCGACGGACACGGTCCGCGCACTGCTCGAACGGTGCCGACCGCATGCAGAACGACTCGAGTGCGCCGAGGCCCTGGAGGGCATCAACGACATCCTCGAAAAGGGCAACGGCGCCCGCCGGCAGCGTGAGGTCTACGAGGCGACTGGTGACATGCAGGCCGTGGTTCGGGACCTCATCGATCAGCAGGCGTCCACGACCAGCGTCCCGCCGGCGTGAACCCGACACCGGCCGCATTGCCACTCGCCGCGGCTGGTCCGGCGGGCTATGAATGTGATGCACGGACATGGGCCCACACCCGGGCTCGTTTTGAGGCTGGCGAAAGGAGGCATCGATGGCTGAGCGGGACCAGGATGTTGCCGAGGAACAGGCTCCTGGGGGCACCACGGCGACCTCGCAGCGCCCGCGATCGGCGCAGCCCCATCCCAAACGATTGCCGCCCTGGCGAGTCCTGCTGCACAACGACGACGTCAACGACATGCCCTACGTTGTGGACGCGATCATTGCGCTCACGACGCTCAACCGTCACGATGCTCTTATGCGCATGATGGAAGCGCACCAGCGGGGCATCTCATTGCTGCTGACGACCCATCGCGAGCACGCGGAGCTTCTCAGCGAGCAGTTCCGCAGTAAACGTCTGAAGGTCACGATCGAGCCGGCGGATTGAACTAGCAGCTCAGCTCAGAGGTTTTTCGTTCTAGCTGAGAGCTGACTTGTTTCACAGTTCCGCGTGGTGGGGTGCCATGCTTCGCACGGCCGCTTTCGGTCGGGAGAAGCATGCCGGATCTGACAACATGCCTCTCCCGCCGTTGGCGTGCGAGGCATGGCACCCGGAGGGACGCTCTAATTACTGGACGCCCTCAGCTGAGAGCTGACAGCTGATGGCTGACAGCTATTCCCTTGCAGACCCCGGGTCGCAACCCTAAGGTGGGCTCCGGAATCGCGGGCCGATCCCACACCTGACACAATGGAGAAGAACCGATGGTGAAGCGACCGGTTTCCCCCCGAAGGATCATCCATTAGGGAGGACCCCCTCCGTGAACAAGCCTCTTTGACTAGCCAAACCGATCGCCCAAACCGTCCAACAATGCCGCGAACACCGTGTCAGGATCGGGCGCAGCATTGATCACCAGGTACCGGTCGGGGTCGGCGGCGGCCTGGTCGAGGAAACCCTGACGCACGCTGCGATGGAAAGCTTCGCCCTTGCGCTCCACGCGATCCAGCTGCGGATTGAGACGCCTTCCGGCAACGTCGTCATCGACGTCGAAGACGACGGTCAGGTCCGGCCAGTTCCCGCCAACGGCAACGTGCGCAACCTGCAGAATCTCGTGGCGGCTCATTCCACCGGCCGTGCCCTGGTAAGCGAGCGTGGACGAGATGAATCGATCCGCGAGAACCAGCTCGCCGCGTTTCAGTGCCGGCTCGATGGTTTCCTCGATGAGCTGGGCCCGGCTGGCCATGTAGAGCATCAGCTCGCACCGGAGGCTCATGGCCGTATTGGCCGGATCCAGCAGCACCGTCCGGATCTGTTCGCCGATCGACGTCCCGCCGGGCTCCCGAACCTCGCACACAACCACGGCGGCAGCCCTGCAATGATCGGCAAACCGCGCGAACTGTGTCGTCTTGCCAGATCCGTCGGGCCCGTCGAACACCACGAACCGACCGCCAAGCCGTTGGATCCACTCCGCCATTGGTGGGCCATGTTACCGGTTCAGACATCCGGTGGCCCGCACAGCGAACCCTACGCTATCCTTAGTTGATGCGGATCGAGCTGCACGACACCGGACGGAGGAAGATCGGCCGGATCGAGGTCGATCCGGTTCGGCGGCCGACCCGGGTTCGAATCCAGAACACGGATCGCGAGGTCTTTCTCGACTGGGATACCGCCCTCGATGACGCCGGTCGCCTCCGGCGGTGCGTCGCGTGCGGCTGTGCCGAGCTCTTTCGAACCAAGGCCTTTCCTCAGATTACCGGGTTCGTGGTCGTGCTCGCCTTCGCCGGTGCGGCGATCGGCGCGCTGGGCCGGGCAACACCACCGATCCTGATCGCCATGGTGCTCGTGCTGGTTGCCGACGTGGCGATTCTGCTGGTGTCGCGACAGCGCCTTGTCTGTCACCGATGCCGCACGAGCTACCACGACCTGTCGATCGCGCGATATCACCGCGGCTGGGACCGCGCGGTTGCCGAGCGACACGCACCACCGGTGCCTGGGCGCCGCCGCCACCCAGTGCCGAGGCTTCCATGGCTGCGGCACCCGCACGAGTCGTCATCACCGGCGAGCACCGACAAGAGAACCATTGCATGAACAACCCTGGCGCGCTCGTGTTGCTCGGCGGGGGCGGACACGCCGCCGTGGTAGCCGAGGCGGCGCGAACCTGCGGCTGGAGGGTCATCGGATACCTCGATGACGGCCCGGCCACCGAGGCAGCCCGGCTGGTCGGCCTGCAACACCTCGGCGCGATCCACGATCTGGATCGCTTCCCGACGGGCGCCCTGGGACACGCCGCGGTCGGCGATCCAGCGTTGCGCCGCCAGTGGCTCGACACACTCGGCCTCCTCGCGGCGCCGGCGATCGTCCATGAGAGCGCCACTGTCTCGCCCTCCGCCAGCCTGGCGGAGGGGTCCTTCATCGGTCCACAGGCGGTGGTGAACGCGCGAGCGAAGATCGGGCGAGGGGTCGTGGTCAACACGGGTGCCATCGTCGAGCACGACTGCGTCCTGGAGGCGTTCTGTCATATCGGGCCCGGGGCGGCGCTCGGCGGGGGCGCAACGGTGGGCGAGGAGGCCACGGTCGGCCTCAACGCCTCGGTATTGCGTCGTATCCGAATCGGGGCGTCGGCCACGCTGGGTGCGGGCGGTGTGGCCGTGCGGGATGTGCCGGAAGGGGTGACGGCTGTCGGCATCCCGGCGAGGGAGTTCGCTCACACCAGCTGTTGAAAACGTCGAAGAAGCACTCGTGAGCCCCCCGAGCGCCTCCACCGCCACCATCCTTGCTCTTGCGGTTGCGCTGGTCATCTGCGGCTGCGGGACGCAGGAAGCGAGCGTCAAGGAAACGCCGGTGAGCACGGTGAAGGAGCGGGAAGGCATCGGCCGCCCCGCCGCGTCGGGCGATCTGGTGACGATCAACTACAACATCCGCCTGCAGAACGGCCGCGAGATTCTCCGGGACACCGGGTACAGGTTCGTCCTGGATACGGGGACCGTGATCGACGCCATGAATCAGGCCGTTCGGGGCATGAAGCCGCACGGCGTGCGCGTGATCGAGTGCCCGCCGCAGCGGCACTGGGGGCGCCAGGGATACGGCGGTGTCATCCCGCCGAACGAAACACTGATGATCACCATCGAGCTGGAAGCGATTGACTGAGGGTGTCCAGTCATGGAGCGTCCCTCTGGATGCCATGAGGTGCCATGCCTCGCACGCCAAAGGCGGGAGAGGCATGTCTTCAGATCCGGCACCCCACCACACCCTCAGCGATCGATTAGTAGTTCACCCCTGCGGTCCTGCGGACCACAGCACCAGCGCCGACAGCAGCAACAGCCCGATCATCGAGAAGACGGTGAGGCCCATGAGCGTCGCCGCGTCTCGCACGGTCAAACTGAAGAGCACCATCGCCAGACCCACGAAGGCAACCGCCTGACACACCGCTTCGATCGTCAGCTCAAGGAAGATCGAGTTGACGTTGAAAAAGGCGAGCAGCCCGATCGCCGCGGAGATTCCCAGCATGCGCACGGAGGCGAGCTTTACGCCGCCGAGCCGGGTTTCGAGCATGTGGGCCAGAACGGACAGGCCACCGAGCCCGGCCAGGGCCAGGACGCTCGTTCGCACGAGCATGCCGACCAGCCCTTCCAGGCGTTTGCCGAAACCCACAGCCTCCTCTCCGGCAGTGCCGGCAGTGGCGGCGGCATCGAAGAGCCCCGGGGCCCCGGCGAGGTAGCCGATCCCCAGCACGCCCAGGCCAACGACCGCCATCGCACCCGGCAGCCAGAGATCACCCGCCCCCGGCACGGACAGCGGCGCGGCCTCCTCGGCTTCCTCCGAATCCGGCACCGTCGTCTCGCCCGTCTTGACCTCGATGACCTTGAGAGTCTTGAGATCGAAGCCGCAGCGGAGACAGACCACGGCATCCACGCCACCCAGCGGCGAGCTGCAGTTGGGACAGACATCCAGCGCCTTGATGGCTTCCGGTCTCTCGGGCGCCTGCTCGTCCGGAGCCTGCTCGTCCGGGGCCTGCTCGTCAGGGGTTTTCGCGTCCGGAGTTTCCGCGCCCGGAGTTTCCGCGCCCGGGTGGGCCTTGTTCGGCTGGTCACCGGCCTCGTCGGGCGCCTTTTCGCTTGCGGGCTCCAGATCGTACGACTTGTCAGGCTTCTTCTCGTTCATTGGACAGCCATCAGTGTAACTCATCAGGCACGAAGGCACGGAGGAACAAAGGGAAGACTCAGAACGCCAAGGACTTGTGGATATCGAGCACGACTTCGTGCCTGCGTGCCTTCGTGCCTTCGTGCCTTTTCATGTAATCTCTCCCCATGATCAGCCGTGTTGGGCTTGCCGTAAGCCGGGCTTTTGAGCGCGCCGCACCCGATCCGTTCGCCATCGCAATCCTCCTGACCCTGCTCACCGCGATCTTGGCGCTGCTGCTGGGCAGCTTCGACATATCGCCGGGCGCGTCGCGCGTGGTTGCATTGCTGGATGCGTGGCGCGCCGACTCCGGCCTCTGGAAGTTCCTCGCCTTCGGGATGCAGATGTGCCTGATCCTGGTCACCGGTCACGCGCTGGCGTCGAGCCCACCGGTGCGCTCCGTCATCGATGCACTCGCCGGGCTGCCCCGCGACACCGCGCAGGCCGCGGGGCTCGTCGCGGCCGTCGCGTGTATCACGGCGCTGATCAACTGGGGCCTGGGGCTGATCGTCGGCGCGCTGCTGGCCCGTGAGGTCGGCCGGGCATTGCAGCACAAGGGCCGCGCAGCGCATTATCCACTGATCTGCGCAGCCGGATACATGGGGTTGCTGGTCTGGCATGGTGGACTCTCGGGCTCGGCGCCGTTGTCGATGACCACCGCCGAGGGCGCGGCAAAGGTGCTGCCCCAGGCGTACCTTGATCGAGTAAGCGCCGTTCCGCTGAGCGAGACGCTGGGTTCGCCTATGAACCTTGTGATCACCGCAGGCCTGGTGATCGGCGTGCCGATCCTGCTCATGCTCATGGCGCCGACCGATCCCAAGGTTGTCCGGACGATCGACGATTTCGATCCACCGATGCCGCCACGGGATGCCGCGCCGCCCGGTGACCACCGGGGGCTGCCCGACCGGATCGACCGTTCACCTGTCCTGGCGTGGCTGATCGCGATACCCCTGGTGCTGGCGGTCGCCCGATACGCGCAGGTCACGGGCCTCGGCCAAGTCGGGCTCAACCAGATCAACGCGGTGATGCTGGCGCTGGGGCTGATTCTCCATGGCTCGCCCCGCGCGTACATGGACGCGGTTACCGATGCGGCCCGCAGCTGTGCGGGCATCATCATTCAGTTCCCGCTGTACGCGGGCATCATGGCCATGATGGTCGTCTCCGGGCTCGTCGGCGCGATGGCCGAGCGCTACGTAATCATCGGTAACGAAACGACCATCCCCCTGCTGGCGTATCTCTCGGCGGGTGTGTTGAACCTCTTCGTTCCCTCCGGCGGCGGCCAGTGGGGCATCCAGGGACAGGTCGCCCTCCAGACCGGTCTCGACGCGGGCATCCCGGCCGGCAAGATGATCATGGCGGTGGCGTACGGCGACCAGCTGACCAACATGCTCCAGCCGTTCTGGGCCCTGCCGCTGCTGGGTATCACCGGGTGCAGGGCTCGCGACATCGTCGGGTACACGGCTGTCGTCATGGTGTTCGCCGGCCTGTGGATGGGGATCGGGCTGCTGGTGTTCTGAGGATGGACAGGGGACCCGTCCAGATTGAGTTCGACGACCACGTGGCCTCGGTCGCGCTCAACGACCCCCTGCGACACAACGCACTGGGGATTGCCATGTTCGACGCGCTGGACGTCGCGCTGGGCGAGCTGGCCTCGAACGAGGCTGCGCGGGTCATCCTGCTGCATGGCCGCGGCCCCAGCTTCTGCGCGGGGTTCGATCTGTCCGCCGCCCGAGACGATCCGGCGGTGATGGCGACGTTCATCCGGCGTTTGAGCACGCTTCTGCGAGCGTTGCGGCGCGCGCCGCAGCCGGTGGTGGCGGCGGTCCACGGCGCGGCGATCGCCGGCGGCTGCGCGATCGTGTCGGCGTGTGACCTCGTTGTCGTGTCGGCGACGGCGAAGCTGGGGTATCCCGTTCATCGGCTCGGCGTCTCCCCGGCGGTCACCATCTCCACGCTCCAGGCCGCCGTGGGCCCGGGTGGCGCGAGAGCGCTGTTGATGGGCGGCGAGCTCCTGGACGGCGCCGCTGCACAGAGGATCGGACTCGCGACGCAGGTGAGCCGCGACGATGCCGCCGTGGGCAGGGATGCCATGACCCTGTGCAAGACGCTCTCTGGTCACGGGGCCGCCGCGCTTCGCGCGACGAAGGCCTGGCTCAACGAGCTGGATGGAACGATCGACGACGGCCGCCTCGATGGACCGATGCAGGACAGCGCGGATCTGGCGGCGAGCGAGGCGGGGCAGGCCGAGCTCGTCCGGAGAATGAGAAAACACTAGCCGTTGTCCATCTCCACTGAAGCTGGATCTGGGGAATCCCGTGGTATCGTTACGTTCATGCTCCTGGGAGCGATCAGAGAACGGCTGCGGCTCATCCGCTACTACTCGGCGACGCGACCGTACAGCCGGTGGAGCCGCACGCTGGACATCGCCCTGGTCGTAGCGCTGCTCTCCGCGTGGCCGGTCACGTGGCTCGCCGACCGGACCATCATCGCCGCATCCGCGCCGGTCCGGGTCACGGGCAACCTCTACGAGGAGCCCGACGGGCGCATCTGGGCGTGGAGGCCCCCGCCGCCGCAGCCGCCCACCGATATCCGGGGCGACGCCGCGTTCGTCGGCTCGTTCGGCATCGAGCTGCGGGTGGAAGAATACGGATGGCCGTTCGTGACATCGCGCGCCGCGCGGCGGTTGGCCCTGAACGTTGAGCTCTTCGAAGAGGGCCGCTCCCTGGGTGTGGCTGATCTGCCACCCCAGTCGCCGGTGCGCCTCGCGATCGATCGCGTGTTGCGGGACGCAGGCAACCACCGACTGGCCGGGGCGCTGTGGGCCGGCAGCGCCGTTGATGTGACGGGTCGGGCGCGGGGATGGGTCGCCAACGGGTTGATGTGGTCGGTAATCCTGGCAGCCGCGGCGTGGCTGCTCGTGACGGTCCTCCGGTTTGGGTCCTTCCTGGGGCTGGTTCAGGCGCAGAAGCGCGCCGAGCGGCGCCGTCGGGATGACCGGTGCGGGGCCTGCGGTTACAGGATGCGGGGCAACCCTTTCAGCGAGCGATGCCCGGAGTGCGGTGCCCAGGTGACGAACTGATAGACAGACGTGCTTCGGTGCCCCTGCCGACCAGCCTGTCGGTCAACCCACACCTAGTCGCTGAGCAAAGCATTCATCTCGAGACCTTGTTCCGTTTCGAGATCGGTGCCCGGGGCGCATACCCCATCGGAGTCACTGGCACGAGCCACACAAGCGTTCAGGTCGGGCGGGCCCCCAGGCACAACCGCGGCGGGTTAAGAAACACGGGTGTTCTGGAACTAGACTAAGACGTGTCCGACCTCGTTCTTTACGACATCGCCGACGGCCGCGCATCGGTCATCCTGAATCGGCCGGCGGCGCGCAATGCGCTGTCGCTGGAGCTGATCGAAGCCCTGGCCGACCGAATCAGCACGGTCGAGCGTGCGTGCGAGGCGGGCGAGGTGCGCGTGCTGATCCTGGGTGGTGCCGAGACTGCGTTTTGCGCCGGGATGGACCTCAAGGCCGTCATGTCCGATCCGCCTGGGATGCAGCGCATGCTTCGCGGGCTGGCCGGTGTCCTGCGCGCGATCCGACAGCTCCCCGTGCCGACCATCTCGCGGGTGCAGGGTGCCGCGATCGGCGGCGGCTGCGGACTGATGGTCGCGACCGACTTCAGCGTAACCCATGCCGAGGCGCGCATCGGCTATCCCGAGGTGAGCCTTGGCCTGTGCCCGGCCGTCGTGGCACCGTGGCTCATGCGGCGTGTAGGCCCCGGCCGGGCCCGCGCGATGCTCCTGTCCGGCCAGACGGTGACCGGACTGGAGGCGTTGGACCTCGGTCTGGCAACCCACCTGGCCCAACGAGACTCGCTGGACGCCGAGACCGATCAACTCGCCCGGACACTCGCCGAGGGAAGCCCGCAGGCCCTGAGGATGACCAAGCACTGGCTGAACGAGCTGGAGGGTTCGCTCGACGAAACGACACTCATGAGGGGAGCGGACCTCTCCGCCGAGGTGCTGGCCGCGGCGGAGGCCCAGTCCCGCCTCCGGGCCCGCTTCGGGGCTGTTTGAAGGGCGGGAGCCCACAAACGCCTGCGTTTTCGGCTGGTCCGATGTCGTCGGGCGGGCTCGCTGGCGCGAATCTGAGACCCGTCTACAATGGATCACCCCCTCGCATGAGGGAAGTCCGGCACCCCAACCGGCTCCCTCGGCCGTGACGCCGTTGACCGGTGTCCGGTTTCGGGGGGGATTCTGTGGTTGGGTGTTCACTGATCAACCTTCTCCAAGCGAGCAGCTCGTGTCAAAGCCCGACGTCATCAGCGAACTCAAGAACGTCTCGGAGAAGGACCGCCGGCAAATCGCACAGGCCCGCGAGATGCTCGGCCCGGACCCGGAGCGGATGGGGTTCGTCAAGAACTTCTTCTGGGGCAACTTCCGTGAGGAACTGGTCTTTCCCTGGCCGGAGGTGAGCGCGGAGCAGACCGCGCGGTGCGACCAGATGCTGGCCGAGTTGGACGAGTATCTGCGCAACGAGCACCCAACGATCCAGATCGACCGCGACCAGGAGATCCCCGAATCGGTGATCCGGCGTCTCTTCGAGATCGGCGTGCTGGGAATGATCATCCCGACCCAGTACGGCGGGCGCGACCTGGGCATCACCAGCTACAACCGCGTCCTGGAGCGGATCGGCTACACGTGCGGGTCGACCGCGGTCATGGTCTCCGCCCATCTCTCGATCGGGTGCGGTGCGCTGATGCTCTTCGGCACCGAGCAACAGAAGCAGCGATACCTTCCCCGCATGGCCTCGGAGATGCTCAGCGCATTCTGCCTGTCGGAACCCAACGTCGGCTGCGATGCCGCCGGTCAGGAGTCGCGGTGCGAGCTCTCCGCGGACGGCGAGCACTACATTCTCAACGGCGAGAAGAAGTGGGCGACATCGGCGGCGATGGCCGGGCTCTTCACGGTGATGGCCCAGCAGGAGGTCACTGATCCGGCAACGGGCAAGACCAAGCGGGCCATCACGGCCCTGATCTGCGCGCCGGACATGCCGGGCGTGGATATCTTCAGCCGCAACCGCTCCAAGTGCGGCATTCGCGGCACGTGGCAGGCCCGCATCCGTTTCACAAACGTGAAGGTGCCCAGAGAGAACCTGCTTCACAAGGAGGGCAAGGGGCTCAACGTCGCCCTGACCTGCCTCAACATCGGGCGCTGCACCCTGTCGGCGGGCATGGTCGGCACAGGCAAGGCCGCCATGGAGCAGGCCTCCAAATGGGCAAAATACCGCTACCAGTTCGATCGCCCCATCGCCGAGTTCGAACAGATCAGGCAGAAGATCGCCACCATGGCAGCGTACTGCTATGCCATGGACGCGATGCTCTACACGACCACCGGCTTCGTCGACCGCAAGGACGATGACATCATGCTGGAGACGGCGATCTGCAAGATCTTCTGCTCCGAGATGGGCTTCCGGACGGTTGACCACGCTCTTCAGATCATGGGCGGCGAGGGATACATGACCGAGAACGAGCTGGAGCGGTTGTGGCGCGACAGCAGGATCAACACGATCGTCGAGGGCGCCAACGAGGTCATGCACAGCTTCGTCTTCGCCTACGGCTCGAAGCAGCTCGGCGAGTACATGCTCGAGATCAAGCGCAACCCGCTTGGCAACCTCGGATCGGGCCTGCGGCTGGCGCTGGAGCTGTTCCTGGGCGTGCGCCGGAGGGCTCCCTTGATCACACGGCTCGACCCGACCCTCGAGCGGCTGGGGTTCCGTCTCGTCCGCAATATTCGCGATTTTGCCCACCAGGTCAAGATGATGCTCAAGACGCATCGCGAGCAGATGATCACGCGCCAGATGCTCCAGGAGAGACTGAGCTGGTGCGCGATCTGGATCCACGCGACTGCGTGCACCCTCTCCCGTGCCGATCATTCGGTTCGCAGCGGCACAAACGGGGACGCGCTCGCCGAGGAAATGCGCATCGTCGAGCATATCTGTGACATGGCGGATCACGAGATCCACAATGCAATTCGCGAGCTGTACAAAAATACCGACCGAACAATGCTGGCCTGCGCCAATGCGGCGATGAGCCGGA
>SMVA01154381.1_pt1 | contig 12050 bp, 10 predicted proteins | sample 2456451 | NCBI WGS metagenome assembly SMVA01 (sample SAMN11095933, study PRJNA526329) | marine sediment metagenome | biome: Marine sediment; feature: Surficial sediment; material: Deep marine sediment; isolation source: Hadal surficial sediment | place: Pacific Ocean | collected 2014-05 | depth...
AGCCCCGAGGCCTTGAAACCCACCTGCCCGCCGAAGCCACGAGCCAGCGCCACGCCCAGGAGCAGCACCACGCCCACCCGGAATGTGGTCATCAGGTAATCCCACAGCGCCGAGCCCAGGATCACCAGAGCGGCCGGCGTCGGCGTCACCAGCATGGCCTCCAGGGTGCCGGTGAGTTGCTCCTGTCGGATCTTGGACGAGAACGAGTTCAGCGTGGACTGCAGATACTGGAAGAACGCAAAGCCCACCAGAACGAAGGCGAAGTAGCTCACCCCCGGCAGCTCGTCCGGCGGCTGGAACGCTGCGGCCAGGGAGCGCGAGATGAAGAACCAGGTGGTGACGAAGAAGAACGAGCCCGCGAACTGGAACAGGAAATTCACCCGGTAGGAGACCTCATGCTGCAGGTCGCGGCAAAAGAATGCCCACAACTTGGAGGCGAGGTGGCTCATGTCGCCTCCTCGTCTGCCTGCACCACACGGTCAAAAACCTCCTGTAGCGGCAGCTCCAACCGCTGGCAAGAGACGACGCGGCAGGACGTGTTGAGGGCCTCACGCAAGAAACAGGTCAGCCCCTCGCCCTCCCGGTCCACCTCCAGCGTGTACTCCCGTCTGGAGTCCTCCATGGCTACCTCGTCCACGATCCGGTAAGGCCCCCCCTGGGCGGACAGGGTCCCATTCAGCACGATACGGTAGCGATCCCGCGGGCTCTCGGCTGCGCGGATCTCGTCCAGGGTGCCCACGATGCGGATACGGGCGCGGCTGATGATGGCAATGCGCCCGCACAGGCTTTCCGCCTCCTCCAGATTGTGGGTCGCCAGCAGGATGGTCTTTCCCTGGCGCCCGCAGAGCTCCTCCTGGATGAAGCGGCGCAGATGGCGCGCCGCGGAGGGGTCCAGACTGCGGGTGGGCTCGTCCATGATCACTACCCGCGGGTCATGCAACAGCGCGCGTGCCACCGCCAGCCGCTGCTTCATCCCCGAGGAGTAGGTCATGAACCGCTGGTCGGCGGCATCGTCGAGCTCCACCCGTTCCAGGAGCTCCTGACAACGCAAGCGCAGGCCCGCACCGGTCAGGTTGGATAGCCGGCCGAAGAAGTGCAGGTTTTCGCGTCCGGTCAGCCGCCAGTAGAACGAGCGCTCCTCGGACGTGACAAATCCCAGCGACAGACGCACCCGTGTCGGATCGCGAACCACGTCGTATCCCGCCACCCGACCCCATCCGCGCGTGGGCACCAGCAGGCCGGTGAGGATCTTCAGCAACGTGGTCTTGCCGGCACCGTTGGGTCCGAGGAGCCCCAGGATCTCCCCTTCCCGGATGTGCAGGTTCACATCCTCGATGGCCGTGATCCGTTCACGGCGCCTGAAGGGTCTGAGGGCCAGCTCACGCAGTGAGCGGCTCTTCACGAACACCTTGGTAAGGCCTTCCACCTGCACCATCATCGACATAACTTGTCGGTCTCCCTCACGTTGCGCCAACCATCGTAATCTATTCCTGACCGTTCAAGGTGGCAAGAAGGCGTGTTGGTTTGCGATCACTCCGACATTGTCGCGAGCTTTCGTCGGCGCGCTGCGACTGTACGGATCGGCTTCATTGTCATGGACGATTGTTAGGCCTACATTTACTCGGACACGGACGAACGGATCCAGGCACTGGGCCTGGATTTGTGAAGCGTTTCGGACCCGGGGTAGCTGTTCATGCGACTGTTGCTTGTGGAAGACGATCGAGGAGCCGCCGGCTTTCTCCGCAGTGGGCTCGAGGCTGAGCACTACCAGCTCGAGATCGCCACGGACGGCCAGACCGCACTGGAGCTCGGGCTCTCCGGGGACTTCGATCTGATCCTGCTCGACGTGATGCTGCCCGGCAAGAACGGTCTCGAGGTGCTGCGCGAGTGGCGGCAGAGGGACATCCAGAGCCCCATCCTGATGCTCTCCGGCATGAACTCCGTGGAGGATACGGTAAAGGGTCTGGAACTCGGAGCCGACGACTACCTGAAGAAGCCGTTCGCCTTCGAGGAACTGGTGGCGAGAATCCGTGCACTGCTGCGCCGCGGCAAGGATCTGGAACTGGACCCGACGCTGCAGGTGTCGGATCTGGCGCTCAACCCCAACACCCACGAGGTGCGTCGCGCCGGTGAGCTCATCCCCCTGACGCCCAGGGAGTTCGCCCTGCTGGAGTTCATGATGCGCCGGGTGGACCGGGTGCTCAGCCGTGCCCTCATCGAGGAACAGGTCTGGGGCTGCCGCCACGACACCATCACCAACGTGGTGCATGTCTACATCCGCCGTTTGCGTGACAAGCTCGACCGTGACTACCCGACGAAGCTCATCCACACGGTGCGCGGTGTGGGCTACCAGCTCAAGGGCTGACGTTTCCCGACATTCCATCCACTTGCAGGCGAGGTGACCTGAGGCCCGGCGGCCGCGCCGCTGCGAGCATCAGGACAGCGCCGAGACCCTCGATAGCGACGTTCTGGCGGCTTTCCTGCTCATTGACTTCGCTTCCGGGCATGGGCTACCATGGCAGCCCGTAGAATGAACAGGTTCGTTCCCACCTCCGAGGAATCCGCTTGGCGAGGCATCGGGCGATCGGGATCATCCCCGCACGATACGCGTCCATCCGCCTCCCCGGGAAACCCCTCGCTGTCATTGCCGGCAAGCCTCTGATCTGGCACGTCGTGGAGCGTGCAAGAAGCGCGCGCAGCCTGGATCGAGTGCTGGTTGCCACCGATGACACGAGGATCCGGGACGCTGTGGAGGAGTTCGGGGGTGAGGCGGTGATGACGTCGCCCGACCACACCAGCGGCACGGATCGAGTCGCCGAGGTGGCCCGCAACCTGGAAGCCGAGATCATCGTCAACATCCAGGGCGACGAGTTGATGCTGGACGGGGCCAGCCTGGACCGGCTGGTGCAGGCGCTGGAGGACGACGATTCCATCGGGATGGCCACCCTGCGACTCCCTGCTGGTGAGTCGGAGATGGCCGACCCGAACGTGGTGAAGGTGGTGTGCGATTCCGGGGGGAGGGCTCTGTATTTCTCCCGGGCGGCCATTCCGCACCGATTCCGCGGCGCGGAGGCTCCGCGCTGGTCGCACGTGGGCGTGTACGCGTTTCGCCGCCGCAGCCTGCTGGAGTTCGCCGCCCTGCCCCCCTCCGCCCTGGAGCAGGAAGAGGGGTTGGAGCAGTTGCGGGCGCTGGAGAACGGCTGGACGGTGCAGGTGCTGGACGCGCAAGGAGAGTTCCTGGAGGTCAACACGCCGGGCGACCTGGAGCGCGCCCGGCAAGTGCTGGAGAGCGCACGCGGGTAGGCCCGCGCGTCGCAGGGGGGAGAACGGATGGCAACCAAGTACATCTTCGTCACCGGCGGAGTGGTTTCGTCGCTGGGAAAAGGACTGGCGGCGTCCAGCATCGGCCGGCTTCTGGAGGCTCGTGGCTTCAAGGTCACGTTGCAGAAGTTCGATCCCTATCTGAACGTGGACCCCGGCACCATGAGCCCGTTCCAGCACGGGGAAGTGTTCGTCACCGATGACGGCGCCGAGACCGACCTGGATCTGGGCCACTACGAACGCTACGTCTCCACCACCACCACCAAGGACCACAACTTCACCACCGGGAAGATCTACGAGGCGGTGATCAGCAAGGAGCGTCGCGGCGACTACCTGGGCGGAACGGTGCAGGTCATCCCCCACATCACCGATGAGATAAAGGCCGCGGTACGCAGCATCAGCGAGGGGATGGACATCCAGATCTGCGAGATCGGCGGCACCGTGGGTGACATTGAATCGCTGCCGTTCCTGGAGGCCATCCGTCAGTTCCGACTGGACGTGGGTAAGAGCAACTGTCTGTTCATCCATCTCACCCTGGTGCCGTACATCGCGGCGGCGAACGAGCTCAAGACCAAGCCCACGCAGCACTCGGTGCGCGAGCTGCGCGCCATCGGTATCCAGCCGGACATTCTCCTGTGCCGCTGCGATCGCCCTCTGCCGCGCGACATGAAGCGCAAGATCGCCCTGTTCTGCAACGTGCCCGAATCGGCCGTGATCACCGCCCAGGATGTGAGTTCCATCTACCAGGTTCCGCTGATGCTGGGCCGCGAGTCACTCGACGCGATCATCCTCAAGGAACTCGATCTCCCGTACAAGGACAAGAACATGGATGCCTGGGAGGCCATGGTCCGCACCCACATGAACCCATCCGGCGGCGACGTTCACATCGCCATGGTGGGCAAGTACGTGCGCTACGAGGACTCCTACAAGAGCCTCAACGAGGCCCTGGCCCACGGCGGCATCGGCAACGACGTGCGGGTGCACCTGGATTGGGTCGAGGGCGAGGACATCGAGAACGGTGAACTGGAATCCAAGCTGGCCAACGCTGATGCCATCCTGGTGCCCGGCGGCTTCGGGCTTCGCGGCACGGCAGGCATGATTCGCGCCATCCAGTATGCCCGTGAGAACAAGGTGCCGTTCTTCGGCATCTGCCTCGGCCTGCAATGCGCGGTGATCGACTTCGCGCGCAACGTGTGCGGCATCGAGGGCGCTGACTCGTCGGAGTTCGACGAGGACGCCAAGGAGGCCGTGATCTACATGCTGCGTGACCTGCTCGGCGTGGATGAAATGGGCGGCACCATGCGGCTGGGCTCGTACCCCTGCCGCCTCACGCCGGGTTCCTTCGCTCACGAGGCCTACGGAGAGGCGGAAATCCACGAGCGCCATCGCCACCGCTACGAGTTCAACAAGCACTACTTCGAGACGCTTGCAGAGGCGGGGATGCAGTTCACCGGCATGTCCCCTGACCGCAAGTTCGTGGAAATCGTGGAACTGAAGGACCACCCATGGTTCCTGGCCTGCCAGTTCCATCCGGAGTTCAAGTCGCGCCCGCTGGCGCCGCATCCGCTGTTCAAGAGCTTTATCCGCGCGGCGGTGGAGCAACGCAATCAGCGCACTACGGTGGGCGCCTCGCTCGCGTCGCGCGGTGAAGAGGTCTGAGAACGGCCATGGGCTCCACGGTCGAGCTCCTTCCCGGCATCCGCACCGGCGCCGGCGCGCCGTTGTTCCTGATCTCCGGCCCGTGCGTCATCGAGAACCGCAGCCATTCCCTGCAGACCGCCGCCCGCCTGAAAGACATCGCCGCGGCAGCAGGAATTCCTCTGATCTTCAAGTCGTCGTACGACAAGGCGAACCGGTCCTCGGTGAAGTCGTATCGTGGCCCGGGCCTGGAGGAGGGCCTGGAGATCCTTGCGGCGGTGCGGGAGGAAACGTCACTGCCGGTGCTGACCGATGTGCACTCCCCCGCCGAGGCGGAGGCGGCCGGCCTGGTGGTGGACGTGGTGCAGATTCCCGCGTTCCTGTGCCGTCAGACCGACCTTCTCACTGCGGCGGCGGCCTCCGGCAAGCTGGTGAACGTCAAGAAAGGCCAGTTCATGTCGCCCTGGGACATGAAGAACGTCGTGGAAAAGGTTCATTCCGCCGGCAACCCGCGCGTGCTGCTCACCGAGCGCGGCAGTTGCTTCGGCTACAACAACCTGGTCGTCGACATGAAGTCGCTGCCGGTGATGCGCGCACTGGGATGCCCCGTGGTGTTCGACGCCACGCACTCGGCGCAGCTTCCCGGCGGGCTGGGCCACGCATCCGGCGGACAGCGGGAGTTCGTCCCCGTGCTGGCGCGTGCTGCCGTAGCGGCCGGCGTGGACGGGGTGTTCTTCGAGGTCCACGAGGAGCCCGACCGCGCCCTCTCCGACGGCCCCAACTCGCTGCGGCTGGACCAGCTGCCGGCACTCCTGACCCGCCTGTGCGCCATCCATGAAGCGGCGCGCGAGGCAGTGTGATGGCCGCGAAGAAGGCCGGCTCGTCGCTGGAGACGGCGCGGGAGGTCCTGGCCACGGAGGCCCGCGCCATCGAGGCGCTGATGGAGCGCCTGGGTCCGGAGTTCGACCAGGCCGTGGAGATGCTGCTTGACTGCAGGGGCCGGGTGGTGGTCACCGGAATGGGCAAGTCGGGCCTCATCGGCAAGAAGATCGCCGCCACGCTCTCGTCCACCGGAACCCCGGCCGTGTTCCTGCACCCCGCCGAAGCGGTGCACGGCGATCTGGGCATGCTGATACGCGGCGATGTCGTGCTGGCCCTGTCCAACTCCGGCGAGACGGCCGAACTGCTCAGGCTGCTCGAGTGGATCCGGCGCATCGGGGCACACCTGCTGGCCCTGTGCGGTACGCCGGACTCCACACTGGCCCAACAAGCAGACGTGGTGCTGTCGGTGGAGATCTCCAGTGAGGCCTGCCCGCTGGATCTCGCCCCCACGGCCTCCACCACGGCACAGCTGGCTCTGGGCGACGCGCTGGCCATGTCGGTGATGCGCCAGCGTGGCTTCACCGCGGACGATTTCGCCACCCGGCACCCGGGCGGCGAGTTGGGCCGCAAGCTACTGCCGGTGGAGCGGGTGATGCACAAGGGGGACGCGATCCCCACGGTGATGCCGGACGCCACGCTGGGACACCTTCTCGAGGTGATCTCCTCCAAGGGAATGGGAGCAGCGCTGGTGGTGGGTGATGACTCCCGCGTCGAGGGGATTATCACCGACGGCGACCTGCGCCGGCTGTTGCAGAAGCAGGAACGCCCGCACGAGAGCCGCGCCCGGGACTTCATGAGCCGCAACCCCGCCACCATCGGACCGTCGGAGCTGGCCGTGGCCGCACTGAACCTCATGGAGAAGCACCTGATCACGTCCCTCGCCGTCATCGACGACCAACGCCGACTGGTGGGGTTCCTGCATCTCCACGATCTGTGGCGCACGCAGATGTTCTGAGTTGATGATGAAGCTCACCGCCAAAGCAGAGGAGAAAGCTCGCAAGGTCCGCATGGTCCTGCTGGATGTGGATGGTGTGCTCACCGATGGACGGCTCACGTACCAGCCGGACGGGACCGAGCTCAAGACGTTCCACACCCACGACGGGGTGGGCATCCGTCTGGCTCAGAAGGTGGGCATCGAGATCGGCGTGATCACCGGTCGGCGCTCCGACGCGGTGAAGCATCGCTGCATGGAGCTCGGGATGACCGAGGTCCACCAGGGGAACTGGCAGAAGTTGCCCATCCTCGAGGAGATCCTGGCACGGCGCGGCCTGTCCCCGGAGGAGGTGGCCTTCGTTGGCGACGATCTCCCCGACCTGCCGGTGCTCCGCCGGGTGGGTTTTGCCGTCACCGTGCCCGATGCGCGCCCCGAGGTGCTGGAGGTGGCCGACGCGTCCAGCGAGCGGATCGGCGGAAACGGCGCTGTACGGGAGATTCTGGAGGCAGTGATCAAAGCCCAGGGAAAATGGGACAATATCCTCGCCTCGTACGAGCCCGGCAAGGGCAGCCGGTAGGAGACTTTTCATGCGCGTCGTGGTAGCGATCCTTCTGATCCTGGGCCTGTCCTCACTGCTGTATTTCGTCGCCATCAACAGCGCTGTCAAGGTCCCGGTCGATCTGTCCCCCATGAAGGCGGTGCAAGACTACGAGGTATCGCTGGTGATCCTGGTGTCCCTGGTGACGGGCGTGCTGTTTGCCAGCGTCATCGGCATCGTGGAGGGCTGGCGGTTGCGGCTGCACAACCACCAGCTTCGTAACAAGATCAAGCGCCTGGAAGCAGGGTTGCGCGTCCGGCGCGATGCCACCTTGCAGTCGCCCGATCAGGACGACCCGGTGGACGAAGCGTCCGCCCTCTAGCACCATTTTCCGTGTTGCCGGAGTCCGCCCGATGAATGTCGATCTGGAAGGCACCATCCACCCCACTTCGCTGCCCAGCCTGTTGTTCTCCGTGTGCGACACCAACGAGACCGGACAGCTCCTGCTGCGCAAGGATCGGCTGGAGAAGAACGTCTACCTCAAGGACGGGAAGATCATCTTCGCCACCTCGAGCAACCGCGACGACCGCCTGGGCCACATGTTGCTGCGCCACGGGATCATCGGCGTCGAGCGGCTGCACCGCGCTGCGGATGAGTCGGTGCGCACCTCGAAACGGCTGGGCACGGTGCTGGTGGAGTACGGCTGGCTGGAGCCGAAGAGCCTGGTCCGCGGTGTGATCCAGCAGGTCCAGGAGATTCTGTTCGAGGCGTTCGAGTGGCCCGGTGGGGAGTATCAACTGTCGCTGGGAGACCTACCAACGCAGGAAGTAATCACACTGAAGATGAATACCTCGGAACTGATGCTGACGGGCATCCGACGTATCCGCTCCTGGTACCGCATCGAGGAGGCCCTGGGAGCATTGGACACCTGTTATCGCAAGTGCGACGGCAGCGAAGAGACCATCGCTACCATGCCCCTGGATGAGGACGGCTTGAAGCTGCTCCAGGCCCTGGAAACATCGCGCAGCCTGAAGGAGATCTTCGCGATGTTCCCCGGCGGTGACTTCGAACTGGGGCAGCTCCTGTGGGCGCTACAGACCACCCGCATCATCGCCCGCGTCTGAAGAGTCCGGGGTGGTAGAGGAGGTGGTGTGACCACCGGGGACAAGCGCCCAGCCACTGCAGCGGCGCGCAACAGAGCACTCGAACTGCGCGCGCTCATCGAGCATCACCGGCGGCGCTACTACGAGGACGATGCTCCCGAGATCAGCGATGCCGATTACGATGCCCTGGAGCGCGAGCTACGGCAACTGGAACAACAGCACCCGGAGCTGGGCGGTAGCGACTCCCCCACCCAGCGCGTCGGCGGCCGACCCGGGACGGAGTTCGAGGAGTTCGTTCACCGCGTGCCCATGCTGTCCCTGGACAATGCCTACGACGAGGACGAGTTCCTGGAGTTCGACGCCCGCCTGAAGCGCGCCCTGGACCGCGAACGAATCGAGTACCTTGCCGAGCTCAAGATCGATGGCCTTTCGCTGGCGCTGCATTACCGTGACGGCGAGCTGGAGCGGGCCGTCACTCGCGGTGACGGCACCAGGGGCGAGGTCGTCACCCATGCGGTGAACGAGATCCAATCCGTGCCCCGCAAGCTGCGCCGCAGCGTTCCGTTCCTGGAGGTACGCTGTGAGGTCTTCATGCCGCTGGACGAGTTCGTACGGCTCAACCGCGCGCGCGAGGAGGGTGGCCAGCCGCTGTTCGCCAATCCGCGCAACGCCGCAGCAGGGACCATCCGCCTGCTGGACGCGAAGCTGCGCGCCGGCCGCAAGCTGGAAGCGGTCATGTATCAGCTGGCCGCCATGGAGGGCGATGCACCTGCCACGCAAGCGGCGACCATGGAGTTCCTGGATTCCCTGGGGTTGCCGGTGAACGAGCATGTGGCCGTATGCGAGGACGCCGCCGCGGCCGTGGACTACTGGAAACACTGGGTGGATGCGCGCCATGACTTGCCCTACGAGGCCGACGGCGTGGTCATCAAGGCCAATGCCCTGGAACTGCAGCGGGACGCCGGTGCCACCGCCAAGGCACCGCGCTGGGCCATCGCGCTGAAGTTCCCGCAGGAGCAAGCGCGCACCCGCGTCCTGGACATCGAGGTCCAGGTGGGACGCACCGGCGCGCTGACCCCGGTGGCCCGGCTCGAGCCGGTACAGCTGGCCGGCAGCACGGTCTCCTCGGCTTCGCTGCACAACGAGGAGGAGGTGGAGCGCAAGGACGTGCGCGTGGGAGATCTGGTCAAGGTAGAGAAGGCCGGCGGCGTCATCCCCAAGGTGGTGGAGGTGCTGCGGTCGGGTCGCCGCCGTGGCGCCCGGCGCTTCCGCATGCCGAAGAAGTGTCCCTCGTGCGGCAGTCCGGTGTTCCGTGCCGAGGGCGAGGTGATCCTGCGCTGCACCGGCATGAGTTGCCCGGCGCAGATGGCCGAGTCGTTGAGCCACTTCGCCTCCCGCGGCGCCATGAACATCGAAGGCCTGGGCGAAGCTCTCATCGCACAGTTGCTGGCCCGGGATCTGGTGCGCAACTTCGCCGACCTCTACCACCTGGACCACGAGACCCTCGCCGGCCTGGAGCGCATGGGAGACCGGTCCGCCGCCAACCTGCTGGCGTTCATCGAGCGCAGCCGCAGCAACTCGTTGGATCACCTGATCTACGCCCTGGGTATTCGCCACGTGGGCGGCGGCACGGCGCGTATCCTGGCGCTGCGCTTCGGCAGTATGGCTGCCCTGGGACAGGCAACGCTGGAAGTGCTCACCGGGTTGCACGACATCGGCCCGGTGGTCGCGGCGTCGGTGTGCGCGTTCTTCGAGAACGCGGAGAACCTGCAGATCCTGGAACGGTTGCGCGCCGCCGGTGTGGATCCGGTGCAGGAGACTCGCACCTCGGACAGCGGTGATCTCCCCCTGGAGGGCAAGACCTTCGTCCTCACCGGAGCGTTACCGTCGCTGTCGCGCGAACAGGCACGTCAGCGAATCGAGGCCCGGGGAGGCAAGGTCACGGGCTCGGTGAGCAAGAAGACCGACTATCTGGTGGCGGGCGCCGACCCGGGGTCCAAGCTGGACAAGGCACGCGAGCTCGGCGTGACCGTTCTCGATAACGATGCTTTCCTGGAGCTTCTGTCCTCTGAGGCGGACGCCAACTGAGCTTCCGGCCGCCCACCGAGGAATCGAGTAAACTGTTTTGCCTCAGAGCATTGCAAAGATCGAACCAACCCTCGCCGGTTGAAACACCGGGTTCATTGTGGTACTTTCTCCTCACGCCGCGGGGGGGGGTGAAGGAGCGTAGGAAAACATGGCCTATCGCAGAGTGCAGTTCCTCATGTTGACGGTTCTCGTGGCCGTCTCGGTCACCGCAGGGATGTTCCTTGCCAGCGGCCTCGACCTGACCCCGTCCGCCGCCGCGCAGGAAGCCAGCGCGCTGTCCCGCGAGGTCCCGCCGGCGTACAGCCTGCCCAACTTCGCCGACATCGCAGAGCGCGCCAACCCGGCTGTCGTGAGCATCACGTCCAGCGCTGTGGTGGACCCGCGCAACAGCGGCCGCAGTCTGCTGCGCGACTTCTTCTTCGGCCCCGAACACCGGGAGGAAGGCGAGGGCGATGATGAGGGCCGGCTCCAGCAGAGCGGCGGCTCGGGTTTCATCATCAGCGAAGACGGCTACATCCTCACGAATTATCACGTCATCGAGGATGCCGACCGTGTGCAGGTGCGGCTGGAGAACGAGAGCCGCCAGTTCCTCGCCAAGGTGGTGGGCACCGATCGCCTGACGGACCTGGCGCTGCTCAAGATTGACGCCGGCCGCCGCCTGCCCACCATCCCCCTGGGCGACTCCAACCGGGTACGCGTGGGCGAGTGGGTCGTGGCCATCGGAAACCCGCTCTTCTGGGACCATACCGTCACCGTGGGAGTCATCAGCGCCGTGGGCAGGAGACTGGGGGGGAACCGGGATTCCTCGATGGACAACTACCTCCAGACCGATGCGGCCATCAATTTCGGCAACTCCGGCGGTCCGCTCCTCAACCTCTACGGTGAGGCCATCGGCATCAACACCGCCATCAGCCGCGTAGGTCAGGGGATCGGCTTCACCATCCCCATCAACATGGCAAAACAGATCGTCGATCAGCTCAAGGAGAACGGCCGTGTCGCCCGGGGCTTCCTGGGCATCGGGATCCGGGACATCGCCGCCATGGACGCCGATCAGCGTGAATACTTCCACCTCGCCGAGCAGCACGGCGCGTTTGTCAACAACGTCACACGCGGCCTTCCCGGCGCCGTATCAGGCATGCGGCGGGGCGATGCGGTGGTGGAGGTGGACGGCAAACCCATCGACTCCAGTCAGGAACTGATCAACGAGATCACCGGCCGCTCACCGGGGGATAGCGCAAGGCTCACCATCATCCGGGACGGGGAACGCATCCAGCTCACCGCGCACCTGGTGGACCGGGAGCAGGCCAGCACCGGTGAGGTGGTGCCGGCCCGCGACGAGGAGCCTTCCGAGGCCCTGGACACCGAGGACGTCCTGGGCTTCACCGTGTCGTCCATCGAGCCGCAGAACATGCGCTACTACGAGCTGGATCGCAACACCGAGGGTGTGGTGGTGACGTCCTCGGACCCGTTCAGCGACGCGTACGGCAAAGGACTCCGGGAAGGCACCGTGATCCTGGAGGTCAACCGCAAGCGCGTGCGCTCCCTC
>SMVA01271533.1_pt1 | contig 12046 bp, 10 predicted proteins | sample 2456451 | NCBI WGS metagenome assembly SMVA01 (sample SAMN11095933, study PRJNA526329) | marine sediment metagenome | biome: Marine sediment; feature: Surficial sediment; material: Deep marine sediment; isolation source: Hadal surficial sediment | place: Pacific Ocean | collected 2014-05 | depth...
AATACGAAGCTGTTGTAGACCTCCATCGGGATGTGAAACAAGACATAAAACTCAGTGTAGTAAAAGAATAATATCAGAATATTATTAAAACAAAAAAAAGGTGCGTTCAGCACCTTTTTTTGTTTCCAGTCAACATTACTTATCATTGGACATCCCCAAAAAGTCAGTTGGTACTCAGGATTAAAAAATATCAAGGTGGTTGGGAGATTATTATATCAAAATTAAGTAACCTGTTATTTTTGATAAGTGTAATTCTTACATGAACTGAACCTCCGAATTAACTCTAATGGAATCCTCATTTTTATTTATTAGAAGATAACTTTGATTATGTTCAGGACGAAACTCCGTACTACTCCTTCAGAAAGTAAAATATCTTATCAGTCTTCAATAATGACGATCGGATCGTGCTTTGCAGATACCATCGGCAATCAGCTCGAAGAGAACAAATTTAAAGTACTTGCAAATCCATTTGGTGTCATCTTTAATCCGCTATCAATCTTTCAATTAATTCAATACACCATTGGCCAATCATTCCCGGATGAGGAAACATACCTTGTTCATGATGAAGTGCATAAAAATTTCGAGTTTCATTCTGATTTTTCCGCTACTTCAAAAGAAGAATTAAAACTTAAAATTAAAGGCGGTATCAATTCAACCCACAAGTTTATCAGAAGTGCGAAATGGCTTATTATTACCCTGGGAACAAGTGTGATTTATCACAAAAAATCAAATTCAAGACTTGTTGCTAATTGTCATAAATTACCCTCGAAGGAATTTATACGTTCCATTCTTGAGGTAGAAAGTATTTGCCAGAGTTTTGATGGGATGTTTAAAAATCTTCTTAAACTAAATCCACATATAAATATTATACTCACAGTAAGCCCCGTCAGGCATATTAAGGATACGTTGGAAATAAATAGCCTCAGTAAATCCATTTTACGAGTAGCGTCTTATCAAATATGTAAATCTTATTCCCAGGTTCAATATTTCCCTGCTTTCGAAATTTTACTTGACGACCTAAGAGATTATCGCTTCTATAATCCGGATTTGTTGCATCCCAATGAAGTCGCTGAAAAATATATCTGGGATGCATTCACCTCGACTTATCTTGAAAACGAATCGATGAATATTTTAGAAAAGTGGGAAAAAGTTAAGAAGTCTCTGAACCATCGACCATTTCACACTCATTCCAAAACATTTAAAAATTTTCAAAAAAAGACGGTTCAACAACTTGAAGAACTTCTAGCTCATTTGGATGTAAATAAAGAGATTGCGAAAATTAAAAAGTTGGGCAATGAAAGGTAATTTTACCCCGGAATATTTTTTTCAATTCAGTTACTAAGAGCTTGGACAAACTGCAATTCAATTCACCTACGGAGGATGTCATAAACACTCAATTTGCAGATATAATACTTCCGGTTCCACTTGCGCAACACTTTACCTATCGAATTCCAAGAAAACTTGAAGTTGAAATTGCAATTGGCTGCAGGGTAATTGTTCAATTTGGCCGAAGAAGAATTGTTACCGGAATTGTTGCCAAAATTCATTCAGATCCACCGAAGGAATATGAAGCCAAGTACATATTGGAAGTATTGGACCCCATTGATACACCTTCGGTAAATAAAATTCAGATCAATTTCTTCAAATGGATTTCTTCATACTACATGTGTTCAATTGGCGAGGTCTTGAATATAGGCCTTCCTTCGGGTCTGAAATTAAGCAGCGAATCTAAAATCCAGTTGCATCCAAATTTCCAACGCGAATCATGTGATCTTCCTTTTTCTCAACACGAAGAAACCATACTGGATGTACTTGTAGGTACTCCAAATTTGAGTTACAGCCAGGTAAGTGAAATTACAGGTCTGAAAAACATTTACTCTATAATCACATCTCTGGTTAAAAAAGAGAGTATTATTTTATTTGAAGAGGTAAAAGAAAAATACAAACCTAAAATAGAATCCAGGATCAGGCTTACTCAAAAACTTGGTGAAAATCAGAAGTTACTCGAATCCATTTTTTCAAATCTTGAAAAGAAACAGAAACAAGTTGATATCTTGTTGTTTTATCTTCAGCAGTTGCCTGTTTATCAGCAACCCCAATTGAATAATAAGGGTATATCTAAAAAAAGCGTGAAAAATTCAGGCTTTTCAACTTCATCCTTAAATACCCTGATAAAGAATGGAATTTTTGAAGATTTTGATGTTATAATAAGCAGATTTGAAGAAATTGAAACACCTCGTGAATCAATTAAACTTGCACCGTTTCAGGAAACGGCCAGGGATCAAATTTTACAACACTTTGATTCAAATAAACCTGTGCTTCTACATGGAATTACAGGCAGTGGGAAAACAGAAATTTATATTCAACTTATTGAGAACGTTATAAATAGTGGCCATCAAGCATTATTTCTTCTACCTGAAATTGCTCTTACCACACAAATAGTTTCCAGGTTAAAAAAAGTATTTGGAAACAAGCTCGGGGTTTATCATTCAAAATTTTCAGACAATGAACGAGTGGAGGTTTGGAATGGCCTCATCGATCAATCATTTGATCTTATTGTAGGTGTGCGATCTTCAATCTTCTTGCCATTTAGCAACCTGGGTCTTGTCATTGTTGATGAAGAGCACGAATCATCCTACAAGCAAGCAGAGCCTGCACCCAGGTATCATGCAAGGGATTCTGCCATGGTGATGGCCAAAATGCATGATGCACAGGTTTTGTTAGGATCGGCAACTCCTTCATTAGAGACATATTACCAAACGACTCAGGAATCATTTGGTCTGGTCATTTTGAATGAGAGATATGGAAAATCAGTACTCCCGGATATTCAATATTCGGATATAAGCAGAGAACGGAAAAAGAAAACAATGCAAGGTGAGTTTTCATCACAACTCATGAAGATCCTTAATGAAACTCTTCAAAAAGGGAATCAGGCAATCATATTTCAGAATCGCAGGGGTTATGCACCTTATATGCATTGTGATACTTGTGGATGGATACCAAAATGCCAGAATTGCAGTGTAAGCTTAACTTACCACCTTTATAAAAATGAGCTGCGATGCCATTACTGTGGATACCGTGAAAAAGTTCCGGTCGTCTGTAATGCCTGTGGTGCCGATTCACTTAATACAAAAAGTTTTGGGACAGAAAAACTTGAAGAAGATTTGAAACTAATGCTTCCGGATTATCAGGTTGCCAGAATGGATTTAGATACAACCAGAAGCAAGTTCGGATATAAAACAATACTTGATAATTTTGAAAAAGGAGATATTGATATCCTGGTGGGCACACAGATGGTTAGTAAAGGTCTTGACTTTGAAAACGTATCTTTAGTAGGTATTGTGGATGCAGACAGGATGATCCATTTCCCTAATTTTCGATCAGTTGAAAGAACATTCCAATTGATTACTCAGGTCAGTGGCCGGGCCGGGAGAAGAGAAAAACAGGGCCATGTAGTGGTTCAGACTTTTAATCCGGATCAGCATATTCTCCACCAGGTAAAAGAGCATAACTATGAAGCATTTTTTAAAGATGAACTGAATGAGCGAAAACAGTACAAATATCCTCCATTCTATCGTCTTATTAATATTACTTTAAAGCATAAGGACAATGACATTTGTGCAAAGGGGACCCGGTCATTACATAATGTATTGCAAAATGAATTCGGATCACAAAGAACTCTTGGACCTCAAGAAGCAATTATTTCGAAGATCCGAAATATGTATATCTGGGAAATTCTAATAAAATTTGAGCGAGACAAAGTAAATTTGGAGAAAGCAAAACAGATCATAAAGGAAAGATCCTTTGATCTTCGCGCAGAGAAGGAGTTTCGAAATCTGCGCATTATCTTTGATGTGGATCCATACTAGTTGGACAGAGGGGAATATGCGGTCAATCATAAAATTTTCAATTTCAGTTTTAGTACTACTTGCCTCTTGCCAGGATTGTGAAGATTGTCTGGAATATGACAATGAACCCTACGTTCGGATTCGCTTTTTTCAAAAATCTGACTTATCATCAGCCGATGTTGCAATCCTTGAAATCAACCAGATGGATGGGAGTGACATTATCTGGTACCAGGATACAACACATGAATTTGTTCTTCCACTCTCTATGAACCTTGATGAATCGCAGTTTGCGTTTGTCTTTGCCTATCCATCAAATTCAACTATTCATACAGATAGTTTATCGATTCTTTACGAGCGTAAGCTTGAACGTACTATCGAAAATTATATGCAGGTGAATAACTATTTCACTGAAATTTCAAAATATACATTTGATTCAGTGTCGTTAGTATGCAAAGACACATCAGGACTATGCAAAAGCAATGAAGCAATCATCAATATTTATTTTTAGTCTCCTGAGCCTGGGGATAAACGCTTTCGGGCAGGTAGATTCACTGGCAAGTAAAAACTTCGCTCTTGAATTTGCCGTGGATTATGGGAAAATTCTGACCATTCCATTGAATTTTGAAACAAAAATTGAAGGTGCTGTAGGAATAAAATTTCAAACTAAATATGAGGTCCTTACAGAAATTGGATATTCTGAGCTGACTCCCCAGGATGCAATTAAAAATGGTTCCTATCAATCAAAAGGAGTGTATTACAGACTTGGATTAACCTACGGAGGAGAAATCTTACCCAGAAATCTCCTCAGCATTGGCGTCATGTATGGGGCAAGTAATTTTGAAGACTCTGGTACGGTAATCATCCAAAGTACTATTTGGGATGATTTTGATGGATCTTTTGAAAGATTGAACCTTACTGCAACATGGTTTGAAATCATTATGATAACCGAAAAACATATGTCAAACAACCTTGCACTTGGTGCAAAATTCAGGTTTAGACATCTTACAAATTTTATAAATGAATACAATCCGGAGGTCATTGCCATTCCTGGTTATGGTAAAGCTTTCAACAGCAACGTTCCTGCAGTGAATTTATATGTAAAATACAGATTGGAATTTTAGTTTTCAAGTATATCCCACTCATCATTCAGGATACTGATGGCATGATGAGCAGTAAGGTCAAATAAGCAGGGAACTACAGAAACATAGTTATGGGCAATTGCCCATTCATCATTGTCCTCTCCTTTGTCAAAATTTACAAAGTTTCCGGCCATCCAAAAATAGGGACGTCCATTAGGATCATGACGTTGTTCAAACTCTTCCTGCCATTTGGCATTAGCTTGTCTGCACACTTTCATCCCCTTGATTTTTTCCTTTCTTTTTGGAGGAATATTTACATTCAGTGCAACGCCCTTTGGCAACCCTTTCTTAAGAACTTCTTGCGAGATTTTCCTGATATAAGGTTCAGCGTGATCATACTCAGCCTCCGGCGAGTAATCACATAATGAAAATCCAATCGCGGGCAAACCTTCAATTGCTCCTTCAATAGCTGCAGACATGGTGCCTGAGTACAAAATGCTAATTGAAGTATTAGATCCATGATTAACTCCGCTTACAACAAGATCAGGCAAACGATCGTGCAAAACATGATGCTTTGCCAACTTTACGCAATCTGCAGGTGTACCACTACATTTATATGCTACCACCTTTTCAAAAATATCTACTTGATCAAGTCTCAGTGTTTCTCCAATAGTAATAGCATGTCCCATTCCCGATTGTGGGCTGTCAGGAGCAACCACAACTACATCTCCCAGATCTTTCATAATTTCCACGAGAAAACGAATTCCCCTTGACGTAATCCCATCATCATTTGAAATAAGTATTAGTGGCTTTGGCATGTTTTAAAGAATTTGAAAGTAGATATCAGCCTTCAATCAGTGCATTGTAATATGAAGTTATTCTTGCGAGATCGCCCTTTTCGTCTGGTTTTAAGTTATAGGTCTTCATATATTTTTTTATCTGATTATACCTATCTTTCATAACATCCAGTAAATCTTTTCTTTTTTTCGAATAAAATATTATTTCTCCTTTTGAAGTAAGAAAATAATACTCATACTTAAGAACGGGACGAGTATGCGAACTACCAGACCAATAATAATTATTATAATTACTTGACGATTGTTGACTAATTGACTCTCTCGTAAGCAACGTTAATTTGCCTTCATATAAAACTTCAAAAATAATTTCAGATTTATATCCTGCAGAAATGTTATAAGGAATACTATAGAATTGCCTGTAATTATCTACCGTGACATCAAATATTTCAAAATACAGAATTTTTTTTGCTCCAAATGTGAGAATTTGATTGCTTAAATCAACCTGAACTAAATCCCTGTCAAGATCATATTTCAACATACCTTCAAGCGTATCGCCATCTGAAGTAACAAGTTTGCCTGTATGCCAGTACTCAGATGGAAACTTTTGTCCATATGATATTGTGACTGTTAATAATATAAATAATATTGTTTTCAACCTTCTCCTTTCAATATTAAGTGACCAAGTTTATCTCGTTTTGTTTTCAGGTATTTTACATTGTGCTCATTGGGTTCAATCTCCAGAGGTATTTTTTCCACAATTTCCAGGCCATATCCCATCAGACCTGCTCTTTTCTTCGGATTGTTTGAAATAAGTCTCAACTTGGTGATACCCAAATCTCTTAGTATCTGGGCGCCAACTCCATAATCTCTCTGGTCTGGAGCAAAACCTAACTTTTCATTTGCCTCAACCGTGTCCAGGCCATTTTCCTGTAACTTATATGCTTTCAGCTTATTTATTAATCCTATTCCGCGACCTTCCTGGTTCATATAAAGAACAACTCCTTTCCCTTCTGCCTCTACCATCTCCAAAGATTTGTGAAGTTGCGGTCCGCAATCGCACCGGCATGAGCCAAAAATATCTCCTGTCAGGCAAGAAGAATGTACGCGAACCATAACAGGTTCATTTTCTTTCCATGAACCTTTGACCAATGCCATATGTGTATCACCTGTCCTTATGTGCCGGAATGCTACAAGGTCGAAATTGCCATAAGAGGTTGGCATTGCAACATTTATTACCCGTTCTATTAATGATTCCTTTAGCATTCGATATTTAATCAAGTCAGCTATCGAAATAAACTTCAGGTTAAATTTTTCTGCTACAATTCTTAAGTCTGGAAGACGGGCCATTGAACCATCTTCATTCATAATTTCAACCAAAACTCCGGCTGGCTGAAATCCTGCCAATCTTGCAAGATCAATAGCTGCTTCGGTATGTCCGGTTCTTCTTAAAACACCTCCTGGCTTTGCTTTCAAAGGAAAGATATGTCCGGGTCTTCCCAGTTCATCCGGTTTTATATTAGGATCTACCAAAGCCTGAACAGTTTTTGATCTATCGCTGGCGGATATTCCCGTGGTACACCCATGTCCTATCAGGTCCACAGAAATTGTAAAAGGGGTTTCATGAGTGCCGGTATTTTTCCCTACCATTAAATCAAGACCCAGTTCCTCACATCGGTCTTCAATTAAAGGGGCACAAATTAATCCTCGTCCGTGTTTGGCCATGAAATTAATGATCTCAGGCGTAACTTTTTCCGAGGCACAAATGAAGTCGCCCTCATTTTCACGATCTTTGTCATCCACAACAATGATAACTTCGCCATTCCTTATTGCTTCAATGGCCTCTTCAATCGTATTCAGTTTAATATCTTCTTCCATAAGTAGTTCTGAGCTGCAAAGTTAATGAATGCACCTCAGGTAAAATACTACACACTCTATCTTGATACAATAATTCCAAGTTCACTTGCTATTTCATTTTCTGATTTTTTCAGCTCAATGTGCACTTTTTGAAATTTCACCTGATCTGCTTCATTGGTAGCGGATTGCAATTCATGAAGATTATTTTGAATAAAAATTTTAATGTTTACCCATTTTAGCCTGAGCAAATCCGTGTAAACCTTGTTATCCAGAATATCCTCTTCATCAGGAACGTCAATCTTGTACTTATCTTTCCATTTGGGACTGATCTCGTATTTATTAGTCATTAATTCCGCAACAACATCTTTTACAGAGTCACTTCCTTTTTCAATGAAAAAGGAAGTTTCAACAGGTCCATCCTGAACATTATCTTTGTACATCCAAAAAATTTCATTGAATACCGGAGTTACAAACTCCAATTCCTCCAGCTCCTCAAACAAATATTTATACAAAAATTCTTCCCCATTTAATTTGTTCCCATGGCGAAGTAGATTTCTGATTTTTTCCCGCTCGGTAATAAACAATGCCCTTTTTATGAGATCCAAATTGGTCTCTTCGATCGAATGTTCTTCAAGTGATTCAGGTAACAAAGGAATGTCCCTGTATTTGCTTCCATCTCTTTCTCTCTTTTGTCGCTCCTTCAGGATGAGTTTATTGAGCTCAGTGATTAAAATCGATTCTTCAATTTCAAGTAAAACGCTCGCTTCTTTTATGTATACCGCACGCTTAATAGTATCAGGTATTTTTGCAATACTTTCTACAATATCGCGGATTGTAGAGGCCTTTTTTACAGGATCACCTTTTGCTTCATCAATAAAAAGATTCACTTTAAACGTGATGAAATCACGAGCATTTTCTTCGAGAAATTTCTGAAACTCGTAGCTACCCAGGTTTTTAGAAAGGCTGTCCGGGTCATCCCCTTCCGGCAAAACTACTACCTTCACATTCTGACCACCCTGAAGAATTAAATCTACTCCTCGAAGTGATGCCCTTATTCCCGCGGGGTCACCATCAAATAAAACTGTGATATTATTGGAAAATCTCGCAAGCAATTTTACCTGATCTTCAGTAAGTGCAGTTCCTGAAGAGGAAACCACATTTTCAATACCTACCTTATGCAAAGAAATTACATCCGTATATCCTTCAACCAAATAGCAATTCTCTTCTTTTCGGATCGCACCTTTAGCGAGGTGAAGTCCATAAAGAATGTTTGATTTATGATATATTTCTGTTTCAGGTGAATTGATGTATTTTGGCTGTTTTTCTTCCTTTTTAAGCGTTCTGGCCCCAAAAGCAATCACTTTGCCCGTTTGGTTATGAATAGGAAACATCACTCTCCCTCTAAATCGATCGTATACCTTCTCTTTTCCTTCTACGCTTAATCCCGCCTTTCCAATTATTTCATCACTGAATCCATCTTTCTTCGCCTGAATTAAGAAATCATCCCACTGTTCCAGGCTATATCCTAATCCAAATTTTTCAATGGTTGACTCATCAATTCCACGTTCTTTAAAATATGAAAGCCCGACAGCTTTCCCTTCATCTGTAGTAAGAAGTTTATCTTGAAAATATTTTTTGGCATAATTCAGAACAATGAAAAGGCTTTCGCGTTCATTCTGACTTTTTATTTCATCATCGGTAAGCTCTTTCTCTTCAATCTCGATTCCATACTTTTCAGCAAGGTATTTCAATGCTTCAGTGTAGTTCAGCCCATCATACTCCATGATGAAATTAATCGCATCCCCCCCTTTTCCAGAGCTAAAACACTTGTAGATCCCTTTTGAAGGCACAACAAAAAATGAAGCTGTTTTTTCGTTAGTAAAGGGGCTGTGCGCTTTATATGTCTGCCCGGATTTTTTTAGATTGACAAAATCCCCGATCACATCTACGATGTCTATCCGGTTCTTTATTTCATCAACAGTAGCCTGGGGTATGTTCAGCACAGCAGAAGTTTTCTCAAAGATAATAAATGCAAAATAACACAAAGTGATTCTATTTGATACAAGATGAAACCTAAAATACCATGAATCACAGATTAGTTATTAAATTTGCCATGACTAAACTTTTCAACGAACTAATTTGTCAATATATAAATGACTATTTCTGAGGGACAAGTACTTGAAGCGTTATCAACTGTGATAGATCCTGACCTGGGTAAAGATCTCGTAACGCTTAATATGATCAAAGACGTAAAGACTGATGAAACAACGATCGGTTTTACTGTTGAATTAACTACTCCTGCGTGCCCATTAAAAGAGGTGATCAGAAAAGATTGTGAAAATGCTATTCACAAAAAATTTGGGGAGGATATAAATATAGAAATCATAATGTCCTCAAATGTAACCACCTCTCGGTTAGTTGGATCAACGTCACTTCCCGGAATTAAAAATATAATTGCGGTTGCATCCGGTAAAGGAGGAGTAGGGAAATCTACTGTTACTGCAAATCTTGCCGTATCGCTCGCCAGAAATGGAGCGAAAGTTGGCCTGATAGATGCGGATATTTTTGGACCATCCATGCCTATGATGTTTAATTGCGAAAACCAGCAGCCACAGGCTATTGAAAAAGATGGCAAAACGATGATTGTCCCGATTGAGCAATATGGTGTTAAAATTATGAGTATTGGATTTTTAACACCTCCGGACAGCGCTGTGGTTTGGCGGGGACCAATGGCAAGTTCGGCATTAAAACAATTCTTCACTGATTCAGACTGGGGCGATTTAGACTATTTATTTGTTGATTTACCTCCGGGAACAAGCGACATTCATCTTACACTTGTACAAAGTGTACCTGTAACTGGTGTGGTTATTGTTACTACTCCTCAGAAAGTGGCTGTGGCAGATGCCATTAAAGCAACATCAATGTTTCAACAACCTCAGATAAATGTACCTGTACTAGGCGTAATTGAAAATATGGCCTACTTTACACCGGAAGATATGCCTGAAAATAAGTATTACATTTTTGGCGAAGGTGGTGGCCAACATTTAAGTGAAAAATTTGATATCCCTCTTTTGGGGCAAATTCCACTTGTACAGGCAGTAAGAGAAAGTGGTGACAATGGTTACCCATTATCGTTAAAAGAGCATATAACGGCAAATGCATTTATTAAAACCTCGCAAGCGATGGCTCAACAAGTTGCCATAAGAAATGCAACAAAATCACAAACTAAACCAGTAGAAATAACAACAATGTAAAATGCCTCAATCATCTTCTGACATATTATCCCGCGTTGAAAGTGCCCTTGAGAGTATCAGGCCTTACCTTAAAGCAGATGGTGGAGATCTGAGAGTTCTCAGGATAAAAGGAGATGTATTGGAAATTGAGCTTCTGGGAGCATGCAGTTCCTGTGCGATATCTCCAATGACTTTAAAAGCCGGTGTAGAAGAGACAGTGAAAAAGGCGGTTCCGGAGATAACAGCTGTGGTGACGGTGAATGTTGAAGAAATTTCTGAATAAAAAAGGAGTTTTATTCGTTTTGGATGTGCGCGTGGTAGTGATGAAAATAGAAATAAAATGTCCTTAGGAGTGAAAACATTAATTTTTTCATTACCGGCTCTTTTGCTGGCAAATTCCATGTTTGCTCAAAGAAATTGTGCTACCGTAGAGTACAATGAATCAAAGAAGATTTCACCTTCTTTTGAAAATGAAGAAGATTTCGAAATTTGGATGTCGGGCAAGCGACGGATGAATTCGTTAAGCAAGCCATTCAATCTGTCACCTTTTAAGTTATTAAAAACAAAGGCATCATCTTATAAAATTCCTGTTGTCATTCACGTTATACATAATGGTGAGCCTGTTGGGTCTGGTGCCAACATTACTGATGCACAAATTCTATCACAGATTACAGTGCTGAACGAAGATCTCCAAAAATTGAACGCGGATACCACCGAAACCCAACCACCCTTCAAACCCCTGGCAGCTGATCTTGAAATTGAGTTTATAATGGCCAAACAGGATCCTAACGGCTTCGCCACAAATGGAATTGTACGAACAAGGGGAAGTCGCACAAGTTGGGGATTTGGAAATGATTCAGAGCTCAAAGCAGAAAGCTATTGGCCGGCAGAGGATTATTTGAATATATGGGTTACCAAGCTTTCCAATGGACTACTTGGCTGGGCGCAATTTCCGGTTTCAAGCCTCGAGGGATTGGAACAAGCCAGTACAAACCGGCTAACAGATGGTATGGTTATCGGTCATCAATTCTTTGGATCAATTGAAAAGGACCCGGGTGCACAACTTCAATCTCCATGGAACCTTGGTCGCACCACTACCCATGAAATTGGACATTTTCTTGGGTTACGCCACATTTGGGGGGATGGGGATTGTGGCTTTGATGACTTTGTTAGCGACACACCACTGGCAGCTTCCGAGACTCTTGGATGTCCATCTACAAAATCTACTTGTGGAA
>SMVA01376909.1_pt1 | contig 12044 bp, 9 predicted proteins | sample 2456451 | NCBI WGS metagenome assembly SMVA01 (sample SAMN11095933, study PRJNA526329) | marine sediment metagenome | biome: Marine sediment; feature: Surficial sediment; material: Deep marine sediment; isolation source: Hadal surficial sediment | place: Pacific Ocean | collected 2014-05 | depth 0-1...
GAGTCAGTCCGTGCCTTCGTAGCGGTGGACGATGGGGAGGCGACGGCCGGAGCCGAAGGCCTTGGTCGAGGTGCGGAGGACGAGAGGGGACTGACGGCGCTTGTATTCGTTGCGGTCGAGGCGGGAGACGACGTCGCGGACGACCTTCTCGCTGACACCCGGGGGTGCAACGATGCTCGATGGGCCACGGCCGCCTTCGACGGCCTGTTCGAGAATGGCGTCGAGGACGTCGTATTCGGGGAGGTCGTCGCTGTCGAATTGGTTCGGGGCGAGCTCGGCCGACGGCGGCTTGTCGAGGGTGTTCTGCGGGATGCGCCGGCCGCCCCGATTGGCGTGCCGCGCCAGGGCGTAGACGTCGTGTTTGTAGACGTCTCCCAGGACGGCGAGACCCCCGACGGTGTCACCGTAGAGGGTGCAGTAGCCGACGGAGAGCTCGCTCTTGTTGCCGGTGGCGAGAACCAGACGACCCTCGGCGTTCGAGATGGCCATCAGCAGCGCACCCCGGATGCGCGACTGGATATTCTGCTGGGCGAGGCCGTAGTCGTCACGGTCACCGAGCATGTTGCGGAAGCTCTCGAGGTAGGCTTCGAAGATGGGCGTGATGGAGACGGTACGCACCTCGATGCCGAGCAGGTCGGCCATCGCCAGGGCGTCTTCCAGGCTGTGGTCGGACGAGAACGGGCTAGGCATGGCGACTCCGAGAACGCGACTGGCGCCCAGAGCAAGGGCGGCGAGGTGGGCGGTCAGCGCGGAGTCGATGCCGCCCGAGAGGCCGATGACGGCGCCCGGCGGGAGACCCTGCTTCTGGAAGTAGTCGCGGATTCCCACCACCAGACCGGTCTCGAGCTGATCGGTGCGATCCATGACGGGCGCCGTGACGACCGGAAGGGCGTCGAGCTCGTCGAGGTCGACGATCTCGAAGGCGCTCTCGAACAACGGGAGCTGTACACGGACCTGGCCCGATCGATCGGTGACGAAGGAGCCGCCGTCGAAGATGAGCTCGTCGTTTCCGCCGACCTGGTTGACGAAGACCGTGGTGACACCATTTCTGGCCGAGAGGTCGGAGATCAGCTTGCGACGCAATGCGGGCTTGCCGATGTGCCACGGTGAAGCCGAGAGGTTGAGGATGATGCGGGCGCCGGCGGCGGCGAGGTCGGCGAAAGGGTCGACCGCGTAACCCATCTCTTCGACCCAGGCGTCCTCACAGACGGTGAGTCCAATGGAGGTTCCTGCGAACTCGACGGGTTTGCGCTCGTCGGCGCGGCGGAAGTAGCGCTTCTCGTCGAAGACGTCGTAGGTCGGGAGCAGCGACTTGGGCTGAACGGCGGCAACGGCGCCGTCCTTGAGCAGGACGGCGGCGTTGAAGAGCCGGCGCGGTCGGGTCTCGTCGTCAACGGGAACGACGACACCCAGGGCGATGGGCACCTTGTGGGAAACGGGGAAGAGTGCCTCGAGCTCGGTTTGCTGATCCCGTACGAAACCGTCGCGTTCGAGCAGATCCATCGGCGGATAGCCGGTCAGCACGATTTCCGAGGTTGCCAGCAGATCGGCGCCGGCGTCGGCCGCGCGCTCGGCCGCCTCTTCGACCAGACGGCGGTTGCCGCGCAGGTCTCCCACGGTCGGATTGAGCTGGGCAATGGCGATCTTCATGACGCTCTACTCGGTTTCGCCTTCGGGAAGGTAGATGTAGATGACGTTCGCGCGCAGCGCCGGGCGCTCGCCCCCTTCGACCTCGATGCGGACGGCGAACGTGACGCGGACGCCGCCGTTGGGAAGGTCGCGAGTGTCCTTGATCTCCCCCAGCAATCGGACCCTCGAGCCCGAGGGGACCGGGGCGTAGAAGCGGAGCTTCTCGAGGCCGGTGTTGACTGCGGTTTTCCAGCCGCCGATGGAGATGACCTGGGCGAGCAGTTCGGGGGTGAGGGACAGGGTCAGGTAGCCGTGGGCGATCGTGGTCTTGTAGGGCGACTCACGGCCGGCCCGCTCGATGTCGCAATGGATCCACTGGCGGTCGTCAGTGGCGTCGGCGAAGCTGTCGATTCGCTGCTGGGTGATCGGCAGCCATTCGCTCGGGCCCAGTGACCTGCCGGAGTAGTCCTTGACGGCGGCGAGGCTGGGGATCTTCAGCATTTCCGCGGGCATGCCCAGAGGTTCGGACCTTTCCGGTGTTCCGGCCACCCCCCGCATTGGCGGCCACCGTTGCTTCAGCGGAGCGGCCGGTCAGTCAGCGGCCGCTCTCTCGATATCCAGGACTTCGTGCCAGCGTTCTCGTTCGAGTTGGTGGCGGATGACATCCTGGCGGGGGACATGGATGGAGGGGGCGCCGTTTCGGAGCCGGACCAGGAAGCCATACTTGTCTTCGATAACTTCTTGCACGTTGTCGATTCGACGGGAGCCCTGCTCGGTCCAGACACGGAAGCGGAGGCAGGTCCGGGGGCGGACCTCGATCTGGAGGCGGGTTCCGACGGCTCGCTGGAGCAGGGCGATGCAGTCGGAAACCTTGCCCACGAGCTGAAGGGGGTCGTTGGGGAGGGCGATTCGAGCGGCTCGAAGGATGCGAAGCACCTTGCCGAGGCCAGCCACGGCAGGCACGGTCAGCGCGGGTCCGAGCTCGGCGAAATCCTCGATCCGGTCGACGATGATCCGGCTGCGCTCGGGTTCGAAGCTCAGCAGCGCGCCAACCCGGTGGTCGTCAAGGACGGGCGTGGCGTCGACGAAGCGCGCGAGAATGCGGCGTTTTTCGAACATGAGCGCGTCAGGATACCGTGGCAGGGCGCGATTGTTTCGCCCAGGCGGGAAACTCTGGGGCGGAACGCCGCGTATACTGCTGCGGGTCACGCATTCATGACCGCCCGAGAGGAGGGAGCATGCTCCGGAGTCCCCGCAACGCCTGGATTGCCGTTCTGGTCTTCGCACTGGTCGCCGGATTCCTGGTGACCGGACACTATCTCTACAAGATACCGATCGGTCTCTACGACACCGCCTTCTTCATGGGGGAGTTCCTGCAGAAGGTGGTGCTGGTGTTCATCCCCGATTTGCAGAACTCGGCGGGCGGCGGCGTGCTGCTGCTGCTTTCGCTGCTGGCCATTGGCGCCATCAGCTTCTTCGTCGTGCGGTACGCCGTGCGCGCCAAGGCGGCCGAACTCGACCCGAGTCGTCGAACCTTTCTCACCGGTGCGGGGAGCGGCGTCGGGGCGGCGTTGGGGGCGTTGCTGGTGGGTGGCGCCGCGGCGGCAGCGCGCGGTTTCTATGGCGTCGGCCAAGGCAACCGGGGCTGGCGTGACATCAGGCTGATCGGCGATTCCAGCGTCGCGTTCACCCACCCCGAGTACCTGGACTCGTGGAAGGGCGCTCGGGTGAAGCGCTACCGGCGGCTGGGGCGCACGAACTTCGAGGTCTCGGACATCGTGCTCGGAACCGGTCGGATCGCGAAGGAGGAGGGCGGCGAAAGAATCGCACGCGAGGCGATCGACCGCGGTGTGAACTACTTCGATACGTCGCCCGACTATTCGGGCGCAGGAAGCGAAGAGGTGATGGGCCGTGCCATCAAGGGAGTTCGCGACAAGCTCTTCGTGGCGACCAAGTTCTGCACGCCGACGGGACACCTTCCGCCCGGCACGTCGGTGGCCGACTACAAGGCTGCCGTCGAGGCCAGTCTCAAGCGACTCGGAACCGACTACGTCGACCTCTGCCACATCCATTCCTGTGATGACGTCGACCGTCTGATGGACCCGAACGTCCACGAGGCATTCGATCGACTGAAGGAAGAGGGCAAGGTGCGGTTCCTCGGCGTATCGACTCACACGCCAAACCTGGTGGCGGTCGCCAACCAGGCGATCGACTCGGGACGCTTCGACGTGATGATGCTGGCCTACCACCACGGCATCTGGGCGCCGCTGGCCGGGATCATCAGCCGGGCGCGCAAGCAGCAGGACATGGGCATCGTCGCGATGAAGACACTCAAGGGCGCGAAGCACCACGGCCTGGCCGGGTTCCGTGAGCACGTCGACACCTATGCCCAGGCCGCCCTGCACTGGACGCTCTCGAACGAGGATGTGTCCTGCGCCGTGATCTCGTTCTTCCAGCTCCAACACGTGGACGAGTATCTGGCGGCATCGGGTGGCCCGTTGAGCGCCGACGATCTGGCCGTGCTCGACAAGTACGACCGTGAGATCCGCGGAAGCTACTGCTCGCCCCACTGCGGCGTCTGCCTGGACTCCTGCCCCGAGGGGCTTCCGATCCATGACGTGCTGCGCCACCGGATGTACTTCGAGGACTACGGTTGGGAGAAGGAGGGGATTCGCCTCTACTCCAAGCTGGGCTCGAACGCATCGATCTGCGCTTCGTGCGCCGCGCCGTGCCTGGGGGCGTGCCCGGCGGGGATCGTGATCCAGGAGAGGATGATGGGGGCCCATAATCTGCTCACGCTGTCGTAGACTGCCGGACGATCCAACGCCGGAGGCCCCGAATATGAGTCGCTCGCCCGCTGTCCTGGTCGCGGCCGCCACGTGTCTGCTTGCGGTTGCGCTGACGTCGTTCGCCGCCGATCAGGCGCCGAGGCCAGCTCGGCACGAAGACGGTGCGTTGGTGCCCGTCCCCTGGGCGCTGCCGAAACCCGGTTCCTGCACTCCCCAAGGCGGTTTGCGGGGCTGGCCCCCCGGACAGGACGCACCTCCCGTCCCGTTCCAGCCCGGCGAAACCTTCGGGATCGACGAGCTCGTGACCCTCGAAGACTTTCTTCCCCATTTCATCTGGGAGCATCGCGACAAGTTCTTCTACGAGGGCATGCGCCTTGAGATTGGCAACTGCTTTGCGGACTACAGCCCGCCCGGTTTTTTTCAATCCGCCACCGCTCAGCATGCGGGACAGCCCAAGCTCGACACCGAAGGCGGTCTTCGCGACTACACGGTTGGCCTGCCGTACCCGCCCGACCGGATCGATCCGATGGATCCTGCGGCCGGTCTGAAGTGGGCTTGGAACTTCGAGCTCCGGTACCAGGCGGCCGGCTTCTGGGGAAAGTTTCGGACCACCGACATGGTCGGGCGCGACGGACGTGCGGAACCCTTCATCGGTGAGATCTTCCGGGCCCAGACGATGTTCCGATCCGATCTGCCCGACAAGGACTACAAAGCCAGCGGAGGTCGCGGCAAGCACTGGGTTGGTGGCGGTCTGATGTTCGAGCCTTTCGACGCTCGTCACTATTCATGGCGCCAATACCGCGACGCGAAGCACTTGACCGAGCCCGGTCGCAGTGACGATCTGCACGCGTATCTCCCGGACTTTCGGCGAGTGCGCCGGGTTTCGGCCGCCGGAGTCGAGGGCATCTACATGCCTTCGTTCAGTGTCGGGGTGGTGAAGCCCACGGTGCTGGCGGTCACGGGCGGCGGAGGCGGTATTGGTGGTGGAACCGGAGTGGCGGCTGCGTCGAGCATCACGACGAAGCGATCCGGCTTTGAAGGAATGGAACTGCGGCCCAACCTCTACGAAATGCGACTGCTCGGTGTGCAGGACGTCCTGACCCCGATCAACGCCTCGAATCCGGCGTTCCCGGCGGCGCCGGATCGCGAGTTTGGTCCGTGGGGACTGTCCTATGCCAGCGACCGCTGGGACCTGCGGCGGGCCGTGGTCGTCGAGGGGCGTTCGAAGCAGCAGCGCGGCGGTCAGCAGGTGGCGCGCTTCGTCCAGTATTTCGACGCACAGTCATTGGCACCGCTCTATTACGCATCCTGGGACGTCCGGAATGAGGCGATCGATGTCGGGATGTACGTTGGCCGTTGGAGCGAAGAACGCGAGGACTACAAGCGCTGGCCGGGCGAGCCGGAGCGCCCGATCCGTGTGATCGATCCGTCGGGAGCTGCCTTTGCGAACATCCAGAATGACGGCGGCTGGCGCCGTGAATCCTGGGACGTGATCGGGACGCCTCCCGAGGACCGTGCACTCAAGCGCATGCTTTCGGTGAGCAACTTGACGAAGCGGCGCTAGGAGCGGCGCTAGCTTCGCCGGCGGTCGCACCGAGAGTCGCGTTGACGCTGGCGCCCGAAGAGAAGTCTGCCTCAGCTGGAAGGCGTATTGATCGCCTTGACGAACGCGTCATGGAGCGCATCACGGATCTGCTTTCGGGTGGCGCCGCCGTAGATCTTGCGGAACGCCTTCAAGGGAATGATGCCCTTGGCCATGGAGCGGTGGCCGCCACCGACACCCAGGCCTTCGACGACGGCGCGGACCACGTCGCCGGCCGCGCGTACGTAGCCGACATTGCGGACGGAGAAGACGAGGTCACCGCCGACGGTGCCGGCAGCGATGGCCCATTCGGCACCCTCGGCCTGGAGCGCCAGGTCTGCGACCTGGGGGATCACGTCTTCTCGGACGCGACCGAGCACGAGCAGGTGGATGCCCTCATTGACCGAAGTCTGGGAAAGCGCACGTCCCAGTGCCCTGAGTCCATCGGTGGGAAGCGCCGGGCGCTCGATGCGGCGTAACAAGGCCGGGCTGTGCAGGCCGTGGAGGTGAGCGAAGGCATTCATGTCGTGGCGGCTGGTCTCGCGACCCAGGAGCTGGGTATCGCTCTTGATGCCGTAGACGAGGGCCGTTGCCAGCTTGGGACGAATCTCGAGGTCAGCGGCGCGCAGATACTCGGTGAGGATCGTCGAGGTCGCGCCGTAGCGGGGTCGGATGTCTCTGATGACGGCGTCGTAGCCGCTGCGTTCGGGGTGGTGATCGATCACGACGTCGACGGAACGAACCCGTGCCGGTGGATTCTCACCGAAGACGGTGGGCTGAACGTCGAGCAGGGCGAGTCCGTCGAACTCGTTGAGCTCGTCGGGTGTGACCGTTCGAATCTCGATCCCGAGGGCCTTGATCATGGCCCGATTCTCGGGGCGTTGCACCTCGCCGAAGGAGATCATTGGCGCCGTAGGGCTCTTTCGTCCGAGCAGGGCCCGCAGCGCGTAGCCGCACGCGATGCCGTCCGGGTCCGGGTCGGGCTGTAGCAGAATCCCGAGTTTTTCACGGGGTTCCATCAGGGTTCGCAAGGCCACCAGGCGCTGGAGATTGCCCAGGTGCGAGAACTCCTCGTCGACGTCGTCGCGCATCAGCGAGCGTAGGCCGGCGCGTAGCAGGCAGGGGTGATCCGGCAGGTCCTCCACGTCGACCTTGTCCGACAGCACGAGAACGGGCGCGTCGGGAGCGGCCTCGCTGATGACGGTTACGGCATTGCGCGCGAACGGGAGGTCTTCGCTCACCACGGCGAATTCATCGCCGACTTTCGGATTGAGTCGCGCGATGGATTCGGCGGCGAGGCCTCCCTGCAGTGCGCGGAAGCCGGCCGGGCGCGCACGCGACTCCTTGTCACGCGGAATCCACGTGAGGTCTTCGTCGTCGCCCGCCCCGATCCGCGCCCACAGGCGGGCCGATTCAGCTCCATCGCAGAGGATGATGCGGCGTGCCACGCGCGCCTCCCCGTCACTCTGGCTCCCGGACGGCAAATGGCAACGTAGGGGGACCAGAGGCGTAGTGGGGAAGCAGTGTAGCGGTCCCCGCGGCGGGGCAAAGCGGTCCCCGCGGCGGGGCGAATACCCCTGGGGGCGGGTAAGCTCAAGCAGCGCCCGCCTCGAGCTTCCGACGCTTCCGGGCGCCTGGACGCTGCGCCTGCAACTGCGTCGGGATTGCCGAGACCTGGGTTGGGCGCTCAAAAGGCAGGGCGCTCACAAATCCTGTGTAACTGCTATCACAAGAACCGTGTCGGAGCGGCAGCGGATCTTCGTCGGGGACGTGCAGGGTTGTAGCGAAGAGCTCGACGAGCTGATCCGGCGCGCGCACGACAGCTTCGGCGAAGACAACGAGATCTGGTTCGTGGGGGATCTGGTCAATCGCGGCCCGAAGAACCTCGAGGTGCTGCGCCAGGTTCGCGAACTCGTCGAAGCCGGTCGCGGCCGTGTGGTGCTGGGCAATCACGACCTGAACCTGTTGCGGGTGGTCGCCGGGCTCCGGTCGATGTCCCGGCTCGACACGTTCAACGACGTGCTCGAGTCTCCCGACCTCGACGACTGGATCGACTGGCTGCGCGGCCTGCCCCTGATGCTGCGGTCGACGCTCGGTGGCCAGGACTTCGCCATGGTGCACGCCGCGGTCCATCCGGATTGGAGCCTCGACGAGCTCGAGCGGCGGACCCGCCGCGCCGAGGCACGGCTGGGCGATGGTAGCCGCGCCGACGCGGAGTCGTTTCTCGGGGCGGATCCACAGACAGATCCGGATCTGTATACTCTCAAATGTGTTACAAGCTGTCGAAGCGTGAACGCGATGGGAAACTGGAAGTCGAGTCCGCCCGACGAGATGGACCCGGATTTCGTTCCGTGGCACGTAGAGTGGTCGGCGCGCAACCACGGCTACGGAATCGTCTACGGACACTGGTCGTTGCAGGGGCTGCACGTTGCGCCGTGGCTCCGAGGCCTCGACACCGGTTGTGTCCATCACGGCCGTGGCCGGACGGGGCTGTTGACGGCGTGGTTTCCGCCCCCCGACGAGCCGGAGCCGTTCCTGTCCAGCGGCGATCATTTCTGGCACATACACGCGCGACGGGCGTACTACGCCCAGCGCGACGCAGAGTCGATATAAAATGATCTTCTCCGTAGAAATTCCGATTGATCGTTCCCGGCGGTGGGCGTAAGGTCGATTTGTACGTGGGCAGGGCGGTGTAAGGAGACCGAGGTCTTTCTCCCCTGCGGCTGAATGACGCGCCGTCCGGGCCTCCGTACCGATGTGATGTCGGGGGGGAGCGAGCAAGCGATTCGTGCAGCCGCTCGGTTCCCAAGGCTCGAGCGGAACTTCGGATCGTAGAGCGGGAGGCCTTCCCGGACCCGGGAGCTTCCAAACATATGGTCGGAGTCTGAGGCGAGAATTCTCGGAAACACCGATGACGCGCGCGTGCGCTTCGCTGTTTTCGCCTCCCGCCGAAAGACGTGTCCGCCGGTATCCCGTCCGCTACGCCCAGATCTACGGGATGTAGATGAACGACCCGGCTTCTCATGCGTCGCTCCGCCGAATCCGGGCCCGCCCCGTCGGAGGCCCGGGAAGGCCCCGCAACCTCGGAACGCCGCCGCCTGCCTCTGATGGGCGAGGTAGGTTGCGCCGGGCGCGGCCCCGGCGACGGTGGGATGCTCGGGCGAGGGCTAAGATGCGGCCGCGATGAAGCGACTTCTGTGCGCATTCGTGTGTCTGGGTGCTTTCGGTTGTGCACTCGATCCGGTCAGTGGGACGCCGAAGGTGGTGTTTGTCTCGGAAGAGCAGGAGGTCGAGGCGGGGGACAAGGCCGCGGCCGAGCTCGAGGCGGAGCTGGGGATCGTCGGGGATCCCGGACTCAATGCCTATGTCGAGGCGGTCGGGCAGCGGGTGGCGGCCCAGGCGCCTTCTCGCAGCTATTCGTACCGATTCCGGGTGATCGACGACGAGATTCCGAACGCGTTCGCCTTACCCGCCGGACATATCTACGTGTCGCGTGGCCTGCTCACCATCACCAACGATGAAGCGGAGCTCGCGAATGTCATGGCGCACGAGATCGCACATGTTGCATTGCGCCATCACGCGCGACGTCAGGCGCGCGCCATCGGGATGGGGATCCTCACACTGCCGGGGCTGCTGGTCGGTGGGCTGATTCCAGGTCCTCTGGGCGACATGGTGAGTGCGCCCTTTGCTGTGGCCGGCATGGGGGCCATGGCGAGCTATAGCCGGGAGCAGGAACGCGAGGCGGATCGTGTGGGTCAGCAGCTCGCGGCCGACGCGGGCTACGACCCGTCTGCCATGGCGCGCTTCCTGGTGACGATGGGGCGCGACTCGAAGCTGGCCGGCAAGGAGCAGCGGGAGCTCGGCTTCTTCGCGGCCCATCCCGCCACGCCGTCGCGGTGGGTGGATGCGATCCATGAATCGGAGAAGATCGAGTGGACGTTCCGCGAGGGCCTGACGTCTTCGCGTCTGGAGTTCCTGTTCGAGTTCGAGGGCATGCTCATCGGGCGGAACCCGGCGGACGGAATTTTTCGTGGCCAGCGCTTCCTGCATCCGGACATGCGATTCACCCTGGCCTTCCCCGAGGAGTGGAAGACGTTCAACTCCAGGCGCTCGGTCGGTGCCCTCAGCGCGGACGGGACGGCCCAGTTGATGTTGGAGCTGGCGGCGCGCGGCGACGATCCACGCGTGGCGGCCAGCGCGTTCATCCAAGAGGCCCAGCAGCGCGTGGATCTGGTGATTGCCCGCATCGAGTCGAGGCGGATCAACGGGCTGTCGGCCCTGCGCGCCCAGGCGATCGCCGATACCAAACGGGGGCGGCTGCCTCTCGACCTCACCTGGGTGGAGCTCGATGGCTCGATCTTTCTGATCAGTGGCCTCGTCAGCGACGAATACACGGACGCCCATCGCGCCCTGTTCGACTCCGTCGCCGACAGCTTTCGAGCCCTGACGTCGCAGGAACGTGAATCGATCCGCATCACCGAGATCGCCGTTCGTCAGGCCGAAGCCGGGGAGAGCTTGGAGAGCTTTGGCAGGCGCACGGGCAACAGCTGGGACGTGACCCGCACGGCCGTCGCCAACGCGCTGGAGAGCGACGCGACGTTGGCAGCCGGGGACGTGCTCAAGATCGCGATCGAGCGCGATTATCCGTAGGAAGCGGCGCAAGGCGGAGGCCGAGGTCGGTGCGCTACCTTGTCCGACTGTCCAGCCTCGATTGAACCCAGGAGCGTCGTATGCCGCAGGTCGCCGTGCCCCCGCCCTACCGGGGTCCCACCGCGGGGATGGAACACATCGACGTCCAGGGCTCCACCGTCGAAGAGTGCCTGAAGGCCGTCGGGGAGCGCTTCCCCGGCTTCGGCGAACAGATCTTCGACGCCCAAGGTCGCGTCCACCGCTTCGTGAATCTCTTCGTCAACGGGGAAGAGATCGACCGGCAGGACCTGGGCCACGCGGTCGCGGCTGGCGACAGAGTGGAAATTCTCGCTGCCATCGCAGGCGGTTAGCGGCTCCCCGCAACCCCTCGTCTCTGTTATTCTCCTGTGCCCAAGCCACAGGAGGAGCCCCCCATGAGCGGACCGACCGGCGATCGCATGATTCGCGTCGACATGACCCACCAGACGGTCGAGGTCGTCGACTTTCCCGACGAGTGGAAGCTCCTCGGGGGACGGGCCCTGTCGGCGAAGATCCTGCTGAAAGAATGCGATCCCAGCTGCGATCCGCTCGGTCCCGACAACGTGCTGGTGATGGCGCCGGGCGTGGTGTCTGGAACGGCGGCGCCCACGTCGGGCCGCATCTCGATCGGCGGCAAGAGCCCACTGACCGGCGGCATCAAGGAAGCCAACGCAGGCGGTGAGCCCGGTCAGCATCTGATGAGGCTCGGCTATCGCGCCGTCATCGTGAAGGGCCAGCCCTCCGACCCCGACAAGCGCTACGCCCTCAACGTTACGGCCGACGGCGCCGAGGTGATCGAGGCCGATCAGTACAAGGGCTTCTGGAACTACGCACTGATCGACGAGCTGGCCAAGGTCTACTCCAAGGCGGCCTCGTTCATCTCCATCGGGCCCGCGGGTGAGCAGAGGCTGACCGGCGCGTCGGTGGCGTGCACCGACCAGGAGAAGGACCGCCACCCCGCCCGACACGCGGCGCGCGGTGGCCTCGGCGCCGTGATGGGCGCCAAGGGTCTCAAGTACGTGGCGATCGACCCGGGCAAGGCCAGGCTGCGCGAGCCGGCCGAGCGCAAGCCATTCATGGCGCTCTGCAAGCAGTACACAAAGGCCTACCGGGCTGGCCCCCAGATGTTCAAGGACGGCACCAGCAGCGTGGTTCCGGTGGCCAACATGTTGAACACCTTCCCCTACAAGAACCGCACCGAGGGCCAGTCTCCGGATGCCGCCACGCTCGACGGCGCTCGCATCATCGAGAGCTTCGAGGAGCGCGGCGGCGGCATGCACAACTGCATGACCGGCTGCATCGTGCAGTGCAGCAACGTGGTGCACGACAAGGACGGCAACTACAAGACCTCGGCGCTCGAGTTCGAGACGCTGACC
>SMVA01344924.1_pt1 | contig 12039 bp, 11 predicted proteins | sample 2456451 | NCBI WGS metagenome assembly SMVA01 (sample SAMN11095933, study PRJNA526329) | marine sediment metagenome | biome: Marine sediment; feature: Surficial sediment; material: Deep marine sediment; isolation source: Hadal surficial sediment | place: Pacific Ocean | collected 2014-05 | depth...
CTGACCCCGACCTCTGGGCCCTGCCGGGCAGTATCGAGAACACCGTGGTGGCCACCGTGGCGGCCGGCGGCGGTGTGCGCTTCGACTGGGAGGCACCTGCCAACCCGGGCGGTACCAGTCCGGCCTACAACGTGGTCCGGGGTGACGGCGCCACGCTGAACAGTTCAGCCGGAGGTGATTTCGGCAGTTGTCTGTTCGCCGGCGTCGCGTCCACCACGGCGACCGACAGCAGCCTGCCGGCTCCCGGCCAGATCCAGGTTTACATGTTCAACACCACCAACGGCTGTGGCGACAGCACTTACCTGACACCGGCCGGCGACCCGCTGCGAGACAGCAACCCGGGAAACTGCTAGGGTCAACAGGGTCACGGCCTGGCCGGAGGAATCAACGATTCTGTTCATGGTCGCAACACGTGGCAGCCGGCATCAGCCTGCGAGCCCCCCCCCAGGGCGTCGTGCCCGCGCGGCCATGAATCCATATGGACATTGCCTGACGCTGGCCCTGGCCATGGCGGCCTTCCTCATGCCGACACCTGTGCAGGGAGGCGGCAACATTGAATGGCTCAACGATACAGGCGACATCATCAACGTCTTCTGGGATTCCCGCACTTTTCCCATCCGCTACAAGCTCAACGAAAATGCCGCACTGGGCCTGACCCTCATCGTGGTCAAGCCGGAGATCGATGCCGCTTTTGCCCAGTGGGAAGACCTGCCGGACGACATGCTGGACTTCGCGTGGGGAGAAACGACCGCCGTCAACACCGCTGCCGCCGATGGCGTGAATGTCCTCATCTTCAACCCACCCATCGACCCGGGCGACTTTGTGTCGGCGGCCACCTGCACCGCCCTCACCAGCGAGCAGATCGTCACCGATGCATCCGACGGCACTCCCGGCAACGGCCTGGGATTCCTCCGGGCCGGCGCTGTCAACGTTCTTCTGGCACCGGTGGGCACCTACGCTCCTGGCACCAACATCGATTGCGACATCACTTACGAGGTCTTCGGTACGACGTTCACCGCTGACGGCACGTCTGGAACCCAGGACATACGGGGTATCTCTGTCCACGAGATCGGCCACTGGCTGAGTCTCTCCCACACTCTCTTCCATGAAGCAAGCCTCTACCCCTTCTTTGACGTCAATCCGCCCGGGGACGGCACGGACAGTACGGGCACGGTGCACAGCGACGACATCTCCGCGGCCGGCCACATCTACAAAGATGCCGGCTACGACGCCAATACCGGCACCATCACCGGGGTCATCTCCCTGAACGGACTGGGGGCCGGCGGAGTCCATGTCAGTGCACTGCGCGCCGACAATCTCGATGCTGTCGCTGCGCGCTTCAGCATGTCCCGCTTCCTGGATCCTCTGGATGCCGTGGACGGCGCCGACTTCCTGGCCCAGGGCACGGGCTTCTACCGCCTGGACGGCCTGCCGCCCGGCGACTATTACATCTATGCCGAGTGGCTGGACGGCACCGACGAGCCCTTCAACCGCCTGGACTGGAACCACAACCTGACGACCCTCCAGAGCAGGGTGGCCGACGGCGATACCGCCGATTACGCCGGCAGCCTCGGCTTTCTGCCCCAGCGGTTCGAGTTCTACAACACCCTTGAATCGGCTGCCGGCGGTGACGGGACTACCGCCGGCAGCGCCGTCGACAACCCGGACGAGGCCACCATGATCAGCATCGCCCCCGGCGACGTCATCACCGGCGTGGACATTGCCATCAACCTGGACCCGGACACCGGCAAGGCGGTATCCCAGCGGGAGAATCCCACGGGCATCAGCCGTCACGATGTTGTCAATCCCGCCACCAACCTGGTGAGCGGCGTCAGTCAGCCTGCAGACGGCACCGACGACAATTTCTGGCTCATGCGCTTTCCCGCCAGTGAGTTGCCTGCTCCTCCGTACAACGTCATCGAGGGAATCTGGACCAAGAGCGGGAGATCCGATCAGCCGTACACAGGCGGCCTGATGCTGGCCGATCCCGCCAATGCCAACATCATCGAACCCTTCATCGTCTTTGACCCCCCGCGCCTCGTCGCCGGCAGCGCCAACGGCCGCACCGGCCTGGCAGAACAGGTCGACGTGCGCGAGCGTTTCAACGTGACCGTGAACCAGGCGCGGGACCTGCTCTTCGTGGTCAAGCAGCCGGAGAGTTCCGCCATCCAGATCGTCGATGGTTATTTCATTGTCGGCAACATCTCACCCCTGGCCTGCTCCAGAAACGGCGTTCCCTGCACCATCAACCCCGATGGCAGTGATGACTGCAGCGGCCCTCCCAGCAATGTCTGCATCGGCGGGAGCGGCAATACCTTCTCCACCCTGGATAATTTCCAGACCTTCGAACCCAGCGGCGTCATGGACATCGTCTACAGGGTACGCACCGAGAGTGCTCCCGCGGTCCTCATCACCGGCGCTTCCCCGGCGACTCTCAACCAGGATGACAGCAGCGTGCTGGTGACCATCAGCGGCGCCGGCTTTCGCAACGGCGCCCAGGTTGATTTCCTGAGCCCCGGCATCGGCGGTACGAAGCCAAGCGGAGTCACCGTGATCTCCACCGGTTTCGTCAGTTCATCCACCCTGGAAGTGACTGTGGATGTGGCCGCCAACGCCACTCCCGGCCTCCTGGACGTGCAGGTGCGCAACCCGGAAGTCGTCATCCCCAACCGCGCCCGCCTCATGACCCTCAACGCGGGGGCGGACGGTGATGGCGACGGATACACCGACTCCGGCGACTGTGCGGCCGCTGACCCCGACCTCTGGGCCCTGCCGGGCAGTATCGAGAACACCGTGGTGGCCACCGTGGCGGCCGGCGGCGGTGTGCGCTTCGACTGGGAGGCACCTGCCGACCCGGGCGGCACCAATCCGGCTTACAACGTGGTCAGGGGTGACGGCGCCACCCTGAACAGTTCAACCGGTGGTGATTTCGGCAGTTGTCTTTTCGCCGGCGTCGCGTCCACTACGGCGACCGACAGCAGCCTGCCGGCTCCCGGCCAGATCCAGGTATACATGTTCAACACCACCAACGGCTGTGGCAGCAGTACTTACGTGGTACCGGCCGGCGACCCACTGCGAGACAGCAACCCGGGGAACTGCTAGGGCTGGGTCTAGGGGACCGGCTCGCTCTTGATGAGACCCATGGGCACCAGGGCCGAGGCCTTGCCGCCGCGGACGATATGAATGCGTTGCGGCCGCCCCAGAAGGAATTGATCTTCCACCAGGCGCACGGCCTCTTCGAAGGTGCGCGGATCATTCAGGAGGACGTCGTTGATGCGGGTGAGCAGATCCCCCTCACGGACACCGGCCCAGTACACGCGGCCGTTGTCGAGAACCGATTCCACGCGCACGCCCAGCGGCTGCCCCTGCTCGTCCCGGACCAGCGAGAAACGGGCATGAGCAAAGTAGCGGATGGCCACAGTCGCCGGCGGGTCCAGGTCCGGCGGAGACGGCTGTCGCACCGGTCCGGGGCGGGAGGCTCCTGCCGCGAGGGGGGCCGCCACCGATGGACTCTCGCCTGCCTCTGCCGCCGGGTCGCTGCCAGGAGAAGCGGCGCCATCACCGGGTCCGAAGGCACAGCCGGCGACACAGGCCGCCATCACCAGGGCCGGCCAGAACCGATGCCGGGTGGCGGCGCTCACACCCGCTCCGGCCAGAACGGATGCATATGATGAAGCGGCCCTCTGCCGTGGCCCAGGGACCATGCTGTTTCCAGGGCTCTACCCACGTATTCCCACGCCATGCTGACTCCGTCCTCCAGGGTCATGCCCCGGGCCAGCCCGGCGGTCACCGCCGCAGCCAGCGTACATCCTGTTCCATGTGTCGAGCTGGTATCCAGCCGTACCCGGCTGAAGATACGCCGACCGGTCCTGGTGACCAGGATGTCCTCCACCCTGTTCCCTCTTCCATGGCCACCTGTCACCAGCACAGCACGGGCGCCGCGCGCCAGAATGAGTTGGGCCAACTCCGCCGGCGGCGCATCCGGCTCGCCTGCCAGAACCCTGGCTTCCGGCAGATTGGGAGTCACCACGGCGGCCAGAGGCAGCAGGCGATTCAGCAGAGTCTCCAGACCTTCCTCCGCCAGCAATGATTGACCAGAGCTGGAGCGCATGACCGGATCCAGAACAACAGGAATGTCCGACTTTCCGGACAGTGCATGAACCACGGCCTGAGCCTGTGGACCGTCTCCAAGCATGCCGATCTTCACCGCCGCCACCGGGAGATCATCAAGAACCACCTCCACCTGGCGGCCCACCAGGGCGGGCGGCAGCAGATGTACATCTTCCACGCCCCTGGTGTCCTGAACGGTGATGGCCGTGACCGCCGCGGCACCATAAACCTCCAGAGCCGCAAAGGTCTTGAGGTCGCCCTGCAGGCCTGCACCGCCGGAAGGATCCGAGCCCGCAATGGTCAGGGCCACAGGCCAGACGCGCCCGGTCACTCTCCCGTCTCCAGGGCCCTGTCCACCACACGCCTCAGCGCACGTGCCGCAGGCGCCACCGTGGCGGCCGCCACCACGGCGCGAATCACTGCCACACCACAGGCACCGGCCTTGATACAGGCGGCGGCATTGCCGGCAGTGATGCCGCCGATGGCGACCACCGGCAGTGATGTCGCCGCCGCGATCTCCGCCAGGCCATGCACAGCCAGCGGCTCGCCGGCATCTGCCTTGGAACTCGTGGCGAAGATGGGACCAACGCCCAGATAGTCGGCGCCGGCCTCGGCGGCCGCCACGGCTTCTGCCGGAGTCCCCGCCGAGAAACCGAGAGGAGCGGGCGACGCCAGCAGGCCACGCGCCTCCGCGATGCCCAGATCGTCGGGCCCCAGATGACAGCCGCCACCGGCCAGACGGGCGATATCCACCCGATCATTGACGAGGAACAGGGCCCGGGCACGGGCACAGAGGGCGGCCAGTTCCTGGGCCGCGGCCAGGACGTCGCGATCCTCACCTTCCTTGTCACGCAACTGAATCGCCGTGGCCCCCCCGCGCAACGCCTGGCGCACGACCTCCACGTGGGTGCGTCCCCGGGCCAGGCGCACGTCCGAGATCACCATGAGCCGCAGAGCAGCGCGCAGATCCAGGTCGACTTCCGGCAGGTTCATGGGGTTATAATGACGACCTCACCGGTCGGGGATCAAGCCCGTTCACCTGGCGGCAGAACAACTCACTCAGCCAGTGGGAGTCCCAGCACTTCGGTGATGCGACTGCGGGGAACAGCCCCTTCCCGCAGCAGCCGTGGGCGGCCGCCACCCACCCTGAGAACGGTCGAGGGACGGCCGCCGGGTGTGGTGCCACCGTCCACGAGTAAATCGATGGATCCGGTCAGACCCGCCACCGCAGCCTCAGCCGTCACCTGTGCTGTGCCGCCGCTCCGGTTGGCACTGGTTGCCACCAAGAGACCGCCACAGAGCTGAGCCAGGTGGCGCGCCAGGGCGAGACCCGGGACCCGCACCCCAACACTGCCGTCGCCGGCCGGAACACCCGGCGCCAGGCCGGGAGACGCCTTCGCCACCAGGGTCAACGGCCCCGGCCACAGGGCGTCCGCCAGCCGCCGCCACTGCCTCTCATCCTCTTCATCCAGGAAATGGACAGCCGCCGCCGCGACTTCACCATCGGCAGCCAGCAGCGGCAGGGCCTGGCCCCTGGAACGTCCCTTGAGAGCGGCGACCCGCGTCACGAGACCTGGCTTGCGCGGATCACCGCCGAGGCCGTAAAAGGTCTCGGTGGGAAAGACTGCCACGCCGCCATCCTCGAAGCAGCGCTTCACGGCTTCCTCCCGCTCTGGAGGAATCTGACGTTTGAGGATCTCGACGCGAAGCACCATGGGCTCATGGTACCAAGACCCTTGACCCGAGGGAGGTATGATGGCGGCCATGGAAGACCTCTTCGCCGGCGACCTGGTCAGCCCACGCAATGCACGGGTGCGAGCGGCACTCGATCTGTGCCGGAGCGCCGCGGCCAGGCGTGAGTCCGGAGCCTACCTGGTGGAAGGAATCAAGCTGGTGAACGAGGCTGTCCAGGAGGGCGTCCCCCTGCTGGACCTGTTCGTCTCGCCCGGACTCCTGCGTCACGAGGGTGGCCCCGGGCTCCTGGCGACTCTCAAGGAAGCCGGCGCCCCTCTCCTCCCCGTGGCCGACGGCGTCATGGCGAGATTGTCGGAGAGCCGTTCCCCGCAGGGCATTCTGGCCACCGCCGTCCGACCCGCAGGCGTCCCCTCTCCGCCATCCAGAACGCCGGGCAGGCCGCTGCTGGTGGGCTGGCATATTCAGGATCCGGGCAATCTCGGTGCTCTCATCCGCATCGTGGAAGCCACAGGTGCCGCCGGTTTCCTCGCGGCCGGTGGTGGCGCCGACCCGTACCATCCCCGGGCCGTGCGTGCCACGGCCGGCAGCCTGTTCCGCGTCCGGCCCTCCCAGTGCCAGGATGCCGCGGCTCTCCTGGCAACCCTCAGGAGTGCCGGTCTCGACCTGGTCGCCGCTGTCCCCCGCGACGGCGATCCACCAGCGAGCTTTCCCTGGGATCGGCCGTGGGCTCTGCTCATCGGCGGCGAGGGGGAAGGACTGCCCGATGTGCTTCTCCAAGCTGCCGGGCGACGCGTGGCGATACCCACCGAGGGCAGGGTGGAATCACTTGCGGTCCCTGCCGCCGCAGCCATGCTTCTTTACGAGGCACAACGCCACAGGATCACGCCGGCTGGACGTTCCCAGGGCGGTCGCTCCGCGGCGCGGCCTCGCCGGGCTCGTCCTCGGGGGCCAAGGGGAGGGTGAACGAAAAGGTCGACCCCTCCCCGGGACGCGAGTCGACCCGGATCTGGCAGCCATGACGCTTGAGAATCTCCTGCACCAGCGCCAGGCCGATGCCACTCCCCCCGGTTCCCCCGGAGGTGCTTGCCCTGAACCCGCGGATGAAGACCCGGTCCTGCTCATCCTGCGGGATGCCCACGCCGGTGTCCCGCACATCGACCACAAGCTCATCCATAGCCCCCGGGCGCACGGTCACGGCAATCTCGCCACCATCCCGGCTGTACTTCACGGCGTTGCCCAGGACATTGGAGAAGACCTGGGCGGTTAAATTGCGATCCGCCAGCACCGTGAGGTTCTGGGTGTCGTAGCGAGTGGTCACCTTCAGATTCTTCTCCTTCACGCGATCTCCCAGGAGGGCAATGTTTTCCTCCAGGAGAACCCAGACGGGAAAGGTCTCAAGGGTCAGCTCGGTGAGGGCATCCTCGGTGCGCGCAAAAATCATGAGCTGTTCCACCAGTCCGGCCAGCCGCTTGGCATTGCGCAGGGCGACGTCCAGACCCTGTCGCTGCTCCGCGGTGATTTCACCCAGGTCCCCGCGTAGCATCATCTCGTTATACCCGCGGATGGAAACCAGGGGGTTTTGCATCTCGTGGGTGAAGTTGCCCAGCATGTTGGTCTTCATCTCCTCCCGCTCGAGGAGCTCACTGTTTTCTTTCCGCAGGCTCGCCGCTTCCGCTTCAAGACTCCCCTGTTGGTCCGCCTGGCGCCGGCTTTCCTCCCGGGCGGTGCCGACCGACGATTCCAGTTTTTCAAGCCGCACCATCAGGTGCTCGCGCGCCTGACTGTCCTGACTGACATCACGAGCCACCACCAGGGTACCCAGGACACGGCCATGACCATCCCGGGCCGGCAGCCTGCTCAACTGCAGCATACGCGCCGGTTGCTCCTCTGTGGCGAACGTGGCGGTGAGGTGGCCGCCTTCACCGTCGGGCCGGCCCGCGAGAAAGGCGCGCACCTTGCCACCATCTGCAAACCGCTGTTCAAGAACGGCATCCAGGCGGGCGGCGGACGGCAGGCGACCCGGCTCCAGGTGCATCATTTCCAGGAACCGCGCATTGGCCACCACCGGCCGGCCCCCCTGGGCCGTCAAGACGGCCAGACCGTCTTCACTGGCCTCAAGGGCCGCGGCAAGCCATGCTGCGGTCTTTTCCAGACGCCGGCGACGGCTGCGAGCAAAACTGACATCACGGGCCGACAACAGGTACAGTCGGCCACCTTCATCCTCCATGCAGCCGACCGTCACAGCCAACGTCACGGTCTGTCCGTGGGGGTGAAGAAAGGTGAGTTCCGTTTGCGCGCCATCGGCGTCACGCCCTGCGGCCACCAGCGACGCCGTGGTGACCGCGTCGGACGGGACCACCAGATCCATCAACTTCCGGCCCACAAGCTCGCCTTCATGGGCTCCCAGCATGGCCACAAATCGTGGACTGACGGAGACGATCACGCCATCAGCGACAACCGCCAGCCCGTCGGGAAGGGCCCCGGCGAAGGCGGAGAAGCGCGATTCCGCCGAGATCTCCTCCTGATCCGCAGCCACCACGTCGGGCAGAGGCGTGAGAACCAGATGGCTGTCCCCGCTGTCCTGACGCATCAGGGTCGCCATACAACGGCACAGTTCGCCGTCCTGACGGCGCAAAGCAACCGCGACAGGCTCCTTCTCGGCCGCCGTGCCGACCGCCTGGAGTTTTTCCCACTCCGCCACGGATGCAAAAAAGAACGAAGCATGGCGACCGATGACCAGAGTCACCTGATGGCCGGTGAGAGCCGTGAGACCGCCGAGTACTTCCTGAACTTCGTCGTCATCGTTGAGTGCCATGAGGACACGGTCGCTCAGGCCGGCCGCCAGACTTCGCAGGCGCACCAGGCTGTCCCGGGTCCCCTCGACCTGCATGTCGAGATCCCGCGCCATCTGGTTGAAGGTGGCGGCCGCTTCGGTGCCGACCTCATCTTCATGCAGGCGGCGCCCCGATCCCCCGGCGCCCAGGTCATGGAGAGCCCCCACCAGGCGCTGCCGGATGACCGTGGCCCGGCGCGCCAGCGACACGGCCCAGCCCGCCAACGCCAGGAGAGCCAGGGCGAGACCGCCCAGGAGCCAGATGACCTGTATTTCGCTCAAGAACACTCCTCAGATGAGAGGCCGGAGCCGCCGGGGCGGATTCATCCACCAGGCCTGCGCATCGCACCACCAGAGTGTCGGAGAGAGGGGGGGAAAGGGCAATTACAATTTTAGTCTTTATGGACTTCCCGCGCAGTTTTTTCCCTGGCCTGGAGACCGGGAAAGGGCTGTGAGCGGGCCAGATGCCTTCCCTGGGCAAGGACGATGCCGCAGCGCCACACCATGTCCGCCTCAGCCTCCGACTCGACGCCGGAGGCGACCACCTGGGCTCCGACCCGTCGGGCCACCTTGACCAGGGAGCGAGCCACCTCCTGCTGGACCAGGTTGCCGTCCAGTCCGCGCACCAGAGCCGGCTCGATCTTCACGTAATCAGGCTTCAACTCCTCGATCAACTTCAAGGTGGCAAAACCGGTACCCGCCCGGCCCATGGCCAGACGGATGCCAAGCCGTCGCAGTTGATCCATGGCGCCGGCCGGGGGCTGCCCGCCGTTGTCCAGGTGACCCTCGGCCACCTCCAGAATCAGGCGCTCCGGCGGGCAGCCGGTGTGCGCCATCAGTTCCGAGAGGCCGCGATCTGCCGCCGCGTCATCACTGAGAAGAGAGGGCAGGCAGTTCACGAACAGAACCTGGTCCCCACCGAGATCGCGGGCCGATTCCAGGGCCCGGCGGCGGCACAACCGGTCCAGATCCCGCGAAAGACCAAACTGCTCCCCGTAGGTCAGAAGCTGGGCTAGTGTCTCCAGATGAGTCCCCACGGGGCCTCGCACCAGCGCCTCATAGCCCATGACCTGGCGTTCGGGCAGGGTCAGAACCGGCTCATAATCCACCTGCAGATCGCCATCGCGGAGAATGCGCCGCATCTCGACCTCGAGATCGTCACGCCCGGCAGGCATTGAGAGAGTCGCCGGCAGAGCGCCGTCGATGGCGTGCCCCACCAGCCGCTCGAAGCGAAAGAATGAGTTGTCCCTGAGCAGGCGCGAACCGGTGCTGAAGCTCAGGCCTCCGGCCATGGAGCGGAACTCGTCCGCGGCGAATGCATTTTCCATGTCGGCCTGCAGATCCTCAGCGGCCCTGGCGGCCCATAGCGCCGTGACCTTGGTACCCTCCGCCGTGGCCGGCACGAAGATCACAAAACGACCCAGATGGACGCCGTCTTCGGCCAGCAGGGCCCCAGATCCCAGGCGGCTCACCGATTCGCGCAGGGTCTCGGCAGTGCGCCGCAATACCTCGTCGCACGACTGCCAGCCGTAAACCGACTCGACCCGTTCCAGGTCGGCTACCCGCAGAACCAGCACAGCCACCTTGTCATGGCGTTCAAAGAACCGCCGCACATCATCCAGGAGGATTGGATAGGCCAGGAGACCGGTGTTGCGATCGCAGAGAGCCGACTTGAATTTCAGGTAACCGGTGCGAAAGCGGTAGAAGTCGTTCTGCTCGCGATTCACGACACCGCTCCACCAGCCGTGTGACGGGGACCGCGGCTCAGGATAACCGCCACACGGCCTGTGATCTCATCGTAGGAAAAGGGCTTGGTGATGTAGTCCACGGCCCCTTCCTGCATGCCGTGAACCTTGTCGCGCACTTCGCTACGTCCTGAGAACATGGCCACAGGGATACCGGCGGTGGCATCATCTGCTTTGAGGACCCGCAGGACCTCCCAGCCATCCATGCCCGGCATGTTGATGTCAAGAAGAATCATATTGAAGGCCGTTTCCGCAACAAGGGCCAGGGCCTCGGGGCCTGAGCCGACACTGTCTGTCACATAACCGGCCTTGCGCAGCATGAGCGCAGCCAGGCCGGCAGCATCGGGATCGTCATCCACCACCAGGATGCGTGCACCGCTCACGAGGTGGCATCCCGTGCCGCGGCCGCCGGCAGGGCATCAAGAAGATCGTCGGAAAGTCTCCCGCCAGGGGCGAAGCGGATCGCCATGCCGGCCAGGCGCTGAGAGAGAGGGTCATCCGCCACACTCCGGACGACCACACCGGTGTGCCGCGCGCTCCCCCGGCGGCCGGGAGAGACGAACTCCACCACGACAGGTGTTTTCTCAGGCAGAGCCTCGGTTGTGGCGATAAAGGCGCCGGAGGAGGAGAGGTCGCGGGTGCGTCCCTTGCAGATCGTCCCGGGGCCCGTGACCCGGACTGCGACACGGCACACGCGGCGCGGCGCGGCGCGGCCCGCCACGCCCAGGCGGCTTTCCATCCTACCCAGAAGATCCCGGGCCTCGCGAGCACCGGTTGCCACCAGACAGAGCGGATCATGAGGAAGAGATTTCAGGCGCCGCACGAGGGTTTCCGTGGCGACTGTGGCTCGGCCGGCCAGGAGGACCACCTGCGCTCCGCTCTTCCGGCAGGTGTCCAGGAGTTCGGCATCAGCGGCCGCCGTCAACAGGGTAATTCCGTCGCGGCAGAGCAAAGAATGCTCAAGACCGCGAAAGAGGGCCGGATCGTCCTGGAGAAGGATGGTCTGCATCCACGCGCCTGCGGGGTATGGCCTCGGCGGAGACCCAGATCACTCTAACACGGGCAGATCCAGTGGACAAGCGGGGAGATGTACGAGCCGGGACCAGTCATTTATCCAGGCTGGGCGTTGCAATGCGATCCCCCCTCATCACGACCTGATTCTGGCGCCCAACGGGCAGCCACAGGTATCACGGACACATGTTGCCCTGCCGCGCGCTTCCGTTGCTCTGAAAACCCTTCCCGCCCTCCTCACCGATATTGTTGGCCACAGTCACCAGGTAGAGCAAGGCATCGCCGGCCGGGACAAGCTCGCCGTCTGTGGCGTTCGTGCCGGCGAGTTGTTGTTGCACGCACTGACCGAACCCGAGACCTGCCAGGTTGCTCTGGAGACCGCGGTACAGGTTGTAGGTGCCAGCGGCGAGATGAGGATTCCACTCCAGTGTGTTGGCACCTGTGAAGATCAGGCCTTCCACCTCGCCCGGGGGCAGAATCCCCTGCGTGAATCCGGAGTCCACACGGAACGAGGCACTGGTGTACTGGTCCAGCGATATTGGACGCTTGAAAGCGGCATGTCTAGCGTTGAATCAGGCAGGTTTCGGCAACTCAAAAATCACTGGACCAGTGCAGGAAGTACAAAATTCGCTGGACCAATACACC
>SMVA01360812.1_pt1 | contig 12037 bp, 12 predicted proteins | sample 2456451 | NCBI WGS metagenome assembly SMVA01 (sample SAMN11095933, study PRJNA526329) | marine sediment metagenome | biome: Marine sediment; feature: Surficial sediment; material: Deep marine sediment; isolation source: Hadal surficial sediment | place: Pacific Ocean | collected 2014-05 | depth...
CCATGGCTTTTGACCACAGCAGCTTGCGGTAGCTTGGGATCAGCTCCTGATCGCCGAACCCGAAGGGCCGTCCTTCATCTCTCGTACAGTTGCGCAGCGCCGTTTGGACCGGCGATACTCGTGACACACAGCCATTAGCGGTCATTGAACCTTGGTTTGTCAGTCTGATTTCTCCAGCTGTGGCGGCGTCCAGGCTCCGGTCAAAGCCTCGTTACCGGGGCCGTAGAGGCGCAGGATGACATAGAACGGGCCGGTAGGTGCGGGCAGCCAGTTTGGCTCCAACTCCGGACCGGGCGAGGTTGCCCGCACGTACAATGTCAATGACCCGCCCTCGCCGCGCGCATACCGATCGAGCATTGTGGAATTGAGCAAGTAGCGGTTCAGCGGATTGTCTACAAGCAGCTGAGTCTGCCCGTCATACATCGTTAATGACCAGAAAGCCGAGACCGGTGGCAGGCTCCCGGCGGGGAAGGTCAATGTGTAGTCGGCCTCAGCCGCATTCAGTGGCTTACCCGACGCATCGACGAAATAGCCGGGGTAAATCGCTTCGCTCGCCGAGTTGCCGTAGAGGCCCAAATGCGCTGCGATAGCCCGAACGAGATAAGGGGCATCAAGGCCAAAGTTCTCCCGGGCGCTGGTCTCGAGAAACTCTCTTGTTCCGAATACCTTCGCACTTCCCACCGGATCGGTTGCGTGTTCGGCTGCGATCTCTTCCATCGCCCGGAAGCCAGCGGCGACACCTTTTTCCAATGCAGTCCGAATCTCGGGATCGAGAGAGTCAAGATCATATGGGCCAGGTGTGCCGATCCCGATTTCGGCGAAACGTTCTCTCAGAGCCGCTTCTTTCTCGATTGGTTTGGCGAAATCCAGCATGTAATCGATATAGTTGAAGGCGCGGGCATCAAACTGAGCACCCTCGACCCATTCCGGTGCCTCCGACAAGATCGGCGGCGACTTGGCCGCCCCACCCAGATACTCCTCCAGCGGAACGATGTCATAACCCGCCTGGATCTCGGATACGCGCTCCAGATCGTCTGGCCCAAATAGCTGCGTTCGAATGGTGGCAAAGACGATATCCGTCTCACTTTCAATCACCTTGTCGATGCCAGACGGCACGTCTTCGTCCCAATTAGGCCCAACAAGAAGAAACTCCCCCGCTTCGGACCCTGTCTCGATCGAGCCCACGTACGCGAAGTTGTGCGTGAACGCATCGATCAGCTGGATACTGAAGTATCGACCCTCTTCGACATCCGGCGTCTTCAACACCACCGGTTCCCGGTCTAGATGGAAAAAGCCAAAGCAGTAGGGTGTATCGGAGTTTGGCGTGACGATGGTGCGGTCTTCCGGTGTGTAAACCCGCGCTGTGCACGCCACCTGATTGAAGGGGGCCTTGTATTCGGGCGAGGTCTCGTCAAGGACGTAGGAATCCATGACTTTGTAGTGCACCACCATCGGAAAGCCGTAGATATAGGCCTCCTTAGCGATCTTCCGTGCTTCCTCGGGTGTGATCTCAGCCAACGCGGAACTCCCGATGAAACCCACGGCAAGCGTGAGAGCGAGCAGGCTTTTGGTCATGAGGCCTACTCCACCGGTTCCGGCGTTGGGAAGACCCAGTCGCCGTTCAGGATCTCTTCCCGCGGCTCATACATGCGGGCGGTATAGTTCCAGCCTTCCATAATCGGAATGCAATTGACCCGCCCATCTTCGCAGCCGCCGAAATGGATCGTATGTGATCCGTCCTCGTTCGGTTTGGCCGTAACGTTGTTCAAGCTGTAGACACCAAGTTTGTTTTTTCCGATGTAGCCTTCGGCATTGTAAACCGTGATCGACCAGAAGGCATCGACCGGAGCGTCTTCCACAGTGACGGCGTGCGGCGTGCCACTGGTATCGCTGACGCTCGCGATTTCATAGTAGGCACTCTCTCGGGGCAAGCCGCCCCATCCGACCGCCGCCCCGACCAAATGATCGATGGGTTTCGTCTGGTCCGGCATCCCGAAGGCGTAAGTGGTATCGAAGCCGAGCTTGGAGAGCTCGTTCAGAGCTTGCCGCGCGGTGCGCAACTGGTCCAGGTCCCAGTCCGGCGCTTCATATGGACCCTTGCCTCCGCCGGTGATGCGAAGGCCGTCCTGAGCCACGTTCGCGGCGACGATATCCTCCGGATCCGACGGATCCATGAAGGTGCGCACGTTCAGACCGGCATAGCGTGTACCTACAATCTCTTCGCTCAACACATGGTCGCCCGGCTCGGTCAGGACAAACATGTAATGGTCCTGGTTGACCACATGCAGCGACATGTACCGCCCGCCGGTATCCGGCAGCGTGACCGTCACAGGCGAACTCAGATCGATGATGGCTGTAGAATATAGCGTGTCCTGGTTTTGCCGGATCACCGGCTGATTATCCAAGGGCGCCAGCTGCCGGAAGTGCAAGAAGGTACCAAATCCAATTTGTTCGGCTTGCCCGCGCAAAGTGCGATCGGTTTCCGCGCGCACGAAGGTGTCGATAGTTACAGGCTCTGCGTTTGCCGCCCAGCTTACCAATACCAGAAAGGTGACCGTGAGCATTCTAAGGGTCATGGTATCCTCCAAATTCCGAACTGCCGAACATTTCCGGCATTGATTATGGCCGAGAAATTTGGATATTGAAATGGACCCACATGTCTGCTTGGGGTCAATAACGGAAGTCGCGAATTACGATTCTGATGTCCGTTAAGCACCCAAGAGCGGAAGCCGCGAGACGCCAGTGGCACTTGCGTACGCCATCAGCATTTGCGCCATGGAAGAACCGAACTTAGAGCACTTTTGACGAACTCAAGATCGATGCTTCCAGTCTGCATACGTGATCCGAGCTCAATCGGCCGGTTCTTTTCAGCCTGCGTTGTGTGCGCTGAGCCTGGGGAGAAACGCAATTCCGTTTGTCACACCGCACTCGCTTTGTTACAGCACCGTCGAATCTGGAGCCGAGTTCGAGTCCATATTCGACAGCGGTCGGGATAAGCGAAAATGGTGACGACAAATCCATTGCTGAAGCTGTTCGGCCAATCGCCTTTTGGACCCTTGCAGGAACACATGCGGGTTGTCGTGCGCTGCGCCGACATGGTGCCCGGTCTTTTCGAAGCCCTGTGCGAGGGCGACGAAAAGAAAATTCACCAGATCCGGGATGAAATCTTCGCCCTTGAAAACAAGGCCGACGGCATCAAGAACGAGCTGCGCTCGCATCTGCCGAAGACCTTATTTATGCCGGTGGACCGCCGCGACATCCTGGAGATCCTCGATTTGCAGGATTCCATCGCCGATACGGCGCAGGATATTGCCGGCGCCCTGATGGTGCGACGGCCCAAGGTTCTGGATTCGATCCGCAGCCCGCTTCTGGAATTGACCGACCGCTGCCTGCAAGCGTGTCATCAGATGGCCAGGATCATGGAACAGCTGGACGAATTGGTGGAGACCGGCTTTCGCGGCCGCGGCTCCGAGACTGTCCTGACCATGATCAACGAACTGAACCAGATCGAGACCGACACCGATCGTAAGGCCATCGACTTGCTGAAAGAGCTTTTCGCCCACGAGAACGAGATTGATCCGGTTTCCCTGATGGTCTGGCATCGCCTGATCCGCTGGGTCGGCGATCTGGCCGATTATGCCGAAAAGGTCGGCAACCGCTTGCGCCTGCTGATTGCCCATTCGTGACCCCGTCACAATAGCAAGAAGAGCTCCCAGGCGATGGACATCATTGCCGCGCACGGCACGTCCTTCATAGCAATCGCGGTGATTTTCGCCCTGTTCATGACCTGGGGAATTGGCGCCAACGATGTCGCCAATGCCATGGGCACGTCCGTCGGGTCCGGCGCGATCACCGTCAGGACCGCCATTCTCATCGCCGCCATTTTCGAGTTCCTCGGCGCGGCCTTCGCCGGCGGCCATGTGACCCGCACAATCCGTAAAGGCATCATCGATCCCACGGCCATCGTCGATCAGCCGGAGATCCTGGTGTTCGGCATGTTGGCCGCGCTGCTGGCGACCGCCATCTGGTTGCTGGTGGCTTCGCTGAAGGGCTGGCCGGTCTCCACCACCCATTCGATCATCGGCGCGCTGGTCGGTTTCGGCATTGCGGGGATCGGCATCGAGGCGGTCAATTGGGGCAAGATCGGCCAGATCGCCGCCAGCTGGGTGATTTCACCGGTTGTTGGCGGAGTCCTCGCCTTCGGCCTGATGATCAGCCTCCAGAGGCTGATTTTGCAAGCCGAAAAGCCGCTGGAGAGCGCCATCAAATGGGCGCCCGCCTACGCCTTCCTGGTCGGCTTCGTGATGGCGCTGGTCACCTTTTTCAAGGGACTGAAGCCCCTCAATCTCGATCTCAGCGTCCCGATGAGCTTCCTGCTCGCCACCGGTTTCGGTCTGATCGTGGCCCTGGTCGGGCGTTATGCGGTGAACCGAGTTCCAATCGATCCTTCCGCCGACCGATCCTTTCAGTTCACCAACGTTGAGCGGATTTTCGCACCGTTGATGATCTTCACCGCCTGCGCCATGGCCTTCGCGCATGGCTCCAACGATGTCGCGAACGGCATCGGCCCGCTGGCGGCGGTATTTGCCCTGGTCAGTTCGGGGGGAGATGTTAGCCAGACCTCGGCCCTGCCGTTCTGGGTCCTGGTGCTGGGCGGCAGCGGCATCGTGCTTGGCCTGGCGACCTATGGCTATCGCGTCATGCAGACCATCGGCAGGAAGATCACCAAGCTGACGCCGTCCAGCGGCTTCTGCGCCACCATGGCGGCGGCGGCCACGGTGGTGCTGGCCTCGCGCACCGGTATGCCGGTCTCCACCACCCATATCGCGGTGGGGGCGGTGATTGGCGTCGGTCTGGCCCGAGGTTTTGCCGCGCTTGACCTGCGCGTGATCGGCAGCATTTTCGTCTCCTGGATGGTTACCCTGCCGGTCAGCGGCGTTCTCTCCGCAATATTGTTTTTCATTTTGAAAGGGCTGTTTACCTAGGAAACTGACGCTTCTCGCCGAATATTGGGCAGATGTGAGACGGGCTTAGGCTATAGATCGTGTCCGCCAGTCAGGTTTGTCCGGATCGCTGGCCGCTATTCTCACGCGCCGGAAAGCCGGCCGTTCTTTTCCAGATAGGCGATAACCGTTTCGGCCGCTTCCTCGGCCGATAGGCTGGTCGTGTCGAGGCGGACTTCGGCCAGTTCCGGCGTTTCGTATGGGGAATCGATGCCGGTGAAATTCTTGATCTCGCCAGCCATCGCCCTGGCATAAAGGCCCTTGGGATCGCGCTCCTGGCAGACCTCGATGGGCGTGTCGATGTAGATCTCCATGAACTCGTCCTCCCCCATCATGTCGCGGGCCAGCCGGCGTTCGGAGCGGAACGGGGAAATGAAGGAAACCAGGACGATCAGGCCGGCATCGGCCATCAATCGGGCGGCTTCGGCAACGCGGCGGATATTCTCCACCCGGTCGGCATCGGTGAAGCCGAGGTCGCGGTTGAGGCCGTGACGGACATTGTCGCCATCGAGCGTATAGGTGTGCCGGCCACGGGCGAAGAGCTTCTTCTCCACGATATTGGCGATGGTAGACTTGCCGGAACCGGACAGGCCGGTGAACCAGAGAACCGATGGCTTTTGATGCTTCTGGCCGGCGTGGGCGGTCCGGTCCACGTCGAGCGCCTGCCAGTGGATGTTGGAGGCGCGGCGCAGCGAGAACGCCACCATGCCGGCGGCGACCGTTGCATTGGTAAAGCGGTCGATCAGGATGAAACCACCGGTTTGCCGGTTCAGATCATAGGCGTCCACGGCAATCGGTTCGGTGGAAGAGAGATTGGCGAAGCCGATCTCGTTCCTCTCCAGCACCTTGGCGGCGTTGTGTTCCAGGGAATCGACATTGAGGCGGTATTTGAGGTCGGTAACCTGCGCCGAGACCGTTCCTGTGACGGTCTTGAGCTGATATTGCCGGCCCGGCAGCAACGGATCGTCGGCCATCCAGATCAGATGGGCGGCGAACTGGTCGGTGACATCGGGCCGGGCATCAGGGGCGACCAGCATGTCGCCGCCGCTGACATCGATCTCGTCGGCAAGCGTCAATATGACCGAGCGACCGGCGCCGGCCTGGCGGACCGGATCGGAACCGATGTGAAGGCTCGCCACCTGCGAGACCCGCCCGGAAGCGGCGACGGCTACCTTTTGTCCGACGCTGATTGTGCCGCCGGCGATCGTCCCGGAAATTCCGCGACCGGTCTGGTCCGGCCGGTGGATCGATTGCACCGGCAGCCGGAACGGGGCGGCAAGTGCGGCACCGGGAATCGGGACCGTTTCCAGATGGTCGAGAATCGAAGGGCCGTCATACCAGGGCGTGCGATCGCTCGGTGCGGAGACATTGTCGCCATCGCGCGCCGATATTGGAATGGCCTGGATCTGATCAAAACCGAGTTCCGCCGCAAAGCCCTGAAAATCCGCAACGATGGCGTTGAACGGCGCCTCGTCAAAGTCGATCCGGTCCATCTTGTTGACCGCAAGCACGATCTGGCGGATGCCGAGCAGCGAAGCGATCACAGCGTGCCGGCGGGTCTGGGTCACAATCCCCTTGGCGGCATCCCCCTTGGACACATCGACGAGGAGCACCGCCAAATCGGCGCTCGAGGCGACGCTCACCATGTTGCGGGTATCTTGTTCGTGGCCGGGCGTGTCGGCAACGAGGAAACGACGGGCCGGGGTCGCGAAGAAACGATAGGCGACATCAATAGTGACGCCCTGGTCGCGTTCGGCCTCTATCGCGTCAAGCAGCAGGGCGTAGTCCATGGCGCCGGTGGCGGCGTCCTGATTTTTTGGACCACTCCCCAGTTCGGCAAGCTGATCTTTCGTCAAAAGCCGGGGATCGCGCAAAAGCTGGCCGATCAGGGTCGATTTGCCCTCACCGGCACCGCCACAGGTCAGAAAACCCAGCGTGTTGGCGTCGGCCGCGACGGCTTGCAGACCGGTGACCGGTTTTGTCATCAGAAATAACCCTCACGCTTCTTGCGCTCCGAGGAATCCTTGCCGATCGAATAGAGCATGACGCGATTGCGGCACCCGGCCGCGACCTCGCGGATGATGTGCAGGCTCTCCACCGCAAGGCGATCGAGGGGGGACATTCGTTCAGACATGAAATGCAAGCGGTCCGCGCTGTTGTCCGGCTCCCGCGACAGCGCCCCGGGCTTGGGTCCGATGACGCCGTCTCATAACAAGCCGGGCGCATGCCGGCAAGCGGTTGCAAGCAAACTTTCCGTCTGGCGGTGGTGGCTGGAATATGGCGAAAGCGCTGGTTTCCTGATGGGGGTAGGAGATGTCCAACGCTTTCGCCAAGGCGGCAGGCAATTGTGCTAAACCGCCATTGGATCAATCAATACACGTATAAGTTGTATAAATAATGAAGATTTGCAACCAACGGAAGCGTGATCCGGCAAGCGGCAAGGCAGTGGATTGCCAAGGCGACCGCGTTGTTCTAGCCAAACGCACTTCAGACGCCTTGGCTAGGGCTGCAGCTTGCGCTGTTTGCGGATCCGGATTTGCGTTCCATGCCTGAACAAAATCGTGGCGATGCTTTCGCCCGCCTTCTAGAGCGCTGGCGGGCCGGTGGCGCTGCCGCGCCGGCGATCCTGATGGGCGTTGTCAATGTGACGCCGGATTCGTTTTCCGACGGCGATCTGTTTGCGTCCCCTGAGGCGGCCATCGCGAAGGCAAGGCGGCTTGCCGCCGACGGCGCCGCCATTATCGATATCGGCGGCGAATCGACCCGCCCCGGCGCAGAACCGGTCAGCGCGCAAGAGGAAGCAGCGCGGATTCTGCCGGTGATTAGCGCGCTGGCCAATTCCGATCTGCTGATCTCGGTCGATACGGTCAAGGCATCGGTCGCCGAAAAGGCGCTCGCCGCCGGCGCGCATATGGTCAATGACATACAGGGCCTGCAGGGCGAGGCTGCCATGGCGGGCGTCGTTGCCGGCCACGGCGCCGGCCTCGTCATCATGTATAATCGCGGCCTCACCGGCTCGTCGAAGGGCACAAATGGCGATCCGGTCGCAGCCTGCCTGACGTTTTTCGAAGCCTCGCTCGCCATCGCCGAAAAGGCCGGCATCGCCGCCGACCGGGTCGTTCTCGATCCGGGCATCGGCTTCGGCAAGACGGCGCAGCAGAATATTGCCCTGATCGCCCGCCTGCCGGAACTTCTGACGTTTGGCAAGCCGGTCCTGATCGGCGCCTCGCGCAAGAGTTTTATCGGTACGCTTCTTGACCGGCCCGTCGGGAAACGGCTTGCCGGAACCCTGGCGCTGCATGTCGCGGCGGCACTATCGGGCGCAGCGATCCTTCGTGTACACGATGTTGGCGAACATCACGACGCCGCGGCGATGGCAGCCGCCATCATCGCGGCGCAAATGCGAGAAAACCGCCCATGACCGACCGGATCATCGTCAAGGACCTTGTGGTCTTCGCCTATCACGGCGTGCATCCGGAGGAGCAGCGGCTCGGGCAGCGCTTCGAAGTGGACCTCTCCTGCGCCATGGATCTGCGCGAGGCAGCCAGGCGCGACGCGGAAGGCGCCACCGTCTCCTATTCCAGCCTCGTTGACATCGTTCAGGAGATCAGCGGCCAGAAAACGTTCTTCCTGATCGAGACGCTGGCCGATGTGATCGCCCGCACGATCCTTGCGCGTTATGCGCAGATCGATGCCGTGACGGTGAGTGTGCGCAAACCCTCGGCGCCAATTCCGGCCACACTCGGCTATGTTGCCGTTGAAGTGACCCGTGACCGCAACGACTGACGCCGTGCTTGGCCTTGGCGGCAATGTCGGCAAGCGCCAGGTAGCGCTTGGCGCCGCGATCGCCGCGCTCAGGGGGCATCGCGCCATTCAGATCATCGCCGCTTCGCCGCTCTATGAGAGCGAGCCGTGGGGGGTCACCGGCCAACAGGATTTTCTCAACGCCGCCCTGCGGGTAGCCACGTCGCTCGGCCCCGCCGATCTGCTCACCGCGATCCTTGCAATCGAAGTCTCGCTCGGCCGGGTGCGCGGTAAAAAATGGGCCCCGCGTGTCATCGACATCGACATTCTGGTCTATGGCGAGGAGGCAATCGACATCCCCGGCCTGACCATTCCGCATCCGCATTTGTGTGAGCGCGCCTTTGCGCTGGCGCCGCTGCTCGATGTCATGCCAGCGGCGGTCATCGGGAACCGGCCGGCGCGTCAATGGCTGGCGCAACTGGATCGCAAGGGCCTCAACAGGATCGCCGGACCGGAATGGGCGAACCCCAAATCCAATATCTAAATCCTATTCCTGGCCAATGGCTTCGATTTCAGCGATCAGCGCCGCATCGGCCAGAATTCCCTGACTTTGCGCCTCATCCCGCAAGGCCTGGCGGCGGCGGCCGGGCAATCTGGCGCCCGGATCGCCGGCAATCCGGGCGGCAAGCTCGGCGAAGCGGTCCGCCGCCCCGTGACCGCCGATCCGTACCGGATCGATGGCCAGGACAAACTGTCCGGTGCCCGGCGGCGCGCCATCGGCATCGAAGAACGAGGTCGCCTGATAGGCAAAATTGGCGCCAGCAAGCCCGGCGGCCAGCAATTCCACCATCAGGGCCAGCGCCGTGCCCTTGGCATCGCCGATCGGCACCATGGTTCCCTCAAGTGCCTTGGCGGCGTCGGTGGTCGGGTTGCCCTCGCTATCGCAGGCCCAGCCTGGCGGGATCGGCTCGCCCTTTTGTTTCGCCGCCATGATCTTGCCGCGGGCGACCTTGGAGAGCGACAAATCGATGACCACCGGCCGGTCGCCGGAAATCGGCGCGGCAAAGGCAATCGGATTGGTGCCCAATAGCGGCGTCTTGCCGCCCCAGGGCGCGATCCCGGCCGGGGTATTGGCAAGCATCAGGGCGATCAGGCCGGCATCGGCAAATTGTTCCACGAAAACTCCCATGACGCCGCAATGATGGGAGCGAATAATTGTAGCCAGAGCAACGCCCTGCTCGCGGGCGATGTCCGGCAGTGCGGCGGCCACCATGTCGAGCGCCGGATAGGCAAAGCCGTGGCCGGCATCGACAATCAGCGCGCCGGGCGCGGTTCGTTTGAGGTCGGCAACGGCGAAACCATCGACCTTGCCGGAAGCGGCTTGCGCGCAATAGGAAACGACGCGGCGCAGGCCATGACCACCCTGCCCGGCGGTCTCGGCGGCGACCAGAGCGGTGGCGACCGATGCGGCGTTCTCAGCGCTTGTGCGCGAACGGGTCAGCGCGGCGGCGATCAGGTCGTGGGTCTGGCGCAGCGAAAGGCGCGTTGTGCTCATGCAGGTTTTTCCAGATGACGCAAAACATTGGCTGCCGTCATGGCGCTGGCGCGGACATTGGATTCCTCGCTCACACCGGCGATATGCGGCGTCAGGATCAAATTTCCCAGGCCGGCAAAGACGGCGCCGGCATCGGCGGACAGCGGCTCGACTTCAAAAACATCGAGCGCCGCACCGCCAAGCCGGCCATTGCGCAGGGCTTCGGCCAAAGCGGGTTCGTCGACGACGCCGCCGCGCGCGGCATTGATGAGGACGGCGTCGGGCTTCATGCGGGCAAGCGCTGCGCCATTGATCATATGGCGCGTCTGATCGGTCAGCGGCACATGCAGACTGACCACGTCGGCCTCGGCCAGAAGCGGGTCAAACTGGACGCGGCGGGCATGGCTCCAGGCCGGATCATCGTCATGCAGGAATGGATCGAAGGCGATGATGTCCATGCCAAACGCTGCGGCGCGCAAGGCGGTTTGGCGGGCAATGGCGCCAAAGCCGATGAGGCCGAGCACCTTGCCGGCGGCTTCGCGGCCGATCAGATCCTGGCGCGGCCAGGCGCCGGCGGCTACATCGGCGCTGGCGAACCAGGCGCGGCGCAGGAGCACCAGGATGGCGGTGACGACATATTCGGCGACGGAGATATTGTTGGCGCCGGCCGCCGGATAGACGGCGATACCGCGCGCTTCACATTCGGCAAGGTCGATATTGTCGAGGCCGACGCCGAGCCGGCCGATGCATTGCAGCTCCGGCGCGGCGGCAAGCAGCGCGCCATCGACCCTTGTCCGGTTGCGAACGATCAACGCCCTGGCACCGGCCAGGCTCTGCGCCAGATCGCCGGGCCGGTCGACAAGACCGGGATCGTAACGGGTGTCAAACCGGTCGCTCAATGTGGCAATCGCCGCTTCGTCCATAAACTCGCAAATGACGATGTCAGCCAAAAGCCTGGTCCTGTTTGCGCGCGTCGGCCAGCCGGGATCTAAAGCGTGTCGCGCAAAAGTGGGCACCGGTTTTGCGAAAAAGACACGCTCAAACAAAGAGATAAAGCAAGGCGCGTGAATGCCAATGAACGCGACATGCTTTAGGCCGCCGCCGCCCCGTAATACAGCATCCTTGTGTGTTTGGCTTCGGCAAAAAACAGCCAGCGCTCGACCAGAACGCCGCCCAGATGGACGAGAAAAGCGAGGGTGAGAACGCCTGCGGTCACCGCGCTGGCGGGAATGGCCAATGCCAATAACAACGCCAGCAGCGGCAGGAGGTCAGTTGGCATCGGACGAAACTTCGATCCCCGCCTTCAACAACCCCTCGCGATGGTGCTGGAGATCGGCGTCTTGCCTGTAGTGCAGGGTTGCAAGGTAGGTCTCCAGTTCGAATTCCGGGTCCAGCGCGTGGATGCGGGCGACATGAGCCAAGGCGGCGGTATTATCGCCCAGCCAGGCATAGGCGGCGGCGAGGAAGGCGTGGTGAATGTGGTCGGTGGCCGAGAGGTGCATGAACGCCTCGATCGCCTCGCCGTACTGGCGTGCCGCAAAATGCGCCTTGCCGAGATGGCTCCAGAACCGCTCCGGGTGGTGCGGGTTCAGGCGCATGGCTTTGCCGATCCACTCGATCCCCTCCTCCGGGTGGCCTAGCCAGGTAAGCAGTTCGCCCTGCTGGACCACCACCAGATCGTCATTCGGATTCAGGGCCAGCGCGCGTTCCTGGTGATAGCGCGACTTGGTCAGGTCATTTCGGGTTATGCTGAGAG
>SMVA01322727.1_pt1 | contig 12034 bp, 10 predicted proteins | sample 2456451 | NCBI WGS metagenome assembly SMVA01 (sample SAMN11095933, study PRJNA526329) | marine sediment metagenome | biome: Marine sediment; feature: Surficial sediment; material: Deep marine sediment; isolation source: Hadal surficial sediment | place: Pacific Ocean | collected 2014-05 | depth...
GAGCATTCGGCCAGGATGCCGTCGAGCTCATCATCTTCAAACGGCAGCTCCTGTGCATCGGCCTGGATGAATCTGACGGCTGCATTGTTGATATCTGTTCTTTCAATGGCCCGTTCAATATTGGCAGCGCTAAGATCCACCCCGCTGACCTGTAGATCAGAGTCCCGCGCTAGCATCAAAGCCGTTGTCCCTGTGCCGCAGCCCAGGTCAGCCATCGTGGCATGGGCTGGCAGGTGCATTGCAGCGATCGTCCTGCGAGTGAGATCCTCGCCGCCCGGATGAAAGATGTCTTCCGCGAGATTGCGAACCCAGTCCTGCTCATAAAATGTCGAGCAACACGACACGGCATCCTGTCCTATCGATTCAGTGGCCGTCGTCATTCGTATTTTCCCTGTCACTATCGTTTAGAGACCAGTCATACGGCCGGTAACGAATTCGGTAATCGGCATCTTTCGCAGCTTGCAACTGTTGCCCAAGGCCAGGTTCCGCGTACTGCTGCAGGTAACTGTGGATATCGTCCGGGAATTCCTTTCTGTACCACTTGAAAATACTCGACAGGGTCAGCGTGTTATCGTCTATCGATACATTTGCCCGGTCATTGATGAAGTCCCGTGCTGCCGCGTCGAGCTGTTCATCGCTCCATTCCCAGGCCCGCAGCACCGGGCAGGAATTGCTGGCGCAATTCAAGGCAAAATGCACTCGCGAATCTTTCTGGTTTTGCAGTACTTGTTTCTCGAATTTATAAAGGCTGGTTTGCTTGCCACCCACGACTACCTCGCGGTCGTAGAAAAAGCCTTTCCCGGGAACCAATCGGGAGGTGAACGAGATTTTCACATCACGCACGCTTTCCAGCGGCCAATAGTCCAATACCGCCTGCAGGACCAACGTGTTGTACGTGTTGATCCAATAGCTGCGTTGCGCCTCGCTCGTGGGAAACAGCTCGGGATGGCTGTCCGGGCTGACACGGGCGATCAGGTGCACGTGGCGGTCCAGCGTCACCAGGTCTTCTGCTGAATTTTTCCAGGCCGCGTAATCGACTTTTTCACCATCATCGATTGTGTATTTCCGGACCAGCGCAAGGAACGGTCCATCGGAGTACACTGCGGCCTTCTCAATCGTTGTCGTATTGTCGCTCGGCACAGCGGCAACTTCTGCAAGCACAAACAGAGCCAGTAACAGGGGTATGCAAAAACGGATTGCTTTCACGCATTGATCGCCTTGGCACGGGCTATGCGTGGTCGAGTGATCGCGTTGAATTCGCAAAACGATACGGGCTTGCCGTCCTTGTCGAGGATGTGCACGCAACACTTGTCTATGCGGTCCTGGTCATACGTCCAGGCGTCCATGAAAGGCTTGATGCTGATGGTGAGCACCTTATCCCAGATATCAACGGCACCGGATTGATGTTCGATCAACGCATCGAGCAGGTGGTCGATGTCAGGACTATCCAGGCCCTGTAGCGGCGCTTGGGCTCGGTCGACCGAGCTGGCCCAACGAATAGCTTCGCTGATAGCCTGCGGGCCATTGATCGTGTTGGAGAATCTGTCGATCAGATCCCGCGCCTCATCGCTATCCCAGGTTTCATAGCGAGGAAAATAGCGAGATACCGGGAGCAGACCGTTGCCGGTTCGAATGGCGACAGCCATGCTGAAACAGTTGGGGTCCGAGCAGGGTATCGGTACGAAATCCTCTGGTGAGAACACCCCGAATTGATCACAGATCAGCGTAATCGTGTCTGCCAGTGTCAGGCGATCCTGGCGCCGCGCATTATCATAACGCCCGGAGTACATGGCGGGCTGGATCACGACATTCTTTAGCGCCGGATTTTCAACTGCCAGCCGAACAAAGGCTCCCACTTCATGGTCATTGATGTCCCGGGTTAGTGTCATTACCGGGTGAACACGGATGCCGTGGGCCTGACAATTGTCCAGAGCCCGACGCTTGATCTGCAGCAGGTCTTCGCGGCCGCGCAGACGAACATAAGTGCTGTCCTCGAATCCGTCAAATTGTAGGTAGACAAAAATCCGGTCATCGGTGTGCCGGTTCATGCATTTTGCCAGGCGTTCGGCAAAAGCTGGCCGGGCCAGCTTGATACCATTGGAGTTGATACAGACTTGATGGAATCCACGTTCGAACAACAGGTCGACCATTGCAAAAAAATGGGGATGAATCGTCGGCTCGCCGCCGGAAAGCTGGATCATATCGGAGTCGCGTTTGCCCTCAGCCACCAATTGATCCACCTGGCGGGTAAATTCCTCGAGGCTCATCATCTTCGAGTGATGAGGTGACGAGCCAGCGAAGCAGGTTGGGCAACTGAGATTGCAGCGTTCGGTGATCTCGATCAGGATGGTGCAACTATGGTTGGTCCAGGGCGCCGCATCGGCACCCGGCATACTTTCTGATGCCGCAAGACTACAGCTGTTGCCGCAACAGGATGCACCCGGACTCGTTGATGCACGTGGCCGTGCCCCGGGTTCAAAATAGTGCCTGATGTCCGAGGAGAGCAGGGCAGAAAACTGGCCGTGGCGAGCGCAGGTTTTGTCCATCCACACCTCGCCCTGGCGCTCAAACACTTCCGCATCAATCGGTTCCAGGCATTGAGGGCAGATGCTTGACGTATTCTTGATTTTTCTGCCGAGACCGAAGGAATCGGACGCACCGATGCTTGACTCGGATTCCTCCCCGAGATCATCCAGGACCTGTAAGTCAAAGTTCATGGACCAGCAAGCTCCGCGACGCGTTTTTCTGACGTACTAACTACAAGACCAAGATTTGGCGTTGGTTATTACAACGCTACAAAAAACGGGTACAGCCGACGCTACTTTCGATTCAACCTGAGCCGCGGAGGTATCGAAGATCTGCTGGCGGAATCGATCTATTCGCCCACGGCCTGGAATTGATACATCGCCTCGACGATCGGTGACAGCGGTTCGCCGTAACGGCCAAACCAGTTGTGATAGACACGTCGTATCCTCGCGCCGCGAAAAAGTGATGCGAGCGCCCTGTCTGCCACGAGGCGGAACTCCGTGTCGCCGCGCGGAATCATCATGGCGTATGGCTCAAACGAAAATGAGCTGCGAGTCATGGCGTACTGGTTTTTCGCGTTCGCGTTTCTGAAAACCTGCCCAATCAGCATCGCGCGGTCCGAAGCATAGCCGGTAACTTTACGATCATTCAACAGTTCCATGCCTTCGTCATGGGACGTGATCAACTGCAAATCGACATCGAATTCGTTAACCTCGATGACGCGCCGCATGACGTCCTCGGTCGTCGTGCCGCTCAAGACGGCGATTTTCTGGCCGTCAACGTCGTCAATGTTGCCAATCGGGTTGGTCTTGAGTGAGAGTACGGCGCTGCCTGTGATGAACGTCATCAACGTAAAATCAACACGCTCGCGTCGAGAAAGCGTCACCGTCGTTGCGCCGCACTCGATGTCAACGTCGCCGTTCTCAATAGCGCTGAGTCGTTGCTCCATGGATTCCAATGGCGTGTAAACGATATCGATTTTCTCCAGACCCAATTCGTCGCGAACTGCCGACGCGATATGCCGACAAAGATCGATGGAATAGCCCACTACTTTGCCGTCGCCGTCCTGAAAAGAAAGCGGCGGTGCATCCGGGACGTAACCAATCCGGAATTCGCCTGTTTCCGAGACGCGCTTGAGCGTGTTGTTGTGATTGTCAGCATTCGCGGCGGCGAACATCAGAAGTAGCGAAGCAGTAAGCAGGAGTCGCATTATTATTCTCCGGGTTTGGCTGGGGTTTACGACAGAAACCTTACAATACCATGCAGCCATCGACTGCGCCCGCGTAGCTATTGTAGTGTAGCCGAACTGGGATGAATAGTTATTTGAACGCCACAAAGAGAATCGTAGTTATCGGCGGTACAGGCCATTTCGGCGGCAGAATTTGTCGCCGAATCGTTGGTGAGAAACACACCGAATTAGTGCTTACGAGTCGCAGTGACGCCGGCGCGCAGTCGCTTGTTGATGAGTTACGGAAGCTACGCCCAGACACGGTCGTCAGCGCAGCGCGCCTGGATCTGTCATCAGCGGATTTGAATGCCGACCTCATGTCCCTGCGCCCGGATATCGTCGTGCACACGGCGGGGCCGTTCCAGGGACAGGATTACCGCGTTGCCAGGGCATGTATTGAGGCTGGCAGCCACTACATTGATCTCGCGGACGGCCGGGAATTTGTACAGGGTTTCGACAGCCTGCATGATGAGGCAAAGCGGCGCGGCGTATTGCTGGTCTCAGGCGCGAGTACCTTACCGGGTGTGTCCAGTTCCGTTATTGATCATCTCAGGAGTAGCTTTGAGTCGATTCGTGATATCGAGATTTCGATCGCGCCTGCCCATCAGACGCCGCGCGGGACCGGCACTATCGCGGCCGTACTAAGTTACTGTGGAAAGCCATTCGACGTGCTCTTGAACGGTCATTGGGTGACCCTGTACGGGTGGCAGGACATGAAAACGCAACGCTACGACAATCTCGGGTTTCGACTCTCCGCGGCATGCGATGTACCGGATCTTGGATTGATGGCCGACTATGTGGCCGGATGCAGGACAGTGACGTTTCATGCGTCCCTGGAAGCCAAGTGGGAACAATTAGCGCTTTGGTTGATGGCATGGGTGACAAGGATTGGAATCGTCAAAGACTGGGCTGGTTTTGTGCCGTCCTTTCAGTGGGTAAGTAGTCGGCTGATCAGTCTTGGTTCCGACACGGGAGGAATGCAGATCAAGTTGACTGGAATTGGCAACGATCAAAATCTCAAAACCGTTACCTGGTCTTTGATTGCCCGCCAGAATCACGGGCCGGAAATCCCCTGTGTTCCAGCGCTTATACTGGCTCGCAAGCTTGTGGCTGATCAAATTTCAATGCGCGGTGCATTCCCCTGCCTTGGCATGTTCTCGTTGGCTGAATTTGACGAGGAGGTTGCGAGTCTGGACATCGAGTGGAGCATTGATGAGACCGAGTAAGCAATGACGCCCTATCTGTGGATCAAATTGCTGCACATCCTGAGTTCCACCGTGCTGTTTGGTACGGGAATGGGAATCGCTTTTTTCATGCTCAAGGCTTATCTCAGCAATAACGACGAAGCAATGGCCGTCACAACTCGTCATGTTGTCATGGCGGACTGGCTGTTCACCGCGCCCGCTGTCGTCATTCAATTGGCAACCGGGCTGTGGCTGACGAGCAAGCTCAACATATCTTTCGGCTCGACCTGGTTCCTCGCGGTCATTGGTCTCTACATCCTTGTTGGCGCTTGCTGGATACCCGTAGTCTGGATTCAAATGCGCGTCAGAGACCTGATCGCGGGCGGCGCGAATCGGGATGAATACAAGAATTTGATGCGAATCTGGGCCGCGTTGGGATTCCCCGCGTTCGGCGGCGTTCTTGTATTGTTTTTCCTCATGGTGTCGAGATATGGCGCTTACAGTTAATGAAGAACCGAGGAGGTGCCACAATGACCTGGATCAATACGATTTCGTACGATGACTCCGAGGGCAATCTCAGGAAGCTGTACGATCGTATCAAGGGACCGAACAACAATGTCGACAACATCATGCTGGCGCACAGTTTGCGCCCGCATTCGCTGCAAGGTCACATGACCCTGTACAAATATGTCCTGCATCATCCGCGCAACACGCTGCCGAAAGTCTATCTCGAGGCGATTGGTGTATATGTAAGTCTATTGAATAATTGCGACTATTGTGTCGATCATCACTTCGTCGGCATGGCACGCCTGCTCGATGACGCTGAGCGTGCCGAAGTTATTCGACAGGCGCTGCAGAGTCGCCGACCAGAAGATGCTTTCGAAGCAGGTGAATTGGCTGGCCTCAATTACGCGAGCAAGCTCACACTGACCGCCGATCAGGTGACTGAGGCCGACATAGACGTATTGCGACAGGCGGGCCTCGATGACGGCCAGATTCTCGAGATTAACCAGGTGACTGCTTACTTCAGTTACGCAAACAGAAGTGCTCTCGGTCTGGGCATCAACACAAAAGAGGATATTATAGGGTTGTCGCCCGGCGACTCGTCGGATCCCGACAACTGGTCGCACGACTGACATCGAGCGTTAGGAGAACAGAAAAATGCCGCTTAAGTACTTTGATCCCAATGTCGATACTGCAGACGTTGTCCAGGCGATTCGACGTGATGGTGCTGCCGTTGTTACGAACCAGGTTGCGCCGGAGCTTGCCGATGCTGTTCTGGCCGAGTTGCGCACACCGTTCGACGACGTCGGCCAATTCGATGAGAGCGATTTCAACGGCTATACGACGTTGCGCGTGAGCGGGATTCTCGCTATCTCGCCGACTTCCCCTGAACTGGTTGCCCATCCGCGGGTTCTGGAGGTGGCGGATGCAATCCTGCTTGAGCACTGTCTTAACTATCGCATCGGCAGCCTGACGGCGATCGAGATTCATCCGGGTGAGACGGATCAATATATGCATGTCGATGACGGCATTTATCCGGTCCGCATGCCGGGGATGCAGTTGCAGATCAGTGCCATGTGGGCGCTGCAGGATTTCACTGAAGAAAATGGTGCTACCCGCGTGGCGCTCGGTAGCCACGTCGAACAGGACACTGACCGTTACTACAATCGGGAAAAGAAAACTGACGGTGCATCGGATAACCACGACGAAATCGTTCAGGCGGTCATGCCCAAGGGCTCCGTGCTCTTTTACCTGGGCACCACCTGGCACGGCGGGGGCGCCAATCGAACCGATAAGCCCCGCGCCGGCCTGATCAACACCTATGCCCTGGGATGGTTGCGGCAGGAAGAAAATCAGTACCTCAATGTACCGAGGGCGATCGCCGAGCAACACTCAGAAACCATTCAGAAGTTGATGGGCTACCAGTTGCATCGAACACTGGGCGCGTTTCAACATCCGGATGGCACCTGGTTTAAGAGCTGATTGCGGTCAAAGGAAAGGGGATTCATGAACCATTCAAGCAAGTTCGCATTGCAGGTAAGCACAGCTCTAATCTTCCTTGCACCCGTAATGGCACAAGCTCAATGGGCGGAGCCCGGGGAAGGGAAACTCATTATTCGTGGTGGCTGGTTATTCGACGGTGTCAGCGAAACACGCCGTCGCAACAGCGGGATCGTTATTCGCAACGGAAAAATTGTGGAAGTTGACGCCGATGTCCAGCTGGAGATTCTGAGTGCTTCCGCCGTCATTGACTTGACGGACTCCGAAACGATTCTGCCTGGCATGATCGACCTGCACGCGCATTACAACTTTGACCTTGTCGATGCGGGTCGAGTCGAGGAGGTCGTCTACAACGGAATTATTTTCCTCGCGAACGGAGTGACATCGACCTGGTCAGCCGGTGAGTATTATCCCGAGCGCGTCATTGCGCGGCGCGACCTGATCGATGCTGGTGAGGCGACCGGACCGCGCTTGTTTGCCTCCGGCCCGTACTTCGGCGCGTTTCGCTGCGAGTACAGCATCAAGACGGCGGCAGACGATTGCATCGCGTGGCCGAATGACATCACCGAAGATGAGATTCGGCAAGAAGTCGACAAATGGGCAGAGCAAGGTGTCATCAGCATCAAGATCAAGCAGGCATCGCCCGGCGAGGCGAAGATACTGATCGAGCAAGCGCACAAGAATGGTATGACCGCGACCGGGCATCTCTCGAATTACAATGTCGAATATGACGTAACTCTACGAGATGCCATCCTGATGGGAATGGACCGGGTCGAACACCAGCTCACACTTGGCAGCGGCGGCCCCCGCAGTGCGGAAATGGATCAGATGATCGACCTGATGCTCGCGCACGAGGTCTATTACGATGCCAACCTGCAGATGTACGGCGGAGTTAATTTACGGCAGGAAAATCTATCCGAAATGGTGTGGACCAATGAAGCACAGTACTTCACACCCTATGCGCAAGTACTGCTCGAAAAACGTGGCCCACCGTCGCCGGAATCGGACGCGGCAGAATTCGCGCAGCGAGTGCTCGAACTAATGACCTTGTACGATGCCGGCGGCGAGCATCTCCTGGTCGTTGGTACCGACGAACCCGTCTACACGAATCTCTTGCCGGGCTTCGCCTACCATCGCGAATTGCTCGCGATGACCTACGCCGGGTTACCGCCGGCCGTCGTGCTAAAAGCCGCCACGATCAACGGCGCGAGCGCATTGGGTATTGAGGACAAACTCGGCTCGATTGAAGTTGGCAAACTTGCTGATCTTGTGGTCGTGAGCGGAAATCCCGTGGACGACATCAAAGCTGCACGCAATATCCAGTTCGTCATCAAGGACGGTGTCGTTCACGAGCCGGCAGCGTTGCTTCGATCTGCCGAAGGAAAGATCGGGCCTGTAGGCCCGGATGACCACGCGCACTGGGAGCTGCAAATTAGGCCACTGCGAGAATAGCGCGCACCGAAGCACTGGTAGTATCCATTAAATGAAACCCTCAGATCGTAATCTTGGCATGGACCGGCGTATCTCGCGCAGGGATGTCCTGCATGGCGCGGGGGCGCTGGCGGCAGCGTCACTCATCCCCGGTCGAGCGCTTGCAGACCAGATTCTTGCACTGGACAGGGCCGGTACAGGTGCTGCCGCCTATCCACCTGCTTTGACGGGGTTGCGGGGCAACCATGTCGGATCCTATGAAGTTGCCCATCAGCTTGCGCGTGGGGGGCGGCAAGACTGGGGCGTGGTCCAGGAGCCTGATGCCGAACTTTACGATCTTGTCGTCGTGGGAGGAGGCATCAGCGGTCTTGCCTCCGCACATTTCTATCGCAAGTCGAATCCGAACGCGCGCATTCTGATTCTCGACAATCACGACGATTTCGGCGGCCATGCGAAGCGCAACGAATTTAATATCGGCGGTCGCACCTTGATTGGCTACGGCGGCAGCCAGACGCTCGAAGCGCCCTCGGGGTATCCCGATGTGGTGAAGGCGTTGCTGCGCGATCTCGGGGTCGACATAAAACACTTTGATGCCGCCTACGATCAAGACTTTTACAAACGACATGGTCTCGGCGCCGGAACCTATTTCAGTCATAAGGATTGGGGCACTGATCGCCTGGTTCGATATGACATTGCCGGCATTGGAAGCTACCTGCCGCTGGCACCGTCGAAACTATCGGCCGCTGAGGCCGTGGCACAAATGCCAATGTCCGATGCTGCGCGTGCCGAATTCCTGCGTTTGTTGACCACAGAGCAAGATCGGATGTCCGATGTCCCGGCTGATGAGAAAGAGGACTACCTGTACTCCCTTAGTTATCGAGACTTCCTGAGCAAACATCTGGACGTCAGCGAGCCCGAGGTATTCGCCGCGCTGCAATATCTCACGTCGGACTCAAGCGTTGGCATTGAGGCGACGACGGCGGGAACTGCGATTAATTACCTGGGCTTGCCAGGCGGAAAGGCCACAGGCATCCCGGCTAGCGAAGAAGATGAGCCCTACATACACCATTTCCCGGACGGCAATGCGTCGGTTGCTCGTCTACTGGTGCGCTCCATGATTCCGGCCGTTGCGTCGGGATCGACGATGGAAGACGTCATCACGGCTCGCTTCGACTACAGCAAACTCGATCTTGCAAATTCGTCCGTGCGGCTGCGCCTCAACAGCACGGTCACTCATGTTGCACACGACGGTGATCCCAAGTCGGCAAAAAAGGTTCGGGTGTCCTACGTGCAAGGTGGCCAGGCCTATCGCGTACAAGCCCGTCGCTGTGTATTGGCCTGTTACAACGCCATGATTCCTGCCATATGTCCCGAGTTGCCCGCTTCGCAGCGCGAAGCGCTCGCATATGGAGTCAAAGCGCCAATTCTCTACACCAATGTCGCCCTGAACAACTGGCGGGCGTGGAAGAAACTGGGCGTCGGTGCTGTTGTGTCGTCCGGAAGCTACCATGTGAATACGATGCTCGATTTTCCAGTCAGCCTGGGCGACTACCACTACGCCAGTGGGCCCGATGATCCGATTATGGTTCACATGGAGCGCTTTCCGCACCGGCCGAACGCGGGCCTGAGCAGCCGCGAGCAGCGCCGCCTGGGACAACAGGAATTGCTGACCACGTCTTTCGAGACGATCGAGCGCAATATCCGCAGCCAGCTTGCCGGCATGCTGTCAGACGGTGGCTTCGACCCAGCCACGGATATCGCGGGCATAACAGTGAACCGCTGGGCGCACGGTTACGCGTACTTCTACAACTGGCTCGAGGATCCGTATTACGGAGACAGAGACAACGAGCGTTATCCGCACGTGCGCGGACGCCAGCCGTATGGCCGCATTGCCATTGCAAACTCCGATGCCGGGGCTAGTGCGATGCTCGAATCAGCGGTCATGCAGGCGTATCGCGCGGTTGATGAGATAGGCTGACTTTCCCTCAGAATAGGCCCGGCGGTATACTGGACCAGGGAAGCAAAACAAGAATCCGGAGGGGAATAGCTGTGATCGAATTCGAACTCAATGGGGAATCCGTGACATCCGCGAGTGAGGCCGATACGCCCTTGTTGTGGGTGGTACGTGATGAGCTCAAACTCAAAGGCACTAAATTTGGCTGTGGTATTGCTATGTGTGGCGCATGCACCGTGCACATCGACGGCGTCGCGACGCGTTCGTGTATAACGCCTGTTTCCAGCGTCGCTGGACGTGCTGTGACGACGATCGAAGGTCTCGCAACCGATGCTGGCATGGCGTTGCAGAAGGCCTGGGTCGATGAACAAGTGCCACAGTGTGGCTACTGTCAGTCAGGTCAGATCATGCAGGCGGCCGGCTTTCTCGAGAATAACCCAAGCCCCTCCGACGAGCAGATAAGCACTGCGATGAACGGCAACCTGTGCCGCTGCATGGCCTATACGCGCATCCACAAAGCAATCAAGTCCGCCGCAAGCGGCGAGGGGGCATAGTCATGGCGATGCGAGCAGATCAAATACAGAACACCGTCAGCCGGCGGACATTCCTGGCGAGCAGCGCAGGCGCAACCCTCGTTATGGGACTCGGTGTCGTGTTGCCGGGTTGCAGTCGCGAGGAAGTTGCCACCGAGATCGCGAGTAGCGGCGCCAGTGCGAGCTTTACGCCGTCGATGTGGTTCGAAATCGGCGGCGACGGCGCCATCATGATGAACATCCCGAAGGCCGAGATGGGCCAGCACGTCGGTACCGCGCTCGCGCGCATCATTGCCGATGAACTTGGCGCCAACTGGGACGACGTGAGTTTCACGCATGCTGACAGCGATCCGAAATGGGGACCATTGATTCCAGGCGTATCGCTCGGAGACATAACGGGCGGTTCGTGGTCGGTATTCACCTCATTCACGGCAATTTCGCAGGCAGGAGCCGCCGGCCGAACGATATTGCGAGACGCCGGCGCGGCGATGCTCGGTGTGGACCCGGCCGAATGCACGGTGGTGGACAGCAAGGTATCGGCGAATGGCCAACACGTGTCATTCGCGGATATTGTTCAAAAGGGAGATGTCAGCCGCACGCTGAGCGACGAAGAGCTTGCCGCATTGCCGCTCAAAGCAGCGTCGGAGCGGCGTTTCATCGGGCACGATACGAGTGCCAACGACATTCCCGAAAAGACACGCGGCGAAGCCGTCTACGGTATCGACGTCGAATTGCCGGGCATGGTGTTTGCAAACCCGATGCTGCCGCCAACGCGTTACGGCAGCACGATCAAGAGCATTGATGACAGTGCGGCCAGGGACATTCCCGGCTACCAGCAGACGCTGCAGCTGCCTGATAAACCGGGTTTAATGGAGGGCTGGGCCGTCGTCATTGCCGATGATTTTCCAAGCGCAATGAAGGCGGCCAAAGCTGTCGTCATTGACTGGGAGGCGGGACCGACGGCTAACGTCAGCGAGGCGGATTTATTTGCTGAAGGTGCAAGGTTGGTCGCCGACAAGAATGCTGGCACACGATTCGTCGACGAGGGTGATGTTACTGCGGCGCAGGCCGCGGCGGCGAACTCATTCAGCGCGACCTATCGCACCGGTACGGCGATGCACTACACGCTTGAGCCGGTGAATGCCGTCGTCGAATTCGTTGACGGCACTTGCCA
>SMVA01417241.1_pt1 | contig 12032 bp, 12 predicted proteins | sample 2456451 | NCBI WGS metagenome assembly SMVA01 (sample SAMN11095933, study PRJNA526329) | marine sediment metagenome | biome: Marine sediment; feature: Surficial sediment; material: Deep marine sediment; isolation source: Hadal surficial sediment | place: Pacific Ocean | collected 2014-05 | depth...
TCCCGGAGTACACCATGACGCATAGGTCAATAAAAATATAGGTTTTTTAAAATAATCAAAGCGAATAGTTCGCCCAGATAACTTTTTTACTTTAAAATTATCTAAATAACTTCCGTTTATTACATGATTAATTAGAGAATCGAATAGAAATTTAGCTTTTTCATAATCTCCATCAGCATATGCTTGTTTTGATTTTATAGTATATGTTTTAATATTTTCACCAATAACTTTAGAAAATAGGACATTAGGCCCAGTATCTTGAGACTGAGCTGAAAGTGAAACCAATACGAAGAATAGAAGTATTTTTCCACCCATAGGCATTGTTATTTAATTAACCTACAAAGATATAAAAAATATTGAATTATATAAGAAAATCAGATTAAATACTAATAAATACGATAAAAAGCATAAATATGAATGAATTTACATATTATCTGTGAAAAAGTAGGGCTATTAGAAACGCCTTCCACCTCTGCCACTGCGACCAAATTGTTGTCTTGGTTGACTGGCTTTTTTCATTTGTTGTTTCATCATTTTAATTTGATCATCCAACATATTGTGTTTATCCAGTTTTTTAGCCTCGGTTAGAAGTAATTGTGCCTCTCTTTTTCGATTTTTAGACATAGCTATTCCAGCCAGATTGAGTTTTGCCATAGCCATATCAGCATCCATAGACAGTCCTAGATTAACTGCCTTTTTAAAATATTTTTCGGCTTCATTAATGTTTGTTTGAGATATCATTAATCCGTTTAGATAATAATAGTACCCTTGTTGTTTAGTTGTTAAAGACGAATTTGGGTTTTTTATTCTATCGAGCCATTTTTTTGCTCCTTTAAAATCCTCTTTTCTCAATCGCAAGAATGAAAGAAGAATCAATTCGTTTTTAAAATATAAGAATAAGAATATTGTAGAAAGTAGAATATACATAATACCATTACCAATATTGCCTTCTATGAATTGCCAAACGCCTACGGCAACTATTAATACTGTTAATACTAATTTGATATTTTTGTTGAACATGTAATATATTTTGGCCTGTCAAAGGTATAAAAAACAATTAGAAGTATTTTAAAATTTTGATTTGAGAAAGTAAAAAATGATTGTATATTTGCACCCGACTTTTAGGAACGAAAGCAATAGTAATTATTTTTCAGAAGATTAAACCTATTTAAAATGAAAAGAACATTTCAACCTTCAAAAAGGAAAAGAAAAAATAAACACGGTTTTAGAGAGCGTATGTCTTCTGTAAGCGGCAGAAAAGTTCTGGCTGCACGTAGAGCAAAAGGAAGAAAAAAAATATCGGTATCCTCTGAAATCCGTCATAAAAAATAATGTTAATAACTTATATATAAAAGGTGTTGTTTTAATAGCAACACCTTTTTTTTATACCCTAACGCACCGTAATTTTAGTGCATTGAAAAAGCAACTTGTAAATGTCTAGAAACAAAGAGCTCTCCTCTATTTTAATCATCGGATCAGGCCCTATTATTATTGGCCAGGCTTGTGAATTCGATTATTCCGGTTCCCAAGCATTAAGGTCACTGCGGGAAGATGGTATTAAAACCATTTTAATAAATTCTAATCCGGCAACAATAATGACAGATCCCTCTATGGCAGATCATGTGTATTTATTACCCCTTACAACTAAATCAATTGTTGAAATATTAAAAAATCATCCCGAAATTGATGCAGTTTTACCTACTATGGGAGGACAAACCGCATTAAACCTTTGTATTGAAGCAGAGGATAAAGGAATTTGGAATGAATTTAATATAGATATCATAGGGGTTAATATAGACGCAATTAATATTACAGAAGACCGAAATAAATTTAAAAACCTAATGATTAAAATAGGCGTTCCTGTGGCTGAGGCTAAAATTGCAAATTCCTATTTAAAAGGTAAAGAAATTGCCCAAGAGTTTGGATTTCCACTTGTGATAAGACCTTCATTTACTTTAGGAGGATCGGGCGCATCTTTTGTACATACCGAAGGGGAATTTGATGAATTACTTACAAGAGGATTGGAGGCTTCACCTATTCACGAAGTATTGATAGATAAGGCATTACTAGGTTGGAAAGAATATGAATTGGAACTCCTTCGCGATAACAATAATAATGTAGTTATAATTTGTACCATAGAAAATATGGATCCAATAGGGATTCACACCGGTGATTCCATAACAGTGGCTCCGGCAATGACATTAAGCGATACTTGCTTTCAACGAATGCGGGATATGGCTATAAAGATGATGCGTAGTATAGGAGATTTTGCAGGAGGCTGTAATGTTCAGTTCGCAGTAAGTCCGGACGAAAAAGAAGATATAATTGCTATCGAAATCAATCCCAGGGTGTCACGTTCTTCATCATTGGCATCTAAAGCCACGGGTTATCCCATTGCTAAAATTGCTACTAAACTAGCTATCGGTTATACTCTTGATGAATTGAATAACCAAATTACAAAGTCTACATCCGCACTTTTTGAACCTACCTTAGATTATGTAATTGTAAAAATACCACGATGGAATTTCGATAAATTTGAAGGTGCAGATCGCACCATTGGGCTTCAGATGAAATCTGTGGGAGAAGTAATGGGAATTGGACGTTCATTTCAAGAGGCATTACACAAAGCAACACAATCTCTAGAAATTAAGCGAAATGGTATTGGCGCTGATGGCAAGGGATACAAGGATTACGACCAAATTATAGATAAACTTGAAAATCCAAGTTGGGATCGTGTATTTGTAATTTATGATGCTATAAAGCTGGGAATCCCTTTAAGTCGTATTCACGAGATAACAAAAATTGATATGTGGTTTCTTCGCCAATATGAAGAATTACACCTCATTGAAAATGAAATATCGAAATTCAAAATCGATACTTTACCTCGTGAATTATTGCTGGAAGCAAAACAAAAAGGGTATGGAGATCGACAGATTGCTCATATGCTCGGTTGTCTTGAAAGTAAGGTTTATAATAAAAGAGTAGAGTTAAAAGTTAATAGGGTATATAAATTAGTTGATACTTGTGCTGCAGAATTTAAAGCCGACACACCATACTATTATTCTACGTTTGAAAATGATATGGAAACTGCTGATGGCAAACAATTTGCTGTAAATGATAGTGTAGTAACCAATAAAAAGAAAATAATAGTGTTGGGTTCAGGTCCTAACCGAATAGGACAAGGTATTGAGTTTGATTATTGCTGTGTTCACGGGATATTAGCTGCTTCGGAATTAGGTTACGAAACCATTATGATAAATTGTAACCCTGAAACTGTCTCTACAGATTTTGATGTAGCCGATAAGCTGTATTTTGAGCCTGTCTTTTGGGAACATATCTACGATATTATTCGTCACGAAAAACCTGAAGGGGTTATTGTTCAATTAGGAGGACAAACCGCTTTAAAACTTGCTGAAAAGTTAGATCGATATGGGATTAAAATTTTGGGAACTAGTTTTCAATCCTTGGATTTAGCTGAAGATCGTGGAAGTTTCTCAACGATTTTGAAGGAAATAAATATTCCATATCCAGAATTTGGGGTTGCCGAAACTGCTGAGGAAGCTTTGGATCTCTCAGATATATTGGATTTTCCATTATTAATAAGACCTTCCTATGTATTAGGTGGTCAAGGAATGAAAATTGTCATCAATAAAAAAGAGTTGGAAGAACATGTAGTAGACATATTAAGAAAAATGCCCAAGAACAAATTATTATTAGACCATTACCTTGATGGTGCGATCGAAGCTGAAGCAGATGCCATATGTGATGGTAAAGAGGTATACATTATTGGGATTATGGAACATATTGAACCTTGTGGGGTTCACTCTGGTGATTCCAATGCAACGTTGCCTCCTTTTAATTTAGGTGAATTTGTAATGCAGCAAATAATAGATCATACAAAAAAAATTGCATTGACTTTGAATACTGTGGGCTTAATAAACATTCAGTTTGCAATTAAAGATGATATGGTTTATATCATTGAAGCTAATCCGAGAGCATCTCGAACCGTTCCTTTTATCTCTAAAGCATATGGAGAACCCTATGTAAATTACGCTACTAAAGTAATGTTGGGACATAATAAAGTATCAGACTTCAATTTTAATCCAAAACTTAAGGGATTTGCCATTAAACAACCTGTTTTCAGTTTTGATAAATTTCCTAATGTAAATAAACAATTAGGCCCGGAAATGAAGAGTACAGGTGAAAGTATTTTGTTTATTGATAGTTTAAAAGATGATAAATTCTATGAGCTTTATTCACGAAGAAAAATGTATTTAAGTAAATAGTTAATTTTTTTTATAGAAATAAGTAAAAAATTATTAGTACTTTAGAAAGATAAAAATTAAAAATTATTGTCATGAAAAAAATTACATTTCTTTTATTTGCTCTTGCTGCATTTTCTTTAAGTGCACAAACCACCCATAATATCAATTGGTTTTTTGGGGCAGCCCCTGGAACTTTAATAATTGATGAAGGTGATACTGTTAACTGGATATGGACCGATGGATTTTTCCATTCGGTAACATCCGCTATAGGGGCTACAGATACTTTTGACAGTGGTATTTTACCAAATGGATCTATGTATTCAAGAGTTTTTAATAACCCAGGAACCAACCCTTATTTTTGCTTAATTCATATTCCCATGGTAGGAGTTATTGAAGTTACAGAAGTTTTGGGGATAGATGATAATGAGGAAGTTTCTTTTCAATATTACCCTAATCCAGTAAAAGACTACTTGCGTATTGATTCTAACGATGTGATAGATTCCGTTCAATTATTCACTATAAATGGGAAAATGTTGATGGATGCACCGGTAAAAAATAAATCCACCAATATTTATATGGGGGTTTTCCAAAGTGGGATTTATTTCTTAACTGTAAGATCAGGGGATAAAGTAAATACTATCCAGGTGATTTTGGATAAATAAAGTTTTATTTTAAAACTCTAATTTTATTATAACCTGTTATAAATTTTTCCTATGGGAGTTCACAAATAATACTTCTGTAGTAATGTTGTTGTATATAAATTTTATTTTTAATCCGAAACTTTAGATTTTCAAATTGAATATATTTAGGTTTAATAAATTTCTAAATTTAAAAATCATTTTAACCTAAAAATGAAAAGTGCAGGTGAATTATTTAGTTTATTAATAGTTTAAAAGTAGGGTTTTTAATATTCCCCCTGTTATATAATTATAATTAATAATTGTAAATGAAAAATAATTTGAGATCCCCGTTATCCGGTCTTCTACTTCTTCTTCTTTTAATTAGCAGTTGTACTACTAGTACATTTGAAGACCTTATCCCTGTTGAAGAAACAGATCCCTCTGAGATCATAACATATCAAGATGTTAGATCTACTTTTGACAATATATGTAGTGCCTGTCATTCAAACCCTCCACAAAATAGTGCACCTATGCCACTAGTTACTTACTTAAATGTTAAGGAAGCAGTTTTAAATAGAGATCTGTTAGATAGGATAAGTAGAAATGAAGGAGCAGATGGATTAATGCCATTTGGAGGACCACGATTACCACAACAAACCATAGATAAAATATTTCAATGGAATGAAGATGGTCTGTTAGAGAACTAAAACTATTAATTATATGAGAAACAGAGTTATTGTTTTTTTATATTTTTTTAGTGTATTTATTTCAGTAAATGCACAAAATAAGTTTACGACCAAAAGCGGAGAATTAAATTTCGAAGCATCAGTCCCTTCATTTGTTGAGGTAATAGCGAAGAATAAAAATGTTAGTGCTATACTATTAGACAACGGAGATTTTGCAATTTTAGCTTTGGTAAATGGGTTTCGATTTAAGGTTGCTCTTATGGAAGAACATTTTAATGAAAATTATGTTGAGTCTGTAAAATATCCGAAAACAACATTTAGTGGAAAAATACTCGATTTCAATGTTTCAGATTTATCTGAAAAAGAAATTACTTATACAATATCTGGAGTGATCACTCTTCATGGAGTGGATAGATCTTTGGAGGTTCCTGTGAGTATTATACAAAAAAATAATTCCATTGTACTAACTTCTAATTTTGTATTAAAGCCAGAATATTTTAATATTAAAATCCCAAAAATAGTAAACAATAAAATAGCTGAAGAGATTAATGTTTCAGTTTCATTTAATCTAATTAAATTAAACTCTTTGGATTATGAATAAGCGTAGAAAGCTTCTTTATATAGTAATAGTTATAATTATTGTGAGTTATTTTTCCTACAATTATATAAATCAAGATCATAGGGATATTAAAACCGAAACAGCCAAAGTTGATGTCACTGCTAAAGAGTTATTAGAGATGTTTAAAGAAGACGAATCACCTGGGGTATTAAATAGTACGGTTCAGGTTTTTGGTGCTATTTCAGAATTAGATTCTCACTCCATTATGATCGATGGAAGTGTGCATTGTAGTTTTGATGAAGAGGTACAAGGGGTTAATCTAAACGATCGGATAAAAATAAAAGGGAGATGTATAGGATACGATGACCTTTTTGATATAGTTAAAATAGATCAATCAACCATAATTAAATAATATTGTGATGAAAAAAATTACCCTGGCTTTATTATTACTACCACTATTCACTTTTTCTCAAGATGATCTTTTAGATGAGCTTGAGGGTGATACGATTATAAATAATAATGTTATTGCTGCTTTTAAAGGCCTAAAAGTTGTAAATTTTGAATCTACAAAACTTGCATATAAAGGGGATTTTTATTTAGTGATAGCCCACCGGTTTGGCACGGTAAAAAATGGTATTGATGACCTTTTCGGTTTGGATCAATCCGTAACACAAATCAAATTTATTTATGGTTTTACAGATTGGCTAAACCTTGGGGCAGCCAGAAGTTCTAACCAAAAAAAGTACGGATTACATGCAAAATATAGATTGAAACATCAAAAAAAGGGTGAATTCCCGGTAGCGATTGTAGGTTATAATTTGGTTACGGTTAACACCTCTCTTAAGAAGGATCAATATCCAAATATTGAGTTTAGGGATAAATTAACCTATACTTCACAGATACTTATATCAAAAAAGTTTACTGAAAATCTATCCTTGCTTTTAGCACCCACTTATATTCATGAAAATCTGGCAACCCGAAGTTTTGTTGTTCAAGAAAATGGGGACACTTTATTTTATGATGAAAAAAACGATCAATATGCTTTAGGAGTGGGAGGAAGGTATAAAATATCGAAAAGGATGAGTATAAATCTTGATTACGGTATTCATTTAAATAGAAATAGCAATTCGGTTTATAATAATCCATTATCTGTAGGTATTGATATAGAAACCGGAGGTCATGTTTTTCAAATGCATTTCACCAATGCACAAGCCATGTTCGAAGAAGGATTCATTATAAATGCAGCAGGAGATTGGGGAGATGGTGACTTTTTCTTCGGATTTAACCTGGCTAGGGTATTTTAAACTTACTCTTCAGAGCGTTTTAAGATCGATTCTGGTAACGATTTTTTGGTCTTAGCGCCCAACTTTTTAATTCTTTCAACACTTGTAATAAGATTCCCTTTTCCATCAACTAACTTGTTCATCGCAGATGAATAATCTTTTTTAGCATCATCAATCTTTTTTCCAACACCAGTCAAATCATTCACAAGTCCTACAAATTTATCGTATAATGCTCCTGCCTGACGTGCAATTTCTAAAACATTTTTCTTTTGATCTTCCTGTTTCCATATAGCAGAAACAGTACTTAATGTTGCTAATAAAGTTGAGGTGGAAACTAAGACAACATTTTTATCGAAAGCTTCTAAAAATAGTTTATTGTTTTCATTTAAAGCAATTAAAAGAGCAGCTTCGATAGGTACAAACATTAAAACATAATCTGGTGTATTAATTCCATAAAGATCGGTGTATTGTTTTTCTCCCAATTCTCGTATATGTTTTTTAATACTTACCAAGTGTTTCTTTAAATTTTCAGCTTTTAATTCTTCACTTTCAGCACTATAATATCCTTCATAAGCAGTTAGCGAAACTTTTGAATCTACTATTAAATGTTTGTTGTCGGGTAAATTTATAATGAAATCAGGTTTTTTTAAATTTCCTTCTTCATCCCTGAAACCACCTTGAGTAGAAAAATGAATTCCATTACTTAATCCAGCTTTTTCTAATAAAATTTCAAGCTGTATTTCGCCCCAATCACCTTGAATTTTACTATCTCCCTTTAAAGCATTAGTTAGATTAATAGCTTCTTTACTCATTTGTTGGTTTAAATGTTTTAAGTCTTCTAATTGTTGTTTAAGGGCAGAATGCATACTAATGCTATCCTTTTGTGAATCACCAACTTTCTTTTCAAAGGATTTTATTTTATCTTGTAAGGGAGATAAAATGTTTTTTATATTTTCTTTATTCTGTTGTTTAAACTTTTCAGATCTGTCTTCAAATATTTTATGAGCCAAATTTTCAAATGCTTCAGAAAATTTTTCTTCAACCTTTTTTAATTTTTCTTCCTGCTGATTTGATTGTGAAAGGCGTTCTTCTAATTTTCCTGTTTCTGCTTTGTTTTTTAGACGTGCAAAAAGAAACCCTATAAAACCACCTGTTAATAAGCAAACTACAACTATTATAAGATAAAAAAAGAATTCGGACATATGTATTGTGTTTAAGGTAAAGATACTTAATTCTACATTATATTAATTTTGTAAAATTCAAAATATACTTGTATCAACTACACTAATATATTAATTTAATTGGCACTATGTTTGTGGCATATTCATCTTTAATAAATAAAAAATTATCATGAAAAAAATTATTCAGATTCTGGCTTTAATAACAGTTGTAATTTTTTTTGAAAGTTGTAGTAATTCTAATAATGATGATATAGTTATAGTAGAAGAAGAGGACATAAGAATCTTATTAAAAACATTTAATATTGAAATATCTGCTCAATATTCTATTCCGGCAAATGTGGATAGAATTGAAACCGGAACGGTACTATTAGAATTATATGACGATGATACACTTGATTATACAATAATTGTAAATGATTTGAGTAGTACAGATGAATTATTATTTGCTCATGTTCATACGGGAGATCTTGTATCTAATGGTCATTTTGCTATTGGACTAATTAATAATATTGACAACTTTTTTGATGGTAATACAGCTTCGGGTACTTTTGATCTTTCACAGGGACAAATAGACATATTAAATGGACCGGATATTTATTTCAATTTACATTCGGCTGAAAAACAAGCGGGTTTACTTAGAGGGTCTTTAGATAAAACAATTGATTTTTCTATGGATATTATATTGTCGACTAGCAATACGGTACCGCCTGTTATGGGGAGAATAGAAACAGGCATAGTTTATTTGAGAATGGATTCTGAATCTAAATTACTCTACAAAATTTTAATCGATGATTTAGATAAATTAGATCAAATTACAGCTGCTCATATACATTTTGGAGAAACCGGAACTACTGGTTCTGTATTTATTACATTAGCAGTTAGTGATTTAGATATTGGTATCACAAAAATATTAGAATTTACATCTGGAGACAAAACCATTTTCCTGAACGACAATTTATATATTAACGTCCATTCTTTGTTAGAATCTAACGGTCTATTAAGAGGTCAAATCAGGTGATATTTTTATTTTATTGAAAACCGACCCGTTTCTGAATTAAATTGTATTGTCTCTTTTGGAAAAAGAGATTCGAAACAACCTGCTTCAATAAGTTTTTTGGATGTATTGAAATGAATAGTCTCAGGAGTCATAACCATCATTTTATCACTTAACTGAATCGCTAAATCTATCTCATGAGTTGAAAAGAGAATAGTCTTTCCGGAATCGCTGGCAAGGTTTTTCAATAATTTAAGCACATAGGCTCTGTGATACATATCTAAGTGCGTAGTGGGTTCATCTAAAAGGATTAAAGGTGTATCTTGTGCCAGGGCTCTGGCAATCATAACACGTTGCAACTGGCCATCGCTTATTTCAAAGCATTTTTGATAAGCCAACGTTTCAGTTTCAGTGTTTTGTAAAGCAGAATGAATAGTCTCTTTATCTTTTTCTGAAAGCTTCCCCACCCAATTGGTATAAGGTTGCCTGCCTAAAGACACCAATTCCAATACTGTTAAGTTTCTTGAAGCCGGAGCTTCAGTGAGTACAATACTTAATTGATTTGCTAATTGCAGGGAGTGATATTTTTTTAATGGAATATTATCTATATATATGGTACCATCAATAGCAGGTTGCATACCTGCAATTGTTCTAAGCAACGTAGATTTTCCAATTCCGTTTGCGCCAACTAAACCAATTAATTCACCCTTATAAATAGAAAAATTAATTCCATCAGCTACCACGGTAGTTTTCTTTTTGCTTTGATAACCAATGGTTAGATTATTAGCTTCTATAACGCTGTGTTTTTTTTCCAAAGTCATTAAAACAATAATTTTCGCTTTCTAACCAATAACCAAATCACAACAGGAGCACCTAGTAATGATGTGATAGCATTTATTGGTAAGGTATATTCACTAAACGGAAGTTGTGCTACGGTATCGCAAATAAGCATTAAAATAGCTCCACAAATCAATACAGCAGGCATTAATATTAAATGGTTAGAAGTTGTAAAAAATTGGCGGGTAAGATGTGGAACCGCTAAACCAACGAAAGCTATTGGACCCGCAAATGCTGTAATTCCCCCGGCCAATATACTTGTTGCTAAAATGATTAATAGGGTTGTCTTTTTTAAATTTAGCCCCATACTCTTTGCATAATTTTCACCTAAAAGCAATGCGTTTAATGGCTTAATAGAGATAATACCAAGGATGAGTCCTGCAATACAACAAATACTTAATATCATTAATCCTTCCCATGAGATATTACCTAAACTTCCAAAAGACCAAAAGATGTATTGTTGTAATTGTTCAGCGTCGCTAAAGTATGAAAGTACAGCTACTACCGCTCCAGTAACACTTCCAAACATTAATCCAATAATGAGAATGGCCATAGTGTCCTTTACTTTAATAGTAACCGATAAAACAGCAAGTAAAACTAAAAAACTACCAAGGGCTGAAGCGATCACCAGACTCCATGAACTGAGTAATATACCCCCTAAAAAACCGCCGAAAGTACCGGCTCCTAAAATCAAAATAGCTACACCCAGACTTGCTCCACTGCTTAATCCCAATACAAAGGGTCCTGCCAATGGATTTCTAAAAAGGGTTTGCATTAACAATCCAGATACCGCAAGTCCTCCACCAGCCAACATTGCCGTTATTGCTTTGGGCAGTCGATAATCAATAATAATAAATTGCCAAGAAGATTTTGAAGTCCCACCACCAGACAAACTAGATATGATTTCTTTAAAAGGGATAGCAACAGAACCCAAACTTATATTCACCAAAAAAGTGATCATTAAAAGCAATAATAAGATGCTGAAATAGTATCGATAAGTTTTTGTGATTTCCATTACTGTAATTTATCAAAAAAAAATAATTCATGTTCCGGCAATAATTCCGGATGAAGGATTTTTATAATGTCTTTTAGCACTATATCAGGGCGATTAGGGGCTAACTCGAAATACAAAAGGCCTCCTGTTTCTCCTTTTTTATTGGTAAAATTGTAAACATTATCGTTTTTAAAAGCATCAAATTGTATATATACATTATGGGTGTCTTTTAATTGTACAAGACTTGAAAAATAGCCTGGACCAATCCAATAATCTGCATTTACACCTTTTTCTAATACATTTTCTAAGTTAAGGGATAGACTCCCTGTACCTTCACTTTCTTTCCAAAGATATTCACCATTAGCATCGGCAATAAACTGTGCCGCCCAACTATTTCCCTGAGGTAAATGCCAAACGTCTTTATACATAGCACCACTAAGTACTGTTGGCCTATTCGTAGCTTTCAATGCTTTGTTTTTTGCAATTAAATATTGAGTCATTATTTCTGAAAAGATACTATCGGCTTCCTTTTCCTTTTTAAAGAATACACCGAAGAATTTTATCCATTCAGCTTTTCCAAGTGGGGAAGTCTCAGTCCAATCTCCATTATACA
>SMVA01138897.1_pt1 | contig 12024 bp, 10 predicted proteins | sample 2456451 | NCBI WGS metagenome assembly SMVA01 (sample SAMN11095933, study PRJNA526329) | marine sediment metagenome | biome: Marine sediment; feature: Surficial sediment; material: Deep marine sediment; isolation source: Hadal surficial sediment | place: Pacific Ocean | collected 2014-05 | depth...
CCGGGTCACTGCACCCCTCCGGTAAAGCGGTCAGGCTAGCGGAGATCGCGTGGATCGGCCACCCCCAACACCCGGCTAATCCAACAGACGATCAATTTTCGCCGCACAGATAAAGTCATTCTCCGACAGACCCCCGATCGCGTGCGTCGTGTACAGCACGTTCACCTTCCCGTAACCGACTTCCAGGTCGGGATGATGTCCTTCGCTCTCGGCGATCCACGCGACCGCATTAACGAATGACATCGTCCGGTGATACCCTGCGAATGAAAAGACCCGGGCGATACTCTTCCCATCGTCGCCAATATTCCAATCGGCATGCAACGCCGCGATCAGTTCGCGCGCCGCATCCGCCTCCAGCGGCGCGACTCCGCCCTCACACGGCTCACAGCGCCGGGTAACAAGATCCGATGAAGTCGTCATGATCGATTACCTCAATACAACTCGAGTCATTACTATTTTAAGGTCGCCAGGCCGACGAAGGTGCCGCCATTGCGCTCGCATAGCGTCCGCATCAGGTTCGCAAACCGCACGGCGTTACGCATGCGGCCGCCGGCCAGTTGCGTCGGAAAACCGATGCCGTGAATCCGGACCAGGCGGTTACCCATCTCATCTGCCTTGTTGATGCTCGATACGAAGCGCGCGACGCCCTCGACCTGACCGCGCGGGAAGTCGTCGCCAAAAACGAAGATGCTGACGGACCTGCCCGGTTCATAGAACGTATTGATTGCCTCCGCGATTCCCTCGACGGGACTCGAATCGCTGTACGGGTTCCAGTTCGACAGCCGGCTGATGATGTTACGCCTGGCCACCTGCGAATCGGGAATCCACTTGCCGGCGTAGGACGAAAACATGTACTTGCCCTCATCGTTCAGCACCTGGATACCCTTGATCTTCGGATACACCCTGAGCGTCTCCTCGACCTTCTTCAGGACGAGCCGCCACGGCCCCTGAAACATGCTGCCGGAGGTATCGATGACAAAGATAATGTACTCGCTGTCGACCGGTATGCCGCCGACCGTCGTGTCACCCTCGTCGGGTGTGTAGTTGGCGAGCAGAACCCTCATCTCCTCGGTCAGTGTCTGGCGCGCCGCGACCAGCTCCCCTCGGGCGTCCTTGTCGAGCAACGCGCTGTCTTTCGACGCCTCGTACTCGCCGCGCACATCGGACACATCGCCGCGCAATTTTGCAACCGATGCCTTCGACTGCGACAGCTGATCATCGACAGTAATCATCTCCCGGTTCATGATCGCGGTCTGGCCGCGCAGGTCGAATAATTCCTGCTGCAGCGCTGCGATCAACCCCGCGACCTGTTCCTTGCTGCGTTCGATCGTCTGCGGCTCGTAGATCTTGGTGAGTACGAGCAGCAGGACGACCGCGCCGAATGCGCAGGTTATCGCATCGAGGAACGACAGGCTGTACGTCTCGGTTTCGCGTCTTTTCTTCATCGAAGCTGTGCCGTCATGGCCAGTCCTGCGCGGGCGTCAGCAAAGAACCCCCCGTCGACACCGCCAGCTTCCAGAAGTAACCGGCGGCCGACGGATCACCATCCATCGGGTAGAGCAGAATATTGACCGGTACCCGTCGCGGCAATTGTGCGACGGCCTTGGTGAAAAATTCGATGCGCCGGCTCTCCTTGACCCGCTCCGTCGACTTCGGCGTTACCTTGCCCTGGGTGGGCAGACCATCGGTCAGCAGGTAAATATTGTCGGGCAGCGGATCGAGCTCCTTGATCGCCGTGAATGCACGGATCAGGCTGGTGCCCTTCTCCGGCATCACGGTGCGGAGCTGGTCGACAGCCTCGGTCAGCTCGCTGCCGTCGGTAATCTCGAGCCAGGTACCGTCCGACCCGCTCACGACACTGCCAACCTCCTCATTAAAGACGTAGATCTGAAATTGCGTTCCCGGGGACAGGTGCGTCGTCAGCCAGTCGACACTGTTGACGACCTGCTGCCACTTCGGTGCGAGGCGCCTGCGTTCCTCCTTCATGTTACGAAATCGCACGACGTTGACGTAAGTCCGGCCGAGCATGCTCGTCGATGCATCGACGAGGATCAGCACGCGAGCGCCGCCCATCTTCATGCCGGTCAGATACTGGCGGTTGCCGTCACCGACGTAGCTGCGGATACGCTGTCCGGTATCGGGCGACCGATCGGCGGCTTCCGCTGCCAGCCGCTGCTTCGCCTTCTCGAGCCGCTCGATGTCGGACTGCAGCTGCTCGATGCTCTCGGTCTGGGCGAAGCTGTCCTTGTCCACCTTGGAAAGTTCGGCCAGCAGGCGCTCGAGCTCTTCGCGCAAGAGGCGGGCCTCGGTGTCGGTCGCGACCTCCTCCACCTGCTTGGACTCCAGGGCGGTACGCACGCGAATCAGGTCCTTGCGCCCGTCGAGCACCTCTTCCTCCAGGCGCGTGGATTCTGCGAGCTGCGTCTGATTCACCTCGGCGGCGCGTTGCGACACCTGCGCATTGATGATCATGTAAAACAGCACGATCGCGCCAAGCCCGCACGCCATGACGTCCAGGAAGGACATGCTGAATAAATCGATTTTCCTACGGGCCACGGGACACTTCCTCCGCGATGACCTCTGTCACGAGCCGCAATTCGATAGAAGAACGACCGATGGTTATCACATCGCCGGTCGTCAGGATTGCCGCGTCATCGATCGGATGTCCATTCAGCTGTGTGCCGAACCGGCTGTGATCGACGAGTTCGATACCGTTCTCACCACGCCGGATACTGCAGTGACGACGTGACACCCCGGCAATCGATGGATCGAGTCGTACGCCAAATTCCCCGGTAGCGAGTTCGACCCCAATATTAAACACAGCGGCGCCCAATCGATAGACGCGGCCGTCGTACAGCAGATGCGTCGGCGCAACGGCCGCCTGCTGTTGCGCCGCAGCCGAACCCGGGCCATCGATGCGCGCCGGAGCATGATCCCATTCCAGCGCCGTCGTCAGCCCAACGCCCCCGGCTTTGCGAGCAAACTGTTCCACGCGTTGCAGTGCACCCCATGCGGCCGCGGCCGGCTCGAGCACGAACACCGAGGCCTGCTGCAGGCGCACCAGGCTCTCCACGATGCCGGGGAACTCCGCGAGCCGGTGGCTGACCTGGATCGCCACCTGTTTGCCCGCCCCAAGCGAACTGCGGACGAGACGCGCAGCCGGCTCGAACGCATTCCCCACCCGTGCCGCGAGCGCCTCGCTACGAATAGTCGCGCGGAACTCGTTGCCGCCGAATTCGATCAGGGCGCTGATCTCGGGCTGGCGTTGCAACTCGCGCAGCCAGTCATACAGGTGATCGTAGAGGATCTGCTCGCTGCGCGCGTCGTGCAACGGGTCGAAGCGCGTGACTTCGAGAAACCGACCCGCAATGAAACCCGCCGCCGTGCGCTCGAGCTGTTCGATGCCGACGTTGACGGCCGACCGCGTCTCGGCACTATTGTCCAGCGAGACACGCCGATCCTGACGAAGTCGCGTCAGCAGCATCTCGTGCAGGGTGCAGTCGAGATGCAGCAGGTCCTGGCCCGGATACTCGCGGCGTGTCGCCGCGACCGCGCTGTCCACGAGCCCTCGCACCGGCAGCGCCAGTTCTTCTGCCACACCGAGCAACAATCCGAGTTGCTCCGTCGACCAGCAACCCGGCACGGCACAGACGACCGACGACGGACGCGCGGGCAGCGCACCGAGCAGACGTTCGAGATGCGCGTGCACCAGATCCGCCGATGTAGTGAACGCGCCGACCGGGCTTGCCAGCGGCTCCGTCGACATGAGCTGCCAGTAGCGGTTGGCGGCGCGCCCCGGCTGCAGGCGCGACGATCGCCACGCCTCGCTGCCAAACACAACACCGGAATCGGTAGCTGCCGCATAGCCCGGCACGTAACCGGGCTCCGGCCACACCAGCCCGTCCGAAGCTACACCGGCGATTGCCGCGTCGTTCAATTCGAGTGCCAGTACCGTCATTTGAATCCGAGCTGCTGATCTGTGCCCGTAGCGCTGAACGAGATGCGCTCAATCGGCCTGCATGCGCGTGATCAGGTGCTGATCGATGTAGATTTCCGTATCGAACACGAGTCGCTCCTGCAGAAGTTGCAGCTGATGCACGAGAAACATCAGGAAAATGCTGATCAGCAACGCAATGAACGTCGAGTTGAACGCGACGCCGAGGTTCTGCGTGACTCCGCTGATATCGCCGTCGACCGCTTGATGCGCGAGCCCGAGCGCGGCGCCGATGCCGCGTACAGTGCCGATGAACCCGATCGACGGTATTGCCCACGCGATATATCGAATCATCGACAACTCCGACTCGAGCCGATCCCCCTCTGAATTCACCAGTGTGTGCATCGAAGAGGCAACGTCCTGCACGTTACGGGTCGCACCGAAGCGCTGGAGGGCAGCCAACAGTGCGCGTGGCAACAACAAGACACGTTGCTCATCCGGCAATCCCTGCAATTGCCGGGAGTACTCCCGACTGTCGTCGGGCAGTATCCGCACGCCCTCCGCGATCGGCACGAGATCGAGGTTCAGCAGATCGCGCTCGCCCTTGGTGGACCAGGCCTTGTAACCCATGATCCCGAGCGCCCACAGCATCAGAACAAAACAGGCTTCCTGCTCGAAGTCCTTGACGATGATGAACCCGGAACGCTCCGGCACGTAGTCCGGATTCTCGGCAATCAGGATGGCCTGCTCTTCCATGACGGCCGCGGCGTTCGGCCGGACGACGCCGACGTATATGGCGTGCACGAGGATGATCGAGACGATCAACGCGAACAGCTGGAAGACGAATGCAGTCGAGAAGTTACTTTTCATACCGGATCGCTCTTGCGTTAATCAGATATCGGATGGCAGCGCAACGGACAGATCGGCCGGCAGCGGTTTGGCAGGCGTGAACTCCGTCACCTCATCCTCGTCACCCAGTGCCTCCTCGACGCGTTCCAATTCCGCATCCATCTCTTCCTGGCTCATTTCATGGATCGGCGTTGTCGATTCTTGCCGGATCACGCCCGGCCCGGTGGAGTCGGTCGCCTCGTCCTGCGCAACCGCCGGCATGGTCGCCAGCGCCAGCGCGCAAATCAATATCAAAACTCTCATCACCATCGACTCCGACCATCCGCTATTCCGAAGGGGGGTCAGCATACCGCGCGATGCGGAACCCGACATCCAGGCGGCCCCGATCGCCGAAATCGCGATACGCGTACCGCAGTTCGCTGATGCTGGAATGCCGCCAGCCGGACCCGCGAATGACATGATACTGCCCCTCGCCCGGTCCGACAGGATCGACGGCGACCTCCTGCGCGTCCATGTAGACCCCGTAGCGGTCGGTAATCCACTCCGCAACGTTGCCCCCCATGTCGAACAGGCCGAGCGGGCTGGCCGGAAAACGCCCGACCGGAGACGTAATCGGAAAGCCGTCGTTATAGTTGCTCAGCACGTTGGTCAGGATACCGCGCGCGGATTGGTCCGCGTAGTTGCCGGCGCCGTCCGTCAGCGGCATCCGGTTCCCCCATGGATATTTGACCTGCCCGCCGCCGCCGCTGAAACGCCCGGCCCAAGCCCATTCGGCCTCGGTCGGCAGGCGGTAACCGGTGTTGGCCGGCGTCATCAGGATTATCTCGCCGTTCTCGAACACATAGGCCGGTGCCAGCCCGTCCCGCGTACTGAGCCAGTTGCAGTATCCGGTCGCCTCCTCCCAACTCATCATGACAGCAGGGTGGTTGCCGGTCGCGAGCTGCCGGTACTTTTCCGCCCCGGACGTGTGCTTCGGCTTGAATGCCTGGAACCGGCTGTTGGTGACCTCCGTCGTCGCAATATAGAACGGACGTGTCAGTCGCACGCGATGCTGCGCCTCGTTGGGGCGCCGACCCTGTTCGCGTCGCGGCGCGCCCAGCTCTAATTCGCCCGGACGGATCAGCAACAACGTTGTTCCGTCGTGCGTCGTCAGGGTCTGTGGGATAGCCGCCAGCACCGCTTCCTCGGGTGTCAGCATCCGGATGTCGAGTTGCTCCGGAAAGCCCGGCTGGGGATTAACTTCCGCGGTGAACGACGCAAACCCGGCCTTGCGCACCTCGATCCGGTGCACGCGCGCCGGCAACGACAGTTCCTGGTTCGCGAGTCCGCGCAGCTCGCCATCGACAAACAACTCGGCGTCCGGCTGATCGGTCGTAATCCGCACGATGCCGAGCCGCGGCTCCAGCGTCAGGCGCACCGTATGCCCGCGACGCGATTCCATCTCGACCGACCGGGTCACCGTGGCGAAGCCGGGCATTGACACGATAACCTCGTAGCGCCGACCCGGCGCGAGTTCGACCTCGGCCGGTGTCGTACCGCGGTACCGGCCATCCACGCTGACCGCCGCACCGGTCGGCGTAGTGACGACGCTCAGCAGGCCATCGACCTCGACGAGCGCAATCACCGGCAGCTGTTCGGGCTGGCCCGCGGCTACGGTGAGGTTACGGGTCCAGCTCTTGTATCCACCCTTGCGCACGAGCACCGCATGCTCACCTGCCATGATGGCCACCGTCGTCGGGGTTCGGCCCACCACCTGTGTATCGACATAGATCTCGGCGTCCGGCGGATCCGTGGCGAACGCGATGTCGCCCCAGCCGGGCTGCAACTCGGCCTGAAATTCCTGGCGCACATCGCGGCCTTCGATTTCCAGAGTCTCGGTGAATTCGAGATAACGCTCGGTGACGACCCGGATTGCATGCGGGCCTGCCTCGATCTGCACGTCGACACCGGGCAGCACGCCGACGTCCTCCGCGTCGATGTACAAGCGGCCCTCGACCTCGGGATCGGTCGTCACGACCAGTCTTCCGGGCAGCTTGAGCATGACAAACCGGAACGCCGGGTTGGGACTGTCATCGACGACGATGGCTTCGCGCGCCGGGTGATAACCCTCGGCCGACAGCATGATGCGATAGTCCCCCTGGCGCAGCAGGTAGCGTCCGCCGATCTTGGGTGCGATGAGTCCGCCGACGATACGTATCTCGGCATGCCCGGGCTCGACCTCGATCAGCACGCCTCGCGCGGTGAACAGGTAGGCGGCAACGACAAACAACACGCCAAGCGCGCCGTAGATAGCCCACTTGACGCGCGACGCCGCCGGCCCCTGAGTGTCCGGGCGAGCGGCGTCCGGGCGCAACGACCGCACGCGCAGCTGCACCGGCGTAATCGGCTCCGGTACATCGCCCGCCTCCCCGGCAGGTGTCGCCAACTCTGGCGGCAGCGTCTCATATTCGAGCGCCGGCTCGGTGACGGCGAAGCGCAGCGCGTCGTCATCGAATTCGCAGACGATATGAACGCCGCCCACCGCGATCGTATCGCCGGCGATCAGCCAGCGATTGGCCGTGACGACCTCACCGTTAACCGTGACCTCGACACCGCCACCGCCTCTCTGCAAAAACGGCCGGCCCTCGAGAAGATCGATCGACGCGCCGGTACCACCGGCGACGGAGCCGGGGATCCGGATATGTGCTGTCGTCTGGCTGCCGATGTTCAGCGGTAAGTTCTCGTCGGGAATCGACCGCACACCGTTCGAATCGACAACAACAATCTTACGACTCAAATCGGTTCCTCACAGCTCAAAATGATCGGCTCGGGATTGCCAACCCCTTTCGGCCGCACGTTAAAATTCCGCCGCACGTCGCGGTAACCGGCCCGGCTCCCAACCGCCACGTACCGCCCCGGTTTGAGATCGACCGTCCGGGTCAGAAATAGCCCCAGACTGCCGACTTTGTATATCACAACCTCGGTCAGGTTGTCGGACTGGAACACGACCGACGCGGGTTCGGCGGCGATGCGCAGCGCCTCGTCGAGTTGCACAATTTGTCTCTCGTGGACCGGGCCCGGATTCTGCACCGCTCGTGCCTGGTTCAGCACCGTGCGCGCCCGCCCGGCGACGCGGTCGTCATTGAACTGATCCGTTTTCCCCAGGACATTCTCGAGCTGCTCGCTCAGCGCCTGACGCTCGACGGCACGCGCGCGGTTCTGTTGTGCCGAAATCAGGCCCGGCTCCAATTTCAGGATAGCGTCATAGGTCGCGACCGCGCCGGACCAGTTTTCGCGGCCTTCGGCCTCGCGCGCGCGGGCCTGCAAGCTGATCACCTGCGCCAACTGCGCTTCCGCTTCCAGCGCACGTAGCGCCTGCCCGGCATCGGCATCCCCGGGCCGGATCCGCAGCGCCGCTTCGAAGGCGGTGCGGGCAGCAGCGAATTTCTCACGCGCCATGGCCGAGAATCCCTCGGCCATTCGGGTCTCGTAGCCGATCTGCGCAATGCCCCCGCGGCTGCGCGCCAGCCCCTCTCGCGCCGGCACCCACCGTGGATCGATCGCGAGCGCGCTCTCATAGCTCGCCGCCGCCGCCATCAGATCGCCGGCCGACTCGAGCTCGGCCGCATCAAGCGTCAGTTTGAGTACCTGGTCCAGCTGCTGCGCACGCGCCAGTCCCGATCGTGCGTCGGCGTTGACAGGCTCGATGGCAAGCGCGAGCTCGAATTTCGTGATCGCGCCGGCTTGATCGCCGGCGTCGATCGCGGCAAGACCCTCGCTCAGTGCGTCGGCCAGAATTCCAGCCGCCTCCGGTTCGAGCAACTTCATCAGGTTCAGGGCCTGACGGTATTGCGTCGAAGCTTCGCTGTAGTTCCGGGCGCGGTACACGGTGTCTCCGGCTTCGGCCAGCCGGCGCGCCTCGGTCCAGCTCTCGCCGCCCCAGGCATCGACCCCGAGTGCCTGCAGACGATCTTCAATGACGAGCAGTTCGCCGAGAATCTCGTCGGTAATCTCGCGCTGCACTTTGAGGCCGACCGGATCGACCACCTCCTCCGGCTCGGCCGGGCGCACCACCGTATCCTCAGCGACCTCCCGCGCCGCCGTAGCGCGGCGCTCCTCGACCGCCTCCGGCAGCAGGAAGATCACCACCAACGCGACCGCGGCGAGCGCCGCCAGCCCCCCATACACGAGTCCGGGAGCCAGGCCCTTGCCGGTCGGTTCGATTCGCCGCAGCGACGGCGGCTCGCTGCCCGCTTTTGGCGACTGAAGCGACCCGCGCCGGCTGACCGGCGCAATGATGTCATCGGTCGCAGCCGAACTTGCGATCAGTGGGTAATCCGCATGGATTTCCTCGAGCACGCTGCGCACCGCGCCGATGCCTGCCGGACGCCGCTCGGGCACTTTGTCCAGCATCGCGAGCAGCAGCTTGGCGAGCGACTCCGGGAGTTCCTGGCCGGCACCGTCGACCGACAGGGACGCCGGAAGCTCGGCGCGAATGCGCTCGGACGTTACGTCCGGATGAAACAGCGGCACGCCGGAAAGCAGCTCGTACAGCAGCGCACCGAACGCATACACGTCATCCGCGACCGCGGCGGGCTGGCCCGCCAGTTGTTGGGGGCTCATCGACGGCAGCGAGCCGCCGCCGCGCGGCTGCGTCTCGAGCGTCGCCGCGGCGATTCCGAAGTCGCTCAGGTAGCAGACGCCATTACGATCGAGCAACACATTGCTCGTCTTGACATCGCGATGGATGAGGCCGGCACGATGTGCGTACGCGAGCGCATCGCAAACCATTAACGATTTCTGGACCACCTGCTGGAACCGCGCGCCGCGCAAACTGGCCAGCGTATCGCCGTCGACGTATTGCATCGAAATGAAATAGCGATCATCGGAATGATGAAAGTCGAAGACGCGCACGATATTCGGGTGTACCAGGGCACGTGCGCGGCGACATTCGGCGCGCAGCAAATCGACGAACCCGGCCGCTTGCGAGAAACGCGGATCGAGAAGTTTCAGCGCCACGCTTTCTGCGAGCTGCGCATCGTCCGCCAGCCAGATCTCACCCATGCCGCCGCGACCCAGTTGGCGAATGAGTGTAAAGCGATCGGAAAAATTCAGCCCGGCAACCAGCCCTTGCATCGGCGCTGTACGATCAATCGGAGGCGGCCTGCGGCTGATCCAGCGACGGGTCAGCCGGAGGAGGCAAGCCGGTTTCGGATGCGAAAATCTCGCGCAACAGTCGTCGCCACTCCTGGTATTTTTCCTCGGCGGTGCCGGTCAGGCGGCGCGTCTGGCCCTCGACCTCGATCAGCAGCGGCTCGGTCTCCGCCTCGAACGATGAGCCGAGCTCTTTCAGCGATTCGCCATGCAGCTTGGCTTCCGTGGACTTGCCGAACCCGCTGCGGATCCCTTCGATACCGCCGAGAATCGCCGTGTTCGTGATGGCGGAGTTGCCGCCACCGCCGGCCTCGTACACGACGGCACCGAGAATGGCGGCCAGCCCCAGGAGTTGGCGCATCCGCGCCGAGCGCTTGAGCTCCCGGTAGCTGATGGTTTCCTCGCGCGACATCTTGCGCCAGTCCTCGTACGGCGGTGACATTTCGTAGTACAGGCTTGCGTAATACTCGTTCAGCGTATCGACGAAAGTGTACTCGCGTTCGCGAACCGCGCGCATGCGCGCCAGCATCGGATCGTCTTCGGCCGGCAAGCGACGAATCGAATATTCACCGTCGTCTTCTTCGAGGTGACTGCCAAATGCCGACGGCACGAGATCAGCCGCGAAGCGGAGTTCGGCGACCTGCCGGATCGCTCCGAGTTTCTTCTCCGACAATTTCTCGCGCGCCGCGAGCAGATCATTGACGATATCGTTGTAGATGTTCTGATACGGATCCTGAGTCAGATCACGATACTTGGAGTAGGCCTTCTCGGGCACTCGCGACTTGTAGAGCTCGTTCAGCCATTCCCGGCCGGTTGCATCCCAGGCGCCGATTCTTAACTTGACCTCGAGGCCATCGGAATGTTCGACGCGCCCGAAAACTATGAGATCGACGGCATTTGAACGTTCCGGCAGCACCCAGACCGAACCCCAGTGGCCGGTACCTTCGAGCGTTTTCTTAAGATGGTAGGGCATGAAGCGCGCTTCGGCGCGACGCACATCCGGGAACACGAACCCGTCTGCCTCTTCCTGGTCCTCGGGAACGCCGGGGTCGAACAGCAGGATGCCAACGTCGAGCAGTGCGACCTCGGCGACTTCCGTCTCGGCCTGGATCGCGTCGATCGTCTCGTACTGCACGGTGCGCGAAGTCGCGCATCCGACGATGGTCACGAGAACCATCGCTGCGAAGCTGTAAGGCAAACGTCGAGTGAGTGTCAGGTAATCGAGCAGCATACGGACCTCGGTTATTTTTTAATGCCCATCTGCTTACGGTATTCGTCCCAGAGCGCCTCTTGTATATCCGGGTCCTGCTCGGCCATGGCGGCCTCGCGGATCTGCCGTGCGACCTGGTCGTCGCCGCTGCCGTCGGCCGGGATATCCTCGGGGATGTCCCCCACCATTGCGCCGTCGCGGTCTGACTCATCCAGATCCCCGCCCTCGAACTCGCCCTCGGCACCTTTCATACCACCGCCGCCTTCTTCGGCGCCGCTGTCGGCCGAGCTACCGCCTGCTGCGCCTCCGGAATCGCCACCACTCATGCCGCCGTCGCCCGGTATATCGGCCATGCCGCCCCCGGCAGCGGGGCCGCCGTAGCCGCCGCGTCCGGCCGCATCGCTGACGGATTTGGCATCCCCGGTTTCGCGCTGCTGCGCCGAACCGCCCGAGCCGCTTCCGGTCGAGGCCATACCCGAACGCTCACCCTGCATGATGCCGTCGAAATCGCCCAACGATTTCTCAAACAGGTCATCCAGTTCGTCGGTGTCGGCCATCCCGCCCGATCCGCCGGCGCCTTGCGACCCGGTCCCACCAGAACCTGCGCCCTGAGAACCTGCGCCCTGAGAACCTGCGCCCGACTTCCCGTCGCCCGGCAGCTCGGCACCGGAACCCGCCTTATCGCCGCTGCCGGACTGCGATCCCGAACTGGAACCTGCGCTCGAACCCGACTGGCCTGAAGACCCCGACGGGATACCGGCACCCGCGCCCGACTGGCCCGAAGACCCGGACTGCGAACCGGATTGACCTTGAGACCCGGACTGCGAACCGGATTGGCCCTGAGACCCGGATTGCGAACCGGATTCGCCCTGAGACCCGGACTGCGAACCGGATTGGC
>SMVA01167210.1_pt1 | contig 12018 bp, 7 predicted proteins | sample 2456451 | NCBI WGS metagenome assembly SMVA01 (sample SAMN11095933, study PRJNA526329) | marine sediment metagenome | biome: Marine sediment; feature: Surficial sediment; material: Deep marine sediment; isolation source: Hadal surficial sediment | place: Pacific Ocean | collected 2014-05 | depth 0-1...
AAAGCATGGACGTGAGCTATATCCCGGCGGCACTCCGCGCGGGCGCGCGCGTATTGACGAGCGTTCAGGTTCAACAGATCCGTCATAGCGGGCGTCGTGTCACCGGCGTTTCGGGTCAGGTGATCGCACCTTTTTCGGGCGGAAGCCGCCGTGGACGCAGCCATCACTTCCAAATCAACGCCAAGGCGGTCGTATTGGCAGCGGGCTGCACCGCCACGCCCGTGCTGCTGAGGCACAGCGACAATCTCGCCAACGCTTCGGGACAAGCGGGCGAGAACCTGCAATTCCATCCAGGAGCCGCGATCGCGGGCGTGTTTCCCGAGAGGGTCGATCCACAATTCGGTGCGACCCAGGGCTATCAGAGCCTGGCTTTCCTCGATGAGGGATTCAAACTCGAATCGCTCTGGGCGCCGCCGCCTCTCCTGTCCATGCGTTTTCCGGGTTTCGGCCCAGAACTCCAGGCGCATTTTGGCGAGCTTCCGCAGATGGCGATCTGGGACGCCATCGTGAGTGCGAATCGGTCGGTCGGGAGGGTGAAGACGCGATGGAGAAGCCTCGATCCCGTCTTGCACTGGCGGATTCATCCCGAGGATGCGGCCATCATTCGGCGGTCGCTGCATGTTCTCGCACAGCTCTTCTTCGCGGCCGGTGCAAGCAAGGTTCTGCCCGGGGTGCACGGGATTGCCGAGGTGATGACCCGCGTCGAAGAGACGCAGATTCTCGACAGCGAGGCCGTCCGGCCCGAGAATCTCGTGATCGGTGGGAACCATGTGTTCTGCACCACGCGGATGCACGGCGATCCGAGGCGGGGCGTGGTCGACGAAGATGGACGGTGTCACGACCTCGAGAATCTCTATATCGCGGACACGGGAATCTTCCCGCAATGTCCCTCGGTGAATCCGATGTTCACGGGGATGGCGTTGGCGAGAAGGCTGGCGTTGGTCCTCTCCGAGCGCCTGTAGGCGGTTCGGGGCCCGGAGGCCCGGTGGGCCCCCCGGATTGGCACGAATTCCCCTGGGGGTCAAGCTGGACCGGACGCGGATCGGATCGAGCAGTTCGTGCGCAATCTCGACTACAGATCCGAAATCCCGTCGCCGATGTACCCCGTATGAAGTTTCGCTTCCAGGGCCTGCAATCCAACCTCGCCATTCTCGTCGGTTTCGGCCTGATTCTGGCGCTCGCCTCTCCGGCCATCGGAACGACGCTCGAAGCGGGCAAGCGCGGCAATTATCGCGGCCAATGTCGTCAACTGACGCGTCAGATCAATCATTTCGAGGGCACGATCCTGCCGCTCGCGATCGCCCGTGGAAATCGCGACTGGGAACGCGCGACGAACGAACAGGTCGCGCGACTCTGGCATCGACGGGCGGACCTTTGCCCCGCCTACGGTCGGGAGCGGACCCTACTCGCGAGGGCGAGGGACCGGATCCGCAAATTCAACCAATTCGTCGCGGTGGTCGGACGTGGGGCCTTGGCCTTTTTCACCGGCGGTCTCTCCGGCGGTCTCTGAGCCTGGGCTTCGTTGCGCGGCGCGGCGAATCCTTCTTTTGCATTTCTGAGTCTCGCCACTTCATGGTACGCTGAAGCGGTCCAGCCACGTCGAGTGTTGGGCCAGCCGGTTCGAGAATCGTTTTCGGTCGGAGAACGTCGTCGTATCGGAGATGAAGCGGATGAGTCGAATAGCGTGGGCCCGACTCGTCGTGGCTGTAGCCCTGGGGATCCTGATGGGACCCGAAGCGCTCGCGATCGGCGACTCGGGCGCAGACGGAAAATTCGAGCGGCGCGACTCGTTTCATTTCACGCTCTATCAGGACGTGGATCTCGACGAAACGTCCGGGCTGCGTGGGTCGCGGCATTTCGAACAGCGAACTCTCCAGGAACTGGAGAATGCCTACGATCTCCTGGGATCGCTCCTGAATCTTCGGCCCGAACGAAAGATCGACGTCTATATCTGGGACGCGGAGATTTTTGCCGAACGCTTCCAGGGTTTGTTCCGGTTTCCCGCGGCGGGGTTTTATGGGGGCGCGATTCATGTTCGCGGCGACGAGCGCGTGACCGACGCACTCGTTCGAGTTCTGCACCATGAACTCGTACATGCTGCGTTCGACGCTGAGGCACCGCGCTACAAACTACCGGCCTGGATGAACGAAGGGATCGCCCAGTGGTTCGAAGCGCGCGCGGATGGCAAGCGGAAATTGTCGGGGGGACAGCGCAGGGCGTTGACGAATGTGGCAAGGCGGGGCGCGCTCTTCTCGCTCGATCAAATGGCCGCGCCGAGTTTTGGCCATTTTTCCCCCGATGCGGCGGGCTTGGCTTATCTTCAGTCCTACGGATTCATCGACTATCTCGTGCGCTCTCACGGTGAGCGTCGTCTCGTTCAATTCTGGTCGGCGGTCGTTCGGTTCAAGAGTCTCGAAAGGGGTTCGCGCCGCGCGTATCGAAAAGATCTGGCCGATCTCGAATCGGAGTTCTTGCGCACACTCGGCTCAGACTGAGTTCCCGTTGCTCCGCACGGGTCCTTTCCCTAGCTTGCGGCCGTGTTTCGGCGTCTAACCGGTCTACTGTGTCTGTCGAAGATCTCGCGGAGGGCGAGATTTCGAACTGCAACGGTCTTCGCCATTTGGATCGTGGCCCTTGGTTCCACGGCGGCGTCGACCGAATCGGAGCCGGCTCGGCCGGCGCGAAAGGTGACTCCCTCTTCGCAGGACGCGACCCAAGCGGCGACCGAAGAAACAGAAGTCGAACGCAAGAAATCGTCGAGGTCCAGTCCACCTCCACCCCTCGGCGTTCGTTTCGGAGAGCCGCTCGAGGGCCAGAATTTCCGGGTCGCCTACTCCTTCAGTCGAGAACTGCGAAAGGGTTTGCTGGTCGGGGATCGCCACCGCTCGCCGCAAAATGTTCTGGCAAACTCCTACAATCCCTACGATCGAACGCCGGAATCCCTCGAAGTCAGCGTGCATACCCTCCAGCTGGCCTATGCGCCCCACCCGCGCGTGACCTTGGTCATCGAGGTGCCCTTCGTGCGCAAAGAGCTCGAGACGAGGGATGAATTCGGTGCTCATAGCCAAGTGCAGACCCAGGGCATCGGGGATATCGGATTTGCGCTGGTCGTCCCCTTCATTCTCAAGGGATCGGAGAGCTCCCATTTTCATCTCGGCTTCAATGCACCGACGGGCAGCATTCGTCGCGGTGGAGACAACTCACGATTGCCCTTCGATTCACAGATCGGAAACGGGACTTTCAATCTCGAATGGGGTTGGACCTATCGGGGCGAAATGGATTGGCTCTCCTGGGGCGGCCAAGCGGTCGGCTGGCATCCCATCGGGAGGAATGACCTGCAATACCGTGAGGGCAGCCGCTTCGGCACGTCGATCTGGAGTGCGATTCGTCTACCGGCAGGTTTCAGCGCGTCGTTGCGGTTGGCTTGGAATAAACGGAACAATACGCGCGTGCCCGGCAACCAGTTCAAGGGTGGCACGATCGTCGATCCGTCCGACAATCCCATGGCGCGAGGTGGGACCCTGTTGACGATCAATCCGGGGCTCGCGCTCGACTTGCCACAGTTGGGGAATCAGCGAATCGCGATCGAAATCGGCATTCCCTTTCATCAGGATCTCGATGGGCCGCAGCTGAAACAGGATTGGACCTTGAAGGTAGGCTGGCAATGGGGGTTTTGAACCGTTGGGCCGCCGGGTTCGCGATGCTCGGCATGATCTTCGTTTCGACGGTCGCGTGCGATGGTGAAGAGGGGGGGCCGGGACGTTATTCCGCACATGGAGTCGTCGAGGACGTCGACCTCGAAAACGGCCAGGTCTTGATCGACCACGAGGACGTCGAGGGATTGATGCCCGCGATGACGATGAATTTCGCCGTGGCGAATCGAACCCTGCTCGAGAAGCTCGCGCCGGGCCAGGTGATCGATTTCAAGATTCACTTTACCGGACGAAGCTATGACGTGATCGATGCGGTCGTGGTGGGTGAGGCCGGCGAGCGGGATGGCTGGTTTCGATTGCGGGACGGCCTGGTCCGAACCACTCCGGCGCCGCCCTTCGATCTGATCGACCAGGCCGGCCGCGCGGTGAGTCTCGAGTCCTTGGGGGATCGCGTCCTGATCGTGGATTTCATCTACACGAGCTGTCCGGGGCCCTGTCCGGTTCAGACTTCGAACCAGGTCGAGTTGCAACATCGGATTCCCGAGTTACTACGAAGCGAGGTCCAATTCATTTCGATCAGCCTCGATCCAGAGGTCGATCGTCCGGAAGTTCTCAAGCGCTATGCGATCGCAAGGGGCGCCGATCTTTCCAATTGGTCCTTTCTGACGGGTCCGACCGACGCTGTGGCGGGCGTGGTGCGGCGTTGGGGGGTCGGATCCATTCGTACCGAAGAGGGCACGATCGAGCATACGCTGATCCGTTTCTTGGTCCATGAGGGGCGCGTCATCGAGCGATATTGGACGTCGGACGACCGCGACGAGGCATTACTGGCCGATCTGACGGCGCTTGCGGAGAGTCGTCGGTCGAGTCGCCTGGCCGGCCAGGTCAGCCCGGAACCCTGAGCGACGGCCGAATCTTTTTCGCCTCTCTTTCGCTATCGGATCGACCCCGCTAGGCTGGCCCTCTGCATGGGCGCGTTGGCCTCCTTTCATCCCGCAGTGCGAAGTTGGTTCGAGGGGCGCTTCCCGGAAGGGCCCTCTCCGCCCCAGGTTTCGGGCTGGCCGCCGATCGCGCGCCGCGAGAACACCTTGATCGCCGCGCCGACCGGCACGGGCAAGACGCTCGCGGCTTTTCTCGTCTGCATCGATGAGTTCTATCGAAATGCGCTTCCGGCGGCGCGATTCGGTTGCGACGAAGAAGAACCCTTCCGGCTCGAGCCGTCGCCTTGCGAAGTCCCCGCGGCGAAGAAGTCGAAGCGTTCCGCCAGCGCGAGCGAAAGAACGGGCGGGCGGCCCCAAGGCGTCGAAGTGCTGTATATCTCGCCGCTGAAAGCGCTCGTGGTGGATATTCACGAGAACCTCTCGACACCGCTTCGTGAGATCGAAGCGCGGGCTCGTTCGATGGGTTTGCCGGTCCCCGAGATTCGGATCGCCATACGGAACGGGGACACCTCCGCTTCGGCCCGCGCCGCGATGTTGAAGAAACCGCCGCAGATTCTGGTGACGACCCCGGAGTCGCTCTACCTGTTGCTGACCTCGGCGCGGGGTCGGGAGATGCTGCGCCCCGTGCGAACGCTGATCGTCGATGAAATTCATGCGATGGCGAAGGACAAGCGTGGCTCGCATCTCGCGTTGAGTCTCGAACGGCTCGAAGCGCTCTGTGATGACACGCCCATCCGGATCGGCTTGTCGGCGACGCAGCGGCCGATCGAACTGGTCGCGAAGCTGCTCGTCGGGGTGGGTCCCGATCGTGTCGATTCGGCGGGCCTGCCGCGATGTACGATCGTCGATGAGGGTCACCAGCGCGAGCTCGATCTCGCGACGGTGCTACCCGGCAGTGACCTCGAAGCGGTTTCCTCCGCGGAGCAGATGGGTGAGATCCTCGATCGGATCGCCGAGCAGGTAAAACTCCATCGAACGACGCTCGTGTTTGTGAATACGCGTCGCATGGCCGAGCGGTTGGCGCATCAACTGGCCGAGCGTCTGGGCGATGAAGAGGTCGCCGCGCATCACGGCAGCCTCTCCAAGAACCGACGTTTGCGGGTCGAAACCGCGCTGCGCGAGGGGCGACTTCGCGCGCTCGTCGCGACGGCCTCGCTCGAACTCGGAATCGATATTGGCCCAGTCGAACTCGTCTGCCAGATTGGTTCGCCGCGTAGCCTGGCCACGTTTCTGCAACGGGTGGGTCGATCCGGCCATTTCCGTGGAGGCACGCCGAAGGGTCGCCTCTATCCGTTGACTCGGGATGAGCTGGTCGAATGTGCCGGACTGCTTCGGGGGATTCGTCAGGGGCGGCTTGATCGTCTGCATCCGCCCAAGGCCCCGCTCGATATCCTGGCCCAACAGATCGTTGCGGCGTGTGCCGCCGAGCCCTGGAATGAGGAAGAGCTCTATCAACTGATGCGCCGTGCTGCGCCCTACGAAGACCTGACGCGCGAAGTCTTCGATGAGATCGTCGAGCTGGTTTCAGAAGGAATCGAGACGGGACGCGGTCGCCGTGCCGCCTATATCCATCGCGACCGGATCGGTGGGAAGCTTCGCGCGCGACGCGGTGCGCGACTGGCGGCCCTGACCTCGGGTGGGGCGATTCCCGAAGTGGCGGACTACCGCGTCGTGGCCGATCCCGACGAAACCTTCATTGGGTCCGTCGGCGAGGACTTTGCGATCGAGAGCATGCCCGGCGACGTGTTTCTGCTGGGCAGTACGTCCTGGCGGATTCGTCGCATCGAGAGTGGCAAGGTTCGCGTGGTCGATGCAAAGGGGGCACCGCCGAATATTCCGTTCTGGACGGGGGAAGCGCCCGCGCGAACGGAAGAGCTCTCGGACGAGGTCTCGTCGCTGCGCGCGGAAATCGAGCCGTTCCTGATTCGGGGGGACGAGGCCGAAGCCTGTCGTTGGCTCGAGCGGGAAACCGGCGTGGGTCCCGACGCTGCGCTTCAGATCACGCGTTACCTATCGGTGTCGCGGGCCGCATTGGGCGGTTTGCCGACGCGCGATCGGCTCGTGCTCGAACGCTTCTTCGACGATGCGGGCGGGATGCAATTGGTGGTGCATTCTCCGAGGGGAGGGCGGATCAATCGGGCCCTGTGTCTCGCGCTGCGCAAGAAATTCTGCAAGAACTTCAACTTCGAACTACAAGCGGCGGCAAACGACGATGCGATGGTGTTGTCGCTCGGGCCGCACCACAGTTTCCCCCTCGCCGATGTGCCGCGCTTTCTGCGGGCGAATGGAATCGAGGAAACGCTGATCCAGGCGGTGCTCCCCACGCCGCTCTTTACCGCACGCTGGCGTTGGAACCTGAACCGGTCACTCGCGGTGTTGCGCTTTCGTGGCGGCAAGAGAAATCCCCCGCCGATTCAGCGCATGGAATCGGATGATCTCATGGCTGCGATCTTTCCCCAGGCGGCCGCCTGCCAGGAGAACGTCGCCGGGCCGATCGAGATTCCCGACCATCCTCTTGTTCGACAGACGCTGCACGATTGTCTGACGGAGGCGATGGACGTCGAGGGATTGCGTGTTCTGATCGAACGCATCGAAAACGACCAGATCGAGATTCTCTGTGTCGACACCACCGAGCCCTCGCCGCTCGCACACGAAATTCTGAATGGACGTCCCTATACCTACCTCGACGACGCGCCTCTCGAGGAGCGGCGGACCCGAGCGGTCAAGATGCGCCGAGGTCTACCGATCGAGGAGCGGGATCTGACACGTCTCGACGCGGAGGCGATCGATCAGGTCCGATTGCAGGCCTTGCCCGCTCCACGCGATGCGGAAGAGCTGCACGATCTGCTGCTCGGGGTGGGCATCTGGCGGGCCGAATCTCGCTGGGCTCATTTCTTTCGCGAACTCGAGGCGACGGGCCGTGTGTTCTGCTTCGGTGAAGGTTCCGATCGTTTCTGGGTGGCCACCGAGCGGGCGAGCTGGGCGCACGCGTTGCATCCGGAGGCGACGGCGAGGCCGGATGCGCGTCCTCTCGCAACGGAAGCGCGGACTCTGGCCGCCGAACATGCGGCGGTCGGGGGGGCAGGGGTCGATCTTCGGGATGCACCGGTTACCGAGGATGAGGCGGTGGCACACATACTGCGCGGTCATCTCGAAACGACGGGACCGACTACGGCGCGGGCCTTGGCGAGTCGACTCGGCATTCGCCTGGGTCTGGTCGACATCGGACTCGCACGCCTCGAGTCCGAGGGCTTCATCTTGAGGGGACAGTTCGAGTCGTCTCGGGGCGACACGTCGTCGGAAGAACAGGTTTGTGCGCGGCGATTGTTGGCGAGAATCCATAGCGCCTCTCAATCGCGACTTCGTGCCTCGGTCGAGCCCGTGACGGCACAAGATCTGATGCGTTTCCTCTTTGTTTGGCAACACGTGACGGAAGAGACGCGCTTCGAGGGTGCGCCCGGTGTGCCGCGCGTGATCGAACAACTCCAGGGCTTCGATCTCGCCGCCGGAGCCTGGGAGTCCGATGTGTTCGCGGCACGCATTCGAAATTATCGTTCGGAATGGCTCGATCCGCACTGTTTGTCGGGCGCGGTGACCTGGCTGCGAATCGCGCCGCCGATAGCCAAGACCGGGGCCGAGTCGGTTTCGCGCTCGGCCGCCCTGTCACGGGCGACGCCCCTCTCGCTGGTCCTGCGAGAGGATCTGCCATGGCTATTGCAAGCCCATCGGCCGGAGGAAATCGCGGAGGGGGGCGGGTCGATCGGACCCGATGATTCCGAGGGCGATCGCACGTTGGGCGAAAGAATTCTGACGCTGTTGAGGACACGGGGTGCACTCTTCCAGTCGGAATTGGTGTCGCGGCTCAATGCCTTGCCGATCGAAATCGAAGCGGCGTTGTGGGAGTTGGTGGCGAAGGGACGGGTCGGGGCGGACGGCTTTCAAGCGCTGCGTTCGCTGTTGAGGTCGCGCGGCCGCAATTCGACCGCGAGGTCGCGCGGGCGCGGCAGGCGCGGGCTGCGGCGGGGTCTTGTCGGGGGCGGATTGGCGGGGATCGAAGGGCGTTGGTCGCTGGTGCCGCCGCGCGAAGAAGTCGAGGATCTCGATGGTCTCGCCGAGGCCGTTGCCGAGCAGCTTCTCGCACGTTGGGGAATCGTCTTCCGGGATCTCGTGGCCCGCGAGAATCTTTCGCTGCCATGGCGCGAGATCGTTTGGGCGTTTCGACGACTCGAAGCGCGCGGCACGATTCGCGGAGGGCGTTTCGTGTCCGGCTTCACCGGCGAACAATTCGCCTTGCCCGAAGCGCTCGACACTCTCGCACGCGTTCGCAAGACGCCGCGATCGGGCGAGCGCGTTCGCCTCTGTGGCAGTGATCCGCTCAACTTCGTCGGGATCCTGACGCCCGGCGATCGCATCCCCGCGCTGCGGACTCGAGAGATCCTCTACGTCGATGGCTTGCCCGTCGATGCCGAAGATGCCGAGATCGCTGTCGGGAAAAATCTCGGATCCGGCGCTCCGCGCTCGTTGGCTGTGAATCGCTAGGAGTCGCTGGGTCTGACTCGGGGGTCGCATAGCGCGAGTCGATGATTCGGTCCGGCTTTGGGGAAGGAGGGGTGAATTCATTGAAGCGCGTCGCATTTTTGTGTCTGGGTGTGATGGGCGGGCCGATGGCTGGGCATCTCGCACGCTCGGGACTTTCGGTCGTCGTGTACAACCGGACTCGATCTCGCGCAGAGGCCTGGGCCAAGGCGCATTCGTCGTTCGAAGTCTCCGTCGCCTCGACACCCGCCGAGGCCGCGCGTGATGCGGAGGTCGTTCTGGCCTGCACCGGTGCGGACGCGGACCTTCGTGAGATTACGCTGGGCCGAGAGGGGGCCTTCGAGGCGATGTCCTCGGGGTCGATTTTCGTCGACCATACGACCGCTTCCGCGAAACTCGCCCGCGAGCTTGCCGAGTCGGCGGCGGATCGTGGGATTGGGTTTCTGGACGCTCCGGTTTCGGGTGGGCAGTCGGGCGCTGAAAAAGGCGCGCTCACGATCATGCTCGGGGGCGAGGAGGCGAGCTATCTTCGCGTCGCACCGTTGCTCGATCAATATGCCAAGAAGCATCTTCTCGTCGGGCCGGTCGGACACGGTCAACTCGCGAAGATGGTGAATCAGATCTGCATCGCGGGCATCGTCGAAGCGCTGGCCGAGGGGCTCAATTTCGGTCAGAAAGCGGGACTCGATGTCGACCGCGTGGTGGAGGTGATCTCCCAGGGCGCCGCCCATTCGTGGCAAATGGAGAACCGGGCGAAGACGATGTTGGAAGGACGTTTCGATTTCGGATTCGCGGTGGACTGGATGCGAAAGGATCTCGGGATGGCCCTCGCAGAGGCTGCGCGATTCGCAGCGCCCCTACCCGTGACCGCAAAGATCGATGAACGGTTCGCAGCGCTCCAGCGGGCGGGTGGCGGTCGACTGGACACATCCAGTCTGATCTTGGGATTGCGAGACGAGCTGGACAAGTAAACTTCGCGTTAGTCGCCCGCATTTTCGGGGCGTTTCTCATCGGGGTAGCCTGACGGGCCAGGGCTCCGAAACAGCCAGAGTTGTGCCAAGGCGAGATCGCTCTCGTCGACCCGGCCGTCGCCGTTCAGGTCATGGTCGGGATCATGCGGACCGTTGCGGGCCGTGAGCGCGATCGCTTCGAGGTCGCCACGCGCATCGAGTGGGTAGATCTTTCCCCAGGAAGTATCGACTCGGCCGTCGTCATTCACATCCGGATCGCAACGATTTCCGATCTGATCTTCGTTCGAATCGCGTTGCTCCGGGTTGGCCACGTTGAGGCAATTGTCCCGCTCGTCCGGGATGCCGTCCGCGTCGCGATCGTCGCCATCGAATCGGATCGGGCGATCGATCACGGCGAGCGGATCGCCCACGAAGACGTTCACCCATCCAAGATGGGGGACGCTGGCGAAATGCGCTTCGATGGCGGTTCGGCCTCGGGTCCAGGCCTGGAGCTGGATCGCGGGCCGGGTGACGCCCGCCAGACTCGGATCCTCGAGATGCGCCGAGACGGTTCGCGCGCCGCGTGCGAACCACTTCGCCAGGAAGCGATGGAAGGGATCGGAAGCGTCCTTGTCGGCGTCGCCCTTGCTTGCGAGCGCGAGAAAGTCCGTGGTCCCTCCGAGAGCGATCAACAATCCCGGACTCGCGAGGGCGCTCGATCCTGCGCCGGCCGAGACCGGATCTGCGTTTCCTTGGATCACGATCCCCGCGGCGGGGGATGCTTCGACCGTGGCGGGACAAGCATCACAGACACGATGGCCGTGTGGCCGGAGTCGTTCGCCAATCGGATCGAAGAGGGCGGCGGCGGCGGCGGCGCGTGAAGAGCGAGGCGCGTCCGCGACGATTCGCCAAAGGGGCGAAGTCCCGGCGTCGATCGTTTCGGGACGATCGATGAGCGGCGAGATGGAACTCGGCAACCCGGACCCGGGGTCGATCGGTTTCGGCGGCCCGGTGATTCGGGCCACCAGGAAGCGCAGCTTCGCCTCGGGTCGATCGCGTCGAAATCGTTCGAATCTGCGGACGTCGCCGAAATAGGGATTCGCGGTCGCTTCGCTCAGGCCCCGCGCGACGGGCACACGTCCGAGCCCGGCCAGCGCCGCGTCGACGGCGGCCAGCCGGCAGTTTCGCAGGGCGGGTGGGGGTGTCTTCGTGCAATGTCCGATGCGAAGTGGAAGCCCCAAGGTCGTGACGAGGATCGAGACCTCGCCTTCGGGATCTTCGCGGGCCAGATAGGATTCGATCGGCGCGGCGAATTCCGCTTCGAAGGTCGACACATCGATTTGGTTCGACTCCCCCGCGTCGGAGATCCTCAATTCGAGGATTCGGTCGGACGGCACATTGCGGGCCGAGGCGTAGGCCCGACCGATCGCAAGCGAAGTCGAATCGCCGGCACGAACCAGGATCAAGAGATCCGATCGCTCACGGAATCCGCAGCCCGTGGCCATGGCGAAGCACAGCATGATGGGCAGAGCTTTCGCGAGACGTGCCGAGCGCATCGAGGTAGTCGCCTTGGAGCGGGGTGGGGCTCGCCAGTCTACCACGCAGCAGCCTGCTAGCCTCTGCGTTTCCCAACTCATCTCGCGCTTCGTGTGGGGTGTGCTTGTCAATCGAGAGGATTCGATCGGTGGCTCACGAGTTCGTCTATACCATGAATGATCTGCGCAAGGTGATCGGGGATCGCGTGATCCTCGACGGGATCACGTTGTCCTTTTTCCCGGGCGCAAAGATTGGCGTGCTCGGAGCGAACGGCGCGGGGAAGAGCACTCTGCTTCGAATCATGGCCGGCATCGACCAGGATGTGATGGGCGAGGCCAAGCCCGCCAAGGGTCTGCGCGTGGGCTACCTGCCGCAGGAACCCGAGCTCGATCCCGAGAAGAC
>SMVA01210241.1_pt1 | contig 12018 bp, 12 predicted proteins | sample 2456451 | NCBI WGS metagenome assembly SMVA01 (sample SAMN11095933, study PRJNA526329) | marine sediment metagenome | biome: Marine sediment; feature: Surficial sediment; material: Deep marine sediment; isolation source: Hadal surficial sediment | place: Pacific Ocean | collected 2014-05 | depth...
CACCATTTCTTTCCCTCCGCCGACGCCGCCCTGACCGCGTTGCGCGACTGCGTCGAGGCGCTCAATAACAGCGCCGGCGGCCGGGCCCGCTGCTGGGTCAATATCGAGGGCAAGGAGCCGTGCAGCCCGGAACTCCATGCCGGCGCACGCAGCCTGGCCGAGGAATTGGGCGTCGGCACCACCTATCACAACGCGTCCTCGATCGAGGAAGCCAGGGTCAGCGAAAAGAATTACGGCGTCTGGCCGATCACGCACCTTGCCGAGATCGGGGCGTTGGGGCCGAACCTGGTGATCGCCCATGCGGTCGCCCTGCAGGAGCAGGAGGTCGCCCTGCTGGCCGACAGCGGGACCAAGGTGGCGTTCTGTCCGGGCACCTCGCTGAAGGTCGCCAAAGGCGCGACCAAGATCGGGCGCTACCCTGAAATGCTGGCGGCCGGCGTCACCGTCGCGCTGGGCTGCGACGGGACCTCGGCCGCGGGGTCGCTGAACCTGATGCGCCAAATGTATCTCGCCGCCGGCCTGTTCAAGGACGCCCGCCTCGACCCGACCCTGGTCCCCGCCGAGCAGGCGATCCGGATGGCTACCATCGACGGCGCGCGGGCGCTGCTGTGGGACGATGAGATCGGTTCCCTGGAGGCCGGTAAGCGTGCCGACCTGATCCTGTTCGACCTGACCGACGTCGAGTGGGTACCGTGCCACGACCCGGTCCAGGCGGTGGTCTATTCGGCGACCCCGCGTAGCCTGCGTACCGTCATGGTCGATGGCAAGGTGCTGTTCGACGACAACAAGATCGCCACGATCGACGAGGCCGCGCTGCTGAAAGAGGCGGCCGTACGGGCGAAGGCGATCGTCGCGCGCTCCGGCCTGGTCCGCGGCAAGACGCCCGTGACGACCACGCTTTACGACTAAAACGGCGGTAGATTCCGCTTGACAGTCCGTCATTTGTGATCACAATATGTGATCACAAACATTGAATGGGAACGACCGAGGAATGGTCGGCGGTCGCGGTCGCGATGCGGCAAGTCCGGTGTGCCAGTCGCTTCATCCGGCGATGCCGGAACATCGATCGGAACCATGTTTCTCGCGAAGATTCCCACGGTTCGAAAACTCTAAACGAGGGAGGTTATCCGATGATCACCGTCAGCAGATTATTCGGCGGGATGTGTTTGGCATTGCTCGCGACCGTGACCTGGGTCGGTGTGGCAACAGCGCCGGCGCTCGCCGCCGAAACGGAAGTCTCGATCCGCTTCAGCTGGAAGCTCAAGGGCGAGTACGCGCCGATTTATGTCGCCCTCGATCAGGGCTATTTCGCCGAAGAAGGGCTGAAGGTTTCGCTCGGTCCGGGCGCGGGATCCCAGAGTGCGCTCGCCGCCGTCGAGCTGGGCCAGGAGACCACGACCTTCGCGCCCGCCGTCTTCGCCCTCCAGGCGATCTCGAAAGGGCTCGCCGTCAAGATCATCGCGCTCTATCACCCGGGGACGCCGATGGCGTTCATTTCCCATCCCGGCAAGCCGGTGAACTCGCCGAAGGACCTGGAGGGCATGACGCTCGCCCACTCGGTCGGCGACACGGCGAGCGATTTCCTGCCCGTGTTCTGCCAGGCCAATAAGATCGATTGCGGCAAGATCACCTTGGTGGGGATGAACTTCAAGGCGATCATGCCGGCATTCCTGGAGGGCAAAGTCGATGTAACCGCGGCCTATCGAACCAATGACATCCCGATTCTCCAGGCCAAGGGCGTCGAGCTGGTCATCCTCGATTTGCCGCAGCACGGGTTGAACGTCCCGGGCGGCAGCCTGATCACCAGCGACAAACAAATCGCCGAAAACCCGAAGGCGCTCGCCGGCATGTTGAAGGCGATCGACCGCGGCTATCGCTTTACCAGGAATGACCCGGCCGCCGCGGCCAAGATCATGAAGAAATATTGGGACACGACCCTGGCCGACGATGTCGTGACTGAACAGGTCAAGCAGACCGTCGCGGCGGTTCCGGATTATGCCGGCAAGCCGGTCGGCTGGATCGACGCGGACGTCTTCGGCACCTCCTTGCAACAGATCAAGGACGCCGGAAAGATCGAGAAAATCCTGCCGCTCGACTCCTACTACACGAATGCCCTGAACGGCGGTTAGCACACCGGCGGCACAAGATGGCGCCCGGCACAACGCCGGGCGCCATTCGCCACCGGCCGGTGTCGTCGAGGTCGGCGGGTGGCGGTCCGCCCAGGGCCGTGAAATGTGGAGTAACTTTCTTGCAGTCAACGACCAGATGGCGGCAAAAATTGATCGAGCGCGCCGCACCGTTCCTGTTGACCGGCGCCATCCTGATCGCTTGGGAAATCATCGTCCCGATCACCGGACTGTCCGATCTCGTTCTTCCGGTGCCCTCGGCGATCGGCGGGGCGATCGTCGAATATTGGTGGATGCTCCTCAAGCACACCCAGGTCACGTTCCTCGAATCCCTCTACGGCTTCGCGCTGGGTATCGCCATCGGGATCTCGCTGGCGCTCGGCATTTTCACCTGGAAGGCGTTCGAGCGGTCGATCTATCCGATGCTCGTCGTGCTCAACACGGTGCCCAAGGTCGCGTTGGCGCCGATCTTCGTGATTTGGTTCGGCTTCGGCTGGACGCCCAAGATCCTGATCGCCTTCCTGATCGCCTTCTTCCCGATCGTGATCTCCACGGTCGTCGGGCTGGCCGGGATCGACAAGGACATGATCCACCTCGCGCGTTCGATGGGGGCATCGACCTGGCAGACCTTCGTCAAGTTCCGCCTGCCGGCGGCCTTGCCCAGTATTTTCGGCGGCCTGAAGGTCGCCATCACCCTGGCCGTGATCGGCGCGGTGATCGGCGAATATGTCGCCGCCGAGGAGGGCCTCGGCTATCTTCAATTGCTGGCCAGTTCCGAATTCAATTCGCCGCTCAATTTCGCCGCCCTTTTCTTCATCGCGTTGTTGGGGGTGGTCCTGTTCTACGTCGTCGAGATCGCCGAGAAACTGCTTGTCCGCAACCGATAGACCCATGACACAGACAGACCCACCGACCGCCACGGGCGTGGCCATCGAAATCGACGCCGTCAGCAAGGTTTACGAGTCCCAGACCGGCGATCCGATCGAGGCGCTAAAACTGATCGACTTCGGGATCGAGCCCGGCGGGTTCGTCTCCGTCGTCGGGCCGAGCGGTTGCGGCAAGAGCACGTTGTTGATGCTGATCGCGGGCCTCCTCGACACAACGGCTGGCCAGGTCCTTCTGAACGGGACCAAGGTCACGGCGCCGCCGGTGGAAGTCGGCGTCGTTTTCCAGCGCGATCTGTTGCTCTCCTGGCGCTCGGTCATCGACAACGTGCTGCTGCCGATCGAAATCAAGCGCTGGAGCAAAAGCGAGTACCGGCCGCTGGCCGAGGACCTGCTGGAGAAGGTCGGCCTCGGCGGGTTCGGCAAAAAACACCCGGCCGAATTGTCGGGCGGCATGCGCCAGCGGGTCGCCATCTGCCGCGCCCTGATCCAGCAGCCCGGCCTGTTGCTGATGGACGAGCCTTTCGGCGCCCTCGACGCGCTGACCCGCGAGCAGATGGGCTATGACGTCCAGAAGATGTGGCAGGAGATCCGCAATACGGTGCTGTTCATCACCCACAGCATCGACGAGGCGGTCTTCCTCGCCGACCGCGTCCTGGTCATGTCGCCGCGGCCCGGCGAGGTCGTCCGCGACCTCCACATCGACCTCGAACGGCCGCGCGGCGGCGACACACATTCCGACCCCAAATACGCCGAATACACCCGCGAGATCCGCCACATCTTCGAACAACAGGGCGTCCTATCCGCGCATTGACGTTTATTCGACGACCTCGAACAGTTCGATGGTGTTGCCGTCCGGGTCGGAGAGGTAGATGGTCAGGCCGTAGGCGCCGGGGCCGAGGGCCTTGACGACCGGGACTTTCGCCTTGCGGGCGCGGGCCGCCAGCGCGGTCACGCCCTCGACCTCGAAGGCGATATGGTCGACCTGTCGGCCATCGCCGGGGCCGCCGATGGTGATACCGAGGCCCTGTTTGGTGACGATCAGGGGGCGGCCGTCGCCGAGCGGGACGGCGTCGGCGCGCGGCTCGAATCCCAATAGGTCGACGTAAAAACGCCGCGCCCGGTCGAGATCGCCGACCTGCAACAGCATATGGGCCAGCGCCTTGGCCCGCGGCCGGGTCCGCGCGCCGAGCCAGGCCAGGACCTCGTCCGAGGTCGCCAGGACGGCGAGATATTGCCGCCAGACCTCGCGCGCCGTCTTCTCCCAGCGCGAATTGACGCCGGCGATGCCGTCGGTGACCGCGACCACGTCGTAGTCGCGCAGATAGGCCTCGCGCAGGGTCGTCTCGACGCAGGCATTGGCCGTCACGCCGACAACGAACAAGGCCTCGACGCCAAGCATCTCAAGCACCTCCTCGAGCCGGGTCCGATAGAACGCGCCGAAGCGGTGCTTGCGGATGATCAGCGACGGGTCGTCGGCGAGCGGCGCCAGCCGATCGATGATCCGCGCATCCCATGAGCCAGCGAGCGCCGAGACCCGCTTGCGCTTGGCGCTGTGCGAAGGCAGGCGCTTGCGGCCCCGCTTGCGGTCGGTCTCGAAATGCTCCTGCACCGTCCACAGGACCGGCACCCCGGCCTTGCGGAACCGCGTGACCAACTTCTTGATCGGCGCGGCCGCCTTGCGGGCGGGCGCAATATCGACGCCGGAGACGCCCAACGTGCCCTTGGCATGGCAGAAGGCGTTCTGCATGTCGATGACCAGAAGTGCCGCCTTGCGGTGATCGAGCAGGTCGAGGCTCATCGCCCTATCCTTTCTTCTGGTCGATGCCGAGAACGCCGGCGCGGGCCCAGCTCTCCAACGGCACTTCGTGGATGATGACATGGAGGTGGTCGGGCGTGGCGTCGGCGTGCTCGATCATCGCATCGGTGATCGCCCTGGTCAGTTTGCGCTTCTGGTCGACCGTCCGGCCTTCCCACATCTCGACTGTCACGACTGGCATATATGAGTCTCCTCTAAAACGGGCTCGCTACCACGGTGCATCGGACCATTGCCCGATCGTGGACGCGAAGCCGGTGACGAAATCGTTGTCGGCGCGATCGACGCCGCGGACCAGCCAAATCGGCCGCCGGGTAAAGTTGATCAGCGGCGCCCGTTCCGCCGCCCGCCGGTTCGGCGGAAAGGTCGGATCGCGGTTATAGCGCGCGGTCGCCGGCAGGTAGCGGATGACATAGTCGACGCCGGCGGCGCCATCGACCACGGCGGCGCGCAAGGTGATGCCCGGCGGCGGGTCGAGGGGCCACAAGGCGGGGTCGTGATGGGCCGCCGCCGGGCCGTGGACGAACTCGCTGTCCCAGAGGATGATATCGGCGCCGATCGCCGCCGCGGCCGCGTCGAGCAGGTCCGGCGACCGGCAATAGTCGAGCAGCGCCCAACTGTCGACCACCCGGGCCGCCCGTCCGAACGGATTGTGCGGGCCCGACAGGCTTTCGGCGCCGAATCGCGCCGGCGCCGCGGCCATCTGCCGCCAGGTCGCCTGCAACAGCGCCCCGGCAGCGGTGGTAACAGGGGCATCGAGCGCGGCAATCAATGGACGGCCATGGCCGTCTCGGCGACGGCGTTGCGGAAGCTGGATTCGATGGCGCGGCCGCTGATGTCCCGCGAAATGAAGACGATATGCGAGCGCCGGTCGTCGCTGGGCCAGCTATCGATCTCGATCGGCGGGTGGAAGATGTGCTGGACGCCCTGGATGATCGTCGGCCGGTCGCGCCCGGCAACGTTCAGGATGCCCTTGGTACGGAGGATTTCCTCGCCACGGCTGGCCAGCAAGGATTCCAGCCAATCAGCGAAGTCCGCCCACTTCACCGGTGCCTCGACGGTCATGCAATGGCTGCTGATGCGGGCGTCATGACGATGTTCGCCACTGCCGTTCGTGCCCTCGCGATAGGCCTCCCGCCGCAGCCAGCCGCCGACGTCCGACACCGCGCCGCCGGTGAACACCTGATCCGGCCGCAGATCGCCCTGCCGGCACGGCAGGATCGGCGCCGCCGGGTTGAGATGGGCCAGCCGCGACCGCAAGACGGCGGTATCGCCGGCCAGGTCGGTCTTGGTCAGGGCAATGCGATCGGCCATCGCGGCTTGCTTGACCGATACGAAATCGGCATCGAGCTGATTGCCGCCGTTCAGCGCGTCGACGGTCGTGACCACGCCATCGACGCGACAGCGGCGCGACAGCAAATCGTCGGTCATCAGCAGGTGGATGATCGGTGCCGGATCGGCGAGCCCGGTCGTCTCGATGACGACGCGGCGGAAAGTGGGGACCTCTGCCCGGTCCCGCTTGGCGAACAGCCCGGCCAACGACTCGATGAGGTCGCTCTGGATGGTGCAGCAAATACAGCCCGAGGCGAGCAGCAGGATTTGGTCATCAAGCTTGCGGACCAGCAAGTGGTCGAGACCGACGGCGCCGAATTCGTTGATCAGGACCGCGGTCTCGTCCATCGCCGGGTCGGCCAGCAGGGAGCGCAACAAGGTGGTCTTACCGCTGCCGAGGAACCCGGTAATGATGGTGACGGAGACGGGATGGCCAGGGTCGTTGTTCAAGACGACTAACCCTCGAAATCGATGCTCTGCAGCAGCGACCGTGCCGTCGACCGAACGTCCTTTTCGATCGCCTTGCGGGTGGCGACGGCGTCTCCCGCCGACAGCGCCTCGATAGCGACCTTGTGGTGGGTGGCGTGCCAGAGGGTGTCGGCCGCCGACAACGAGACGTACATGAAGGGCCCCGCCTGGAGCCACAGCGATTCGATTATCGGCACCAGAAGACTGTTGCCGGAGGCCTCGTACAGGGTGAAGTGGAATTGCTGGTTCTGTTCCAGGATGCGGGGCACGTCGCGCTTGGCAATGCTGCCCAGCAAATTGTCGTTCAACCGGATCAGCTTCTTCAGCAACGCCGAATTCGACCGCCGGCAGGCCGCCTCGGCCGCCATCCCCTCCAACTTCTCGCGCAACCCACTCAGCTCGGTGAACTTGGCCCGCGTCATGCGCGGCACCACGACCGAGCGGTTGGGCAGCATCTCCAGGGCGCGCTCGGCGATCAGCCGGTTGATCGCCTCGCGGATCGGCATCGGACTGGTGCCGAGCCGCCGCGCCAGCGAGCGCAGGGTCATCGCCTGGCCCGGGATAAAGGTGCCGACCATGAGGCTGCGGCGCAGCTCGCTATAGACCTGCTCCTGAAGGGTTCCCTGGGACCGGCTGACCGGCCGCACCCGCGGCTCGGGAATGTGGATGATGTCCATGATCTTGAGGCCTTCCTCGACCGCGCCCTCGACCGCGCCAGTACCGGCATTATGCAGCCTTGACTAATGGCGAATGTGATCACAATATGTGATCACATTCGATCCTCGGGCGCAACAGCTAAATGTGTTGCGGCGCATTTCAAATATACCGAATATGTTGGACAATCGCCATGAAAATCACCGGTCATGAAGTTTTTATCGTCTCCGTGCCGACCCGGCGGGAGCATAGCTGGGCGAGCAAGATGCGGGCGCCGATCGGCTATCACGCGATCCTCCGTTTGGACACCGACGCCGGAATCAGCGGCTGGGGCGAGTCACCCGCCGGCATCAGTTGGGGCGGCGCGGCGATGCGTTACTACGGCGAAACGCCGGAAACGGTCCGGCACTTGATCGACGACCACCTGATGCCGATCATCAGCGGTCTCGACCCGCGCCAGATCGGCGTTCTTCACGACGTGATGGACAAGAACGTCAAGGGTCATCCCTATGCCAAGGCGGCGATCGACATCGCCTGCCACGACATCGCCGGCAAGGCCGCCGGCGTGCCGGTCTCGACCCTGCTCGGCGGCCGCCATCGCGACGGCGTCGAGATTGCCCATTCGCTCGGCATCATGACCGTCGACCGCTGCGTCGCCGAGGCCGAACAGGCGGCGGCCGAGGGCGCCCGAACCTTCAAATGCAAGACCGGGCTGGACGCGGAACGCGATGTCGAGGTGGTGCGCCGGTTGCGCGCGGCGCTCGGCGACGAGGTCCGGATCAGGGTCGACGCCAACGAGGCCTACGAAACCGTCTGGGAGGCGATCCGCGTCACCCGGCTGCAGGAGGAACACGGCATCCTGCTGTGCGAGCAGCCGGTCGCCGGCGCCGACGCCCTGGCCGAGGTGGCGGCGCGGATCGACTGTCCCGTCATGGCCGACGAATCGGCGTGGACGGTCGACGATATCCTCGAACTTCACGCCCTGAAGGCGGCCTCTTGCTTCTCCTGCTACGTGACCAAGCCGGGCGGCCTCTACCGCGCCCGCCAGCAGGCCGATATCGCCGAGACCCTCGGCATTTATTGCGATATCGGCGGCTCGATCGAGCTTGGCATCGGCAACGCGGCCAACCTCCACCTCGGCGCCGCCCTGCGGCGCGCCATCCTGCCGAGCGTCTGTCCGGTGACCAAGCCGGCCGGCGCCGACGGCCCCGAGATCGCCGGCATTTATTACACCGACGACATCGTCTCCGAGCCGTTCCGCTTCGAGGACGGCAAGGTGATGGTGCCGGACGGGCCCGGCCTCGGCATCGAGGTCGATATGGCGAAGATCGAAAAGTACGCGGTATGACAACGGTGGCGGTCCTCGGCGCCGGCGCCGGCGGCGCGGCCGCGGTCGCCGAACTGTCCGCCCGCGGACACCGGCTGCGGCTGTGGAACCGCTCGGCCGAAACCCTGCGCCCGTTCCAGGACGCCGGCGGCGTTGCCTACACGGGCGTGCTCGGCGCTGGCAAGGCGGTCCCCGAGTCGATCACCGACGACCTCGGCGCGGCGCTGGCGGGGGCCGAGGTCGCCCTGGTCTGCCTGCCGACGATGGTGCTCGCCGATGTCGCCCGCGCCTTGATCGACGCCGGCGCGCCCGATATCCCCATCGTGCTCAACCCCGGCCACACCGGCGGCGCGCTCGAATTCCACGCCGTCTTCACCGCCGCCGGCCAGCCAGCGCCGCCGATCGCCGAGTTTTCCACCCTGACCTACATCGCCCGCAAATACACGCCCCATGAGGTCACCGTGACCCTCGCCGCCAACCACATCTGGGTCGCCGCGATGCCCGGCGGCGCGCCGGCCCTGGCCGCGGCGGAGGAGCTCTATCCGGTGGCCGAGGCCGCCGGCGACGTGCTGGCGACCAGCCTCGCCAACGTCAACTTGGTCCTCCATCCCCCGGGCGCCGTCCTCGGCGCGGCCTGGGTCGAGGCGACCCAGGGCGATTTCACCTTCTATGTCGAGGGCATGACGCCGGGGGTCGCGAGGGTCATGGGCGCGCTCGACGCGGAACGCCTGGCGGTGGCGCGGGCCTTCGGCCACGATCTGCCGCCGCTGGTCGCGGAAATGGCCGCGATCGGCACCGTCGAGGCCGGCGATGCCGCCGCCGGGGACATCGCCCGGGCGGTCGGCGGCGGCCGCGCCAACGCCAAGATCAAGGCTCCCGATTCGCTCCGGCACCGCTATTATCGGGAGGATTTCGGCCACGGCCTGATGCCGTTCCTGGCGCTTGCCGAGGCCGCCGGAATCGAGACTCCGGTCGCCGCCGCGCTGATGCGGCTCGGCATCGCCCTGGTCGGCCCGGAGCTGGCCGAGCGGGGACGGGGTGCGGCGGCCCTGGGCATTGCCGGGCTCGACCGGGACGGCGTCCGCGACCATGTAGGGGGTGCGCGATGAACTGGACCGACCTGACCATCGCCATCGTCGGCGGCGACGAACGGGAGCAGGAGATCGCCCGCCTCGCGGCGGCCACCGGCGCCTTTGTGCGGGCCTACGGCTTTCCCTGGCCCGAGAGCGGAATCGCCGGCGTCAAACAGGCCGCCGACGCGCGCGCGGCCCTCGACGGCGCCGATTTCGCCCTGTTCCCGATTCCGGGCCTGACCAGCGCCGGCAGCCTGTTCGCGACCGAGCCGATCGTCCCCGACCGGGACCTTCTGGCGGTTCTCAAGCCGGGGGCGCATATCATTCTCGGGACCGCCGACGACGGCCTCAAGGCGGCGGCGGCCGCGCACGGCATCGTCCTGCACGAGTACGAAACCGACACCGAACTGATGTTGCTGCGGATGCCGGCCATCGTCGAGGGCGCGATCAAGATCGTGATCGAGAACACGCCGGTCACGATCCACGGTTCCGAGGTCGCGGTCGTCGGCTACGGCAATATCGGCCACCTGCTGACCCGTACCCTCGTCCTGCTCGGCGCCCGGGTCCACCTGTTTGCCCGCAACCCGGTTCAGCGCGCCGATGCCCACACCATCGGCGCCCGGCCCCATCCGATCGAGGCCCTGGAATCCGCCGCGCCGTCGCTCGACATCCTGTTGTCGACCGTGCCGGCGCCGGTGGTCGGGCCGGCGGTACTGGACGCGCTGCCGGCCCACGCCTTCGTCGCCGACCTCAGCGCGCCGCCGGGCGGGGTCGACCTCGATCATGCCCGCAAGATCGGCCTCGGCGCGGTGTGGGCACGGGCATTGGGCCGGCGCGCGCCGATCACCGTCGGCGCCAGCCAGTGGAAGGGCATCGCGGAACGAATCGAACGGATCGAACGCAACACCGGGGAAAAGCGATGAAGGTAGACTTGGTCATACGCGGCGCCCGCGTCGTCGATCACACCGGCGAATTTCACGGCGGCATCGCGGTCAGCGACGGAAAGATCGTCATGGCCGCCGCTGATTCCGCCCTGCCCGAGGCGACGCGGGAGATCGACGCCGAGGGGCGGTGCCTGATGCCCGGCGTGATCGACCCCCATTGCCACCTCGGCGTCAACTACCCCTATGACGAAGACATGCGGACCGAAACCGCCCAGGCCGCCCGCGGCGGGCTGACCACGGTGCTGCTCTACATCCGCAATCTGGAACCGTCCTACATCCCCTTCTACAAGGAGCGGCGGGCCCTCGGCGAGGCCAATGCCTGCCTCGATTTCGGCTTCCACTTCGGCATCCAGCGCGAGGAACATATCGGCGAGATCCCGCGCATCGCGGCCGAGACCGGCGTCCAGTCGTTCAAGCTCTATTTCGGCTACGAGCCGGACAACCCGATCGGCATCGTCCCGGCCAATGACGGCTGGGTCTACGCGGCGATGCTGGAGGCCGCCAAATTGCCGCGCGGCGTGATCTCGGTGCATTGCGAGAACACCACCATCGCGCGCTGGATCAAGAAGGAGGTCGTGGCCTCCGGCCGCCAGGACCTCGGCGCCTATACCGAATCGCGCCCGGCGTTCTGCGAGATCGAGACGATCAAGCGGATGATCTTCCTGGCCGAGAAGACCGGCTGCCCGCTTTATGTCGTCCACACCACCGTCGGCCAGGGCCCGGTGCTCGCCGCCGAGGCCCGCGGTCGCGGCATCGACGTGACGATCGAGACCTGTCCCCACTACCTGACCCGCACCGCCTATGACGAAGACCTCGACATGCGGGCCAAGATCTCGCCGCCGCTGCGCGACCGCGCCGAGCTGGAAGGGCTGTGGACAGCCATGCTGGCGGGCACGATCGGCAGCATCGGCAGCGACCACGTGCCGTTCTTTCCCAAGAAGGGCGAGGATCTGTGGACCGAGCTGCCGGGGGTGGTGTCGTTCCCCTGGGAGCTTGCCTTGCTGCTGAATTTCGGCGTCCACGGGCGCGGCCTCAAACTGACCGACCTGGTGCGGATGAATTCCTATGGCCCGGCCAAGCGGTTCGGGCTCTATCCCAACAAGGGCTCGCTCGAGGTCGGCACCGACGCCGATCTCGTCCTCGTCGACCTCGACGAGGAACGCGAGGTCGTGCACGACGGCCATGGCACCTGCATCTACACGGGCATGAAATTGAAAGGATGGCCGGTGACGACGATCTCGCGCGGCCGCGTCATCTACGCCGACGGCGAGGTCGACGAGGACGCCCACGGCCGGGGTCAATGCGTGACCCGGCCGGATTGACCAAGGGAGGGACGAGATGGCAACCCAGGCCGACCACGAACGCTTCATGCGGCGGGCGATCGAGCTGGCCTA
>SMVA01179538.1_pt1 | contig 12012 bp, 9 predicted proteins | sample 2456451 | NCBI WGS metagenome assembly SMVA01 (sample SAMN11095933, study PRJNA526329) | marine sediment metagenome | biome: Marine sediment; feature: Surficial sediment; material: Deep marine sediment; isolation source: Hadal surficial sediment | place: Pacific Ocean | collected 2014-05 | depth 0-1...
AGCAGGCGTATCAGTTACCGTTACCCCATCCACATTTTCACTGGGTTCCGGTGCCAGCAGGGTCCTGACTGTTGATGTTGATGTGAGCAGTGGTGATGTTATCGGCACCTGGGTATATGGTGGAATTAGCCTGTCTGCGCCCGGCGCATCCGATTCAGTCCTCCCGGTTACGGTTTTTTCCACTGGTGGTGATTTGCCGTTGGAATTGAATATCCTTACCGATGAAAACTCCGGATGGCAGGAATTCAACTTTGCAGGCCTGGCGCAGATGCCACAGGCAACATTTACCACCGGTGGACTGGTACGCCCACGGCTGGACAGCAGGTTCCTGGTCCAGGATCCAAGCAGGGACTCACCCTACGGCGGTGGCGCTGGTGTGATGACGATTTTTCACGACGTACCTGAAGGCACGCTTTGGTTTCACACGCAGTCCCTGGCCTCAACAGCAACTGACGTGGACCTGTTCGTTGGCAGGGACAGCAACGAGGATGGCATAGCAGATGAATCAGAAGAAATCTGCACCAGCACTACACCTACGGCGCTCGAGCTGTGCGACATTTTGAATCCCACCCCCGGCAGTTACTGGGTTATTGGGCAGAACTGGGCCGGTAGCTCTGCCAGCAGTGACGAGGTCAATATCGAATCTGCGGTGGTTGGCCCGGGCTCGGATTCTCCATTGGTGGCAACCGGACCGGGCATTATTCCAGGTGGAGCCGGATTTGATTTGCGACTTTCCTGGCAAGATGTCAATGTTGTCACAGATGAAAAAATGCTGGCGGCAGTCGGCCTGGGAACCAGCGCGGACAAAGCAGGTAATGTCGGGATCATCCCGGTGTACTTCAATCGGACCGCTATTGCCGCGCCTAAAACATTCCCCCTCTTTGACGGCAGGAACCATCAGTTTGCACTGCAGGGTCTGGCCGAACATGACCGGATGTTTATTGATGTTCCAAGTGGCGCCAGCAGCTTGACGGTTTCCGCTTCAGGCTCAGATTCTGCTCAAAGCAATGGGCTGGCGATTGATTTGCAAAGGGTGAGTTTTGATAGTGCTTTCAGCGAAGCACCATTTGCCTCAGCGGCACCTTCCGGTACACCTGATGCAACGGCCTCAGGTTCCGGTGGTACAGGACCTGCGCTGATGTTGAGTGGGGGTGCATTACAAGCCGGCCGCTGGTACGTAGTGGTGAGGAACACCAATCTCACTGAAAGCTCGGTCAGCATCCAGGCAGACGTCGTATTTAGCCAGGTCAATCAGCCGGTCAAAGGCAATTTGCTGATTTCCGTCAATCGGGGCGGCATTGCCCAGGGTGTGGATTATCAACCCATCGGCGCTGCTCGCGGACTTCTCTGGTACACCTACACCGATGGTCATTTTCCGGCCTGGTATTTGTCTGCAGGTGCAGCACCGGCCGGGGATATCTGGATTGCAGATTTACTACGGTTCACCAATGACGGCACAAGCGATAATTTTGTCAGGGTAGGAGCCGTGGGAATCAGTTCACTGGCAGAAAATGATTCTATATTCAGCTGGACCCTGTTCGGCGAGTCGGGTAGTGAGCGCATGGGGATTGTCACCGGTGCTGATACCAACCCTTGCCCCGTTATCAACTCCCAGACCACCAGTATCAGTGGCTTGTGGGGCAAGGCAATACCTGGCCTTGGGGGCGCATCGGTGCTGTTAACTGACAGCCTGCATGCTGAAATTCACTATATGTACGATGATTCCGGCAACCCGGTGTGGCTGCAGGCTACAGGTGCTAATGGCGGGGGTCTGACATTAAGTCAATTTAGCGGAGATTGTCCGACTTGCACCGCCAGCTCGGTGACCGACCAGGCAGTTGGCGTACTTGACTTCAATTTCCTGTCGGAATCCGCAGGCACCTGGAACCTGGACTACAGCTTAAAACCACCTATTGAAGGTAACGTTGACCGTGCTGACACAATCATCAAACTGTCTGATGTCAGGGCCTGCGATTAAGCTTCTTTGATTGTTCCAAGCTGCCTGTCGATCAGGCGGGCAGCTTTCCCGAAATCGATTGCCTGTAAAGATTCGGCTTCAGCCAGCAGCTGATCAAGAATTTCCGCCTGTAACTGACCCCGGTGATACACCTGCGCATAAGGCAGCCGGTGGAACATCACCAGTGAATACCGTGCAATGAACCGGTTGGGATGCCGGCGTTCCAGTTCGTGTTCCAGTTCCTTGCGTAACAGGAAACCCGGGTCACGAACCGCTTCGCGCATGACCAGGTAATTTTCGAGCGCCATGTCAGCAATGGCATTGGCGTGATCAATTCGTCGTGCTTCAAAACGCGAAAATACATCTTCCCAATCCTGGTCCTGCTCTTGCAGGCACGCCATAAACTCAGTGCAATCCTCAAAAGATGCGTTCATACCCTGGCCGTGAAAAGGCACGATCGCGTGCGCGGCATCGCCAATGAGTACCGCCTTGTCTCTGAAATACCACTTTTTGCACCGCACAGTACCCAGCAGGCCAACCGGCTTGTCCCGAAAATCTGATTTCAGGTCTGTAAGTAGTGACATGGCATCTGGAAACTGTTGCTGCATAAACTGTTGCTGAGCATCCCAATCCCCAAGCTTCGAAAATCCCGGATCCTGATGGTTGGACAAGAATAATGTGACGGTAAAGCTGCCATCGCAATTGGGTAGTGCAATTAACATGAACCCGCCTCTTGGCCAAATATGCAAAGCGTTACTGTCCATCAGGAATTCGCCGTTGCTGCCTGGCGGAATCGTCAGTTCGCGGTAGCCGTGCTCCAGCGGTTCGGTTGATACACCCAGGCTGGCGACTTTTTCCATGCAGCCCCGGACTGCCGATCCGCCACCATCCGCCCCGATTAAAACCTCGAACGGGTGGCTATGTAGATCCCCCCCATTGGTAGCTGAATAGCTAATGGTCTGGGCTTCCCAGTCCACCTCACTCAATTTGTGGTCAAAGAAAATATCTACCTTGTTACTGGCTTCGGCGGCATCAAGCATGGTTTTATTGAGTTCGGCCCGGTGGGTGGACCAAATGACTTCTGATGCATCTTTTCCGTATTTCTGCAAAGTCAGTGATCCATCAGCTGCGTGCAGCATGCGGCCCCGCATCGGGATGGTGAACTTGTCAACCTCTTCCATCAGTCCAGCCATTTCCAGGGCGTGTCTGCCCCTTTCGGCCAATGCCAGGTTGATGGACCTTCCAGCGCTTGCTCCGGCTTGTCTCGGATCCGGGTTACGTTCAAAAAGCTCAACTTCAAAGCCTTTTCGTGCCAGCAGGATAGACAGCAAAGGCCCTGCCAGGCCTGCACCGGCGATGGTGATTTTTTTTGTCTGCGCAACCTTCACTTTAAATTTTCGTTTGCAGGGGAGTTTTCAGCATCATCGAATTTAATGGGGTAAATAACCGGACGGCTACTGGTTGCATCAGAAGCCAGCGGCTGCAACTCAAGGTGCAGCCAGTAATGCGCATCTTTGAGGGCATCGGGAACATAGATCATTTCAGTCACGCTGCGTTTTTTTGGATCGACGCTGGTGACACTACTGATAGGGTTCAATCCCCACCAGCAACGATGATTGCTTAATTTACCACCATCATTGGCACGATCCAGGGAAGGTGTATCAAGCAGCAGGTGTTTCAATTCCTGGCTGGCCAGCCAATCAATTGCCGCGGCACTTAAAACCGGATATGAAGGCTCGAGTGCATAATCACGGCACATTTTTTCTACCGGGTTGGGCAAAGTGCGAATGATGAGGGCATCCCCAGTCAATGGCTTGGGGTGGCCTGTTTGCCCGTGACCCAACGCCTTGCGTAACTCCTCCAGGGTCAGAATGGTTTTATTTTCACCCTTATCGCAGGCCGGTGTACCCTGCAAGGTAATGAGACGAGCAAGACAGGGTTGCTGGTCAATAATATCCAGGACATGACCCGCTGACTTGTCCAGGTGTGCCCAGCATTCAGTGTGAGTGCCGTGGCAATGGGGTATAAATTCAAGGACATCAGCATTGCAGCTACCGCCAAGAGAGACATCCCCGATATAATCCCCGACCCGCAAGGGGCTGGTCCTGGCGCGCTTACCTGCAAAGAAAGAGGGTTGGGGGCCATCCGGGTCCAGCGTAATGGCCAGTGACCGGCCGGCCGAAAAATCAATGCTGAGATTAAGACCGTGGCTCTGTAATCGCCCAATCATGATCTTAAGGAACCTCTGATCTATTCATGAACTCGCATCTTACGTCCAAAATATCCAGTTTCTGCGTTGCAAATCTTCGCAATAGCCAGCTATTACGTGCGATCTGCGCCTTGAACCTGAATATTTTGAATTGTAATCTACTTCGCCCAGAATAAACCAGAGGTTCCTTAACTGCCTGGCATAAGATTCAGTTTTCAGCATTTGCCGGATTTACTCCTGGAATTTTTCATGGGGGAATTTCTTATGGGAAATTTCTTATGGGAGGAATTATAGGTTTGAATGAATAAGGATGCATAATTTCAGCCAATGAATCGCAGTGATTTCACATTTGAACTACCGCAGGCGCAAATCGCGCAGCTACCGTTAAGCTGCCGAAGCGACAGCAGACTGCTGCGCCTGGATCGTCAAACTGGTGTAACGGAAGATTTGCAGTTCCAGGATTTGCTGCGCTTTCTGAAACCGGGGGACCTGCTGGTCAGGAATAACACCAGGGTGATTCCCGCACGTTTATTTGCGCGCAAACAAACCGGTGGCCAGGTCGAGATACTCATTGAGCGGCTGACAACAGAGCGACAATGTATCGCTCAGATCAAGGCCAGCAAATCACCGCGTCCCGGCAGCCGATTGATCCTGCAAAACGGGTCAGCTTTGATGGTCACCGGCAGGCAAGAGCCGTTTTTTGAGTTGCAAGTGCCACCCGGGGAAGCCAGCTTCGCGGAGCTGCTTGCAGAGCTTGGTCATATGCCCTTGCCGCCTTATATCCTGCGTGAAGACCGGCCATTGGATCGTGAGCGTTACCAGACGGTTTATGCAAAAACGCCGGGTGCTGTAGCGGCGCCAACCGCCGGCCTGCATTTTGACCAGGGCCTGCTTGAGAAGATCGCGGCACTTGGTGTTGAAGTTGCGGAGGTCACCCTGCACGTGGGCGCAGGCACTTTTCAACCGGTACGTAGTGAACAGATTGAAGATCACCAGATGCATGCGGAATATCTCGAAGTAAGTGCGGCCTGTTGCCAGGCGGTATATGCGGCCAAACAAAGGGGTTCCAAAGTTATTGCGGTAGGCACAACTTCGGTCAGAAGCCTGGAAACTGCGGCTGCCGGCGGGGAATTACAAGCCTATACAGGTGACAGTCGCCTGTTTATTTATCCTGGTTTCGAATTCAGGGTGGTTGATGGGATGATCACTAATTTTCACCTTCCCGAGTCCACTTTACTAATGCTGGTTTGCGCTTTTGCCGGCACGCCGGAAACCCTGGCAGCCTATGCCCATGCAGTTCGCAGTGGCTACAGGTTTTATAGTTACGGCGATGCGATGCTGGTGGCATGAAACTGTCGGTGGCAAAATACGCAGCCCAGAGAAATAAAAGCCTGCGAATTTACAAGCCTGCGACGTGACCTGCAATATGGCCTGAAATATGAAATTCGAATTAATAGCAAAAGATACCAAGGCGCGACGTGGCCAACTACAGTTTGACCGCGGCACGGTTGAAACTCCCGCATTTATGCCGGTAGGAACTTATGGATCGGTTAAGGCCATGACGCCTGAGTCCATTGCCGACACGGGTGCGGAGATTATCCTGGGCAATACATTTCACCTGATGTTAAGGCCCGGCACGCAAGTTATTGCAGAACATGGTGATCTGCATGACTTCATTCACTGGGGAAAGCCCATTTTGACAGATTCGGGCGGGTTTCAGGTCTGGAGCCTGGCTCATCGTCGGGAAATTTCTGAAAAAGGCGTGACTTTTGCCTCGCCGGTAGACGGTTCCCGGATTTTTATGGGCCCGGAAGAATCAATGGCAGTCCAGAAAACCCTGGGATCAGATATTGTCATGGCGTTTGATGAGTGCACGCCGTACCCGGCCACCCATGATGAAGCCGCTAAATCCATGCAGATGTCCATGCGCTGGGCCGAAAGATCAAAAAAAGCGCATGAGGGAAACCCCGCCGCCCTGTTTGGCATTGTCCAGGGAGGTATGTACCAGGATCTGCGGGTGGAATCTGTATCTGCTCTTGCAAGCATCGGATTTGACGGCTACGCAATCGGAGGATTGTCTGTTGGAGAATCGGAGCAGGAAAGAGAACAGGTATTGGACTACACGCTGCCGGAACTGCCAGGGGACAAACCCCGCTACCTGATGGGGGTAGGCAGGCCGGAGGATATTATTGCGGCGGTTTGCCGTGGTGTGGACATGTTTGACTGTGTGATGCCTACGCGAAATGCACGCAATGGATACTTGTTTACCCGCTTCGGGACGCTGAAAATTCGCAATGCCCGTTTCCGCAAAGATACGCTGCCCATCGACCCGCAATGTGCCTGTTATACCTGCGCAAATTATTCGCGTGCCTACCTGAAACATCTGGATCGTTGCAATGAAATTTTGGCCCCGATGCTGGCAACCATTCACAATCTCTGGTTCTACCAGGAACTGATGCGCACTATGCGATCAGCAATAGAAGAGAACCAATTGGAAAGCACGGCCTCTACTCTGCTTGAGGGCTTGGCCAGGGGTGTTGAATAAAGCCTGAATTTACCTAAAAAACACGCTTATTGAAACATCCAAATAGGCTATAATAGCGCGCTTTTTGACGCATGCCGGGTGCCGGTCATACGGGCAAATGGTGGCTGGGGTTTTGGTCCGCTGATTTGAATTGACAGCCAGCGACCCCAAATACACTTTCAAGATAAATATAAAAGAGGCTTTATATGGATTTCCTGATTTCTAGTGCCTACGCACAAGGCGAAGCAACACAAGGTGGACTAATGGGTTTTCTGCCCTTGATCCTGATTTTCGTGGTGTTTTATTTCATGCTGATCCGGCCACAGATGAAACGCGCCAAGGATCACCGCAACTTGGTGTCGCAGCTTTCCAAGGGTGATGAAGTTGTCACCAACGGTGGCATCCTGGGTAAAATTACTGACCTGGGTGAATCATTCGTAACGCTTAAACTGGCAGATAATGTCAGTGTCAAAGTTCAACGCCAATCGATCGCAAACGTGATGCCCCGGGGCACCATTAACTCGGCTTAAGCAGCCAATACCGAATTCGGGACTGATTCATGAACCAGTATCCACGCTGGAAATACATTCTGATCTTGCTGATTATTACAATTGGCACGATTTACGCCCTGCCCAATCTATATGGCAAAGACCCTGCGCTGCAGATCTCTGCCGCCAGAGGTTCTAATTTGCCGCTAGATATCACTTCAACCATCGATAATTCCCTGGCGGACGAGCAAATTGCCTACAAGAGCCATGAACAGGCTGGAAATCGAATTTTATATCGATTCCACAATGCCGAAGATCAATTGAAGGCCTATGCTGCAATCCAGGAAGACCTGGGTGAAAGTTTTGTGGTGGCTTTGAACCTTGCACATACGACACCTGACGGGCTGCGGGCAATCGGTGGCAAGCCCATGACCCTGGGGCTTGACCTTCAAGGCGGCGTACACTTTTTAATGCAAGTGGACATGGTAACAGCACGTGGCCAGCAACTGGATCGATATGTAGACGATATCCGTTCCTCTCTTCGTGAAGAGCGGATCCGGTATGTGTCAGTGCGTCGTGAAGGCAACGGACTGTTGGTCCTGCTTCGCAGTGTCGAAGACCGCGACGCCACCATGAACATCTTGCGCAGCAGCCAAAGCCTGCAAGGTCTGAATATCAAAGAGCTGGAAGCAGGTGAAACTTTTGGCATCTCAGCCACGGTTCAGGAAGCGCAACTCCTGGCGCTGCAACAAACAGCCTTGAAGCAAAACATCACAACCCTTCGAAACAGGGTGAATGAACTGGGTGTGGCTGAGCCGGTTATCCAGCAACAGGGTGCAGACCGCGTTGTTGTTCAATTGCCAGGTGTACAGGACACCGTACAGGCCAAGAAAATTATTGGTGCCACCGCAACGTTGGAATACCGCGCGGTTGACGAGTTGAATGATGCTTTTTCAGCCGCATCATCGGGCCGTATTCCACCAGAATCGAGGCTGTATAGCTATCAGGGGCAACCCGTTTTGCTCAAGAAACGCCTGATTGTCTCCGGCGACCAACTGATCGGCGCTTCCGGTGGTTTCGATCAGCAAACCGGGCAGCCCATGGTAAGCGTTACACTTGATGGCGCCGGCGCTGCACGAATGTTGGCTTTCACCCGTGACAATGTAGGCAACCGCATGGGGGTGCTTTATATCGAGCAAAAATCCGGCGGACGAAGAATAGAGGAAGTGATCAGCGTGGCGGTCGTGCGTGAACCTTTTGGCAGGCGGTTCCAGACCACGGGGCTGGACTCTATCGGTGAGGCCACGCAGCTCGCGTTATTGCTTCGTGCAGGCGCCCTGGCAGCACCGATGGAAATTATTGAGGAGCGAACCGTAGGGCCCAGCCTTGGCGCTGATAATGTTGAAAAAGGCTTCAGGTCAGTGGTGATTGGATTTGTGCTGGTGCTGATCTTCATGGCGATCTATTACCGGGTATTCGGATTGGTGGCCAACCTCGCGTTGTTCGCCAACATGGTACTCCTGATATCCCTGCTTTCCATGCTGGGGGCTACTTTGACCATGCCTGGAATCGCGGGAATCGTTTTGACCATCGGCATGGCGGTAGACGCCAACGTGTTGATTTTTGAAAGAATCCGGGAAGAATTACGCAACGGAAATACACCACAGGCCAGTATCCGGGCAGGCTACGAAAAAGCCTTCTCAACCATTGCTGATGCCAATATTACGACCCTCATTGCGGCTTTTGTGCTGTTCCTGTTCGGTACCGGACCCATCAAGGGATTTGCCGTGACCCTGTCACTCGGCATCATGACTTCCATGTTCACAGCCATCATGGGGACACGTGCGGTCGTAAACCTGATTTATGGTGGTAAAAAGCGCGTCGGCAAGCTGGCGATTTGAGGGTATGAAATGAGATTTTTAAATAAAAAAACCAACATAGACTTCATGGGCAAGCGCAATATTGCACTTGTCCTGTCAGCCATTGCAGTCATTGCAGCAATTACTGTTTTGCCGGTTCGTGGTCTGAATTTTGGCCTGGATTTCACCGGTGGCACGCTGATTGAAGTGGCTTATCCCTCCGCTCCGACCATAGCAGACGTAAGGGCCAACCTTGCATTGGAAGGACTTGGCAGCGCCATTGTTCAAACCTTCGGTACCGCAACCGATATCGTTGTCCGCGTACCACCAGGTGACAGCGGTGAAAGCAATGCTGAACTCTCTACCAGGGTGCTCAGAGCACTCGGCCAGGGCGTGGAAGGCGAGGTTGTAATGCGCCGCGTTGAATTTGTTGGCCCGCAAGTGGGTGAAGAATTGACCGAACAGGGAATCCTGGCCGTCGTGTACGCTTTGATCGGTATTTTCCTCTACGTGATGTTCCGGTTTCAGTGGCGGTTTTCAGTGGGTGCTGTTGTTGCGGTAGTCCACGATTTATTGTTTACCATGGGCGTGCTGTCGCTGTTGCAAGTCGAGTTTAACCTGACGGTGGTCGCGTCGTTGCTGGCCGTGCTTGGTTATTCACTGAACGATACCATCGTTTTATTTGACCGGATCCGTGAGAATTTCCCACGACTTGGAAAAAGGACTTCGGTTGAGGTGATCAACATATCGGTGAATGAGACCCTGTCACGTACATTGATGACATCGTTCACTACACTGATGGTACTTATTACGCTGTTTTACTTCGGCGGCGAAATCATCCATGGTTTCGCACTGACTTTGATCATCGGTGTCGTGGTAGGTACTTATTCTTCAATCTACGTGGCGAGTGCTTCCCTGTTACTGCTGAAGGTCAGCAAGTTTGATCTTCTTATTATTGAAAAGGAAGGGGTGCAACTCGACTCACGACCCTGACCGGGCAGCGATTCTTTGCCTGTGGGAGTGATTCTTTGCCTGTGGGAGTGATTATTTGCCTGTGGGAGCGATGACCAAATCGCGAATGAACTTCGATTATTTGGCGGCCTTTGAAGCCTTCCATTTAGGCTCAATAATCCGCCTTAACTCGGTCATCATCTTGTATGAGGCAGCAAGGATTGAGTCGGAATTTTCCACGTCGTCCTTACCGGCGAAATCGTTAACCACACCGCCGGCTTCGCGAACCAGCAGCGCACCGGCAGAAACGTCCCAAGGTTTAAGACCGATTTCAAAATAGCCATCGACCCTGCCTGCGGCCGTCCAGGCCAAATCCAGCGATGCAGTGCCGGCCCTGCGAAAATCTTCCGCCTGTTCCCAAATTTCATTGAACATTTCCATGTAAACAGGCATGTGTTCGCGTTTCCGGAACGGAAAAGCCGTGGCCAGGATCGCACCATCGAGTTCCGTCCTTTGCGAAACCCGGATCCGTTCTTTATTCAAATATGCGCCACTGCCCCTGGTAGCGGTAAACATCTCATCACGAATCGGATCAAATACCACGGCGTGTTCGGTTCTGCCCTGAAACTGCTGGGAGATGGAAACCGCAAAATGCGGCAAACCGTGCAAGTAGTTGCTGGTTCCGTCAAGTGGATCGATAATCCACTGGTAATCACTTTCACCGCTGGCACCGCTTTCTTCCGCCAGGATGGCGTGATCAGGGTAGAAGTGTGAAATTTCCCGTACAATTTCTGCCTCACAGGTGCGGTCGACTTCACTGACATAGTCATGCCGTGCCTTGCGGGTGACCGGTATGGAGCTTACATGAAGCAAATTACGGCGCATAAATTCACCGGCTTTTTCGGCAGCGGCAATTGCAACATTCATATGTGGATGAGACATGGCATTTAATCAATGGACTTGAAGGCGGCACAGGATAACAGAAGCGATACGCGGGTGGCAGACCATCTGGACAGGATTCGCATTGTTCTGATTGATACCACCCACCCCGGCAATATTGGTGCGACTGCCAGGGCGATGAAAGTCATGGGGGTTTCGCGACTGCACCTGGTCAATCCGGCGGTCTATCCGCATGCCGATGCTACCGCCCGTGCATCGGGAGCGGACGACATTCTCCAGCACGCACATGTCCATGAAGCACTGGATGAAGCGCTTGAGGGATGTTCACTGGTTTTGGGAACCAGCGCACGCCTGCGTAGCCTGCCGATGCCTCAGCTCAATCTTCGCAGCGCTGCTGACAAAGCACTGACCGACGCCGGCGGCCAGCATGTAGCGATTTTGTTTGGCCGGGAACGGCATGGACTGACCAATGACCAGATGCAACGGTGTCACCAGTTGGTACACATTGAAACCAATCCTGAGTACGGTTCACTTAATATTGCCCAGGCCGTACAGTTGATTGTTTACGAACTGCGAATGGCAGCCCTGGAATCCGGGGCAATAAGCATTGCTGAGGCCGGTCACCAGCCGGTCGACGCTGGGCAGATGGAAATGTTTTTCGAGCATCTTGAGCAAACCATGCTGGACCTGGAGTTTCTTAATCCCAGGCAGCCTAAAAAACTGATGATGCGCTTACGAAGACTATTTAACCGCTCACGCCCTGATCAAAATGAAATCAATATCCTGCGTGGAGTGCTGGCTGCGGCCCAAAGAGCCGCCCTTGGTCGCAAAAAGGACCACGCTGAGGACCTTTAATACTAAATTTAGCTAATTAATCTTGAATTTTAGTCGTTTGACTGCTAATTATTATGTACAGAGTGTCTTTTGAGCAGAAGGAACTGCCTTAGCAACTAACGGAGTAGATATTCATGCGCTGTATCCACATTGTTCTTAAACGAACAGCTTTAATGTCCGTGTTTCTCGCTTTATTTTCAGCTGAAAGAAGGGTCACAGGAACTTGACTTCAATCCCCGCGGTGCAATTATTGAAGTACTGCGAGGGAGCGATGTCATTCTGGAATCGCT
>SMVA01024895.1_pt1 | contig 12010 bp, 8 predicted proteins | sample 2456451 | NCBI WGS metagenome assembly SMVA01 (sample SAMN11095933, study PRJNA526329) | marine sediment metagenome | biome: Marine sediment; feature: Surficial sediment; material: Deep marine sediment; isolation source: Hadal surficial sediment | place: Pacific Ocean | collected 2014-05 | depth 0-1...
CTCGACGAATTGCCGATGATTGAAACCACCTTTTGCGACGAGAAAACTGCCTTCCGGCGCACTGTGAGCAGCGACAGACATTATGCGCTGAACATCTGCGATGGAAGTCGCAGTCTCTATGTTCCGTACGTCATAACCGGGAAACGCGGCGTCACGCAAAAAGTGAATATGGGAATCGATCAGCCCGGGAATAATTGTTTTTCCCTTGAGATCAATCTCTCGATCGCATTTGATGGATCTGTGACTGCGGTTGTCGACGAACAGAAACCGCCCATCTGCAATTCCCACGGACCGGTATTTTTCATCGTTGCCGTTCATGGTCACAACATTGGCGTTGTGCAGGAGTAAGTCACACCGGTTCGTATCAGCGAAGGCGACCGTGCTGATCAGGCTGGAAAACAGGTAAATACCGGCAGTCAGCATCAACATTGGCGTATATTGCATAGCGCTCTCGCTCCGTTAAATATGCAGTCAGATCGATTCGTCAGGACTGGTGTACACGACTTTTCCGCCCACCATTGTCAAAATTGAGCGGAGGCTTTTGATCTCTGGCAAGGGTACGGTCAGGTAATCTCCGTCCAGCACGACCAGGTCGGCACTTTTGCCCACTTCCAGCGAGCCGAGTTTCCGTTCATCAAAGGTGAACCACGCATTGCCCCGGGTATACAAGCTCAGTGCTTCCATTCGCGTCAGGGTCTGGCCCTCGTTGACCAATTTGCCCGAAGAGTCCATGCCGCTGAGCATGTAATAGATCGAATGCCACGGATTCATTGGGCCCAATAGCGTTCCGTCAGTGCCAGCGCCGAGCCTGATACCGCTGTCATAGAGCGTGCGATACAGTGGCCCGGCGTTGGCCCCTCCCAACGTTCGACCCAGAGGGAAAGTATCGGTTCGCACTCTGTAGCCATGATTTTGCAATCGCAGACCCATGCCCATCAATTTGAGCCTGTTGACAGCGGACAGGTCGCCGTTGTGGCCAATCTCAAATACATGGGTCAGCGACCAGCGCAGCTCGGTGATTGGGTGGTCTGCATGCACCGATTCGATCGCATCAATGTGCTGCCGATTTTCCATGAATGACGTGGAGTGCTGCTCGTGGCTCCATCCCTGCATCGCGATCTGGCGGACCTTTGACGCGTACGCAGAATTGACCTGGCCATCGCGGGGGAAGCTTACGATATGTTCGCCCATTGCGGTGACCTTGAGATACTCGTCGCCAAATCCTGGCCACGCATTGGCGAGAAATGCTTCCACGGCACCTGCCTGGTCATCGCTGTCATAGGTCAGTCGCTGCGCCCGAATTCGTACTGTCAGTTTTTTGTCCCGCCACAGGTCCAGCATGGCTTTGTAGTCTTTCGACGGCGCAAAAAATCCGGCGCCAGGGAACGGGACTCCGGCCTGGTCCGCTACCGTGGTCAGTCCGAGGCTGTTCGCGTACTTTTGCAGCCGTTGCAGGCCTCGCTTCCTGTCTTCGTGCGTCTGCTCAGACTTGAGTGCCATGAAAGCAGCAACGGTCGATTTACCAGCCTCAATACTGCCGTCTTCGGCAACGCCAACCCCTTTTTCCGTGAAGAACTGCTTGCCGGCACTATTGGTAAATGCCGGACCGGCAAATCCCTGTTGAGCATAAACGACACGATTATTTGCCGCCGCGTCCAATTCCTGCAACGTCGGAAACCGGTTTTCGACGAACTGCTGTTGCGAGATGCCGCCAATAATCGTGATCGCCTGGCCGTCGGGAGCGCTCAGTGCCGCTGCTCGAATAAGTTCCTGTAGCTCAGTGATCGAGGATGCCGTTTCTGCCAGTCTCACGTCATGACCTGGCGCAGAACCTGCTCGAACGAAATGCACATGGGAATCAATCAAGCCGGGAATCACGGTCCGTCCCTGCAAATCGATTCGTCGGCGACAGGATGTGTCGTCGTGGTCTGGCGTTGTCACTCCCAATGCGATGATCTGATCGTTGTCTATCGTGATCGAACTCGCAATGGTCCCGAGCTCGTCCATTGTCACGATTTGGCCATTAAACAATTCGAAGCCCAAAACTGCGGAGCAGGCCATGGGCCTATCTTGCTTGTGGTTGCAGGCGGTGCCCAACAGCACAACAATCGTTACTGTCAACCTGACGAATGCTTTGCCCCGGTTGACAGTTTTCACTCTAAAAATACCGCTCTGATCAACCCTTGAGGGCGGCCGCTACGATATCCGGGGTCAGCGGTTGATGCCGGATGCGCCGGCCGGTGAGGCTGGCTATCGCGTTGGCGATGGCGGGAGCCACCATGGCAGTCCCGAGTTCGCCAACACCGGATGATGGATTATCAGTACTCAATACTATGGATTCGATGTCGGGTACTTCGTTGGCTCGCATAATTCTGTAATTATGGAAATTCGTCTGTTCAACGATGCCGTTCTTTACTGAAATTCGCTCACTAAGAGTAGAGCTGAGCCCGAATATGATGTTGCCGTCTACCTGTGCCTTGGCATTGCGAGGCGAGACAACGCGACCGGGATCGCCGACGGCCCAAAACTTGTAGATCTGGATACGTCCGGTAACAGAATCGACCGACAATTCAACGATTCCGGCGGACAGCGACTTGTGATAGCCGGATAACGCAATACCCAGTCCAATGCCAGGTTCACGCTTTCGATCCCAGTCGGCCATGTCTGCGACTGTTTCGATGACCCGGGTCATGCGAGCATTGTCGTGGCAAAGCTGTAATCGAAATTCCATTGGGTCAACGTTTTTCGAGTGCGCCAGCTCGTCGATAAAACACTCCATGGCAAACTTGGTATAACCGGTACCGACTCCGCGGAAGGCAATGACTCTGGAAGCGCGGGGTTGCCGAATGTGCTCTGCCAGATGGTGAGCAATGTCATAGGTCGTATTTTCAGAACCAAGCATGGTAATTACGTCTTTGGGTTTTACGACAGCCCAGCGATGCCTGTTCATTGTCTCCAGAATTGCCGGCGCCGCGACCCGGTGGTGCACCGCGATAAGTTTGCCATCGTTGTCAAAGCCACCGCGCATGTATTGAGCCGCAGCTGTTCTGAAATGCCCGGCCTCCAGGTCGTCTTCACGGCTCCAAATGACTTTGATCGGCCGCTTGACTGCCTTGGATAAAAGTAGCGCATCGTCAATGTATTGCTGGCGTAACAACGAGCGTCTTCCGAATCCGCCGCCCATAGTCATCGGATGCAGCGTGATATTGGCTTCATCGGTTTCCAGCAACTCCGCAGCACCGATGATGGTCAGGCTCTGCGTCTGGGTACCAACCCAGATCTCCGCCGATTTGCCGTCGTCGCTGACCGACGCTGTTGCATTGAGCGGCTCCATCTGAGCGTGATAGGCAGGATCGGTCGTATACATCGCGGTAACCACGACCGCCGCATCGTCGATTGCACCCGTGGCATCACCTTTCGAGGCCCAGGCAACGCCTTTTATGCTGAGGTCTTTCGCCGCGCCAACATATTCCGCAATACTGGTGTCTGTGCTTACGTGCCTGAACGCGGAGTCCTCGCTCCAGGTAACTTTGAGCCTGCTTTTGCCCTTTTGTGTTGCCTCAACCGTGTTGCCTACTACGCCGATTCCATAAGGCAACACCACAATTTCAGTAACACCCTTGACCTCTCTTGCTGACACATCGTCAACTTCCAAAGGACGCTCACCCTCAACGGGCGCGCGCAGGATTGCGGCATACAACATACCCGGTACCTGCACGTCGATACTGTATTCGGCGCTTCCATCAACCTTAGCAGGCACATCCCTGCGCATTACTTGCTTGCCGATGTATCGAAAATTTTCCTCAGGCTTGAAATCACTGTCATCGATTTCCGGAATATCGGGGGGTATATCAATGTCTGCAACGATGCCACCGTATGATATGCGACGACCCGATGACGCATGGACGACAACGCCGAGTTCAGTGTCAAGTTCCGAGAGCGCAACATCCCATTGCTTCGCGACAGCGCTCTTCAGCAGTTTACGAGCCTGGGTGCCAGCGACTTTCATCTTCTCGCCGTAGATCATTACGTGGGTACTGCCCGCGGTGTACAGCATGTTCAGGAACACCGGGTTGCCATAAGCGGTATCGTGTGTCGTGACGATTTCGACCGTTACCTTGTCCCAGTCTGCATCGAGATGCTCGGCAAGCATCATCGGAACATGGGTCATCGATCCCTGTCCCATTTCGGTTCCCGCGTACTTGACGACGATGGAATCATCCGGATGAATCGTGACCCATATATTCGCCTGCAAGGGCTCAGCGCCCGAGCCACCGGACGTCACCGATGCTGAATCCGGGCCGCCGGCGCCGCAGGCACTGATGAATCCACCCGCTCCAATCGCGAAAGTGAAGCCTGCTGATTGTTGCAGAAACTGCCTGCGGGTTGTCATCGCAGACCGTCTGTTTTCCCCGGAAACCTGATTCCTCTTCATATCACGATTGCCCCGATGCACGTTGAATCGCCTTTACAATTGTTGGATAGGTTCCACAGCGACACAGGTTGGTACTCATGTGACTAACGATCTCCTCCCTGCTCGGTGTCTTGTTTTTATCGAGGAGCACGGCAGCGCGCATGATCTGCCCGGATTGACAGTATCCGCACTGCGGTACTTCCAGTTCGACCCATGCTTTTTGCAAGGGGTGCGCGGACTCCGGCGAAAGGCCCTCGATGGTCGTAATTTTCTTCCCTTGCACTGCAGATGCTGGCGTTACACAGGAATAGGCGGTTTCTCCGTCGATGTGTACCATGCAGGCCCCACACAGGGCCATTCCACAACCGAACTTCGTACCTGTCAGCTTCAGATGCTCGCGAATAACCCACAACAGCGGCGTATCCGGCTCGGCATCGACATCGACGCTTGTACCATTGACGATGAATGAAATCATGATTTGTCCCAACGATGACGTTAGTTAGCCTGCTGGTTGCAAAGAGACAATCTGCTCAGTGTCATTATTATAGACAGGACACCATTGAGACGCGCGTTGCAATCGTGTGCATTAATAGCAGAATCGCCAGCCAAACTCAAATACAGCCATCCAGAACAACGTCAAACTGAAACCTGGGGCAGGTCAGGCCCGGATTGTGCGCACGTTTGCATTGGCGATTTGTATCGTATAATCTAGCTTGCAAGGATACCTTGGAGGATCTCTCGATATGTCAGGCTCAAAAAAATTGCGGTCTTTAGTGTCAAAGTTAATCCTCGTGTTAGCCACGGTGTTCTTGTCGAGCTACGCAATTACGGCAATCGCAGCGCCAAAAATGGCGACAGAGAAGCAGAAAGCGGCATGGTCGACGAAATGGTCGGAACAGGTCGGTGTACGCCTGGAATATTCTTTTGATTCAGACGGGCCGGATGCCTGGGACCCAGAGGAACATCCGACTGTATTCATTACGACCGAAGGACCCGGCTACGGAGGTTTGCTGAGTGGCGTAACACTTCCGGGCCTGGCCATTATTGATGCGGATACTCGGGAAATAGTGGCGAGTCAGAACTATGACGTCCTGTCGTGGGACTGGAAGAACGTGTTCGAGCCTCACGGTCTGGGCACATCGCCCGATGGCAAATGGATATATTTGCCGACCGGCGAAGGATCGTTCATGACGATGGGTGAACATGCCGGCCGGTACCTGGTAATCAATGCTCGAACCCTGAAAATTGACAAAGTGATCAAGCTGCAGGGTCAGGCGCACCATGCGAAATCATTCGTGACTCCGGAGGGCGAGCAGCGCGTCATTCTATACGGCTGGTCGCAACCCATGTTCGTTCTGGATCCCGATGATGATAATCGGGTTGTTGGCAGTATCAGCCATCAAGAGCAGGGCAGCGAAGGTTACTTGTACTTCGCGTCCCCAAATGGCGATTTGATCATAGGCACTGGTCGGTATCGTGATTTCGACATGCGCAAGCATTTGGAGGACAACCCGATTTGGTTTATCGATCCAAAAACCTGGGACGTTATAAAATGGATAAGCGTGCCGGATAGTGCACCGACCTGGGTGAATTATACGTCAGACGGCAAAAGCGCTTATATAACCGGATCGCGCAACAGCATCGTCATCCACGTGGACCTGGAAACGGGCACTGTAGTATCCGAGCAACGCGCAGGTGTTGACGGCCCTTACGGCAATCATTTCGGTTGGGATAATCGGTACATTTACACGATCGGCAAGGGCGAAGAGTCACACAATAAAGGCAAGATGCTTGGCATGGTTGATGCGGCTACTTTCGATGTTCCCGGGTCACGCGCCATGAATCAGTTTTATACAGCCTGCGTTCGCGGCGATCACGGCACATTACACCCGGATCCGGAAGCGAACGAGCTTTGGATTAGCTGCAATGCGAGTTTTGAAGTTGCGGTTTTTGATCTTGACCTGCGAGAGATAACCGCTCGAATACCGTTACCGCATGGCGGCAGCACTCACTCGGGAGCATTTGTTCATTACCCTGATGGCTGGAACGCCGACGGAGAGACTCAATCCGATCAGAGCGGTCTGTGGGGTAGCGCGCTGGAGACCAAGCGCCAAATCGTGGCAGGCGAATATGGTTCTGCATCGACCGGATCAGCCGTTCTCTCAGAAGCCGGTCCGAGCGAGGGTCCCATTGCTGATGGGCGAAACGCTTTTCGCACAATCGCAGGTATTGGATGTGCCAGTTGCCATGGTCAGTTTGGCGAGGGGGATCTTGGTGTGGGGCCTTACATCCGTGGTGCAACGGAAGGAACCATACGAGCAGCGATATCAGGCATTGGTGAGATGGTGGTCATTCGAAATACGATTCAAGAAAGCCAAATCGATGCGGTTGCCGCCTACCTCGAATACTTAGGGCCCATTCAGGTAGTTCGCACTCTCGCCAAGCGTGGGCGATTCTTGCCGGATTCGTTCAGCATTCGTCCGGGGACCACCGTTCAGATCGTTGTCAACAATGCCGGGTTTTCCGATTATAATTTTACAAGCGAAAATCTTGGTGTCGATCCGATGTTAATCCCGGCACGAACCACCGGAAGTTTTATTTGGCAGGCGCCACAACAGGCAGGTGAATACTCATTGCGGTGTTCAGATTGCAAGCTCAAAGATGAGCAGTTTACGATTCACGTAGACCCGAATGCGAAAGAGTTCAAGCCGGCGATCATTCAAAGCAGCCTGAACGAATCCGATTCGATGTGATCCAATGAATGTTCGCGGCATGTGGGCGAGCAGGTGACACCGCGATGCAAGACAGCGAATCAGTTCGAGTACTACACGGCGGCACTTCTGGAGAGGTGTCGGCGTGGATTCGTGGCCGGCAGACCGCCCTGGTATTGTTGGTCATGCTGGTTGCGACCGGCATTGCAGCCACCTGGTTATTTTTTCCATATTTAGTCAAGGACCAAAATCTCCTGCAGGCTGTCGGCGGCGACGTCAAGCAAGAGCACCTTCTCAGGTCCATCAGCATTGGCAGGTTTCTGTCTCGCACAACGTTTGGCGCCGGCGAAGCACAGGTCGATATGCTGTATGCACCGCCAAAGTTTTTTGAGGTTACAGACCGGGCTAATGCTGTAGGAGAGTATCGACCGGATTTGTACCTTGTATTTCTCGTCACCGAAACCACCCACATCGAAGATCTTCCGGAGACGCTACCTGAGGCACGGCTCTTCGTTGACGGTGTCGAGTTCAGCCCGTACGACGTCGAAGGGCCGCTCGTCGTCTATCACCATCGCACACTGTCGGTTCGTTTCCCTGCGTTTACCGGCGACGGCGATCCGATCGTAACGGACAACACGAGCGAGCTCCGCCTGGAATTGACCAATTCCTGGGACCCCGGCGGCGGGACCCGCGTAGCGTCGTGGCAGCTGCCACTTGATTATCCGGAAGAAGTGCAAAATGCTTCTGTGTGGACGCCTCTACTGGTCCTGGGGGTCTCGGCCGGCCTGCTGTCTTTTGTCCTGACGCCATGTTTGCTGCAACTGATTCTAATCTACGTCGCGGCTCTTGCAGGATTCACAGTTGCGGAGAACGGCACTGAATCCGGACCGAACGCCGCGGAATTGAAGCGAAAAGTTCTTACCACTGCTGTGGCATTCGTGCTGGGTTTCACGTTGTTGTTCACAGCCACCGGTGCGGCTATCGGCCATGCGGGCAAAGAAACGCAAATGTTCTTTTCAACCTGGAGTTCCACGATAACGGTAGTCGCGGGCATCCTTGTCATCATGATGGGAATCTGGATCGGTCTGCGTGCACGCACCCCGCTGATCTGCAGGCTTGTTCCGCGAAGTATCCAGACTCAGATACGGAAACCGAGCACGGCGATAGGGGCGGCGCTGACGGCTGCCGGCTTTTCACTCGGGTGCATGACCTGTTTTGGCGGTGCGATTATCGCAACGCTACTCGTTTACGTGGGCGCCATCGGCAGTGCGTTTATCGGCGCAATGGTGATGCTGGCCTTCTCATTGGGTGTCGTTATTCCATTCATTCTCGCAGCGCTGTTTCTTTCTCGAGCCTTGCCACTGATGTCCCGAATTCAGCAACTTGCTCCGCAGATCGGTCTGATCAGCATGCTTGTGATGGTCGCGTTCGGAATGGTGCTGGTAACTGATAACTTCCACGTTGTCAGTGATTTCATCTATCCCTATCTGAAGTTAAGTTAGCCCGTGTTCTTGAGGGTGACAATTCCTCTGATATTCGCTCTCGGCGTGTTTGGCGAAGCACGGGCATGCGCAGGTTTTGATGATGGCGCGCGGTACGCATTCTCTGCCAGCGTTGAGGCACGTCGTGTAATCGTCATTGACATGGAGGAGCAATCACTTGCCAGCGAAATTCGATTGGACCTGGCGCCTGACCTGGTGGTCGCGTCCGATGTTCTAAAGATACTGATAATCGCACATCGATCCGCGCAGAAGCTGACACTTATTGACCTCAGAGATTCCGATCTTCCACAAATCGAATATCCACTGGTGATTACGCCAGACTACATTGACGTTAGTCCAATCGGAGAGACGGTCGCAATTCTCGATCGTGGGCGCGGAGTATTGGAAATTCATGCCATCAAGCGACGAGACATTCTCTTACACGTTACCGGTATCAGTAGCTCGGCTGATCTCACGTTTAGTGCGGACGGTTCCAGTGTCTATTGGGTTGATGACAAGACTGGCGGTCTGAATTCTGTTGATCTGTGGTCAAAGCGGAACTTCTTGCAGATCGCGGAGCCCGGTCAACAACTTTCGGCAATGTCGCGTACCGCAGATGGTCTGCTTGGCTTCGTTAGTAACGCGGATAGTGGAGACGTCTACGTTATCAACCTGCGCGGCTTTGACTTGATCGCGACACTCAGGGTAGCGCCGAATCCTGGTCGACCATGGGGCACAGCAGATGGCCGCTACATGTTCATCCCGGATGGTTCACAAAACACAATCTCGGCAATCTCAACAGCAGACTTACGGCATAGGTACACAGTGAAGGTAGATGACAGACCCCTGTCAATTCACTCGGGCTGGCTCGATACGGTCATCGCGGTAGTTGGCGCATCCGGTTCTGTGGTCATGCTGGATGTCGAATCAGGAAGGGTGTTGGCATCGCATCGCTTGTCCGATCACCCGCGGGAGGGAATTGTGACATCAGATTCCAAGACATTGGCTGTGCCGGTGGCGAACTCCGGAGAGTTCGTTTTTCTGAACATGAGAACTCAATCGATGGGAACGGTCCTGCAGGGTCTACCCTACGATCTGGGCGAGGCTTCGATGGCGATTTCGAACAATCTCTGCCACTGATGCAATGCCAGTTTCTATGAAGATAACGCAGCATCTATTGCTTATCGCCACCAGCCTGATCTTCACACATTCGATTCTTGCGGATGAACCAATTGATGGCCGATTCACGCTAGTTGATCACAATGGCACTGACGTCAGTGAAGCTACCTACGACGGCAAGCTACGGCTGGTCTTCTTTGGCTTCACAAATTGTCCGATTATCTGTCCAACGACGATGATCGAAGTAGCGCAAGTGATGAAGCAACTTGGCGACAGGAACAAAGAGGTTCAGCCGATATTCATCAGCATAGATCCGGAAAACGACACTGTTGACGTCCTCGCCGCTTATGTACAGGCGTTCCACCCATCCATCGTTGGCCTCACGGGCGATCCAGATGAAATTGCGGCAGCTGCCAGGTCCTTTAACGTAACCTACGGCATGACGCCGCCGTCTTCGGTTGATGAAGCGTCCGAAGTGTTCCACTCCTCATACCTGTATTTGATGGGTCGGAACGGCGAGTTCATAGACGTCTTCGGCTACGGCGCAAGGCCAGCAGTCATCCTGGCGAGACTGGAAGAATTACTGACGTTACCTGTTGCGCAAGCGCAAATTCACGTAACAGAGGCGTGGGCCAGCAAGCCCGTAGGCACAGGCACGGACGTAACGGCGGCATTCATGTGCATTGAAAATTCGGGCTCAGTTCCGATTCGAATGGTCGATGCCTCGAGTCCTGTCGTCAAACGAATCGAGATACACCGCATACAGCACGAGGACGGTGTTGTCCGTATGCGCCGCGTGGACAGTATCAGCGTCGCCGCAAACCAGAAAGTCTGCCTTGAACCGGATGGCCTGCATCTGATGCTCGTCGGGCTGGACGAAGTGGTTTACACAGAGTCGAATATTCCCCTGCAGATAAAATTTGCATCGGGCGAAGTTATTCAGACAGTGCTCGTACAACGTTCGTTGTTAGACGATTCACATCAAGGGTTGCCATAAAAACTCAAGGGGCGCATGGCGCTGCCTGATGCTGAATTTATCGGACCAAAATAATTGGTGGTCCCACTTTTCCAGCATCAGCACTCTATAACATCGGGATATCTGGAGAAATGACCATTGGGGACTTCGGCCTCACCTCGTGAACTGGTGCAATCCTTGTCGGGACGGCACCTTGAGTTGGTCCGTTTTTTGCGTATGCGGCTGCCAAACCAGGACGATGCGCGCGATCTCGCGCAAGAGGCGTATCTCCGATTATTGCGACTGAGCGATAACCACTATATCCGTCACCCGGAAGCGTACCTGTTTCGAATTGCCGCAAATCTTGTACACGAATATTGGCTCGCGGCACGCTCCGATTCAATTGACGCGGCAAGTGAGCCTGATGATACGGCGAGTAAAATTCCGTCGCCTGAAGTGCTTGCTGGGCAGCAGCAAGCACTTGATCACCTGAAACGAGCTATCCAGTTCTTGCCACAAATTCAGCAGGCAGTAATTGTGCTGCATCGGAGAGACGGGAAAACGTACAAGGAGATTGCTGTCGAACTAGGCATTTCAAGAGATATGGTCAAGAAACACCTGAGCAAGGCTCTTGCCCGCTGTCGGCAATACTTGAAATTGAGAAAACATGAATACTGAAATTGACAAATCGCTTCAGGCGATCATGGAGATAGCTGCTGACTGGTTTGTTAGATCAAGGGAAGCCGAACTGTCTCTCGCTGATCAGAAGGAATTTGCTCACTGGCTGAACGAGTCTCCTCTGCATGTACACGAATATCTGACGATCGCCCGCATGTGGGGCGACATCAATGAGATTCATGGTATTGAGAAATTGGAGTTTACTATTCCAGGTGCGCCAATTGACGATGCCAGAAACGTGGTTCCGCTGTCCGATACGTGGGTCGGGGATGCCGATGGGAATGCTGTTCAAACGCAATCGATTTCCGCGCCCAAACGTGTTGCACGTTGGCGTGCTTTCGCGATAGCTGCCTCGCTGGTTGCGGTTGTGGGATTGGGTTCAGTTGGCCGATGGTACAACGTGGCCCCTCCTGGATATCATGTCACCGCTCTGGGTGAGCAGCGTTCTTTGATCCTTGAAGATAATTCAGTGGTCGAAATGAATACGGAGTCCGAAATTGAAGTCAATTTCGAGAACAGCGAGCGCATAGTTACGCTCTTGGCGGGAGAGGTCCTGTTTGACGTACAAAAGGATGACGACAGGCCATTTATCGTAAAAACTGAAGACGTTGAGATACGTGTGTACGGCACGAAATTCAACGTTTATCGGCAG
>SMVA01025483.1_pt1 | contig 12010 bp, 11 predicted proteins | sample 2456451 | NCBI WGS metagenome assembly SMVA01 (sample SAMN11095933, study PRJNA526329) | marine sediment metagenome | biome: Marine sediment; feature: Surficial sediment; material: Deep marine sediment; isolation source: Hadal surficial sediment | place: Pacific Ocean | collected 2014-05 | depth...
CTTGTTAGCGTCTCTTCGCCAGATTTCAGCAGGGATCATCAATTCACGACTGGAACCATCTTCGTAGTGCATGACCAGCGGAATGGGAGAGACGAGGCCGCCAATATTCTTAAAATCAACAAAGTAGATGAACGGTTGTTCCGAGACGATTCGATCAAGGGCTTTACGTTCCCAGTCTTTTAGTTTTTTCAGATACTTTCGGTAGGCGTTCCTGTCTTGCATAATGGGCACCGGGTTTTTTTTGTTCTTCTCATTTCGGTCAGCGGGAAAATCAAGTTCGGGGTCCTTCGGTTTTACCCGATATTCCCTCACATCCGTTATTGCAATATCGACGTGGTCAGTTGTATAGAACCAGCCTTGCCAGAACCAGTCCAGGTCAACACCTGATGCATCTTCCATGGTTCGAAAAAAATCAGCAGGCGTTGGCCGTTTGAATTTCCAGCGCTCGGCATACTGCCGGAAAGCAAAATCGAACGACTCGCGACCCATCACGGTTTCCCGGAGTACGGTCAACGCGGCCGTTGGTTTTGAGTAGGCATTCGGGCCAAATTGCAAAATTGAATCAGACTGGGTCATGATCGGCACCTGGTTTTCTGAAGTCATGTAGTCCGGTATGTAATCCAATACATTGAATTTATCTGTATAGGCAGGAAACCCTTCTTCCCACTCCAGTTCAGCCAGGTACTCCAGAAAACTGTTCAAACCTTCATCCATCCAAGTCCAGCGCCTTTCATCAGAGTTCACTATCATCGGGAAATAGTTGTGGCCCACCTCGTGGATGACCACACCAATCAAGCCGTATTTGATACTCCGTGAATAGGTAGGCTGCTTTTCCTGGACCGTGTCAGGTTGTTCATCTACATCCTCCTCATCTTCGTCTTCATCACCCTTGTCCCTATCCTCCGGTTCTGTGGGGCGATAACCATTGAACGAAATCATGGGATATTCCATACCTCCGCTCTTCCAGGTGTTGACTGACTGGGCGGTAGGGTAGGGATAGTCGAAAGTAAAGCGCGAATAAACATCCATGGTGTGAATCACAGCATGGGTCGAGTAGTGCGACCAGATGGGTTCCGCCTCATTGGGATAAAAGGACATGGCCAGCACTTCTTCCTGCTGCGCTCCTTTTTGCTCATGCAACATCGCGTCCCAAATGAATTTACGCGATGACGCCCAGGCAAAATCACGAACATTTTCAGCCTTGAATCGCCACGTCTTCTCTCCCTTCGCCTTGGAGGACTCGTTTTTTAAGGCTTCCTCCGGTCTCACAATGAAAATCGGCTCGTCGGCATTTACCGAATCAAGCCTTTCTTTTTGTTGCTTGCTTAAAACTGCGCCGGGGTTTTGGAGTTCACCGCTCGCCGAAACAATATGATCTTCGGGAACAGTAATCGAAACGTCGTAATCACCAAATTCAAGCGTAAATTCACCCCGCCCCAGAAACTGCTTGTGCTGCCATCCGGTGTAGTCAGTATAAGCGGCGAGCCTTGGAAACCACTGCGCCAGAAAAAAAATGTTAGTATCCGTTTCCTCGAAATACTCATAACCGCCGCGGCCACCAATGGCGACTTCTTCGATAATATTAAAAGACCAGTCGATTTGAACCGAAACAGATTTTCCCGTTTTCAGCGGCGCGGGCAGGTCAATCCGCATCATTGTATCGACAATCTGGTAAGGCAAAACCTTACCCCTGCCGTCCGCCACCAACGAGATTCTATAACCGTGCTGATTATCCGCGAAGGACTGTTCTTCACGAACCCTGTAGTAACTCAATCTGTCTTCACTGGATGATTCTGCCGCAGACATTTCATCCAGCGAATTATCTGCAAATCGATTCTGATCCAGCTGTATCCAGATATACCTCAAAGTATCCGGTGAATTATTACGATAAGAAATAGTTTCAGAGCCAGTAATCGCTCGCTTACTCTCATCGAGCCGAACATCAATTTTGTAATCTGCCTGCTGCTGCCAATAAGCATGACCCGGCGCACCAGAAGCTGTCCTGTACACATTCGCCGTCGGCAGCTCTGCCCCCATCTGCGCAAATTTCCGCGCCCCACTCCCAACATCATCCCCATAACCAGCAACCGAGCACAGAATTAATATCAGAGAAAAACAGAACCTTCGCACAAACATCACTGGAATCCAGACTTATTTTTCGCGCATTCTATCACCAAACCTTTGTGGATTGTGGTGCACGTCGGGTGGAGTTGCAGAGGTACTTGATGCGAATCTAAGAGAAACTTGATGTGGATCTTAGAGGAACTTGATACGAAGTAGGGTCACTACAGCAGGTGTCCACTCGCAGCAGACTCGAGGACAGGACGTCCAAGCGGGGCGCGCAGCCTCAGGCCCCATGGATGGGTGGGGACGCCGAGTCTTACGCCGGTGCGGCGAGTGGACACCTGCCGTGGTGACCCGGACGGGCCATGAAGCCAGCAACAACCTGTTTGCCTCTATTCTATCGGTCAGACACATCATCACCGTCCACATCCTAGTTATCCAACAAATCATACTTCTTCAAATAACCCCTCAACTGATGATAAGTCACCCCCAATGCCTCCGCACACTTCTTCTGGTTAAACTGCGAAGCCGCAAGCGCGCCCTTAATCAACCCCACCTCGTAGTCCTGAACAGACTGCTTGAAGTCAATCGGAAATTCATGCAGGGACGGAACCGGAGCAACAACTTTTGTAACACCAGCCTCTTCACTATCCTCTGTTGTTGGTATAGTAACAACTTCACTAGGTTGCATGGGCCGAAATGCGGACTCAAATGGGTCAATTGAGATCACTTCGACAAGTTCATCAACATCTTGTGAGCGATAAACACTTCTTTCTACTACATTTTTGAGTTCCCGCACGTTGCCAGGCCAATGATAGGTCCTGAGAACCTTTCGCGCTGAATCAGAGAATCCTGGAAAGTACTCTCGCCCCAGGTCCGATGCCATGGTAACGGCAAATTGCTCAGCCAGAATCATGATGTCCTCAGGCCGTGCCCTTAAGGGTGGCAGTGTGATCACATCGAATGCAAGACGATCAAGGAGATCTTCCCTGAACTTCCCTCTTCTTGCCAGACTTGGCAGATCATCATTGGTTGCCGCAATAAGTCTTACATCCGTCGTCAGCGTCTTGTTACCGCCAACTCTTTCATATTCTCCATACTCAATGATGCGGAGCAATTTCTCCTGCACAAGAGGGGAAGTGGTCGCGAGTTCATCGAGAAATAGTGATCCTCGATGGGCTCTCTCAAATCGCCCCTTGTGCAATTTTGTTGCCCCTGTAAATGCCCCGGCCTCGTGACCAAACAGTTCAGTTTCCAGCAGGCTTTCGCTAATGGCAGCGCAGTTCATTTTAATGAATTCCTGGTCCCATCGACCAGAAAGGTAATGCAGGCGAGCAGCGATTAATTCTTTGCCCGTGCCCCTTTCGCCCACGATAAGCACCGGTTTGTTGAGGGGGGCAACCTGGGAAGTCAGGTCTAGAACTTCCAAAAATGACGGAGATTCCCCCAATAACCTGTCGGTATGTTGTCCAGGTGGCATCATTGCTCCAGTTGTTCTTTTCTAAAAAGCAGTTCCAAGAGAACTTATCAACCACTACTAATAGTTGGTTTTATTCACCAATTGGGTGGTCATATTAACCGCGAGCAAACCAGAAAGTAAAGCTATTGTGTAAAACAATCCTTTAATAACAAGCAATTAGGAATTTTGGGGCGAGCTGGCACGGAATGTGTAATCAATAGGCCAGAAGTAATACAATCGTGTGGGCATTTAGCCTGATTTGGATACTAAACGTTAAAGAGGCGTAGAACGATGGGAATTTTTTCCAGATTTACAGACATAATCAACGCGAATATTAACTCAATCCTGGACAAGGCTGAAGATCCTGAAAAAATGGTCCGGCTGATTATCCAGGAGATGGAAGAAACCCTGGTTGAGGTAAGAACTCAATCGGCGAAGTTAATCGCAGACAAAAAAGAACTGGGCCGTCGGACCAAGCGACTTGCGAGAGAAGCCGAAGAGTGGGAACGCAAGGCAGAGATTGCCCTGGGTAAAAATAGAGAAGATCTCGCCCGTGCTGCGCTGAAAGAAAAAAGCACTGCAGATGAGACGGTTGAAAGCATCGGGTCCGATCTTGAGGTCGTGGATATCAACCTGGAGAAGCTTTCAGGTGACATAGGCCAACTTCAACAGAAGTTGAGTGATGCCAAAACCCGGCAGAAAGCACTCATCTTAAGAAGTAAAACGGCCAGGTCCCGAATGGGGGTTAAGCGGCAGATTCATGATGTCGATATTGATACCGCAATGAATAAATTTGACCTCTATGAGCGTAGAATTGATGATATGGAAGGTGAAATTGAGGCCTACGATCTTGGCCAGCGGAATCTGGCGGATGAGATTGCTGATCTTGAGTCCAACGAGAAGGTCGATGAGGAACTCGAGAAGCTGAAAGCCAGGCTAGGAAGGGGTCCTGATACGGCACCTGTGCCTGTGCCTGATGCTGGGCCTGATACTGAATCCGGCGCTGATTCCAGCGTTTGACCCGGCGATTGCTCAGGAACAGAAACAAGCTGAATCCAACATTGATTTGGAGTATATAAATGGACGCGTTTGATGTGATGATCTTTGTACCAACCGTGGTGTTTATGGTGGTAGTTGCCCCCATCTGGATAATTTTTCACTACAAATCAAAAGGCAATGTTGTCCATGGACTTTCGAACAGTGAGCGGGCAGACCTGAATGAAATGATTGAGACCGCGAGCAAGATGGCGGCACGGATTGAAACACTGGAGTCGATACTGGATGTAGAAAGCCCCACTTGGAGAGAAAAGCAGGCGTAAGGGCAGAGCAGGGTAAACAAGGGTAAAACACGCCCATATTTTAGGAATCCATCCAGGCACTACCAGACCAGAGCTACCAGACAAGAGCTACTAGACAAGAGCTACCAGACAAGAACCATGAGGGTAAATCGTGACTAAGTCGGATCGAGAGAAGAGAGACGCAGAGCGAGAGGCCAGAAGAGCAAGGAGATTGGCCCAGAGGGCGCAACAGCGAGCTCTGCGCAAGGAAGAGCAGGCACAGGACGCAGCGGATAGATCAGAGCGACTGGCAGAGCGAGCCCGACGCCGACCAAAGCGAGAACGGGAGCTCGACCAGTCCATCGAGGATCTGGTTGACCATGTCGCGGGAAAGTGGACTCGTAAGGCCGAAGAATGGATTGATGGACAAGGTGACAGAATCTTCAACGATGATAGTAAATATGAAGATGATGACGAAGACCTGGATGCCGAATTTGAACAGGTGCAGAGTGATATAGACGATGACCTGGAAGAGGAGGCAAGACCCCGCCCGCGGAAACGATCTTCCCGGAGGGAGGGCTCCTCAAGGAGAGTTTATTCGTCTAAAGATGCGTCGCGTAAGAGAAGGCGCAAGAAGCGATCATACGGTTATGCCTGGAATAGCGAAAACTGGGACTGGGGTCAATATAGCCGACGCACTCGTCGAAAGCGCCGCCGCGGTAACCTGTACCGTGATACCAGAAACAAGAAAATTTGCGGCGTTTGTGCCGGTACTGCCGAATACATGGGAATGGAAACCTGGCATGTGAGGTTGATCGCTGTCATGGGCTTGATCTTTATACCCACCGTTGCCATCACGGTCTATTTCGTGACCTATTTCCTCATGGACAAAAAACCTTACTATCGTCAGGTCACCGATAGATTCGATGACCTGAGAAATAACGCAGAAGAGGAGCGCCCCACTGTGAGAAGACGGAGCAGGTCTCACGATGATGAGAAACCCGAAGTCACCAACAGGGAAGCCATGAGAGTGGCCAAAGAGAAATTTGGGGACATTGAGCAACGATTGCGTTGTATGGAAACCCATGTGACTTCTTCAACATTTGAATTGCAGCGTGAACTCAGGAAGATTTCGGGAGAGGACAACTAGATGTCCGTTGAAATCAGAAAAGTAGCCGGGTTTGACCAGGTCCGATTCAGGGGACCGGGAACGTGCAAAATTACCCAGGATGATATCGAGTCCCTTACCATCCATGCCCCTGCCTATATCATGCGGCACATCGAATCTAAAGTGAGAGAATCTGTACTGCACCTGGGTTACGTCTCCCCTAAAGTTGTCTCCCTGAAGGTGCAGCAGGAAGTTGTTTCCTATGATCTGAAGATGAAAGATATCCGCCGTCTTGTCGTGACGGGTTCTGGAAGAATCATCAACCCTGATCTTGACAACGACGTGCTTTCAATCGAGATCACTGGCTCTGGTCAGATATCCCTGGACAACCTGACGGCAGACAAGCTTGATGTGGTGATTGGTGGTTCAGGTTGTATCAAGGTGGCAGGTGATATCGAGGCCCAGTCATTGAAGATCACCGGTTCAGGTCGCTATGAGGCTGAACGGTTAATAAGTGATTTTGCAGAGGTCAAAATATCAGGCTCTGGTGATGCCAATGTCACCGTGAGTGATGATCTTAACGTCATCATCAATGGAAGCGGCAAAGTAAGTTATGGCGGCTATCCAGACATTTCGAAAGTTATTTCCGGCTCCGGTAGGATAATGCGTCGTCGGCGTGACAAACACAACGTTAATCGAGGAGAAGAGCATGGCTAGTGGTTTTTGGGTAGTGATCGGAATAATCGTGGTTTGTGCCATCGTCACCGATGGTGTGGTGAAGATTATCAAAGCATCAAAATCCACCGGCGGCAAAGATGCGAACAAAAAATTTGCTGATTTAGAGGCTGATCTCGCGACTTTCGAACAGGATCTTGATGATGCCCGTCAGCGAATTGAAGTATTGGAAAAAATTGTCACCGATGAAAAGTATGACCTGGGGAAAAAAATTGATGACCTGGCGAGATAACCGGCCAGCCCAGTCGTTCTGGCAACTGTAAGGTTCACCGTTGTTTAGAGATTTCCCAGCACGGTGAACACCCGATCCGGGTAATCACAAAAAACACCATCAACGCCCATATCCACCATCCGCTTAATGTCATTCGTTTTATTCACCGTATAGACCAGCACTTTGAGTCCATGATCATGGGCCGCATCAACCAGGCTCTGTTCCACCAGTTTGATGGATAAATTGATGGAATAAGCCTTTAGCTTATCGGTTCTCTGGAAGTAGTCGGGCACGCGTTTGTGGAACAGGGCGCCGCGCCTGAATCGGATATCTGCCTTTGCAAGTTCACGGTGGTTAAAAGAAGAAAGCAGGAAGAGATCTTCCTGCCAGCCATTTGTACAGTCATTAGTGCAAAGGGCGCCCAGGTATGCAGAGACAGGTTCTGCCGTATCCGGACCTTTAAGCTCGATATTGATCGCACAACGTTTGTCCACTAAAGCAACGACTTCACCCAAGGTTGGTATCTGCTGGTTTTTACCGGCATCAAGGCCGCGCAGGTAAGTGAGAGTAGAATCCATCACATCACCCTTACCATTGGTGGTTCGTTCCACGGAGTCATCGTGAAAAACCAGCAATTCGCCTGCTACTGAATAAACATCGAGTTCAATCCACGGGCAACCCATGTTGATGGCTTTCTCGAAAGAGATCAGCGTGTTTTCAGGCTCGTAGCCAGATGCACCCCGGTGCCCTATACAAATGAATTCGCCCAATGCCAGCTGCCGCCTGGATATTAGTGATATTGCAATTCTTGTAGTATTTACGTTACGTACCTCGCTGGTCAAGGACAGTTGGGATACAATCACTGTTCGGCATAAGCACTGCTCGGAATAAGTACTGCTCGGAATTGTTACTTTTGATTCGTGTCGACTATTTTCAGGAATTAAATGTCATACCAGGTACTTGCCAGAAAATACCGTCCAGCAACCTTTGAGGAAATGGAAGGCCAGGAACATGTTCTTCGTGCGCTGATCAATGCGCTCGATCAGAACAGGCTTCACCATGCCTACCTGTTTGCAGGCACCCGTGGGGTCGGGAAAACGACCATTGCCAGGATTCTGGCCAAGTGCCTGAATTGTGAGACCGGTGTCACTTCAAAACCATGTGGTGAATGCGGCTCTTGCCTTGAGATTAATCAGGGGCGAAGTGTTGACCTGATTGAAATAGATGCTGCCTCACGAACGGGTGTTGATGCGATGCGTGATTTACTCGATAACGTCCAGTACATGCCGACGGCCAGTCGCTTCAAGGTGTATTTGATAGATGAGGTTCATATGTTATCCACGGCCAGTTTCAATGCCATGTTGAAAACGCTCGAGGAGCCGCCGGAACACGTTAAATTCCTGTTTGCAACGACCGACCCTAAAAAGTTACCCGTGACTGTTCTGTCTCGCTGCCTGCAATTTAATCTAAAAATTCTGTCACCAGAGCGGATCGTGAACTACCTGAAACAGATATTGCCAAAGGAAGATGTGGCCTATGAAGAAGCCGCCCTGTGGCAACTTGGGAAGGCAGCGGATGGCAGCATGCGTGATGCATTGAGTTTAACGGATCAGGCGATTTCCTTCGGTGATAAATCGTTGACGGATGATGTCGTCAAAACCATGCTGGGCAGTATTGATCAGCAGGAAGTTTACAAAATCCTGGGTGCAGTCATTGATAAAGATGGTGAGAAGTTGCTGCAGAAGGTGCAAAGTCTGGCTCAATTCGCACCGGATTACTCAGCATTGCTGGATGAGTTGCTGGGTGTATTACACCGGGTCGCTGTTGCGCAAGCGGTTCCTGATGGCATAGATAACAGCCAGGGTGATCGTGAACAGATATTGGCCGTTTCCAGATCCGTTGGGCAGGAAGATATTCAACTCTTCTACCAGATTGGGCTGATTGGTAAGCGTGATCTCACCATGGCGCCTGATCCAAGGAGTGGATTCGAAATGATTCTTCTTCGAATGTTGGCCTTCACGCCTAATGCCAGCGTGGCGGGTGGTTCCGTTTCCGGCGGGCGTTCATCCGGTGATAATGCGGCTACCAGGCCAGGGAATAACCGCGCCCAGGCCGCACTGGATGTCCTCAACGGCGCTCGGGAAGATCCCATAAAACCGGCATCGGCGGCTGACTTGGACAAGAATTCCAAAACCCCGGAAGAGGAAACGGAGGTTGCCAAAATTCAGGCAGCAGCAGCGGCCCATGGATCTCCACGGTCAAAAGAGATATCTGCAGAAAAAAGGCCTCCTGAAACGAGGCTTTCTGAAGCCCGATCTGCTCACAAAGAGCTGTCTCAAAGAGCGCCTTCTCAAGATGAACCCGCTCAACATGCGCCATCTCAAGAAGAGTCATCTCAAGAAGAGTCATCGCAAGAAGAGTCATCGCAAGAAGAGCCATCTCATGAAAAGCCTCTTCATGACGAGCCTTCTCATGGAAAGCCTCTTCTTGAGATGGCTCCTCATGACAAGCCTCCTCATGAAAAGATCATGCAACCGACACCGCCTGAAGACTGGAACGATATCTTGTTGCAACTCGGATTGTCCGGTGTAACACAAACACTGGCAGCGAACTGTACACTTGAACGTCATGAGTCAAATCATTGTCACCTGAGATTGAACGAGCATCATGCGAGCCTGTGGAATAAAACCCATGAGAACAGAATTTCACAAGCCTTATCCAGGCGTTACAATTGTGAAATGAGTGTCAGTATTGAAATTGGAGAAACGCAAACCGAGACTCCAGCCCAGTCGGAACGCCGTCAGCAGGAGGATCGACAAGCCAGGGCTGTAATCGCCATCGAAAATGATGAAAACATCCAGGCACTCATCCAGAATTTTGGCGGAACACTAAACCGCAGTAGTATTGAGCCAATGAGCGGGGAGGCGCAATGACAATGAAAGATGGGCTGGGTGGGCTAATGAAACAGGCCCAGCAGATGCAGGAAAAGGTTCAGAAGATTCAGGAAGAAATTGCCAATACAGTGGTTTCGGGAGAATCAGGGGCCGGGCTGGTTAAGGTGGAAATGACCGGCAGGTATGATGTCAAGAAAATTGCGATTGATGACAGTTTGCTGACCGGGAATTCGCTCGCCGCCGATGGAAAAGAAGTTCTGGAAGACCTGATCGCGGCAGCCGTAAATGATGCGGTGAGAAAGGTTGAGAAAAACCAGAAAGACAAGATGTCCGAAATTACATCAGGCATACCGCTGCCACCCGGATTCAAATTTCCATTCTCATAAGCCAGGCCCAAGTGAACGAATCTTCAATTATTAGTCAACTGACAGAAGCTTTTCGATGTCTACCAGGCGTTGGGTCGAAGACGGCACAGCGGATGGTATTACATCTGCTGGAGCGTGACCGCGATGGTGGAAAGAAGCTGGCGGCCAGATTGTCTGAAGCAATGGATACCGTGGGTCAATGTGAATCATGCCGTAATTTGACCGAGTCAGCTCTCTGCGATATTTGCAGCAGCAAATCGAGGGATGAGAGTTTGCTATGTGTCGTCGAAACACCTGCAGATGTCATGGCAATCGAACAATCAGGTGGCTACCGTGGATATTACTTTGTATTGATGGGCAATCTGTCACCCATAGATGGCATTGGTCCCGAAGAACTCGGTATTGAACAGTTGCTGCGTAGATGTCATCAGGGTGTCAAAGAGGTCATCATCGCGCTCGGGTCAACGGTTGAAGGTGAAGCCACGGCCCACTATATCACCGAGGTTGCAAAACCCCTGGGAATTGAACTATCCAGAATCGCTCGCGGAATACCCCTTGGAGGAGAGCTTGAATTTGTAGATGGCGGCACCCTGATCCATGCGTTTGAAGGGAGAAAATTAATCTAACCATGCCCGCTCCGGTCCTTTACATCGAGAATCAAGTGCAGTTGCGGCAAGCGATTGATGCCTGTCTGGAAGTCAGCGTGGTTACCATCGACACAGAATTTGCCCGATACAATACCTATTATCCAATCGTGGGGTTAATACAGGTCTACGATGGGCGAACCTGTTACCTGATTGACCCCCTGATTGTGGAGGACTTGACTCCCCTGGTGGATTTACTCGAGGCGATGAGTGTGCGCAAGGTCTTTCATGCCTGCTCGGAGGATATGGAGGTGTTTCAATATTGCCTGAATACACTGCCGACCCCGGTCTTTGATTCCCAGATAGCCGCCGCCGCACTGGGAATTGGGTTTTCCATCAGCTACCAGAACCTGGTGTCACATTACCTGTCGATCACCGTGCCCAAAGAAGAAACGCGCTCAGACTGGTTACAGAGACCACTGACGGATGGGCAACTTAAATACGCCGCGCTCGATGTGATCTATCTTTTGCAGGTCTACGAAAAGCAGCGAGATCAATTGCAGCAGATGCAGAGGGAAGAATGGGTGATTGAAGATAGCGCATTGTTATCCGTCGACCTGCCAACGATGATTGATCCGGATTCTGCATACAAAAAGCTAAAGGGTCTCGCCAGGTTGAATAGAAAACAACTTTCCGTGCTTAAAGCCTTGTGTGCCTGGCGCGAGACAAGAGCGCGTGAAACCAATGTGCCGCGCAATAGAATAGTGGATCAGAGATCATTGATGAGCATTGCCGGTGAGGACATCCTGGAGAAAAATGATCTGCAAACGATGGCCGAAATGTCACCCCGCCAGGTCAGGAAATTTGGCGCGGACCTGCTATTCCTCGCTGAAGAAGCAAAACGTTTGCCTGAAGATCAGTATCCGCCGCTGGTGCCAAGAAATGGCACCAGAATTGACAACAAAAAGTTGAGCTTGCTCCGTGGAATCGTCCAGTCTCGCGCAGAAATTCTAACCGTGAATCCGGAGCTTCTGACAAAACGGCGCCATCTTGAAGCATTGCTTCGTTCTTCAGATGGGAATGGAAATTACGAACTGCCGGAAGAACTTAGCGGATGGCGAAAAGCGGCAATCGGAAATGATCTTATGGAGGCGCTTCGATAGTGATGCCACCAGCCCAGGTACATTGTGATGTCTACAAGAGTGCAGAGAAGGAAGATTTCTACCTCTATGTGGATCATGATGCAGGTCTGGAGAAGCACCCGGAAGGGCGGTTGCAACAATTTGGTGAGCTGAAAATAGCGCTCTCTTTCA
>SMVA01070069.1_pt1 | contig 12010 bp, 10 predicted proteins | sample 2456451 | NCBI WGS metagenome assembly SMVA01 (sample SAMN11095933, study PRJNA526329) | marine sediment metagenome | biome: Marine sediment; feature: Surficial sediment; material: Deep marine sediment; isolation source: Hadal surficial sediment | place: Pacific Ocean | collected 2014-05 | depth...
AACTGGCCGAAAAAGGTCAAGCCCAGGGGCGATGGTGTGTTACCCGTGTGGCTGTTACCGATACCACCGGCTGGAAAGACGCCCTGCTGGAATGTGATCTTGTGTGGCTTGAGTCACCCTCCAATCCGCTGTTACTTATCGCCGATCTCAAAACAATATGTGAAGCACCCAGAAAGCCGGGTGCAATATTGGCAATCGATAACACGGTGGCCACACCGCTCAATCAGCAACCATTATTGTTGGGTGCAGATGTGAGTATGCAGTCCGGAACCAAGTTCATCGGCGGACACTCGGATTTATTGATGGGTTTGCTCAGTACAAGGGATGCGGCATTGGCTGCAGAATTCCGGGCTGCCCGGCTGCTCCATGGCGCGACACCCGGTGTAATGGAAGCTTTTCTTGCAACCCGCGGGCTACGCACACTGGCCTTGAGACTCGAAAGAGCTGAGTCCAATGCCATGGTGCTGGCGTACTTTCTTGCCCAGCACCCCGCTTTGGAAAATGTCCGCTACCCGGGCCTGGAACAACATCCTCAGCATCAATTGGCCAAACAACAGATGAAAGGCTTTGGTGCGCTTATATCTTTCGAAGTAAAAGCCGGGGCAATGGCAGCAGACAGCGTGTGTAAGAGCACCAGGCTAATCAGCCATGCCACCAGCCTGGGCTCGGTTGAGTCCACCATGGAACGCCGGAGTGCCCAGGCTGGGCAGGAACACCTCGCCCCAGGCCTGATTCGATTAAGTGTTGGCATCGAGTCAGTGGAAGAATTGCAAACGGACCTAGACCAGGCCCTCGGTTAACGGGTTAAATCATTCCAGATCAAGGAAGCTGCGCAGTTGCTCAGAGCGGGTCGGGTGCCGCAATTTACGCAAGGCCTTGGCTTCGATCTGACGAATACGTTCACGGGTAACATCAAACTGCTTACCGACTTCTTCCAGCGTGTGATCGGTATTCATGTCGATACCGAAGCGCATACGAAGCACTTTCGCCTCGCGGGGCGTCAGCCCACCCAAAACATCCTGCACGGTTCCGGTCAATCCTCTACCAGTGGCCGAATCAACCGGCGAGGCAATATTAGCATCCTCAATGAAATCGCCCAGATGCGAATCTTCATCATCGCCAATCGGCGTTTCCATGGAGATTGGCTCCTTGGCAATTTTCAGAACTTTCCGAACTTTGTCTTCGGGCATTTCCATGCGTTCAGACAGTTCTTCAGGCGTAGGCTCGCGGCCCATCTCCTGCAACATCTGGCGTGATATACGGTTCAACTTGTTGATCGTTTCAATCATGTGAACAGGAATTCGGATGGTCCGGGCCTGGTCAGCAATGGAACGCGTAATGGCCTGGCGAATCCACCAGGTGGCGTAGGTTGAAAATTTGTAACCGCGCCGGTACTCAAATTTGTCTACGGCTTTCATCAGGCCAATATTGCCCTCCTGGATAAGATCCAGGAATTGCAAGCCACGGTTGGTATATTTCTTGGCGATGGAGATCACCAGCCTGAGGTTGGCCTCGACCATTTCTTTCTTGGCTCTGCGAGCCTTGGCTTCACCAACGGACATCTTGCGATTGATATCTTTAAGCTCTGCAATCGTGATACGGGTTTCACCTTCAAGCCTGAGCAGTTTTTCCTGGATAAGTTTGATATCAGGGGCAACCTGCTTCAATGCCGGCACCCATTTTTGAGTGCCGCGAAGAATAGGGTTCAGCCACTTAAGGTCAGCCTCGCTGCCGGTGTAACTGGTGATAAAAGTACGTTTCGGCATTTTGGCCTGATTAACTGTAAACTGCAGAATCATTCGCTCCAGATCACGCTGCTGTGAAACGGTAAACCGCAAACGGTCAATCAGGTGATCAACCATTTTGGGCGGCATCTTGAGATGCATGAACATATCGGCCATCTCAACACGAATTTTATCGGCGCGGGGGTAGTTAGGCCCGTGCCTGTCATTGAGTTTTACGAAGCGGGCATTGAGTTTGCCCAGCCTGGTAAAAAACACCACAACCTCTTCCGGATCAGGGCCTTGTGGACCTAGATCTTCCTCTTCCTCATCTTCATCTTTCTTGTCACCGGGCTTCTTGGCCGTGGGAATCGGTACTTCAGGAGCGTGCGGGTCGATAAAATCAGCCATTAACTCGGCCAGGCGCTGCCTGCCTTCCTGGAAACGGATAAAGCTGGCCAGCAGGATCATAAAAGTACCCGGGAAACGCGCCAGCATGTGGTGGACCGTTTTCAGACCGGCCTCAATACGCTTCGCAATCGCAATCTCGCCTTCCCTGGTCAAAAGCTCCACCGTTCCCATCTCACGCATGTACATACGTACCGGGTCAGTGGTTCTGCCAATTTCGGTTTCAACTGCCGCAAGCCTTGCAGCGGCTTCCTCGGCCGCAGAATCGTCGCCAGCATCAGAGGATGCAGTATCATTCAGGATCAGGGTATCGGCGTCCGGTGCCTTTTCATGCACCGAAATACCCATATCGTTGATCATATTAATGATGTCTTCGATCTGCTCCGGATCGACGATGTCATCCGGCAGGTGATCGTTGACCTGGGCGTAAGTCAGGAAGCCCTGATCCTTGCCTTTCGTGATGAGTTGCTTTAATTGTGATTGTTGGTTTTGATTCATCTGTTTTTCGCTATACCTGAAATAATAATAGTTCAAGAAACCCATTCCGGCGACCCGAAATCACCAGAATATTTCTCATTCAGTTTTATTGCCCCTCAAGCTTTGCTTCAGTGTCTGCTGCCGTTGTTGCAAGGCACGATACTCCACCTTTTGTTCAGCGTTTAAATCGCCAATTCTCAGTATTTTCGCTAATTGGGTATCTATCCACAATAAACGGATACCATTCACCGAATCACTAAACTCCAATTCCTGCTGATTTGCACCACCCGGCAAGTCCCAGACTGCCAGTTTTCCCAGGTGCTCACTGATTGGGTTATCACGCAAATTTTCCAACACCTGAGCGGTAGTCACATTGGGGCGTTTGACGCAGAAATCAACAAGCCTGATAAAGATATCAACGCCCTGGAGGTCGCATTCGGCGATGTCATCCAGGTCACCAACCAGTTGCGCCAAACCGGGATTTTGTACCAGGTACGCAAGTGCAAGCCTCAATGGTGTACGGGACAGGATCGGGCGCCGGCTTACTGCAGGCTGTCTTCGGGTCGGCACCTGTGCACCCTGTTGTTGAATCAAGCGATGCCTGGCCAGTATTTCCAGGCGCTCCATCATCATGTTTTTGAACACACCTTCAGGTAAAGACTGGAGTAACGGCAAGGCCATTTGAACCAGTTTTGCACGACCGTCAAGACTTTCCATATCAACCTGAACCATGAAATGGTCAAACAGGTAATCCGATAGAGGCAGTGCCTCTTTCAAAAGCGCTTCGAATGCTTCTTTACCCTGTTTCCTGACCAGGCTGTCCGGGTCTTCACCATCAGGCAGAAACAGGAACCTGGCCTGCAGACCTTCGCGTAACCGCGGTAAAGTAGCTTCAAGTGCACGCCAGGCAGCCTTGCGACCTGCTTCATCGCCGTCAAAGCAAAAGATTACGGTTTCTGCTGCCCTAAATAACAATTCCGCATGATTCGAGGTGGTCGCAGTTCCCAGGGTAGCAACCGTGTTACGCAGACCAAACTGTGCGAGTGCCACTACGTCGGTATAGCCTTCAACAACTATTAAGCTGTCCAGCCTTCCTACCCGCTGGCGGGCCAGGTACAAGCCGTACAACTCCCGGCCTTTATGGAAAAGTTCAGTCTCCGGGGAATTCAGGTATTTGGGGCCATCTTCCGACATCGCCCTGCCGCCAAATGCGATTACCCGGCCACGCCGGTCATGGATAGGAAACATGATCCGGTCGCGAAATTTATCGTAGGCCTTACCCTTGCCCTGGCTGAGCAGACCGGCACGCTGCATGAGTTTTAGTGCTTTGTCATCACTGCCAAGATGGTTTTGCAGTGCATCCCAGGAGGCCGGTGCAAATCCCACTCCGAAATCCCGGCAAATCTCTCCCGATAAGCCACGTGACTTCAGGTAGTTAATGGCAGCATCGTTTTCACGCATCTGATTTTGAAAAAACGTTGCTGCTTTTTCCAGTATCTGGTAAAGGTCATTGCGGGGTTTGCGCTCCGGCGTTGCGCCGGTTCTTGGAACTTCAAGCCCTGCGCTCCTGGCAAGTTCTTCAATAGTATCGACAAACTCCAGACCTTCGTATTGCATCAGGAAGCCGATGGCCGACCCATGGGCACCGCAGCCGAAACAATGGTAAAACTGCTTGCTGGGACTGACGGTAAAAGAAGGGGTTTTTTCCTCGTGAAAAGGACAACACGCCTGAAATTCACTGCCAGCGCGCCGCAGTTCAATGCGTTTTTCAATGACCTCAACAATATCAGTACGGGTCAATAATTCTTCGATAAAAGACTCAGGAATACGACCGCTCATGGCAGAAGTGTAACTTGATGGAGATTGCGTGGATGCACGGTTGAGCCGTGCATTTAGACGGACAGGCTTGCCCGGACAGTGTTACTGACGGCCTTCATATCAGCGCGGCCCTGAACCTTGTCCCGCAACAGAGCCATCACAGATCCCATGTCACGCATGCTGTTGGCACCGGTATCATTGATGGCCTGTGCAATCATGAGTGACAATTCTTCTTCGGCTAGCTGCTCGGGCAAAAAATCCTTGAGCAGTTCAAGTTCGTATCGTTCCTGTTGTGCCAGGTCTTCACGCTCAGCTTTCTCATACTGTTCCAGTGATTCACGCCGTTGCTTGGCCATCTTGTCCAGTACTGCAAGAACCGCTGTGTCGTCGAGTTCTATCCGCTGGTCAATTTCAACTTGTTTGATTGCAGCAGTGATCAATCTCAAAACCGGCAGGCGATCCTTGTCGCGCGCGCGCATGGCGATTTTGACTTGATCCAGAATATGGTCTTTGAGTGACATTACGAAACAAAAATGGGGTCAGGTTCAATTAAACTGAAAGGAGAGACTAATGATTCAACCTATGTCTGAATTTAATTGAACCTGACCCCATTTTTGACCCCATTTTTAGTACAGGCGAATACGACGGTTAACGTCACGCGCCAGGCGACGCAGATTACGTTTCACGGCTGCGGCCGCTTTACGCTTACGCTCCTGGGTTGGCTTTTCATAGTATTCACGGCGACGTGTTTCAGCCAGAATACCGGCCTTTTCACAAGACCGCTTGAAGCGGCGCAATGCATACTCAAAAGGCTCGTTTTCGCGAATTTTTACGCTGGGCATTAGAACTCCGATCTGTTTATTCCGCCCCACTGGGCATAGCCGATCATTTTACCCTTTTATTTGCCTCTCATGCAAAATAAAAAAGGTCTTTTATTTGCGAATTGATCAGGCCGGTCCGGCCACTGAAACTGCGCCGCCCCTACGAGGGTCTCCGGCACCCCGAAAACTTCCGTCAGCTAATCGCTCCACCGCATGGACTCCGCCAAAGAACATATTCAGCCCGGGCCAGATTCGGTGTTCGGCCCACTGACTCGTCAGTGTATCAACCGATGCCTGTTGATATCCATCTTCCATACTCAAAAAATTACCTTCGAGGTGTAGTCTTGGTGCATTGACTGCCTCGTTCAGGTTCATTTCAAATTCGAACAGATTGACCAGCACCTGGACAGTGGCACTGCGAATCCGGTTGGATCCACCAGAGCCCAATGCGACCCATCCGCCATCCGCGAGGCTGGCGACCGACGGGCACATCATTGACGCCATCCTGCGACCCGGGGTCCAGCGATGAAAGCCACCGGGACTCAGATCCTCTTCACCCAGCATGTTGTTGAGCATGATCCCGGAGCCCGGCAGGACATATGCACATCCTTCACCATTAGAAACGGTCAGGCTTGCCAGGTTTCCCTCGGCGTCAGCTATGCTCATATGCGTTGTGCCACGCGAAAAACCAGTATGGTACGCAATGTGATCACGCCACTGGTCAAGATGCGATGACTCAAGTATTTCTGCAACCTGTTGATCAACAAGGTTTGTATCCAGCTGATACTCCCTGCGCAATTCGTTTGCTGCCTGCATTGACTGCACCATTGACAGGCAATGAAATTCCCTCCCCCAGCGATGTTTTTTCAGGTCACGGTCTTCCAATAAGCCCAGCGCAAATGCCACCAGACACCCGCTTGGAGATGGCGGACTGTTAAAGAAAAATTCCGCTCCGTGGCTTGAAAATCGGATCGGTTGCCGTTTAATGACCCGGTAGGAGCTCATATCCTGTCTTGAGATCTGGCCGCCATGACTTTGGCAGTCACGCGCCAGTCGCTGTGCCAGTTCTCCCTGGTAAAACAGGTCTGAACCTTCGTTGATCAGCGCCTCCATCATATCCGCCATATCAGGGTGATAGACCTGCTCACCGCTGGTTGCAATTTGACCAGGGTTTTCAGGGCTCGCAACTAACTGCATCGAGGCGTCGGAAGCCTTAAGAATTGGGGCAAGGATATGACTGATGTAATTCTGGAATCGATTGATGGTCACACCGTTCCGGGCAAGCTCAATGGCGGGGGCCATAATTTCAGACATTGGCAGGCGACACTTTTCCCGCTGAACTTCAAACAGGCCGGCCACCACCCCGGGCACAGCAATCGAGCCCATGCCAATGTGAAACTCCTGGGTGGCGGCACCAAAATCAGCAAGAATAGGATAGAACTCAAGCTCCGACTCCGGACGTTTATTGGCTGGAGTATGCACAAAGAAATCGTATAACTCCGAAGGTGCTCCCACTGGTTGTGCCATCAGAAACCCGCCGCCGCCGAAGCTGGCTAACATGGGCTCTGCCACGCAAGCTGCACAAAGCGCAGCGAGCACCGCATCAAAGGCGTTGCCACCAGCTTCAAGTATATGAGCAGCAGCTTGCGATGTTTCAGCGTGCCCGGAAGCCGCGATACCGGATTGTTGAGCCAAGTGTATTCCTTAAATTCATGCCCTGATTCGAGGCAGCTTATCTTAACCTGCAATGCATCGCCAAGAAGGAAATTGGCACATGCTTGGATTACAATCCCTGATTGAAATTAAGCTATTCGGACGTGGGAAATATGCGTGTTCTGGGAATTGAATCATCATGTGACGAAACCGGTGTCGCAGTGTATGACAGTGAACGGGGTTTGCTGGCACACTGCCTGTACAGCCAGGTTGCCATGCATGCGGAATATGGGGGAGTTGTACCGGAACTTGCCAGCCGGGATCACGTCAGGAAATTATTACCTTTGTTGACTGAGTGTCTTGATCAGGCGTCTGTGGAAGTCACGGACATCAATGGTGTCGCTTTTACTTCCGGGCCCGGCCTGATTGGCGCATTGCTGGTTGGTGCCGCTACCGGACGTGCGCTGGCATTTGCCCTTGATTGCCCGGCCATTGCCGTTCACCACATGGAGGGACACTTGCTGGCTCCTATGCTTGAGCCCGATCCTCCGGAATTTCCCTTTGTGGCATTGTTGGTTTCGGGCGGTCATACCATGCTGGTCGAAGTCAGGGCGCTGGGTGAATATCAAATCCTGGGTGAAACCCTTGATGATGCTGCGGGCGAGGCTTTCGACAAAACGGCAAAATTGCTGGGGCTTGGCTACCCGGGTGGCCCCGCCTTAGCCAAACTGGCTGAACAGGGAGATCCGGACCGTTTCAGGTTTCCGCGGCCGATGACCGACCGTCCAGGCCTGGACTTCAGTTTTAGTGGATTGAAAACACATACAAGGAATTTGTGGCTGAACATTAAAACCAATGAGGCGGCAAAAGCGGAGTCGGTAAAAGCCGATATTGCCGCCGGCTTCCAAAAAGCCGTGACCGAGACTTTGACCATTAAATGCAAAAGGGCAATGCGAGAAACCCGTGCCAACACGCTGGTGGTTGCCGGGGGCGTTGGTGCCAATCTGTCCCTGCGGGAAAACCTGCTCCAGGCAGGACATCAAAACGACTGGAAAGTATCTTTTCCAAGATTGGAGTTTTGCACAGATAATGGTGCAATGATTGCCTTTGCGGGGTGTCAGCGCCTTTTAGCCGGGCAGAGTGAACCACTCAACATCGCTGCACGTGCACGCTGGCCGCTCAATGAACTGCAAGGAATTTGAGGAATGAAGCAATGACTATGGATCGTGTTTTTATTGAAGACCTGCGCATGCAGACGATCATCGGCGTGTTTGACTGGGAAAGAGAAATTACCCAGACCGTCTCACTCGGCCTGGAAATGGGATTCGATATCAGTAAAGCTGCCAAGTCTGATTCAATTGCCGACACGTTGGACTACAAGGCTGTTTCCAAGCGACTGATCAGCCTGGTTGAAGGCAGTGACTACCAACTGGTTGAAGCCCTTGCTGAAGAATGCGCACAGGTGGTTCTTGCGGAATTTCCGGTCCGCTGGCTGCGATTGAAGTTGAGCAAGCCGGGCGCTGTTCGCGGGTCCAGTGCCGTAGGTGTGATCATAGAACGCGGCGTCAAAGAAGAATGAAAACAGCCTATTTAGGTCTTGGCAGTAATATTGACGCAAAACGCCACATCAAAATTGCGGTGCATGCATTGATCCGCAGGTTTGGCGACGCAGAGATTTCCCCCATATACCGGAGCAAGGCTGTTGGTTTTGACGGTGCGGATTTCATTAACCTGGTGGTGCGAATACAGACTGATCTCAAACCGCTTGAACTCCGCCAGTACATTCGAAACCTTGAAGAGTCACATGGCAGGGATCGCGAAGCGCCCAAGTGGTCTGATCGAACTCTGGATATCGACATCCTGCTTTATGGCAATCTGGTCATCGACTCAGGCGGTCTGAAATTGCCGAGGGGGGAGATCACACATTTTGCACATGTGCTGAAGCCATTAGCAGACATTGCCCCGAACCTGATTCATCCTGTTGAAGGGTCCAGCTACGCCGAATTATGGGCCGGCGGCAATTGGGAAGATTCCAGTCTGGAATTGATAGATGCAGAGTTTCTCGGCACCCGTTTGCACCTGGTCAGGGACTAAGCGATAAATCCCAGTTTAAAAAAACTGTTGTATTTGATCCAAAATCAGTAACATCGGTCGCTGTGAAAAAAACCAAAATACAGTTCCATTTATTCTTGTGTGCGGTAGCCCTGTTATTGGCACCCAATGCTTTTGCTTCCCCGGTACAGGTGTTCGAATGTGACATATTCCTGCCTCGAAGCCCATTACCGATCGACTCGCTGGATCTCAAATTCACCATGCGCAGGCATGCAACTGATGTAGAGCCTTTTGAAAATACCGAGACATCTTTGTGGAACCAGGCGAAATTCGCTGATAATGGCACTTTCGCGCTGGATATTTACCCCCTGTCCGGCGGAGTGCAAACCGAAACAGCCAGGAACATCCAGACAACAATTCTGGATGGCAGCGGCGCCATTCGAGATGAACTGGAAGACAAGGCAATCGGGTCCAGCGAAACGGTTAGATTTGAAGGCTATGTGGTTGAAGAGTTCAGCGTGGTATTTGTCAAAAACGACGGTAGTATCCTGACTGACCATTTGAATTATCCCGAAACCATTGATCCCAACGCGTTCGATACTGCTGCCTGTTTCGTGGTCTGGCGGGTTCCTGGTGATGGCATACCCTGCTCGGGAAACACTGGTGGTGGCGGTATCTGCACGACCGGCACATATCTTGGCAACGTGACATCAATCACCACCGAGCAACACGAAGCTGATCACGGCGGAGAAACATTCGGTATCAATGCCGGTATGAACGATGCGTGGGTCAATGCCGGGGCTGACAAACAGGGAATGTTTATCACCGTTTACCCCGATCTCAAGATCCTTTTCCTGGCCTGGTTTACTTTCGATACCGTACCGCCTGCCATGGGTACGCAGGCAACTTTCGGTTCCGCAGACCAGCGATGGGCAACTGCTGTTGGCTCCTATAGCGGCAGTACTGCACAACTAAATGCAGAGTTAACTTCCGGCGGATTGTTCAATTCATCCGAGCCCTTGCCAAACCAGGACACCCATTACGGCACCATCAATCTGGATTTCAAGAACTGCAACCAAGCCGTTGTTGATTTTGACTTTCCGTCGGTCGGCGAATCCGGTCAATTTACAATTAATCGCGCTCTGGAGGAGAACGCAGCACTGTGTGAAGTCCTGAACACGCAATAATTCGGCAGCCACTGATTTATTTTGGACGCGAGATACGTGTTCACAAATAGATCAGAGCTTGCCTAGATATTCAGGCTGCGACCACCATCAACTGCAAGCACCTGGCCGGTCACATAGGGTGCATCAAGGCCCAGAAATACAACCGCAGCAGCGATGTCCTGCGGGGAACCGATTCGTTTCATCACCGTTCTTTCCAGGATGTAGTCTTTAACCTCCCGGCTCGGCTCATGCTCGGGCCACATGATGGCACCCGGCGAGACCCCGTTCACGCGAATGCCCGGACCAAGTTCTTTTGCCAGTGAAAGTGTCATCATCGTCAATGCAGATTTTGCCATGCAATATACCGTGTGTTTACGCATCGGTTTTTCAGCGTGGATATCCAGGATATTAACGATGGCGCCCTGAGCCTGCTCAAGCTCAGGCAATAGTTCCTGGCAAAGAAAAAATGGTCCCCGTACATTGCTGCCCATCAGGTCTTTCCATATCTCACCAGTCACCTCGCCGAGGGGAGTTGGATAAAAGCGCGAGGCGTTATTGACCAGCAAATCCAGGTGCTCGCATTGCGCCCGCACTTGCTGAGCAAGGTTTTTAGCGCCATCGGGATCAGACAGGTCTGCTTTTAGCAAAACCGCGCTGTCACTTCGAATGAGGTTGAGTTTATCGGCCAGCGCCGAGGCTTCGCCCACGCTGGAACGGTAATGCAGCAATACCCGGCAGCCCCGTTCATGCAGTGCTTGTGCGATATTTGCACCGATTCGCCGTGCAGCACCAGTTACAAGTGCGGTACGGGTTCTGGACTTTGTGTCTGTGCTCACTGAAACTGATTCCCATGCCTGCCAACCATTCAAGAGCCATCCTGCCCGAACCGTCTGTTGAGCTCAAGCGACTGAGCGAGGAACTTGAAGCCGGCATCCGCTCACGGATTACAGATAGCGGTCCTGTAGCATTTTCCGAGTACATGGAAACTGCCTTGTATGAGCCGCGATTGGGCTACTACAGCGCCGGGCTAAGGAAGTTTGGCACGGGTGGTGATTTTGTCACGGCGCCGGAACTGGGTAGTGTTTTTGCGCAATGCCTGGCCAGGCAGGTCGAGCAGGTCGGGCAGACGCTGGGTAACTATCTTCTGCTGGAAGTCGGCGCTGGCAGTGGTCGCCTGGCAGTGGATTTACTCACCGCAATCGACGACAGCCTGTTGCCCGGCCGCTACCTGATCCTCGAGCGGAGTGCGGACCTGCGGAAACTCCAGCAACAGACCATCAAAGCCGCACACCCACAATTGGTCGAACGGGTGGAGTGGTTGGACGAACCACCCACTGATCACTGGCAGGGTGTTGTGATTGCCAATGAAGTGATCGATGCGCTTCCTGTGGAACGGTTCCGAATGAGTTCCGGGACCGTCCAGCAGGCCCGCGTCGGGCTTTCCCACGGTAAGCTTGCATGGGCTTATGAAAAGGCGCCAGAGCGGCTGGTGCGTGCAGTTGAGCACCTGCTGGACGATGATTCAGTCAGCCTGCCGGATCGATATCAGTCAGAAATTTCGTTGCTGCTAGGGCCATGGCTGGAAGGGCTGGTCGTCAAATTGAACAAAGGCTGTGTTCTTTTGGCTGACTACGGCCATCCGCGACAGGACTATTATGCGCCCGAACGCACCGATGGGACCTTGATTTGTCACTACCGCCAGCTGGCGCATAACGATCCCTTCTGGTACCCGGGCCTGCAGGACATCAGCGCCTTTGTCGACTTTACTGCTGTTGCTGAAGCAGGCGATGCCTGCGGGCTGGATTGTTCAGCTTATACCAGCCAGGCCATGTTTCTGTTGGGATGTGGCCTGAAGGAAATCCTGCAGGAAATGGAGCAATTGCCGGATAAAGAG
>SMVA01222920.1_pt1 | contig 12009 bp, 10 predicted proteins | sample 2456451 | NCBI WGS metagenome assembly SMVA01 (sample SAMN11095933, study PRJNA526329) | marine sediment metagenome | biome: Marine sediment; feature: Surficial sediment; material: Deep marine sediment; isolation source: Hadal surficial sediment | place: Pacific Ocean | collected 2014-05 | depth...
CTTCCCGGCTGGGGAACTGGAGCGAGGAGCACCTGGTGAGTCGTTCCAGGCTGTTGAATGATAACGCCCGCCTGGTTGGGGAATCTTTGTTGCTGGAGGTGCGAGTTCAGCAAATGGCCGCCCTGCGCGCTGAAAATGTGCGCTTGCGGGCACTGCTGAATTCCTCCGCCCTGGTGCAGGACGACGTGTTGGTGGCGGAGTTGGTCGGAATTTCACCCGATCCGGCCCGGCACCTGGTGATACTGAACAAGGGCAGCGCAGACGGTGTCTATATAGGCCAGCCGCTGATTGATGCCGAGGGTCTGATGGGGCAAGTGGTTGAGGTCGCCACAAACAGCGCCAGGGTACTGCTCATTACCGATGCAACCCACGCTATTCCGGTGCAGGTAAATCGGAATGGGATACGGGCGATTGCCGAGGGTATGGGCCGACTGGACAGTCTGGAGTTACGCCATGTTGCCAGCACTGAAGATATTCAAGTCGGTGATTTACTGGTAAGTTCCGGGCTGGGTGGTCGTTTCCCGGTCGGCTATCCTGTTGCCACCGTTACCGAGGTGTTGCGAGACCCTGGCCAAACCTTTGCCCGGGTGAAAGCGATGCCAAGCGCAGCGCTCAACCGCAGCCGACACGTGCTGTTGGTGTTCACCGGGAAGCTTGAGAGCGAGGGATAGCCGTGTCTATCCAGCAAGCCAATGGCGGTATGTGGGTGGTTGTCTGCAGTTTTCTGGTGGCCTTCCTGCTGGCGGTGATGCCGCTGCCTTATTCCATGCTCTGGGCCAGACCCGAGTGGGTGACCCTGGTCCTGATCTACTGGGTGATTGCCCTGCCACAGCGGATCGGCATACTGACAAGTTTTCTGCTTGGTTTACTGCTGGATTCACTGGAGGGCGCGGTGCTCGGACAGAATGCACTGTCACTGTCGGTGGTGGCGTATCTGGCGCTGCTACTTTACCAGCGACTGCGGCTATTCAATATGTGGCAGCAAGCGAGCGTGGTTTTCGTGATAGTAGGTATTAACCAGATGGTGGGTCAGTGGCTGCAGAATATAAATGGCGTGAATACCGGTGGTCCGCTGTTCCTGATGCCTGTTGCCATTAGCGCCCTGCTGTGGCCGGGTGTAATGACCCTGTTGCGGCACCTGCGGCGCCGCTATCAGGTGGGGTAGGGGACGTTTTGGTCAAACTGGTTCTCGCTTCCGCGTCACCTCGTCGGGCTGAGCTGTTGCGCCAGCTGGGCGTCGAATTCGAGCAGGCCTCCGCAGATATCGACGAGCAGCGCTTGCCCGATGAGAGTGCTGAAAACTATGTTGTGCGTCTGGCACAGCAGAAATCAGCCCATGTCCAGCGCGCCCTGCAAGCTGATCGTGCGGTTCTGGCAGCGGATACCTGTGTGGTTCTTGAGGATGTGATACTGGGGAAGCCCGAAGGTCACTTCGATGCATTGGCCATGCTGGCGCGTCTGAGTGGCCGTGAGCATCGGGTTCTCACCGCAGTGTGTGTCCGCCGGCTCGACCAGCTCGAGGAAACCATGACCGATACCCGGGTGAAGTTTGTCACCCTGACCCGGCAACAATGCGAATCTTATCTCGCGACCGATGAGCCCTGGGACAAGGCAGGTGCCTATGCTATTCAGGGTCTGGCCGGTGCCTTCGTCGAATCGATCCAGGGAAGCTACAGCGGCGTGGTCGGATTGCCCCTGGCGCAAACCTGGCAACTCCTGGTCAGGCTGGGCGTGGCGACCGGGGTAGACGGTGGCCCGTTTGAGTGAAGAAATGCTGGTGAATGTTTCCCCGGCAGAAACCCGCATTGCTGTTATCGAGCATGGAATCCTGCAGGATCTCCACATTGAACGGACTGCAAACCACAGCATGGTCGGTAGCATCTACAAAGCTAAGGTGATCCGTGTTTTGCCGGGAATGCAGGCGGCATTTATTGATATTGGGGAGCCGCAGAGCGGCTTTATTCAGCTTGCTGATATTCCCACTATCGGGCCGGATGGCATGGAAGGCCCTGGCCAGCGTATTGGCAGGATTGAAGATTGCCTGCGTGAGGGCCAGCAAATTGTTGCCCAGGTCAGTAGAGACCCGGTGGCAAGCAAAGGTGCTCGACTGACCACCCGTTTGGCCTTCTCCTCTCGCTACCTGGTCTATATGCCACAGACTACCCATATCGGGCTCTCGCGGCAGATTGAAAGTGACGATGAGCGCAGCCGTTTGCGCGATGTACTGGAGCGGGCGTTGAGATCCCTGAATCTGCAAGCCTGTGGAGGGTTTATCCTGAGGACGGCTGCCGTGGGTGTGGCTGGTGAAGAGCTGGAGGCAGATCTGCGCTTGCTCCAAAGCCAGTGGGCTGCGGTCAGCAAAAGAGTGAATGAACTTGCCGCCCCGGCCAGGGTATACGAAGACTGGCAGCTCTGCCATCGCGCGCTCCGTGATCTCGCCCGCCCGGGGCTGCAGAAGATTCTTATCGACGATCATGCGGCTTTTGAAAGCTTGCAGGCGTATTGCCTGAACCACGTGCCCGAGCTGGCACTCTTGCTGGAGCACTATATCCAGGGGCGTCCGCTGTTCGATCTTTACGGTGTGGAAGCTGAAGTCAATAAAGTGCTGGATATCAGGGTAGAGCTGAAATCCGGTGCCTACCTGCTTATTGAACAGACCGGGGCGATGACTACCATTGACGTCAATACGGGTAGTTTCGTCGGCCACAAGGATGCGCAAGAAACAGTTTATAGAACCAATATGGAGGCTGCCACCGAGCTGGCGTGTCAGCTACGCCTGCGCAACCTGGGCGGCATCATCATCATCGATTTTATTGACATGCGCGATGGAGAGCATCGCCGACAGGTTTTGCAGTGCCTGGAAAGTGCGATAGAGCATGATTCTGCAGGTACGCGCATAAGCGGAATGTCGGACCTGGGTCTGCTGGAAATGACCCGCGAGCGCAAGCGGGAGAGCCTGCAGCATATTCTCTGTGAGCCCTGTTCTGTCTGTGATGGGCGCGGCTCGCTCAAGTCGGTGCAGACTGTCTGTTATGAGATATTTCGTGAGATCATGGGCAGTGGCAGAATCGGTCAGGGCGACACCTTAATGGTATTGGCAGCCCCTGATATGGTGGATTTTTTGCAGCTTGATGAGGCTGTGGCTGTGGCGCAGCTCGAAGCCCTCATCGCAAAGACTATCCAGTTCCGGGTAGAACCCGGGTACAGTCGGGAACAGTTCGACATTATACTACTCCAATGATGAGTCTAGCGCTCGACAGCCGGCAGAGGCCGGCGCGGGAACAGGTTTGAAGGAATATTTTCTCAGTAGGCTGACCACCTGGCTATGGTGGGGCATCGTAATCTTTTTCGTTACGCTGGCGATCTATGCCAGTTTTGGGCGGCTGCTCACAACCAATCTTGGGCAGTATCGGGAAACTATCCTGCGAGAGTTTAATGCGCGCGCGAGCTTCGTGGTCGAAGTCGATCACCTGCAGGGAAGCTGGGCGTCTTTCACGCCGAGGTTTGAGCTCCAGGGTGTGAGGTTACTCGGCGATGAACATGTGCCGGTCAGTCTCGCGATGGAGAGTGTTTACGTCGAAATCGATGTCTGGGAATCACTGCGAACGCGTACGCCCCAGTTCTATGCCCTGGTGGTTTCCGGAGCACGCATGCATGTGGAAGTTGCGCCAGATGGGCGGCTGAGCTTGCCCGGCCTGCCCGCAGCGTCCGGGGGCAACCTGGGCAGTCCATTGTACAAGTTCGTTGCCAACACCGAACGACTGGAGATCCATGATGCGGTGCTGAGCTTTCACGACGAGGCAGGTGTACAGGAAAACTTTGTAGAGGCTGATCTGCACCGCGAAGATGATTTTCGCCGCTTCAATCTGTCCCTGCTATCGCCGGACCGCAAGGCCTGGTTCCGCGTGGTCGCCGATGGAGCGGGTGACTTGTCGGACATTTCAGCCTTTAAGGGTGCGGCTCATCTCGAAATCTCCATGGGAGATATTGCCGCATACCAGGGAATTCTCCAACAGCTGGGGGTGCTGGCGGAAAAGGGCGCCTTGCAGGCAGAGCTGTGGCTATCGCTGGAGGATGGCCGGGCTGAGGTGGCTGCGAAATTCAAGGGTGAGGAATTGCATGCGGGTGCGACCACGGACCCGGTAAACCTGTACCGGATCCAGCGATTGGGAGGAGCGCTGCGCGCAGATTACCAATCGGGCGTGTGGAATTTTGCAGTACGTGATGTCGATTTCCTCGGCTATGAGCGGGAGCTACACCTCGATCACGTCAGTGGTGAGTATACCGGCAGTTCTGTCGTCCTGCGTGCGGTGGAGCTGGATCTTGAGGGTATTACCGACTATCTCCTGCAGGGCCCACTATTGCCCGACAAACTGGCAGACCTGGTCGCCGCTTTGGCACCCCGGGGCAGGGTGAATCTCTTGCAGTTCGAGTTGGCCGACCTGGAGGATCTGAGCAACTGGCAGTTGAGTGCCGAGGTGAGCGGACTGGGTGTGGACTCCTGGAAAACGGCGCCGGCTATAGAAAACGCCTCCGGATATGTCTCCATCAGTCCCCGGGAGGGCCTGGTGCAACTGCAGTCGTCGGACTTTTCCATGTTCTTCCCCTCGGTTTACGACGAGGCCCTGGTATACAGCGAGTTTAATGCGGAGCTGGCCTGGCATATCGATGATGATGCCTTTCGCCTTCGCAGTGGCCCATTTACCGGCAGGGGTGAGGAGGGTGAGGTCCGGGGCCTGTTTTCACTGATCGTTCCGCTGCAGAAAACACCTATTGGTATTGAAATGGACCTGCTGGTTGGCTTCGTCGATACCCGGGCTGTATTTCGTGACAAATACCTTCCCCGCACCCTGAGTCCGAAATTGCTGGACTGGCTTGAGGTGAGCCTGGTTGAGGGTCTTATCCGTGAAGGCGGATTTGCCTGGCGTGGCAGCCTGCGCAACCGCAATCATCGCACGGTGCAGATGTTTTTCGAAATCGAGGACACTCAGCTTGAATATCACCCTCAATGGCCGGCGCTGAACGAGGTCGAGGGTCTGATAATGATCGACAACACGGATGTAGAGGTGTTCGCCAGTAGCGCCCGACTACTGGACTCCAGTGCCCGGGATCTTGTGGTGAAAGTCAGGACGGATGAGCACAATCACGTGCTGCTTTCAGTGACTGGAGAGTGGAGCGGAACGGCGGCAGATGGCTTGAGCGTGGTCAATCAATCGCCACTGAGAGATGTGGTTGGTGACGCTTTCCTCGACTGGTCGCTGGAGGGTTCGCTGGAGACCCAATTGCAGTTGCAAATGGATTTGACGGACACTACCCGGCCTCCGGTTGTCGCAGTGGATACGCAGTGGCGGTCGGTGGCGATGGATACCGGTGCTCTGGATCTGCAGATTGAGGATATTGCTGGCGAACTGGCGTACCGTTCGGCGACCGGTTTCAGCGCCGGTGGCATTACCGGAACCCTCTGGGGACAGCCACTGGTGGCGACTGTGTCCCAGGGTGCCCGGGGTGACGGACTGGGGGAGCTGGACATTGCGGTCAAGGGCCGGGTGGAAGCGGACAGCATTCGCGACTGGCTGCAACTGGATACATTCAAGCTGGCCAGCCTGGCCCAGGGCAGCGCCATCGCCAGCGCCCATATCCTTGTTCCGCCAGGAGGGGCTGCCCGGCTGGAGGTCAATAGTGACCTGCGGGGGGTTTCACTGGACTTGCCACCACCCTGGGGCAAGGCGAAAGGGGAGAGCAGGACCCTGTTCCTGCAGCAACCACTGGGCGAGTCGCCGCGACGTTTGTCGCTGAACCTGGGCGGTGATCTTTCACTGGCGCTCCTGTTCGGAGAGGATGGCTACCAGGGTGGTTCACTGGGTTTTTCCGGCCCACCGCCGGCAGAGGAGGCGGGCCGCTTCCTGTTGGGTGGAGAAGTGAAGGTGCTCGATTGGGAACAGTATTCGGCGTTCCTCGATTCTTACCTAGTCGAAACTCAGGAGCAGTCCGGAGCAGGCGTTCTACTGGCTGTGCGCGACCTCACTATTGGGGAGGCGCTAATTTTTGGACAGAGCTTCGCACAGGTACGGCTCGATGCGACCGAGCAAGCGGATAACTGGCAGGTTCTGGTGGAGTTGGACTGGCTCAAGGGGTCGGTGCTGGTCCCCCATGACATGACCAGCGCCACTGTGAATCTGGATTATTTTGACTTCGAAGAGTTCAGGCAAAGTCTGGATATTCAATTGGATGAGTTCAACCCCGTCGACTTCAGTTTGCCGCCGATTGATGTTGCCATCGCCGATCTGCGCAGTGGCGGGGAGTACTGGGGTGATCTCAGTTTCAAATTCGTCGATGAGGAGGGCAAGTATCGTTTTACCGATATTCGCGGCAATTTGCGCGGATTGCAACTGGGTGATGAGAGTGGCATGGAGCTGGATTGGTGGGGCCAGGGCGATGCTCAAACTACACAGCTGATCGGGACGCTGCTATTTGAAGATTTCGGTGCGGTGCTCGTTCGCTACAATTACGACCAGATCATCGAAACCGAGAGTGGTCGTCTTGACCTGAATCTGAAGTGGCCGGCTGCTCCCTGGGATTACTCCCTGGCAAGCACTCGTGGAGAACTGAATATAGAAGTGGCTGGCGGACGTTTTTTGAAAACATCCGGCGCTGCTGAAGGCACTTTACGAGTCGTCAGTATCTTTAACCTGGCTGATTTTGTGCGGCGACTGAGCCTGGACCTGTCTTATGTTTTCCAATCCGGAATACCCTTTGATTCCATTAGCGGTGAGCTGGAGTTGCAATCTGGCATTATCCAGGTGCCGCAGTTGGCGGTAGTGGGTCGCTCCAGCCGTTTCCAGTTTGTTGGTAGCGCCGATGTCCCCGATGAAACGATTGAGGGAGAGCTTGTCGCCACCTTGCCGATTGCCAGTAACCTGCCCTGGGTTGCGGCGCTGATCGCCGGATTGCCGGCGGCAGTCGCGGTCTATGTGGTCAGCAAGTTGTTCACGCGGCAAATGGATCGATTCTCCAGTGCGGTCTATCAAGTGAGCGGGCCCTGGGATGAACCGGAGGTGAACTTCCAGAGAATTTTTGACGACTCGTCCAACAAACAGTTGGGTGAGGAACAGGAGGCCTCAACTGAGGCTCCCTAACGCCTGCTGGCAGGCTGCTAGTCTTGTTCTGATAACTCGCGCAAATACTTGAACAGCTTCCTGCTGGCGGCGGGGGGCTTCTGCTGTAGTTGCTCCCGCTGCTGTTGGCGCAATAACTGCCGCAGGTGCTGACGGTCGGCGCCGGGAAAGCGCTGCAGCACCTGTTCCAGGCCCGAGGGGCCCTCGGCCAGCAACTCATCGCGAAGTTTTTCCAGATCGTGAAACCTGTCGGTCTTTCCCTGACGGTGCTGATGCAGTGCCTTCAAGGCATTTTCTATGGGCTGGGCGTCGACTTTTCGCATCAGCTTGCCAATGTATTGCAACTGCCGCCGCCGAGCGTTATTGCTGCGAATACGCCGCGCCTCAAGGATCGCCTGCCGCAGCGGCTCACTAGCCAGGGGAATTTTCTCGAGTTCACGGTCACTGAGTCTGACCAGTTCCTCACCGACCTTTTGCAGCGCCGTCATCTGGCGCTTGAGCGCGGATTTGCTGGGGCCGAGGTCCTCTTCCTCTTCATCATGCATAGAACAAAGTTGCCAGGCCGAGAAATGACAGAAACCCGACCACGTCAGTAACCGTGGTCAGAACAACCCCGCCGGCCAGTGCGGGATCTATATTGAGACCCTGCAAGAACAGGGGAATCAAAGTGCCGGCGAGGGCCGCAGTGATCAGGTTGATAACCATAGCAGCTGCGATAATGGCCCCGATCAGCCAATCGTTAAACCACAGTGATGCGGCTATCGCCACAACTATTGACCATAGAATTCCGTTGAGTACGCCGACCAGGAATTCCCGGTTCACCAGCCAGTTCCGGTTGCTACTGGCGATCTGGCCGAGGGCCATGCCGCGGATCATGACTGTCAGGGTCTGGGTGCCGGCGACCCCTCCCATGCTGGCAACGATGGGCATCAGCACGGCGAGGGCGACGACCTTTTCTATAGTTCCCTGGAACAGGTTGATCACTGAGGCAGCGATGAAGGCGGTGGCGAGGTTAACACCCAACCAGACGGCGCGGCGCGGCGCGGTTTTGAATACCGTTGCAAAGGTGTCTTCATCTTCATCCAGCCCCGCCATGCTCATCAACGAGTGGTCGGCATCTTCGCGGATGACATCGACCACGTCGTCGATGGTGATCCTGCCCAGCAGCTTGCCATCATCGTCTACAACTGGAGCCGAAACCAGATCCCGTCTCTCAAACAGCAGTGCAACCTCGTTGTCGGCAAGCATCGCCGGAATGGCTTCAAAGTCTGTTGACATCACCTCGCGAACACTTGCCGAGGGATCGGCGACCAGCAGGGCCCGCAGCGGTAAAATTCCGATATATTTGTCGGACTGATTGACGACAATAAGCTTGTCGGTCATCTCCGGAATTTCGTCGTGGCGCCGCAGATAACGCAGCACTACATCTACCGAGTGCCGGGCACGGACCGTGATGGTGTCCGTATTCATGAGACCGCCGGCGGTTTCCTCCGGGTACTCCAGTACCTGCTCCACTCTGCGGCGATCCTGCTGGTCCATGGCGCGCAGTACTTCCTGCAGAACTTTGTCCGGCAGGCGTTGCAGGATGTCGGCCACGTCATCCGGCTCCAGGCCTTCGGTAGCGGTTGCGACCTCCTGCGCGTCCATGCTGCGCAGGAATTGTGATTGCAGCTCGTCGCTGAGATCCTGAAGGATCTCACCCTCGTCGTCGTCGTCGACCAGCTGCCAGAGTACAGTTCGTGTAGAGGGGGGTGAAGATTCCAGTAAGTGGGCGATGTCGGCGGCGGGCAGGGCATTGAGCATGCGCCGAACGTTGACGAAGGTGCCGCTGTCTAGTGCACTGTTGAGTTCATCAAGTTGCGCAACAGTCTTGTCATGCTCACTCTGATGAGGCACGGCTTACTCTCCCTCGTCAAAGCGATTCTCTATCAGCAGGATCAGGGCCGCCAGTGCGTCCTGTTCATCTGTACCCTCAATTTCCATTGTCAGGACGGTTCCCTTGGCAGCGGCCAGCATCATGATTGACATGATGCTTTTGCCGTCGATAAGCTTGCCGTCCTGCCCGACTCGAATCTTGCTGGAAAAAGAGGACGCACAGCTGACGAACTTGGCTGCTGCACGCGCGTGCAGACCGAGTTTGTTAATTATTGTGATCTCTTGATGCAGCATGATTCCCGATATTTCAGCTTTGCAGTTCGCGGTGTCGGATATTTACTTCCGGGTAGTCCGCCCGGTATCGCTGGTACAACCTCTCGGCGAGATATACTGACCGATGTTGGCCGCCGGTACAACCGAGAGCCACGGTTATGTAGCTGCGGTTATTGTCGCGGTAGCGGGGTAGCCACCGGTCGAGGAAGCTGCAGATGTCTCGGAACATATCTTCCGCACTGGATTGTTGTTCCAGGAAGCTGATCACCTCGGGATCCTTGCCATTTTTCAGACGCAATGATTTTACCCAGTGCGGGTTGGGAAGCACACGTACGTCATATACCAGGTCGGCATCGCTGGGCAGCCCGCGCTTGAAACCAAAGGACTGGAAGAGAATGGAAATGTCACCACTGGATGATCCTGCCAGGCGCTCACGAATAGCCGTTCGTAATTCGTAAATCGTCATCTGGCTGGTATCGATAGTCAGCGAAGCGGCGCTGGCAATCGGTTCAAGAATTTCGCGTTCCCGGGCGATGGCTTCGGCCAGCGTTGTGTCGTCATCGCTGAGTGGGTGTCGTCGGCGAGTTTCGCTGAATCGTTTGATGAGATTGTCATCATCGGCATCGAGGAACAGGATATCGAGCTGGATGCTTTCGGGTAGTTCAATCAACTGATTGGGGAAGTACTGCAAATCCCGATAGGCGTTGCGAGCATCGATGCAGACAGCGAGGCCTGCACTGCTCAGCACGTCTGCGCTTGCTCGCTCCACCAGGGCTGACAACAAAGTGGCGGGCAAGTTGTCGATACAATAGAAGCCCTCATCCTCCAATTGGTGAAGAGCGGTGCTCTTGCCCGAGCCCGAGCGGCCACTGATAATGACTAGGCGCATGGTCCGCCGGCCTTCAGAGCTTGAATTCCACCGCCAGGCGGTAGAGCTCGGCAGCCGAATCAGCAGATCTCAATCCATCGCAAAATTCGTGATTGCCGAGTAGCTGCGCCAGGCCGGCGAGAATGTTGAGGTGCTCCTGTTGTGCCTCCTCCGGAACAAGCAGCAGAAAGAGGATGTCTACCGGTGCACCATCGGGGGCATCAAACTCGATTCCCTGGTCGAGCGTGATTAGTGTACCAATGGCTTCATCGCAGTGACTGATGCGGCTGTGCGGTATGGCAATTCCATCGCCAAGGGCGGTGCTGCCGAGACGTTCCCGTGCCAGTAACTTGTTATAGATCTCAGCACTCTCCAGCGCACTCTGGTCCGCGCTGATGAGCTCAGACGTGCTCTCGAAAAGACGCTTCTTGCTAAGGTCGGGAGCCCTGCACAGCGTGCGCTCCAGGGTCAATAGTGTTTTGAGTTGAAACATCAGTGATCGCGGCTCTTTTCCTTGTGTTTGATAAGCTGGCGATCGAGTTTGTCGGACAACAGGTCGATGGCCGCGTACATGTCCTCGGATTCAGCGTTGGCAAAGATGTCGGCGCCGGCAACGTGAATGGTTGCCTCGGCCTTCTGGATCAGCTTTTCGACCACGAGGGTTACTTCGGTTTTGGTAATCTGCTCTGAATGTCGTTGCAGTCGTTCGATTTTGGACAGTACATATTCCCTGAGAGGCTCAGTTACCTCGACGTGGTGGCCGCTGATGGTGATTTGCATATGTCGCTCCTTCTACAGTGGATACAAGCGCAGCCTAAACCAGCCGCTTGCGCTCGTTGGATGGTGGAATCACCAGGGATTCCCGATACTTCGCGATGGTTCTGCGGGCAACGTTGATGCCCTGATCTTCAAGCAGAGTGGTGATCTTGCTGTCACTTAATGGCTTGCGCGGATTTTCTGCCGCTATCAGTTTCTTGATCAGAGCGCGGATAGCAGTTGACGAACACTCACCACCAGAGGTCGTGCTGACGTGGCTGGAGAAAAAGTACTTGAGCTCGTAGATACCCCTGGGGGTATGCATGTACTTCTGGGTAGTCACTCTGGAAATCGTCGACTCATGCATCTCCACAGCCTCGGCAATATCATGCAGTATCAGCGGTTTCATGGCTTCCTCACCATATTCCAGGAAGCCTCGCTGGTGCTCTACAATCTTGCTCGCGACTTTCATCAGTGTCTCGTTGCGGCTCTGCAAACTTTTGAGAAACCAGCGTGCCTCTTGCAGGTTGTCGCGCATGTAGGTGTTGTCGGAGCTGTTATCGGCGCGTTTTATGAGGCTTGCGTAGTGACTATTGATACGCAGTCGGGGCGCGATATCCGGGTTGAGTTCCACCGCCCAGGCACCGTTGCGCTTGCATACGAAGACATCCGGGATGATGTACTCTGTGGTGTCGGCGCCGATGGATTCGCCGGGGTTAGGGTTCAGCGACTGGATCAGTACCAGCACATCCTTCAATACGGTTTCAGGGATCTTGCTGCGGCGTATCAGTTGAGAATAATCCCGGTTTCCGAGCAGGCTCATATAGCGGCCGATGACCAATTTCGCCTCATTGAGTAGCGGGGTGTCCTCCGGTAACTGCTTCAGTTGTACCAGCAGGCACTCCCGCAGGTCATGGCTACAGACCCCGGGTGGGTCCAGTTGTTGTAGCAGGTGAAGTACCGCCATAACCTCATCCAGTTCGATGTCGAGCTCGGGATCAAAAATCTCCCAGATTTCCTCCGCCCCGATCGTCAGGCGACCGTTGTCGTCCACAGCGTCGATGATGGCCATCGCGATGGCGCGGTCGAGATCCGACATGCGGGTGAGGTTGAGTTGCCACA
>SMVA01441229.1_pt1 | contig 12008 bp, 10 predicted proteins | sample 2456451 | NCBI WGS metagenome assembly SMVA01 (sample SAMN11095933, study PRJNA526329) | marine sediment metagenome | biome: Marine sediment; feature: Surficial sediment; material: Deep marine sediment; isolation source: Hadal surficial sediment | place: Pacific Ocean | collected 2014-05 | depth...
CATTGCCTGGTACGCCCGAGAGGAATCGAACCTCTAACCCTCGGCTTAGAAGGCCGATGCTCTATCCGATTGAGCTACGGGCGCAAATCATTCGCAAAACGTCAACAAATTGGTCGGGGTAGAGAGATTCGAACTCCCGACATCCTGCTCCCAAAGCAGGCGCGCTACCAGACTGCGCTATACCCCGATTAATTTGCCGATCTATATCTCCGATCTACGTGGCCGATCTACGTGACCGATCTACGTGACCGATCTACATGATAGTTGCGAACACCGCTATAATCACAAGATAATGCCAATCACGACTACTCTCAACACCGATGAGGTTTCGAGAGGGCGCATTCTACTTAACGAGAGATCGATTCGTCAATTGCCATCTGCCAGTTTTCGGAGTCTTTGTTCATAATTGAGAAATTGGGAATATGAGTTACCTGTTTATTTCTGACCTGCACCTGGACGAAGGTCGACGGGATATCACGGATAGTTTGCTGAATTTTTTGACTGAAATGGTCCCGACTGCAGAAAAGTTTTTCATACTAGGCGATTTCTTCGAGGTCTGGCTGGGCGATGACCATGATACGCCTTTTAATCGTGAAATAATTGCGGCGTTGGCAGGTGTCGCAATCCCGAAATACATTATGCATGGCAATCGTGATTTTCTCCTGGGTCAGGAATTTTGCCGCAAGACAGGATTTGAATTATTGCCAGACCCCACTGTCATTCAGGTGGCAGGGCAACCTGTCCTGCTCATGCACGGCGATAGCCTTTGTACACTCGATGAGGAATATATGGCTGTGCGGCGGATGCTCAGAAAGGAAGAGGTGCAAAAGGACCTCCTCAGTAAAAGTCTGGAGGAACGTGCAGCGATTGCCAATGGTGCGCGCAAACAGAGCAGGGAACACAACAGGGAAACAGCCGCAGACATCATGGATGTTACCCCGGCAGAAGTCGTCAGTACCATGCTGGAGAACAAGGTCAAATTACTGGTACATGGGCACACTCACCGCCCTGCAGTACACGATCTGCAATTATCTGGCGTACCAGCACGGCGAATCGTGCTCGGGGATTGGGACCGGCAGGGCTGGTACCTGAGGCTGGATGGTGAATCAGAGGCGCTGGTTTCATTTGAGATCCCGACCTAGTCGACCGCATTCGCACTGTTTAACCGGCGCACTATTTAACCGACGCACCGCTAACCAGCCGCACCCTCAACCAGGCGCGCCGCTATGAAACCTGAATTGATCATCCGGGCTCTCAACAAGTTGTCGATCAAGGTCCAGGAAAAGTTCAATGCGATCGTCGATTTCCTCTTCTGAATATTGCTCAGCCATCTTGAGGTAGACACGAAAATGCCTCTCTTCAGACTTCAGTAGTGAAGCGTAAAAGGTGGCCAGTTCTTCATCGAGCACCGTGATGATTTTTGAAAACCGTTCACAACTCCTGGCCTCAACAATCGCACTGACAATCAGGATATCGATGAGTCTCGCTGGTTCAAATGTTCTTACGTGTACTCTTAGCCTGGCTGCATAGCGAGATGGAGACACGTGCACGTAGTCAATTTTCCGTTTCTTCAGGATTGCCAGTACTTGCTCAAAGTGGCGAAGCTCTTCCCTTGCCAGCTTTGACAGCTGCATCATTAACTTTGGCTTGTCCACATAGCGATAAATTAGATTCAGTGCGGTAGATGCTGCCTTTTTTTCACAATTTGCATGGTCAATCAGCAGCACAGGCAGGTTATCCTGTACCCGTTGCAGCCAGGACTCAGGCGTCTCACACAGTAAAAAATTGTTCACATTCATACTCTTACAAACCCAATGGACATTCACGCCCCTTAACTTTTTGGTGGTTTTCAGGTAAACTTTGCCCCCTTTTTAAGGGTAGACAGCAAAGCGAGCCAGCCTACCCAATTGGCAAAAACCTATTGACAAAAAAATGGGACTTATTGTTCCGGCGAAAACAATTTAAACCACGAGGATAGTCCAGTGCTTGAAGCTTACCGACAACACGTTGCCGAGAGAGCAGAACAGGGAATTGATCCCCTGCCCCTGACAGCAGAACAGGTTAACGATTTGGTGGAACTATTAAAAGCACCACCTGCGGGAGAAGAAGATTTCATTCTTAACCTTATTACCAACCGGACCCCGGCAGGGGTTGATGATGCGGCCTACGTAAAAGCGGCATTCCTTACGGCAGTTGCCAAAGGCGAGACAACCTCTCCCGTCATGGACAGGAAGCATGCAACGCAACTCCTTGGCACCATGCTTGGCGGATACAATATTGAACCCCTGATCGCACTGCTCGATGACGAAGAAGTGGCAGAAACCGCCATGCAGGGTCTTTCAGGTACGCTACTGATGTTTGATGCCTTCCATGATGTTGTGGAGAAATCAAAAACAAACTCTCATGCCAAAGCCCTGCTTGAATCCTGGGCTAATGCTGAGTGGTTTACCAGAAGAGACAAGGTGCCTGAGAAAATCACCGTGACTGTTTTCATGGTAGAAGGTGAGACCAACACCGATGACCTATCTCCTGCTGGCGCGGCCTGGAGTCGCCCGGACATTCCATTGCATGCAATGGAGATGCTGATTAATACGATGGACAAGCCGCTTCAGACTATCGATCAATTAAAAAACAAGGGCAATTCCATTGCCTATGTTGGTGATGTTGTCGGTACCGGCTCTTCGCGAAAATCAGCTGCAAACTCGGTGCTCTGGCACATGGGTGATGACATCCCGAATATACCGAACAAACGCAGCGGCGGCGTGATACTGGGCGGCAATATTGCCCCGATATTCTTTAATACAATGAAAGATGCCGGTGCACTGCCCATCGAATGTGATGTGTCAAAAATGGAAATGGGCGATGTCGTTTCTATTTATCCCTATGAGGGAAAGATCACCAACGAGGAATCGGGGGAAACCATCTCAGAGTTTGAGCTGGCGACAGAAGTGCTGCTAGATGAAGTCCAGGCTGGCGGAAGAATACCGCTTATTATCGGCCGGACACTTACTCAAAGAGCGAGAGAGGCCCTGAACATGGGTCCGGATGACACCTTTCGCCAGCCGGTCCCTGCCGCGGAATCCAGCAAGGGTTTTACGCTGGCCCAGAAGATAGTCGGTAAGGCATCCGGAGTGGATGGTGTTCGCCCTGGAACCTACTGTGAACCAAAAATGACGACTGTTGGCTCACAGGATACGACCGGGCCGATGACTCGCGATGAGCTAAAAGAACTTGCCTGTCTTGGATTTTCCGCGGATCTTGTCATGCAATCCTTCTGTCATACAGCGGCTTATCCCAAACCCGTCGATATTGATACCCAGCACAGCCTGCCGGACTTTATTCAGACTCGCGGCGGCGTCGCACTGCGCCCGGGAGACGGCATCATCCACTCCTGGCTGAACAGGATGTTATTACCAGACACCGTGGGAACCGGGGGCGATTCCCATACTCGTTTCCCCATGGGCATCAGCTTCCCTGCGGGTTCCGGGCTGGTTGCTTTTGCTGCGGCGATTGGTGTCATGCCATTGGATATGCCGGAATCGGTTCTGGTTCGCTTCAAGGGCGAAATGCAGCCAGGCATTACACTGCGCGACCTGGTCAATGCCATTCCCTACGTGGCCATCCAAAAAGGCCTGCTGACCGTTGAAAAAGAAGGTAAGAAAAATATCTTCTCTGGTCGAATACTGGAAATCGAAGGCCTGCCTGACCTGAAGGTAGAGCAGGCATTCGAAATCAGCGATGCTTCTGCAGAACGATCTGCCGAAGGCTGTACCATTCGCCTCCGCAAGGAGCCAATGATCGAGTACATCAGCTCAAACGTCACCTTGCTCAAATGGATGATTAGCGAGGGTTACGGGGATGCTCGCACTATCGGCAGACGCATTACGGCAATGGAGGAATGGCTCGACAATCCCGTTCTGATGGAGCCGGACGCTGATGCAGAATACCTTGAGGTTATCGAAATTGACCTGAATGAGATCAAGGAACCCCTGCTCGCTTGCCCTAATGATCCAGACGATATTAAGCCACTGTCTGAAGTGGCAGGCGCCAGGATTGATGAAGTTTTCATTGGCTCCTGCATGACCAACATAGGCCATTTTCGGGCAGCAGCAAGCATACTGAGTGATGCAAAGTCAATTCCTACCCGGCTCTGGATCGTTCCACCCACCAAGATGGATCAGCATCAGCTCATGGAAGAAGGGGTATACAACATTTTTGCCCAGGCAGGTGCTCGTACAGAAATGCCTGGCTGTTCTTTATGCATGGGTAACCAGGCCCGGATCGCGCCGAATTCAACCTGTGTCTCGACCTCCACCAGGAACTTCCCCAACCGCTTAGGTGATGGTGCAGATGTCTACCTGGCATCGGCAGAACTATCCGCCGTCGCAAGCATCCTGGGTAAATTGCCGACTGTTGACGAATACATGGAATACGCAAAAGGCCTGGATACCATGGCAGATGATATCTATAAATACCTGAATTTCGACCAGATAGAATCATTCCAGAAATCTGCCGACCAGGTGACCATTCCAGTGGTAAACATCGTTAACGTCTAAAGAGTGCCCGTTTAAGAAGGGCCCGTTTAAGAAGAGCCCGTTTAAGAAGGGCCTACCACTGGTCCTTGTCCGACGGTGGTTTAACCCAGTCAGAATTCGATTTCTGGTAGGCGGGCTCCTTCTTTTTAACTTGTGCTGACTCTGGTACCACATCCGGTCGTAGCCGCGCGCACTCACTTAGGCTCTCATCACAGCATAAGCCTAATCCTGATCCGCTCGTGTCGGAAAAACATCGCAGTCCCGAGCCTGGATTAACCCGCTTCTCCATCGCGTCACGAAGATACTGAGGTGATACGCAATAAAAATGCTCTCGTTTCGCACGCCTGAGTTTTGCGTTGAGCGGTAGCATTGCATGTTTAGCATCACCCCAGTGCTGCGTAATTTTACCGATCGTCATCGAACATCCCCCGCCGGTACCGACAGTTACCTGGGCGCTCAGTCCGGGAATAAAACTCACACCCGTCAAAAGCACGATGTAGGTGATTACTTTCAATCTATGCATACCCGGCTCCAGCATATCTATTCACTTTAACTCCCGGTGTCATTGACTTGTCATCATGTGTTGACACCCAGGGTTCTTAACCTGAACGCTCTTATTGCCCTGTTCAAGATATCAGTTTTGTCAGGCTGATCTTCGATATAGTTCATTTGTACATAAGCATTGGTAACCGCGTCAATAGCTGATTCAAGATCGGGCCGACGCTTACCGACCCGGCTGGCGTAATGTAGAGGCCCCTCCCCGACCTGTCTTACCAGTCCCTGGTTTGCGAGATACTGACAAAATCTCAGATATTCCCTGTCTACAGGCTGTAATAATTTGTGACTGCGCTTTCCCAGCACAAACAAAGCAACAATACCCAAGAAGCTAAAAAAGGTGGCCAGCATGATAAAACCGAGCTTCTGCTTATCCATTTCCCCCAGATACCGGGTCAGAAAATTCATCTGCATTGACGGTGTATAGCCCACGACCCAGGTATCCCAATAATGACCAATCGCACTGAGTTGAAGCCGAATCTCGGTCAGCCAGAGAGTCTGGCGATACTTCATCCATGAAAAGGACAAGTTCGAGAGGAATGACGCTTCATTTTCGAGTGCAGATTCCAGACCCTCCTCTATCCTTTCCGGGGCGACAGCCGATGTGGGATCTACCCTGATCCAGCCTTGCCCATCTAACCACACCTCCGTCCAGGCATGGGCGTCGTACTGGCGCACCTCGATGTAATTTCCAATCCGGTTGTACTCACCTCCCTGGTAACCGACGATCACCCGGGAGGGAATGCCGACTGCTCTCATGAGGAACGCAAAACTACCGGCGTAGTGTGCACAAAATCCGCGTTTGCTATCAATAAGAAACCCGTCAATCGAATTCTTGCCAAGAAGTGGAGGTCTCAATGTGTAGACGAATTCAAGGAGATTGTACATACGCAGTACGTTTCTAATGTAATCTTGTTCATCTGTCGAATTCGACCGGACGGTCCTGGCCAGTTGCACCGACCTTGGATTGCTATCTTCAGGCAGCAGCGTATATCGGTGTCTCCAGTCTGGTGCTAACTCGACATCACCTCGATAGCCAAGCCACGAAGTGACCTCGTAACGTAATTTTGTCCTTATTTCATCTACTGAATAAAAGCGAAAATCCCGAATCATGCCAATGCCTTCCTGATTGATGACTTCAGGCATGGTCAGGCTGAATAGCCAATTCTGATTAGTGGGTTCGAGCAAAATTGAGTAGGTAACGGGATAACTGAGCAACTCCATATTATCCTGCCAACTGGTTTGCAGGCCGGGACGAAGCAACTCTCTATAGTGCCGCTGATCCTCCTGCGACCAGGTTTCGTCTTCCAGGCGAGACAGTACAATACCTCTCCAGTAAAGCTGGTTGAAAACGGGTTCCCTGCCGTGAAAAGTCGCCCGAAATGCCAGTGCATCTGATTGAGTGAGTAGCGCAATATCGCCAGGTCTCATCCGATCTGTCACGCCCATCGAAGCCTTGTTGGACTGTAAAGGCACTGACCACAGAGGCGGGATTCGGGGGAACAAGACAAACAAAGCAATCATCAATGGCACTGATTGAAGCAGCAAAACCGTCGCCTTTTTAAAAGTCTGTAATGGCTTCAGGTGAGTTCGCGTCTGATTCAACCCTACCAGGGCAGCGGTGATCATGGTCACACATAAATAAATATACAGGGTTGATGGAATCCCCTGGTCGTACAGGAACTGTGTCTGGGCAACGAAATATCCAAGTAATATAACGATGTACCCATCTCGTTTGTTATGCATCTCCAGTAGCTTAAGAATAAACATGATGATCAGGAGCCCAACCCACGGATCGAGCTCCAGGAATGATCCATATCCAAAACCCAGCCCGGCCACACCGAGAAAAACGAACAACGCCTTGGACCATCGACCCGGGTAAGACCAGCGCCCCTGAAACACCATGACCCGCCAGAGGCCACAAACTAACCACAATGTTATGATCCAATAGGGCATCCGGGTGAAATGGGGGGCGATGACAGCAGCCTGGGCAATCAACATCCAGGCGAGGCTATTTCGTGGAATCTGGAAACCGGTCATTTGGTCTTCTCGTCAGCATCCACTTCAAAAAGCGCTAGCGTCTTCAGTACTGCCTCGCGATGCTCTGGACCTCGATTTGGTGCAATCTCAACGCCGGGTAGTCGCAGACCATATTCATCATTGCCTGCACCCACCTGCAACACCCAGTAGCAAAGGCGGCTCAGCCTTGCTTCCCTGTCCATACCCGGGAAGAAATCCCACTCAATCCACACTCGCCTGTCGGCAAAGGCAGCAAACTGTTTAGTGAGCAATTCTTCAGTACGGGCATAGGACTTCCACGCAACCTGTTTCAGTGAGTCTCCCTGCTGATACTCCCTCAACCCATAAAAATCATCCACACCCTCACGGTGAATCAGGTCACCTTCGCTGCTGGTTTCCGTGGCCGCCGGGATGTCACCCGCAGGAATTGGCATGGGGTAAACCATTGACGTCATATCCAGGTCGACCCAGGACCAGGCCCTGAACAATCCAACGGGATAGTAGGTTTGAATCAGCATCCTGCCCGGATTCATTCGGCCGCGTTTTTTTGTTTCAACGAAGAGTTTAACCTTGACCTCTTCCTCTTCCAGAAGGTCCGCACCTTGTAGTAATTCCGGGTTCCAACCGAGCGCGAGCGCCTCGTAGGTTCGCACACCAAAACGGCTCAGAATAACAGTGAACTCGGCATCTTCACTGGCGAAAGCCGGTAAGGTACTACCGGCAAGAATGGTTAGCCCGGATAGATTCCGGTAGGTATGCAGGATGCTAACCATGAGTAAACTCACGAGCAAAAATGCCAGGGCAAATATCAGGCTATTCTGGTAATTGATGCCCGCTAATACCATGAACAGGATCAGAAAAACGAACAGGACCCCTTCCCCGGTTGGCAGTATAAAGATGGTTTTCAGGTCCAGGGTGATGGTATCGGCAGGAGGCATGCGCTTGTTAAGCCAACGCTGGAACCGGGTCGATTGCAGTATTGCTGAACCTGCTTTGCTTGCGCTACTGGCCATGTCGTCGCCTACCCCCTAGCCAATAACATCGACCTTGATTAGCATTCTCTGCGCCAGTGCTGATCCGCCGTGCCCGGAATAATCAGCCGCTTCCCGCAATCGGTGTTCCACAACAGAGTGCAGTACAGCCTGCACGTCTTCAGGGACGACGTGTGTTCTGTCTTCTATGAAGGCCCAGCTTTTAGCACTAATCAGCAATGCCAGTGCGCCTCTTGGCGATAGACCATAGGCGAATTCAGGCGCCGTCCTGGTGTAATAAACAAGACGTTGAACGTAGTCCAGGAGCGCCTCAGACACCTTCACCTGCTCAACCTCATCCTGCAGCCTTTGTAGTGTTCGAACATCAATTGCCGGTTTAAGCCTTTCCAGTACAACTCGTCTATCCTCCCCTTCAAGCAACATTCGCTCTGCAGCTGCATCCGGATATCCCAATTCTATTCTCATCAGGAACCGGTCGAGCTGTGACTCCGGCAGCGGAAATGTTCCTGCCTGGGTATTTGGATTCTGGGTGGCGATGACAAAGAACGGTTCCGGCAGGGGACGGGTCTTACCTTCAATGGTGACCTGCCTTTCTTCCATCGCCTCCAGCAAGGCACTCTGGCTTTTCGGTGTGGTCCGGTTAATTTCATCTGCAAGGACCAATTGGCTAAATATGGGGCCCGGGTGAAATTTAAACTCGCCGGTCTCTTTATCAAAGATAGAAACACCGAGCACATCAGCAGGCAGCAGATCGCTGGTGAACTGGATACGGTTGTAAGTTAGACTCAGGGCCCTGGCAAGTGCATGTGACAATGTCGTTTTACCCATACCAGGCAGGTCTTCAATTAGCAGGTGGCCACGTGATAACAGGCAGGACAACGCCAGCTTTATCTGGTGTTCTTTACCCAGCAGCACGGTTCCAATCTGTTCGATGGTCTCTTTGATTACAGCAGGCATGTTCTTTACCGGTGGTGCTCAGCGTTAATTATTTTCACTGACGTAAATAGCAATATGCGGGAATGACAATTAATCGTTTCAAACCTGGTTGTGGAGCTCAATGACTTCCCCACCCGCAGTATTTGATGTTGACTTGGCATCGTCGTTGCGCAGTGATTCAATTCTGGCAAGGTAAGCTTCATCCACGCCTCCAGTAACATAGTCACCATCAAAAACTGAAGTATCGAACCGATCAATTTTAGGGTTGATGCCGCTTGCACAAGCAACCAGGTCCTCCAGGTCCTGGTATACCAGCCAATCCACGCCAATATATTTTGCTATTTCATCAATCGTCAGGTTATGGGCAACAAATTCATGTGCAGCAGGCATATCTATTCCATATACGTTCGGATAACGAACGGGAGGAGCAGCCGAGGCAAGGTAAATCTTATTGGCCCCGGCTCTCCTGACCATCTGTACTATATGTTTTGAGGTTGTTCCCCTTACAATGGAATCATCCACCAGCAGTACATTCTTACCCCTGATTTCCAGTTCCACGGTGTTGAATTTTCGCCGCACTGATTTTTTTCGCTGTTGCTGGCCCGGCATGATAAAGGTACGACCAATATAGCGATTCTTGACAAGGCCCTCGCGATATTTGACCCCTAGCCTGTATGCCATCGGCAGTGCCGCGGTACAGCTAGTGTCCGGAACTGGAATCACGACATCAATGTCATGGCCAGGGTGCTTAACCAGGATCTTGTCTGCCAGCTTTTCACCCATTTTTAGCCTGGCCTTGTAAACAGAGACCTTGTCGATAACAGAATCCGGGCGAGCAAGATAAACGTGTTCAAAAATACAGGGGCTGTAAACCTCCTGCGCCGCACATTGCTGTTTATGAACTTTACCATTTGACTCAATGTAAACAGCTTCTCCCGGCATAATGTCATCAATGATCTCAAATCCAAGGACACTTAGCGCCACGCTCTCAGATGCAATCATGTACTCGATGCCTCTGGAGCTTTCACGTTTCCCATACATGACGGGTCGAATACCAAATGGATCACGAAATCCTACGATGCCATATCCTGTGATGAGGGCAACAACCGCATAAGCACCTATGGCTCTCTCATGAACTTTTTCAATCGCGCAAAAAATATCTTCAGGCGTTGGGCGCAGCCCTGAAACACTCTGTAATTCATGAGCGAACACATTAAGCAGAACCTCGGAATCCGACCCAGTATTGATATGACGCCTGTCGGACCGGAAAAGGTCCTCATTCAACTGATCGTCGTTAGTGAGATTGCCATTGTGGGAAAGACAAATGCCAAATGGAGAATTTACATACATCGGCTGGGCTTCGGCAGAACTGGATGACCCCGCGGTGGGGTAACGAACATGGCCTATGCCCATATTTCCTTTCAGGCCATCCATATGTGTTTGCCTGAACACATCCCTGACAAGGCCATTGTGTTTTCGCAGGTGAAGCTTGTCTCCTTGACAGGTAACGATGCCAGCCGCATCCTGCCCACGGTGCTGTAAAACCGTTAGCGCATCATATAGTTCATAGTTTACGTTTTTTTTGCCAACCATTCCTACTATGCCGCACATTTTCAGCTCACCTCCGTAGATCTAATCAACAGATCTAATTAGTTTGATCTAATTAGTAGCTCTAATTAGTAGATCTCATTAGTCACTCTAACCAGCAGTTTTAACCGTTAGTTCCACCCAGTATCTCAAAAAAGACCAGTTTTTCGCTCTTTTCCCACAACAGGGGACCGAGCCATTCAACCGCTTCCACAATATAGGGAATAATAACTGATTCCTCCCACCAGACATCTTCTTGCACTGGCGCCAGGTAATATAATCCCGCAATAACGATAAGAATCACAACACCTCCCCGGGCGAATCCGAAGAACAGGCCAAAAAACTTGTCTGTTCCCCCAAGGCCTGTTTTCCGAACCAGCTCAGCAGACAGGTTATTAGTCATTGCCCCGACAATCAGGGTAGCCACAATAAGTACAACGTAGGAAACACCGAGCCTGAGCGACGGGAGCTCTATGTAATCCACCAACAGTGTGGATAACTGAGTGGCGAATAATCTAGAGACCAGGATGGCAGCAAGCCAGGTGCCCAGGGAAAATGCTTCCCGGACAAAACCTCGAAAAATACTGATAAGAGTGGAGACAAACAGAACAAAAATAATCAGCCAGTCAGCGGCGGTCAGATATATCATAGAGAATAACCCAAATGCTTATCCTCCAAGTTGGCCTGCATCATCTTCAATTCTGTAGCGCACAACCTGACCCTTGAGTTTAAAACTATCCTCAATCTTCTCCCCCACCTCTGTCAAGGCACTCTTTTTCAACATCGGACCGACGAACACCCGCCAGGTTTCTCCTTTACTGGTGTCGGCATGCAAAATGTAGCTGTGATAATTAGCACTGCGCAACTTCGCTCGCAGGTTTGTCGCATTTTCCTGGGATTGAAAACTACCCAGTTGAAGGCTCCAGCTTACCGGCAGGCTGTTCCTATCAAGGGTAAATCCGGTTTCGTTTTCGTACGCATCTTCATCAACTTCTTCGACAGGCAGTTGGGTCGCGCTGGCTCTTTCCATCCGTGCCATCTGCTGTTTCAGGTCCTTAACGGATATTCTTTTTAGCTCAATTCCAGGGGCCTCAGGAATGGTTGCTATGAGGCGTTCGCGACTTTCCGCCGAGCCATCCAGCAACATGGGTAATATAATGATCGCCAGCGTTATAAGAACAAACGCCCCAATCATTCTTTGTTTTAACCTGGTATCCAATTAATTTAGTGTTCCTTTGCTCTTATGATGAGAGTTCTTGTCATGAGAGTTCTTGTCATGGGCGCTCTTGTCATGAGAGCGCCTGTAAATAGAACTGGTGTTATGACCTGTCAGTTTCAGGACCCCGGCAACGACCGCGAAGGATCCAAAAACTAACACCAGATC
>SMVA01173264.1_pt1 | contig 12006 bp, 8 predicted proteins | sample 2456451 | NCBI WGS metagenome assembly SMVA01 (sample SAMN11095933, study PRJNA526329) | marine sediment metagenome | biome: Marine sediment; feature: Surficial sediment; material: Deep marine sediment; isolation source: Hadal surficial sediment | place: Pacific Ocean | collected 2014-05 | depth 0-1...
ATCAGTCTGCATTGATTCAAAAGAACCTATCTCTTCCCGATTTTCCATTCTGAGAATATGCCATCCATAAATACTTTTCACAGGATCCGAAATCTGCCCGATAGTATCGAGACTGAAAGCAACTTCAGCTATTTCAGGGATCATTTCTCCTACTCCAAATGGGTTGAGCACACCGTCTTTTTCTTTTGAATTGACATCCTGAGAATAATTTTTTACAAGTTCTTCCCAATTGTAATTATCCAAAGCTAAGTTCTGGATTCCAATAATTTGATCTTCCAGAGCAAGTGAGTCCTCTTTTGTCATGTTTTTCTGAAACCTCAACATTATGTGACTAACCTGAACTTTACCATTTGAAACTCTCTTGTCGTGTACCTTAATCAAATGATACCCAAACCTGCTTCTAATTGGAGATGATATTTCCCCTATTGCAGTATTGTAGGCGGCGGTTTCAAATGGGTACACCATTTGAAAAGCGGTAAAATAACCCAGATCTCCTTTAGTTTGGATGACAGCAGGTTCTTCTGAATATTTCAGAACAAGTTCTTCAAAATCTGAGTTTGTTGTTAGTTTATAGATTTCTTCAGCCCTGCTAAACACTTCAATTGTGTCTTCAGATGTGTAATTTTCGGGAAGCGTCAATAAAATATGAGATACATGAACTTCTTCTTTCAAACGTTCATAACCTTCCCTGATCAAACCCTCTGTTACACCTTTTTCGGTCAGGTAGGGTTCAGTTAGTTGGATTATATATGTATTTAATTCTGTAAGATATGATTCCAGCGTATCGAGGCCGTTTGCTCTTGCCTCAATCACTTTTAATTTGAAATTTATATAGAGGGTAAGATATTCATCAATTTCATCCTTGGTTGCATCTCCGTTATTGTTTTTAGCAAAGGTGTAAGCAAATTCGTCAACCATTACCTGGTTTTCACCTATGGTAAATAGTATTGAATTCTGTCCATATCCATAAGATACGAATAGATGTAAAATGAGAAATATCCCGGTCGCCTTCATTCCTGTATTCAAAATATCCCGCAAATTAATAAAAAGGACACATTTTTGGAACTAAAACGCGAGGACTAAATAGTTTTATAAAGACGGCAGATATTGATGCCATTGGATGAAAACATTTCAATTTTGTCCATGATCTTTTTCACCAGTAAAATACCTACACCTCCTTTTCGCTTGGTCTCTATGATTTCATCAAGATCCGGGCCCTCATATGTGTTAATGTCAAATCCATGTTTTCCTTTGTCTGTTATCTCAAAAATGAGTTTCCCATCCTTTACTTCAATACTCAAATTGATTTGCTGAGATTCTTTGCACTTAGAATGAATAATAATATTTGCGCACACCTCATCAACCGCTAGAATAATGGCATTTTGGTCGGTATCATCCAGCCCCACCTCATTAAGTACATCATTGAAAAATTCCCTGGCATCTTTCAAGTAGTTTGTACTACACGGTATTTGAAATGATTTCTTCACTTAAGCATTTACAGATTTTAGTGCATCTTCAGCATTTGATTCGATGGAAAGCAACTGATCAAGGCCAAGCATTTTAAATACATTCAAAACTTTTTCGTTGAGCCCAAAGAGGACAAGTTTTATTTGTTCCTTTTCAAAATCTTTGATGTAGGACATGAAAACTCCTAACCCTGCCGATGAAATATAATGCAGTTCTTGTGCATCGATAAGGATCTTTTTGTGTCCATCATTTTTCACCCCATTAATGGCATTGTCCAAATCGAGGGAAGAACTGGCATCCACATCGCCATTTAGTATTATAGTGGCTACATCATTTTCAATAGAAGTGTCAATATTTATCATTTATTTAAATTTTAAAATCAAAAGTGTATAATCATCATTCACATTTGTGTCTTCAACAAAGGCATATAAGTCGTCAATGATTATCTTACTTATTTGTGCCGAAGACTTTTCCTTATTTTTTTCCAGGAGTAGTTGGAGTTTTTCATAACCATACTCCTCCTTTTTGAAATTTGCAGCCTCAGTGATGCCATCAGTATACAACACCATGATATCACCACTTTTGTAATCTATGAAAGCTTCTTCCAGATAGTTTGAAAAATTATCATCACGTAAAATCCCCAGTCCAAGACCTTTGTTCTCTAAAAATTCGGTTTTATCCTGTTCGTAATGGTAATACAATGTCGGACAATGCCCCGCCCGCGCAAATTCCACCCTTCTTTTTTCCTTGTCTATAATAAAATACGAAGCAGTGATGAATGAGGTTTTCTCCAGGCATGAGCTCAAGGCTTTATTTGCGTATGCAAAAAAGTCAGCCGCATTTAAATCCATCTGGCTCAGGCTATGAAAAACACCCTTCATCTGGGACATATTAAAAGCTGCTGAAGTACCTTTTCCGGAGACGTCGCCAATGATCAACGCAATGCGGTCCTTCGTAATCTTATATGAGTCATAATAATCTCCACCTACTTCATCAGCTGCTCTGGAGAATGCTACTATATCAAAATCTTCATTTGAGTGGAGAACCGATGGCAATAAGCTGTTCTGGACTTTTTTTGCAATTTTCAACTCTTCCTTGTACCGCTCGTTTTCTAATGCCGAGGTAAGCAACCTGAAGTTTTCAATCGATATCCCAGCCTGATTTACAAAGGTGAATGTAATTTCTGCCATCTCCTTATTGAATCCTTCTGAAACGTCCTTTAATAAGACTAATGCTCCAATCGTATTTTCCTGCACCTTCAGAGGAAATGCGAGGATAGACTTGAAATTTTTATGCTTCAACGAACTCAGAAACTTACTATTATTTACAGCACGATCTGTCGAGTTAAAATCAAACACTCCTCTTATTTTATTTTTCTTGAGGATTTGCTTTATTTCAGTGATAACGGGATTATCAATGGCATACTTGTAATAAACCAGGTCTTCCTGGTACGGCGAGTACTTTTTTATTACTTCATTATCAGATTTGGAAGTTCCATTTTGATTGATTTCTATCCAGCCTGCATCCGCAAATACAGTGCTAATGGCACTTTCCAGTAATATCTCGTAAACCTTTTCTTCACTTTTTTCTGTTTGAATAGACTGACTCAACCGCTGATAATTCACTACCTCTCCTAACTTCTGCTCGAAAACGGATGATGTAGGTAAATTAAAAAGAATAACCAGTACAGATAACAGGGAGTAAACGAAGATAAAGATGAACATCGCATTTAATAACACCGTATTGTGATGCAGCACCAATAGTGATTCACTATTCTCAAATCCTGTAATGCTTATATAGAAATACCCCAGATAAAGCAAGATTAAAAAAAGCAGGAGAATGCTTTTCCATTTCTGCTTGAAATTCAGGTAGGCCACCCATTTCATATTTACGGATAGAATCACCCCTAACAGCACCAAAATGGATAGTGTGAATCCGTAAATCTGGTAAGTCAGGCTATCGGGCAGGAAGACAAAGATCATACTGAAAAAGAGGCCGTACTCGAAGATTTGCCACCCACGCATCAATAACTTTGATTTCTGATATAAGATCAGTCGTTTCCAGACCAGGAATGTAGAGATAATGAATGCGGCAGCTAATCCAAGATTTATGAGATAAAAAGCGTTGAGAACAAATATATTCTGACCCAGTTTTCCAATAATTAAGTCAATGGATTTTAATGAAAGTGAAAATACCGTGGTGAGCAAACCTGTAACAAACACCCGCCAGAGTAAATCAACAAAATTGACGCTTTCAGCTTTTTCAATCCGATACTTAAAAAAGAAAAATAAGGCAAGAAAATATAAACTTCGTATTACAAATGGAACCTCGTCAGCTAATCCTGTAGATATTTTATTGGATGTGCTGAAGAGCAAGGTAAGGTCTGAAAATAGCAATGCCAACCAGCTGAAAATTGCAACTGTTAATGATATTCTGGAAAGCGCTTTACCTGATGCCATTCAAATTAAAACTCGCTTAAAAGATACGAAGAATACCAAAAAAAGTTAGGAAGTGTGAATAGCCTTTATTCAATTGTAAATTGTTGAGGAACAAGAATTGCATTCCTGAAACGTTCCTTAATTGTGGCAAAATCTCTTTGGGCTTCCAAACGATGATAAAATTTACCCACTTTTACCTTATAATTAGGCAAGTCATAAGTGACTTTGGGGAACGTACCACGTAATATATTAAAAACTTCGCTCCTTACTTCGTTAGCAACTTTTCTGCTACTTCCCGTATAAACTTGTATCGTGTATCCTTGAATAAACTTTTGTTTTTGATTATAAACTGCTATGCTGTCAAGTAAACTGTCTAATTTGAAGGTTATATCATATTCCGGAACTTCAGGTATTTCCACAACCGGTTTTTCTTCAACTACTTCGATTAGCTCATTCCTGATCACAGGAGGTCGGAATACAGTTAAATCTTCAGTATAGCTCACAATACTCGAAGAAGTATTGGTGGATGTCGCACACCCGGTGATACCTAACAATATAATCAGATATGTTTTCAAATGTCACACATCTAAAAGTACACATTTATTGGTGCGAACATCATCTTCAATGGTTTTGAATTTGACATCTTTTACCACCCGGCCATCAGCATATTGAACATTTACTCTTTCATTCCTCCCCACAATTTTTTCAGATTTCACAGGTGCTGATTTTTGAACAGGTGGCCGATTTTGATGACCACTGCCTCCGGACAATAGTGATTTAGATTCCTCCTTATTTTCATTGAGCTTTTGCCTTCTGCCCTGTCGCGCTTCCTGCACTTCATCAGACTCCTGTACTGGTATTTCAGCTTTCATCAGGAATGAAGAAGTATCTTCATTAACTTTTGCTATAAAAATTTTAAATAACTCAAACGCTTCAAATTTGTATATTAACAATGGATCCTTTTGTTCATATACAGCGTTTTGAACAGATTGTTTAAGATCATCCATTTCTCTCAAATGCTCTTTCCATAGTAAATCAATAATGGCCAGCGTAATCATTTTTTCCATGGAGGTGATCAACTCTCTTCCCTCAGAGTCAACACACTTCTGAAGATTTGCTGCCACACCAATCTGCTTTTTCCCATCACTAAATGGCACAAGAATATTTTCCACTGTAGCACCTCGTGTTTTGTGAATGTCTCGCAGAATGGGCATTGCCTTATCTGATACCCTCCTATTTTTCCCCTTATAATAATCAATCGTAGATTGATACAATTTATCAACCAGTTCATCATTTTGTGATGATTGAAATTCCTCCTGATCGATTGTAAAATCATACCCAAGTACACTAATCACGTTAAGTTTAAATGCGTCGTAGTCCTGGGAATCTTTTGCATTCAAAACTAAATCCTCGCTGGTATCCCAAATCATATTCATAATATCCAGCTGCAATCGCTCCCCATACAGCGCATGATGCCTGCGTTTATAAATTACTTCGCGTTGGGAATTCATTACATCATCATATTCTAATAATCTTTTCCGGATTCCAAAGTTGTTCTCTTCTACTTTCTTTTGAGCCCGTTCTATAGATTTAGTTACCATGGAGTGTTGAATCACTTCACCTTCCTGAAGTCCAAGTTTGTCCATTACTCTCGCAATTCTTTCAGGCATAAACAATCTCATCAGATTATCTTCCAGTGAAACAAAAAACTGTGAGGAACCGGGATCACCCTGACGCCCGGATCTACCTCTTAGTTGTCTGTCAACACGCCTGCTTTCATGTCTTTCAGTACCAATTATTGCCAATCCACCGGCTTCTTTTGAAGCCTGGGTAAGTTTAATATCCGTACCTCTACCTGCCATGTTCGTTGCAATTGTTACTGTTCCAGGTTCACCGGCATGGGCAATCACTTCGGCTTCGTGCTGGTGCTGTTTAGCATTCAGAACCTGGTGATCAATTTTCTTCATGGTAAGCATTCTGCTTAGCAATTCTGAAATTTCAACACTGGTAGTTCCAACCAGAGAAGGTCTTCCCTGTTCTCGCAATTCAACAATTTCTTCAACTACAGCATTAAATTTTTCACGAATGGTTTTGAAGACTTTATCGTCGCCATCGTCTCTAATAATTATTCGGTTCGTTGGGATCACTATTACATCAAGTTTATAGATCTCCCATAATTCTCCTGCTTCCGTTTCAGCTGTACCTGTCATTCCGGATAATTTGTGGTACATGCGAAAATAATTTTGCAGTGTAATCGTTGCGTACGTCTGGGTTGCATCCTCCACTTTCACATTCTCCTTTGCCTCAATAGCCTGATGAAGGCCATCAGAGTACCTTCGGCCTTCCATTACACGTCCCGTTTGCTCATCTACAATTTTAACTTTCCCATCATCCAGGATATATTCTGTATCTTTTTCAAACAAACAATAAGCTTTCAACAGCTGATTAATACTATGGATCCGTTGTGCCTTTATAGAATAGTCACTTATAGTTGATTCCTTTTGGAGTAGTTTTTCTTCTTCACTAAGTGTTTCATCTTTTTCAAGCTTTGCTACCTCTTCTCCTATATCGGGCAGAATAAAAAAGGATTTATCTTCCCCTTCATTTGTGATAAGATCAATTCCGTTGTCTGTAAGGTCAATGCTGTTATGTTTTTCATCAATAGTAAAATACAAGGGTTCGTCTGCCTCCGGCATCATTTTGGAGTTATCCTGCATATAGAAGTTTTCTGTCTTCTGCAATATCTGACGGATACCGGTTTCACTAAGAAATTTAATTAGTGGCTTATGCTTAGGAAGTCCACGGTACATTCGGAATAGCGGTAATCCGCCATCGTTGTCTTTATCGTCACCATTTGCCAAAAACTTCTTTGCTTCTGACATATAGCCATTCACGATTTTTTTCTGTGCTTCAACAAGTTTCTGGATGCGGGGTTTGAGATCATGAAATTCATGCTCATCACCTTTTGGTATCGGTCCTGAAATTATCAGTGGAGTACGCGCTTCATCAACCAAAACGGAGTCTACTTCGTCCACCATTGCGTAGTGATGAGGTCGCTGAACAAGATCTTTTGGATCTTTTGCCATATTATCGCGCAAATAGTCAAAACCGAATTCGTTGTTTGTACCGTAAGTGATGTCGCAGTTATATGCAGCTTTTCTCTCTTCAGAATGTGGCTCATATTTATCTATGCAATCCACACTTATTCCATGAAATTCAAAAATGGGAGCCATCCATTCTGAGTCCCTTGTGGCGAGATAATTGTTCACTGTGATAATATGAACTCCCCGTTTTGCAAGTGCATTCAGGAATGCGGATAATGTAGCAACCAATGTTTTTCCTTCACCCGTTCCCATCTCAGCAATTTTTCCTTCATGGAGTACAATACCGCCAATGAGTTGCACATCATAGTGAAGCATGTTCCAGGGTACTTCAGTTCCGGCAACAAGCCATTTGTTAGCCCATATCGCCTTATCACCGGAGATCTCTACATTTTGATGTTTACTGGCGTATTGACGATCATGCATATTTGCTGTCACTTCTATGAAATCATTTTCCATGAAACGTCGGGCAGTTTCTTTTACTATGGCAAATGTCTCAGGTAACACTTCCAAAAGCACTTTTTCAAGTTCTTTATTCCGGTCTTCTTCAAAGGCATCAATCTTATTGAAGGTGTCTTCCTTCTCGTTGATATCCATATCAGGGTTGTCCTCAACATTTTGATGTAATTCGGCTATTTGGTTATCAATGTCTTTTAAATAATCATCAATTTTTGATTTTACCTGGCCAGTTTTGTCTCGAAGTTCATCGTGACTAAGATTTGCCAATGTAGCGTAGAACTCATTCGTTTTCTCCACATGAGGCATCGCCAGTTTGATGTCTTTTTCAGATTTCGATCCGAATATTTTTTTAATCCCTTTTGTAAAAAGATTTAACATAGTGTCTTATTATGAAAGTGCAAATTTAGCTCCTTTTAAGCTAAATCGCTTGTGATAAATTGGTTCAGATCTGAATACTTCCTTCGAATACTTTTGTGAATGGTCCGGAAAGATAAATGTTTTTAATTGGAGTCCCGGATCCATCAAAATTTACCGACAATTTACCGCCCAATGTCTCGACATGTACATGGGAAATGTTTTCCTCTAAACCGTAACAAATGGCAGCCGCAGTTACGCCGGTCCCACAAGAAAGAGTTTCAGCTTCTACCCCTCGTTCATACGTTCTGACAAAGATCGAGCCTTTTTCTTTTTCAGCAATAAAATTCACATTGGTGCCGGCATCACCAAATAAATCTGTTCTGAACCTGAGATTCCTGCCTAACATGTTCACATCCAATGATTTAATATCTTCTTTTACTTGTATAAAATGTGGTGATCCGGTATCAATATACTTTCCGCTCTCCACTAATTTGGGAGGGTCGCAATCTGCCATTTTAACCGTAACATTGCCATTTTTGATGTTTGCTTTATGGAGGCCGTCAAACGCAACGAAGGTTGCATTTGTTGCGATTATTCCTAGCTCCTTTGCATAGGCAACTGCACATCTGCTTCCATTTCCGCAAAAGCTGGTGCTTCCATCAGGGTTGAAAAATACCATTTCAAAATCAAAATCGGGATCAGCATGCGACTGAATAAGGATTATTCCGTCAGAACCAATTCCGTATTTTCTGTCACATAGAGATGGTATTTTATCAAATGCATCAAATGAAAGCGACCTGTTATCAATCAGGATAAAGTCATTACCCGTTCCCTGGTATTTTACAAACTGATGCATGAGTGAGGTTGATGTTAGTCCAAATCTTCGTAATCAATGTACTCACCACCTTTAAAATCCCCCCTCTTTTTGTTTTGATCGGGGGAGTGGTCTACATTTAGATTGCCTCCTGTAGGTTTTCGCCTATGGGTCTGGTACCCGGAATTCGGTTTGTTCGCAAATGTCCCACCAAGCAATATCCGAAGGAAAAAACCAACGGTCCTGAAGAGGAAAATAAATAGGACAATAATTGCAAGAAGCTTTAACATTTTACAAAGTTACTATTTTTTACTTACTCAGATATATATTTCGTTCTCCATAAATTTTCAGGAAGTAGTCATCCATGAGATCATCTATGAAGTAAATTGATTCGCCTGTTGATTTCATTTCAGGACCTAATTCTTTGTTTACATTAGGAAACTTTTCGAATGAAAAAACAGGCTCTTTTATTGCATAACCATGCTTTTCAGGATTAAAATTAAAATCTTTCACCTTCTTATCTCCTAACATCACTTTGGTAGCAAAATTTACGTAAGGTTCTTTATACGCTTTGCATATAAATGGAACGGTTCGGGAAGCTCTTGGGTTTGCTTCAATGATATAAACTTTATCATCTTTAATAGCAAATTGTATATTGATTAAACCCTTTGTCCTTAATGCGAGTGCAATTTTATTAGTGTATTGTTCGATTTGTCTGATAATAAAATCTCCCAAATTGTATGGCGGTAATACGGCGTAAGAGTCACCGGAGTGTACTCCCGCGGGTTCGATATGCTGCATGATCCCAATTATATACACATCTTCACCATCGCATATTGCATCAGCTTCAGCTTCTATTGCCCCATCCAGAAAATGGTCAAGAAGTATATGGTTTCCTGGAAACTCGTTGAAAAGATCTACAACATGCTCTTCCAACTCGTGCTCGTTTATCACGATTTTCATGCCCTGCCCGCCCAGAACATATGAAGGTCTGACTAACAATGGGAATCCTATTTTACGTGATAGTTCAATGGCTTCTTCAGCATCTTTTATCACTCCAAAATCCGGATAAGGAATATTATTTTCCTTTAATAAATTGGAGAACGATCCACGATCTTCTGCCAGGTCTAAGGCATCATAGGTAGTTCCTAAAATTTTAATTCCATGACGATCAAGTTTTTCAGCCAATTTTAATGCAGTTTGGCCACCCAATTGCACAATCACTCCTTCTGGCTTCTCATGCTCAATGATGTTATAAATATGTTCCCAGAACACAGGTTCAAAATATAACTTATCGGCAACATCAAAATCTGTAGACACAGTTTCGGGATTGCAATTGATCATGATTGTTTCGTAGCCTGCCTCTTTAGCTGCTAATACTCCGTGTACACAACAATAGTCGAATTCAATCCCCTGACCAATTCTATTTGGACCGGAACCCAGGACCAATACCTTCTTTTTATCTGAGGGTACACTTTCGTTTTCTTCATCAAAAGTAGAATAATAGTAAGGAGTTTTTGCTTCAAATTCTGCAGAACAGGTGTCTACCAATTTGTACACTCTATTCAATCCAAGGTCTTTCCGCTTCTTATACACTTCAGATTCGAGACACTTAACCAAATGTCCAATCTGGCGATCTGCGTATCCTTTTTCTTTGGCCGTCTTTAGTAATTCTTTCGGCAAGTCATCAATACTAAAATTTTCAATCTCTTTTTCCAGAATAATAAGTTCTTCAATCTGATTCAGGAACCATTTGTCTATTTTGGTTAATTTCTGAATAGTTTTAAATGGAATTCCAAGTTTGAATGCATCGTAAATATGGAATAACCTGTCCCAGCTTGGGTGTTCAAGGCTTTCAAGAATTTGTTTTTGATCTGTAAGCTCTCTTCCGTCAGCGCCAAGTCCGTTGCGTTTTATCTCAAGTGATTGACAAGCTTTTTGAAGAGCTTCCTGGAAATTACGTCCGATTCCCATGACTTCACCTACTGATTTCATTTGAAGTCCCAGCCGTTTATCGGCACCTTTAAATTTATCAAAATTCCATCTTGGTATTTTGACAATTACATAATCCAGGGCGGGTTCGAAATAAGCAGAAGTGGATTTTGTGATTTGATTCTCAAGCTCATCAAGATTATATCCTATTGCAAGTTTGGCAGCTACTTTTGCTATAGGATATCCAGTCGCTTTTGAAGCTAATGCTGATGACCTTGAAACACGAGGATTGATTTCAATACCAATGATCTCGTCTGTCTCGGGGTTCGTTGCAAACTGAACATTACATCCACCGGCAAATTGTCCAATCCCATTCATCATTTTCTTAGCCTGGTTTCGCATTTCCTGATAAACAGTATCCGGCAATGTCATAGCAGGAGCAACGGTAATGGAGTCTCCGGTATGTATCCCCATGGGATCAAAATTTTCTATTGAGCAAATGATGATAATATTTCCAAGATTATCTCTCAGCAATTCAAGTTCAAACTCTTTCCATCCCTTGATACTTTGCTCAATGAGAACTTCGTGTACAGGAGACATGTGTAATCCCCTGGAAAGAGCAGCTTCGAACTCTTTGGGGTCATTTACAAATCCCCCGCCTGATCCTCCAAGAGTATAGGATGGCCGAATGACCAACGGAAATCCAATTTCCTGAGCTATCTCTTTTCCCTGAAGAAGCGATGTGGCTGTTTTACCCTTGCAAACGCTCACACCTAATTCCATCATTTTCAATCTGAACTTCTCACGATCCTCAGTGGTTTCAATAGCTTCAATGTCAACCCCGATAATTTTAACATTGAATATTTCCCAGATACCGGCTGTTTGACATTCGATGACCAGGTTAAGAGCGGTTTGACCACCCATCGTAGGCAACACAGCATCTATTTCATGTTTTTTTAAAATTTCAACAATGGATTGTTTCGTCAACGGCTTTAAATAGATGTGGTCAGCCGTGACAGGATCAGTCATGATTGTGGCAGGATTGCTGTTGATCAATGTAACTTCAATTCCTTCTTCCCTTAACGAACGGGCTGCTTGAGAACCTGAATAATCAAACTCGCAAGCTTGGCCGATTACAATAGGACCGCTTCCAATAATAAGGACTGATTTAATGCTGTTGTCTCTGGGCATGCAATGAGAATATAGGGACGTTCAAATTAGCGCAAAGTTATACCAAATTGCGAAAAGTGTACTATGCGGATTCAATAGTTTCGAGACAATTTTTCTTGACAAATTTAATGGAAAGAAATAGCGTAAAAGATGAAAAGAATTATAATTGAAAATGACTGTTGAATTCTAATTTGTATCATTTTTGTTGGACGAGAAAAGTCATGTTATATAGATTGACACGCATGTAAGTTTGCCATTCATAAATATA